>Ga0315535_1000160_pt1 | contig 44423 bp, 51 predicted proteins | sample SalMarSW160220MG_2_FD_203092 | JGI IMG/M metagenome (GOLD analysis project Ga0315535, IMG submission 203092) | Salt marsh sediment microbial communities from the Plum Island Ecosystem LTER, Massachusetts, United States - Salt Marsh Sediment SW1602-20 ... | reverse complement strand
ATCCTTTCCTGCGTCGAATAAAACCCATTTTTGATCTGGATAATCCTCAGTTGCTTTTTTTATCATTGCAGGTGAGTTATCCGCACCAATAATCTCTGAATCAGGCCATCGATTATATAAAATCTGGGTGCTGTTACCTGGTCCACAACCAACATCAATAATTCTCCCGGGTTGTAAAGAATCAATCCTTGCAACTAAATCAATTGAAGGCTGAATACGTTCTTTATCAAACTTTAAGTATAAATCAGGATTCCAATCGCCCTTATTCATAATATTCTGTTATTAAGTGACTTGTGCATGTCATGTGTTCCTTGTTTATCATTTACCGAATTTCCTCGGGTAGTGAGAAAAGTCCATTTTCATTCGAGGGAAAATCGACGACTTTTATCACGGCTGAGGTATTAATTGAGCCATATACATGCGGAAATAGAATGCCAACATTTGGATCATGTTGCCTCCACCAGTTGGACTTTCGTACTTTATTTTGGATTTTAGCTTATCTTCATCAATACAAAGTAACACCAATCCTGTCTGCCCTTTGAAGAATATATTTGCTGTATCAACGGTCTGCTTGAAGGTTGAACAATGAATGAATCCCTCGGACTCAAGAGAAGGGGTCAAATATTCACCTTCGATCTTTGCATTTTCCCATTCTCTGTGTGTTGTAATGTGTAAAATCATAAGAACTTTCCTGATTATTGTATTATTTCAATTTTAGTTTGGTACTTCCCGTTCAGTCGTTTTTGCTTTCCGCTAACTTTTCAGCTATGGTGTCGTTGCTGTCTCATCAGGGCAGTAATGCACGATAGCCCTATGTATTGCAGGCTGTCCATTATCTTTATTCAAACCTCATATATTTCTTAACTAGATCAACATTTTCTCTATTAGTCAACATCTCTAATAATTTAAACGCAACATCCAATCCAGTTGATGGACCAGTAGAGGTAATAATATTTTTATCAACCACTATTCTCTCGTCCTGAATGATAGCTCCGAAATCTGAAAGTTGTTTTCTTCTCATTCCATCTAATAAATCATAAGTAGTTGCATTTCGTTCCTTTAATACTCCAGACTTGCCAATTGGTAATGCAGCAACACATATTGAAGCAATTATTTTTCCTTGTTTATCAAATTCCTGAATCAGGTTTAGAAATCGCTCATCATAAGCATCTTCGTAAAATCCAGCTTTTTCAAATCCGCCAGGAATAGCTAATGCATCAAAATCACTTACATGTATTTGATCAAAATCCTTCTCTGGCTGAACCATAAAATTCCATGTACATTTTATCTCATCTCGCAATCCAGTTGTTACCAAATCCACAGGCTCTGTCCCGTAAATCCTGCTCCATCCGATCACATCCGTAAATACACTTGCTTCAAATTCTTCAAAACCTTGAGCAAGGAATAATAATACTCTTTTATTTTTCATGGTATCCTGATTTATTATGAATTTCTTACAAATTTGGGTATTCATATGATCAATTACTAATAGATATTGACCGGGTGACATTCCACCAATATCTATATTGTTTTCATTTTGCAGAGTGGAAACATCTTTAGCTAATTTGCCGTTAGCGTTGAATATGGATAGCTTGTTGTTAATTTCCTTACAGTCAGTCAAATAAATATGTAATATATTATTTGCTGGATTTGGATGGAAATGGTTGATCCGCCTGGACCCTTAACGTAATGATTGGTAGAGCTATCGCGAACGAATTGCCCACCCCAACTTGGTTGTGTTGGATCTTCGGGATTATTGAATCCCCGGTTTGCGCTGATAAGGTACAGTAACGAAGGCGAATCTCCCTCAATCACTCCATCACCAGCCATTGCAGAAGGCGGGTAAATGGCACACAGCGGTCCATGGTTATTGATGATATTCTCATTAACCCATGCCTTATTATCGACACCAAACATGCCCACGTAGGTTGTTTTCGATTCGAAAACCCAGGTTTAGTTATTCATAAGGACATTCATGTAATTAAAAATAGTAAGTATAGAGTAATGCTCCTCCCAGAACCGTTCCTGCGGATCTATCCTTTGCAAAGAGGGGAACATAAAATGCTTTTAACCCAGCAACACTTTTAACAACTGATTCCTTTTTAAATTCAATTCCGGTTTGCCAGCTAAGGAAAGGACCCATAGCAAAAAATGATTCACCAAGGTTACTAAGATCAGATTTATAATCGGGCCCATAGTGAAAGCTAATCCCAATTCCAGGACCTGTTACAAGGTTGATTCTTTCGCTTATTAATTTATTGCATTCAAGCGTAAGCTCGGGTTCAAACTGCAGCATTTTAAATGCCACTCCAAACAGGACAGGACGCATCACTGGAAGATTAAAAGTTAAGGAATGACTATCATTAAGCCTGTGTTTAGTGATGAACATAATGTCTGCTATGGATCCACCTTTTACTCCTGCAGGACTAGCAACACACATTCGATAATTATCATACCTCCCACCTGCCATGAACAGAATACCATACGAATTTTTGCTCATACAGGAATCCTGTCCGTAAATACTTTGAACTAAACTTATAAGAATACCAAGTGCCAGCATTGCTTTCTTCATAATTCGCCTCGATTCCTTTTAATTGTTATAATTCTTATCTCAAAATTACAGTAATCATGTTGTAGCCTTTTACATTTGTTCCATTATTTTTGACCACTTGGAGATAGATATATACCTAATTTTAAAATCATTGCCTTGAAAAATGAGAATTGAAAAGATGTATTTTTAAGGTCTTCTCCACAGTTTTTACATTTCTTTGTGTACCAAGAATAACTTGTATTGCAGTTTGGACATTTCCAGATATCCTCTTGCTCAGATAACCATTTTGCAACCCCAACTTTTCTAATCATCTCCATATTGCTATGGTTATTCTTTAAATGAGGTAAAATCGATACTATTCTTTTTGATTCTATAATTAAATTGCATGGATATTCGCTACAATCAATACAATGATCCACCTTATTTCTAATAGCACATCCTCGTATTTGACAAACAGAACAATTTATAAATTGCGTATCTCCTTTACACCCATTGCATTTATATGTAAATGGTTTGTTTTCATCATAATGTATTCCTATTTTTTTCTGAAATGACTTTACTGTTTTTTCATTCCAAAAGGATGCAAGCTTAGATTTAGCACCTGTTTTGTATGTCATTAATATTTCACAAGCTCCACAATATATTCCACAAAAAGAATCGAAATTTTCGTTATCCATATGCTACCTCCTAATTCATATTTTAGGTTATGTTTCATTGGCAATTTTAATAATGGCATCCAACGGTTGTCGGTATGACCAGTGAGGGATAGCTGGTGATTTCATATTAAGATACAGGAAAAGTTGAAGCAGGCTACAACCCTTCGCATACTACTGAACCGACCGAAGGGAGCTCAGCGAAGCTAAACCCTTATTGGCTATACCGCTTGTGTGCTGGGTGTTATTATTTATCTATCATTATTTAGCGTTTTTAAATGCTTTCAAACCTGCAAATTGTGATGATTTGCCCAATTCATTTTCAATACGCATAAGCTGATTAAATTTTTCTATACGCTCTCCACGGCAACCGCTTCCTGTTTTTAAATGTCCTGCATTTATAGCAACGGTTAAATCTGAAATAAAACTATCTACTGTTTCGCCACTCCTATGCGATACAAAGCAATTATATGAATTTTTATAAGCAAGCTCGATTGTTTCAAGCGTTTCGGTAACAGTACCTATTTGATTTAATTTAATCAGGATTGAATTTGCTACCCCTTTCTCAATACCTTCTGCTAAAATTGATTTATTGGTGCAAAACAAATCATCGCCCACAATTTCAATTTTATTACCTATAATATCTGTCAAGTTTTTCCACCCTTCCCAGTCATTTTCAGCCAGACCATCTTCAAGCAAGACAATAGGATATTGAGTTATCCAGCTTTCCCAAAGTTTCACCATTTCATCGCTGGAAACCAATTTTTGAGAACTTTTAAAAAATTTATACTTCTCATTTTCCCACATTTCACTGGCAGCGGGGTCAAGGCAAATACTTACATCTGTTCCCGGTTTAAAACCGGCTTTTTGAATTCCTTCTAAAATCATTTCGACAGCCTGTTCGTTAGATTTTAAATCGGGAGCAAATCCACCTTCATCACCAACTCCAGTACTTAAGCTTTTGGTTTTTAATACAGTTTTTAAGGAATGAAATACTTCTTCACCTATACGAATAGCTTCTTTAAATGAAGGAGCGTTATGAGGTGCAATCATGAATTCTTGAAAATCCACTGTATTGTCCGCATGTTTACCACCATTTATGACATTCATACAAGGAACAGGCATTATATGAGCATTGCTTCCTCCAAGGTATTGATATAATGGAATATTAGCACTCTGGGCTTTTGCTCGGGCATAAGCCATAGAAACACCAAGTATTGCATTTGCACCTAACTTCGCTTTATTAGTTGTTCCATCCAGTTCTATCAGAAAATAATCAAGCTCTCTTTGATTATTAATACATTTAGCTTCAATGGATTTGGCAATGATAGTATTAACATTCCCAACTGCCTTTAAAACGCCTTTTCCTCCGTAACGTTTTTTATCACCATCTCTTAATTCAGTAGCCTCTCTTTCTCCGGTTGATGCTCCACTTGGAACCATTGCGCGAGAGATTGTTCCATCTTCCAGCTTTAAATTCACTTCTACGGTTGGGTTTCCTCTAGAATCGAGTATTTCGATTGCTTCAACTTTTTGGATTTTCATAATTTTTGTCCTCCTTATTTTAAGTCTATATTTATATAAAATCTAGCAAATCTAGATGATGTTGATTCTTTCATCACCTTGCACACAACGAATAGTGCAAACGGTGTTAATTTGGCACAATCTTTTGAGAATTCAAAAGGTGTGACAATTTGAAATGACGTTTGCTAAATGTTAGCAACGGTTAATTAATAGATTGGGGTCCATGTGATTAATGTGCCATTTGTCTCAGTTTGATAAACAGAATCAAGCAGGAAGCCTTTCTGGGTTTCTCCAAAGCTAAGTTCGTAATTGCTGTAATCGTCGTTTTTATCACAATTTGTCAGCAGGAGAATTGCAAATGGGAGGATTAGAATTTGAATGTACTTCATATTGTTGGGTTTTAGATTTTAATTGTTGCCAACGGTCTATATTTTCAACTTCAGAGCTAGAACCGCACCAAATGAGTTTGTCTTGTATGATCCGGAACCTGAAGATTCGGAAGACGCTAGATTTACTAATCCTAGATTGTTCCTAACACCGAAATCAAGACAAAACCTTCTCCCAAACGATTTATTGATGCCTGCACCAATTGATAATCCGGCATCGTAATTTGTCGACCTATCTTTTAATACCTCAATATTAGTTGTTTTGTCTCGTTCAGAGTAGAACTCACTAATCTGTTTAAGTAGGAATCCACCAAAGACACCTCCATTTAGGTAAAAGTTGACGACTCCTTGGGTTGAATATGATATGACGATTGGGATGGAAATGTATTCACAATATTCGGAGTGGCGAATGTTCCATTCCTCTGTTCCGGCTATATTAGATGCAACTGCTTCATATGAAATACCTTTTCTTTCAAACGCCAATCCCGATTTCAATGAGAGTTGGTTAGGAAGAGCATATTCTATATTAAGTCCTGGATATATTCCTTGGATTGGGTCGACGAATTTCCTATCGAAATCTCCCCAGTGATTAGTTGTCGAAGCCGTTAGATCAAGTCCGATTATAAACTTTGATTCCTGCGCCCAAAGGTGAGTGGATATGAATGAAACAAAAACCAGGGGAAGAATCCTTTTCATGTACATGATATAGAACGTTGATAGGATTTTCATTATTATGGTTGCCAACGTTGAACTGATTTTTTTTTACAATTAACAATCATTGTAATTGCTCTGGCCATTATCTCAATAAGGATATTATGATATCTACATCCAATTGTTGAATTTAAATCATGTGTAGTTCCTTTTTATTCAATTCTAAGGGATGCTTAAGAAGTAACCTGGCATTTTACGCAGTAAAAAACCGAAGGAACTGAGCCCTTAGGCGAAGAACCACGTTACGAATATGCATCCCTTAGAAAACAAAAGAGGCTACCCCTTCTGAGACAGCCTCCTTGTTAGTGTGTTATAGTATAAATTATAAACTGTTTATTTTAATGAATTTTTCGGAACTAGTCATTGAAATACCACAACGTTCGGGAGGTGTTTGGTCGTAGGTATTTCCACAGGTAGGACAAATATAATAAACCTTGGATAATTCGTTTACTGTGTTATTATCAAGCGCTGCCAATGCATTCTTGTACATTACCAGGTGTTTTTTCTCCACCTCGAAGGCATAGTTAAAACTTATTTGTGCCAATTGGGTTTTCGAGTTGGCGGCATCTTGCAAAAAATCAGGATACATGGTAGTCACCTCATACGATTCCCCTTCAATGGCATCCTGCAAATTCTCGTTGGTTGTTTTTACTGTAAATTCAGGTGTGATGTTCAGAATTGCTTCTCCGTATTCCAAAAGAACAGATTTATGATTGTTGGCATGCACATTTTCGGCCATCGATGCGGCCTTAAACAGCAAAGCGATGTTATGGTATCCCTCCTGCTCTGCTTTTTCAGAATAGGCTGCATATTTGGCTGATGCTGTGGTTTCCCCTTTAAATGCTTCCTGCAAGTCGGCAATAGTATTGGCCTTGGTTTCTTCGGGTGCTATCTGCTTTTCTTTACTTTCGCTAGCTACGGGATTTTGTAGTTTTGTTTCATTTTTGTTTCCTGTATTACATGAACTGAGGATGCCGATGACTACGGCTAGTGCTGATAAGGATAAAAGCTTTTTCATTTCTATTCTGTTTTTGTTTTAATTAATAATTTACAATGCAAATATGGCACTGGTACCATTAAAGCTTTCTTTAGCCTTTCTTAAAATCAGCTTAAGATTTTTTATTCTTTAAAATGGAGAAAAAATTGAGTCCCCTGATTTACCTGACTGTTCACTTCTATTTGTATTCCCTGAATACTGGCAAGCATTCTAACAATGTACAATCCCAATCCGGTACTTTGTACTGCAGAACTTCCGGGAACATCGGCCCGGTAAAAACGGTCGAAAATATAAGGTAAATGTTCCTGAGGAATTCCCGGCCCATCATCGTCAAGCGATAGAATTCTGGAATCGGCCTGCCAGTAGCACAACAACTGTCCGCGTTTATGTCCGTATTTAACAGCATTGCTTACCAGGTTCCCCATCATCATTTCAAGTAAACCAAAATCGGTTTGAACTAAGGTATCTTCCGGAATGTCCAATCGCAAGATCATCTGCTTGTCTTCCATCTGCAGGCGCCATCGGTTTTTAATGGTCACCATCATATCATACAGCTTAACGGGCTTTTTAACAATTGAAATATTTCCCGAATCTAATCGGGCTAAATATAGCAACTGATTGATAATATGGTTTATGGAATCAACTTCATGAATCACCTGCAGCACTTTTTCCTCGTATTGTTGTGGCTCGCGGGTTTTGCGAATAAGTACCTCAAGGGTTCCTTTAATACTGGTTAGGGGAGTACGTAGTTCGTGAGAAATATCGGCTGTAATCTGCTTTTCCCGATTCCGTCCCGTTTCAATTCGTTCAAGTAGGGCATTAATGGTGGCTGTTAACTGGTAAATCTCATCCTGGTGGGCAGGCAAGGGCAGACGTGGATTAATATTGTTATAATGCATTTTTTCAGCATAAGCAATAAGCTGCTTCACAGGAGCTATACTGCGCGACGCCACCAGCGATGTAACCACATAAAAAAATAATAACATCAACGGAAACGCTACAAAAAAGGTATTGCGCAGGTTAGTAAGAATTAAAATGGAATCGACCTGGGAAATTCCAATATCGAGCTGGCCGATTATTTTACCACTTTCAGTTTTGATGGGGAATTGTCCCTGCCTGATCTTTTTCCCATTAAGCTCTACATTAAAAAACAGCTCAGAAGTCAGGGAATCAGCAAACTGCAACTGATCGTTCTCTAAATTCCGCGAATGAAAGATGACTGTTCCCTGATCATCCACCATCTGTAAAAAAATGGGATCCACTTCTGCTCTATTATGTTCCAGCTCTTCCCACTCGGCATTCAGACTAAATACCAGGGAATCACCAACAGTGCTTATCTGCGAAAACAATTCCGCTTTTTCTTCCAGTATATTACTATCGAGGTGTCGGTATGTGGTAATGTAAACCATGGCATACACCATGGCGAATACTACCAGCATTGTAATGGCAGCTGCAGCGGTATTAAAAAGGGCTATGCGGTTTTTAAAATGTAGGTTCATACTTCCTCATTTATCCGGTATCCAACTCCGCGAATGGTTTCAATAAATGATTCACTGTTTTTATTGTCGAGTTTTTTGCGGAGTGCATTGATGTAAACATCAATTACCGAGGTATCATAATCGAAATGAATATCCCATACTTTCTCGATGATACGGGTGCGCCGACTCACTTTTCCTTTATTGCGGAGTAAAAACTCAAGTAAGGCAAATTCCTTTTGGGTGAGTTCCACATTCTCACCTGCTTTGCTTACACGGTGCGAGTCTATATCGAGAATTATATCGCCGTATCGAAAGACCGAGTTTTCTCCGCCTTTTCCGCGCATTAGTACCCGGATACGAGCAAGCAATTCGTCAAAAGCAAAGGGTTTGCGAATGTAATCATTGGCCCCGGCTTCAAGCCCAAAAACGGCATCATCGGTGGTATCACGTGCTGTAAGAAAAATAACCGGAACCACCTGACTCTCTTTACGAATATTCCGGCATATTTCTATTCCGCTCATACCTGGCAACATCCAATCGAGAACTATGGTATCATATTCTTCCAGATTATCCAGAGCCAATTGCAGACCTATCTTTCCATTATCGGCTATATCTACGGCAAAACCCTCCTCTTCCAGTCCCTCCTTAAGGAAATTGGAAATGGAGGTTTCGTCTTCGACTAATAAAATTCGCATGGGTTTTGTTTATGAGCCTTCCCTGTTAATCTATATCTTATTTATGCTGGAATTTAATGCTTTAATCAACATGCTCGTTGGACTGTAAAGCATCAAAATTTCCTATTCCTAATTCCACACCTGCGGCATGTTTAAACACCAACTGACCGCCCAGGTAACCTGTACGGGCTACACTACCAGCAGCAGCGAACAATAAAGCAAAAGCCAGAATTTTTAGCCAACGCATTTCATTCTTAACAAAATAGAGAATAATTTTCGCTCCGGCTGCTGCGATGGTTAACCATAGAGTTAAGGTAGCAGATTTTTCATGAGCCTCCAGTGCCCGTTGTAAAGAGCCACCATCCATACCATCACCAGCAGCATCGCCCGTAATATAGGCAGCGATAGCCCCTAAACCTGCCAATATTAAAATATAAAACGAAGCCTTAAGATAAAACGGTTTATTAAGGATATATCCAATTAGTTCCGATACAAATGCCACCAATACCAGGGCAACCGGGAAATGAACAATCATTGCATGTAAATGTGTTGCTGTAAACATAATTTCAGATTTTAAATTCTAAACAAATATTGGGACACCCGCTTTTAAATTTGCTTAAGCAAAACTTAAAATTTGCTTAAATTTTCAGCTTTGCCAAACCATTGTCTGCTAAATAAATTCTTTCAAATTCGAATGATTAATTAAAAAGCTGAATACTTGGTTTTATCCTTGGGTGTGTCAACCGTACACCTGTCTCTAACTTACCGTGCAAACGATTTGGGTAATGGCGCGTGTTTTGCTCTTATGGGGTTCATCTTATTATTGTTTCTGTCCTGGTCTGCAAAACATGTGACATGCGACCTGGAGTATGCCTTGTTAGCGGTAGTGGTCAAATAATTTTTTGCAATACATCGGAAATCTTGTCCTTCAGATCGGGAATATCTCCTTTGATTATTTCCCATACGATTTTTGCATCAACGCCAAAATATTCATGAACAAACACATTTCGCAGCCCAATAATTTGCTTCCATTCAATTGTTGAGAATTCTGATTTCACTTCATCGGAGATATGATTGCTTGCCTCTCCGATTATTTCCATCTGTTTAATACATGCATATCTCATCATGGAGTTTTCCATAAACTTATGGAAATCAACATCAACTAAATAAGATTCAATTTCTTGAATGGCATCTAAAATATGCTGCAGTCGGACCTTATCTCCAGTTTTACTGAGCATAGATTAATTGCTTTTCGCCATCAATTATTGGCTTAATGTATTTTGATAAACCATTTGAAGAAACAAGGTCGACCTTGCTGTTTAGGATCTTTTCTAGATCCAGTTTCATTTGAATAAACTGAAGGCCTATGGTCTTTGTATGGTCAAGATCAACCAGGATATCAATATCACTTTGATTATCAGCCTCCCCACGAACATAGGACCCAAATAGGTAAGCCTTCAGAACTGGTCTTGTTCTGAAATAATTCTCGATGGATTCTATTTGGCTACTATCCAGGTTCATAAAGCAAAGATATGATTTTAGCAACACACTTTGAAAGAACAACTACCATTACCGCTAACGTTATGTGTATACGGCGTATGGGACAGCTTGCTGGCATGAGTTTTTGACATTTCTCGAAAATCATGCTTTGGCACGAGCTTGTGCGAGTGGTGGATCCGTGACATATATCGTTGTATTATGTTCCGCAAAAGCCGTGACTACCATATGACGTATACACTGTGTTGAACTGGCATCATCATTTTTTGCCTAAAAAGTATAGCTCACTCCGACTTTGAAATCCACTGAGAGATAGAACCAAGGATCATTGCTGCCCATTGCCGCGAATTTTTCATAGCTTCCAATTGTTGGACTAATCGAATAAATAAGATCCAACTTTTTAAATAATATATTTTTCACCTGAGATTCAAATATTAAGCCTAGCCTAGGCCTATTTAAAAATTTTTCATTTACAACATAATCTAATTTTGAGTATGAGCCATTTGGAATTATATGGCCAGAGCCAATAATGAAATAGTAATTTAGACTTATCAAAGGACCTAGATAAATATTGATACGCTCTTTCTCAAATAGGCGGAAATAATATATTCCTTGGATGTTCAAACACTGAGAATTTGAATGAACTTCTGTGATATAATAGGAACTGGGATCTGATGTGAGAATTTTAATATAGTCGTAATCAAAAGGATTAAATGCGAATCCAAGACGTAATCCAATTTTATTTCCGGATTTGGTATATTTTGAATATCCAAGATCAAATCCGATAGATTTTTGAAAAGAGGTAAGGCTACTATTCGAATATTGAAAATCAAAGAATGCTTCCTGAGCTGTAACTTGAAAAAACATTGCAATCGCAATGAAAGTTAAAAGTTGTCTTTTCATTTCAGTTTTCTTATGCTTGTTGCTAACGGTTAGTGTATGCGCCGTTAGCTTGGCGCAGGTTTTGCTTTGTAAAATTCAGTCGGTTATGTTCGGTCATTGGTTGCAAAAGCTGTGACAAGCGATGATGGTGTATACACATTGTTAGGTGCTGTGCCACTTTTCTTTAACTGTCAAATGACAAGCTTAGGTGTCCACCAAGACCATCATTAATAATTCTGAGCAATGTTGATAACCGAATATCACTAGCGTCATTCTCGATCCTGGAGATATAATTCTTAGTGGTGCCAACTTTTTGTGCAAGCTCCTCCTGAGTTAGGTTCTTTTTCTTCCGAGCTTCTTGAATCAAGATACCAATTTTGAAGGCTTCGAATTCTTGTTCATACTTCTCTCTAGAAGGCGAGCCCTTCTTACCATATTGCTGGTCAAGATGATCATCAAATGAAATCAATTTTTTATCTGCGCTCATAATATTCTCGTTTAAGTCTTTGTGCTTTTTTAATTTCATTCCTTGGGGTTTTCTGAGTCTTCTTCTGAAATCCTTGCAAGACTATTATGAGCTTGCCTTCATCGAAAAAACAGAAAACCCTATAGATTTTTCGATGAACTTGTACACGTATTTCATAAAGTCCATCAGTACCCTCAAGATGTTTCAAAAATTTAGCCGGTACGATTTCAAGTTCGCATATAATTCCTAAAACCCAGTCGATTTTCTTCTTAGTACTTGCATCAAGCTTACTATAGAAAACATGAAAATGGTTGCCATAGAAGAATATCTTCCTTCGTTTCTCCATTTGACAAAGTTACCTAATTAGGCAACTATATCCAAATTTAGAAGAGTATTTGATTTAATGGAAAGCATTGCACCTAACGGTCAGCGGTATATTTAGTGCCGCTTTCCAGGTCTTTGATTAATTATGTTGGGTTATCTTTTTCAAGTCGATATTTTCTTAGTTGCAGTCTTAGCGGCATTAAATATGACCGCATGTTAGGGCTAGTAATTGTTCTTTCTAAAAATCATTATTACTGGTTCATTGTAATTCCCTTCGTTATAATTTCTAGCTATTCTTACAAGGTTAAATCCACAGTTTATTATATCATCTATCTGTTTCTCCAATATGGATACATTCCATCCAGTTTCTTCTCTTAATGATTTAGTATAATCGGTTTCTTCAATTCCTGGATTAATTACATAAAATAATCCATCATCTTTAAGGTTTTCCTTAATATCGTTTATGAATTTTACAGGTTCCTTGAGGTATGAATAAGTCCACAGCATTAGTATCTTATCAAAAGTATCATCAGGTAGGTTTGTGTCTGTGTCACTTCCATTTACTGTTAAAAACTTACTTGTAAATGGTTTACCATTAACCTCCTCATAAAACTTAAATACTTTAGCCACTTCGGACTCATTACAAACAGAAGTATCTATATCCTGAATATAAAATGTTAGACTGTCATTAAACATTGCCAGCATAGCCTCTATATATCCATTTCCAGCCCCAATATCGGCTATTACCTCGCCGCTCTCAAAGCTAATAGTATCAAGACACTTGGACTTTAAGAGATCTTTTATTTCATCTATATCTTTTGTAAAGGGATAACCTTCTGTAGGTTGCATTGAGTGAGTTTCAACGGTAGGTTGGCAACCCAGAATAATTAAAGAAGCTAGTAAGTATAAGCAAAGCAAAACTTTTCTTGTGGCTCTCATGGTTTCTTTACTCCTTTCTGGGATAATTATTAGCCCTAACGGTTGGTGTATACGCTGTTTAACTGGCGCTGGTTTTGCCTTTCCGCAAAACACGTGACAGGCGAAATGGCGTATACACAGTGTTACCCACAGTTGCTATTCTTCAACTAGCTCCTTTATTGAGTCAATAAATTCTATGGTAGGAGGGAGTAAGCTCTTAACAGTATCCTCATCATAATCAAAGAAGTCGTTATAGTCGCTTTTATTCCTCTTCTCGAACAGATCGGTATAATGCTTTGCCAATGTCTTGCTAATTTTGCCAGTCTTTACGAAAAGTTGTCCAAATTTCTGTCGTACACCGGAATGAGTAGAAGGTGATACGTTGTACTTTATGAGTAATGCTCCAACTGCATAAAAACAAGCATAATACATTCTGTTAACTGCAGTATTCCAAAATTCTTTTTCAATATGAGTTTCTACTTCTTTGATTGTCTCAAGGGCTCGCTGAAGTCTATATTCTGAATATTCTTCTGGGGAATAGTCGGTCATATCAGTTTACCCTCGTTCATAACGTTCTGATAGAATGGTGTGATTCTATATTTCGTATTCCATTCATTCTCTGCGTATACCATTGGGCTTATTAATTCTCCAGTTTCAAATTCAAGGTCATACAATGGAGAAGTAATGGATCTTTCAATATCCGGAGTAATCTTTTTCCTTTTAAGGAGTATGAGAAGATCCCAGTCGGATTCCTTGGATGCTGAGCCTTTCGCTCTAGAACCATACAAATAGATTTTAGCAGTTGGATCCTGCTCCATTACTATTCGTTTTATTTCCTTTATTATATCCGAAGAATCGTTCATTTTTCAAAGATAAGAAAAACACAATTAGTGGTATTTAAATGCAATTGTGGGTAACGGTCAGTGCAAACGATGTGGGGTAATGGCGCGTGTTTTGCGTTACCACAGATCATGTTATTATTCGTTTTGACCTGGTATGCAAAACATGTGACATACCACATGGAGTTTGCACATTGTTATGGGCTGTCTATTCTAATTCACTACGATTTTCTTCAGATATGTTTTCTTATTTTGATCAATAACTTCAAGTAATATTAATCCTTCTTCATAATCTTCTCGATGCAGAATTATTTGCTCTGATCCTTTTACTTCATGGGAGTATACCACTCGACCAGACAGGTCATAGACTCTATAAGATGAAGGTAGTGCAGTCCCGGGTAATTCCACTTCTGAGGATTCCTCCAGTGGGATTGGATAGATTTTCAATCTATCATTCGATGAAATATCTTTTGAGGTTGTAACCACATCACACATATTGCAACTGTAACCGCCAAACAATAATTGGGGAATATGATTATCACGATAACACATAAGTCCATGTATCACTTTCTCCCATGATCGATAACCAAAAGTTGAAAAGAATCCAAAAGCGCTGCCTATACCCTCTATCCATTGATCAGGCAAATTATTGTAAACCTCCAAGTGTATTCGCTTTCTATATGTACTTTCGATCAACAGAGAATCAATTTCAGTTATATATGCTGTGAATTCTTCATAATTATGAGGTCTTATCCAATTGATTGTATCGCCTATTGAGAGTGAGAAATCGTAGATCAAATATGACAAAGTATCATCAACTGGAATAAAACGTACTTGTTGTTCTTCATTGGTTCGAACGGCACCCAAATATGAATTGGATTGAAAGGGACCACTAGTATATTGAAACTGACATGGTCCGTCTTGAAAGAAATTGGCTGACCAAGTCCTATATAAAGTCGTATATCCTACAGAATCAATAATTGTATCTCTTCCACTAGCAAATCTAGTAGCAATATGATTAGACATAATACTTTCTAGGTCTACATCTGCCTCATTCCATTCAGAATCCTCTGCTGGAATTGGAAAGGTCTGTGATAAACCCAATGAAGTATAAAACAGTAGTCCAAAGAATAAGAGCTTGTACCTCATAATAATCCATTAGATTGCCCATAACGGTTCGGGTATACTATCGTTTGCTAATGGCGGGCTTTTTGATCCAAAAAGCATGACATAGCAAATGGAGTATACCTAATGTTAGGCCTTGTAGCCTTTTATTCATTTACAAGATTATCGAAATCGTATGTATTGCCAAGCAATCGTGAAGACCGGTGAACCGTTAAGATCTCTATACGAAAATCATCTTCAACATGGTATATAATCCGATAGCTTCCTATAATCAGTTGGCGGATGGCTTCATTTTGAAGTTCAGGTACCATTTTTCCCGCTAGTGGATGAGTTTCTAGAATATCTGGTGATTCGAAAAGCTTTGCTACTTTGAGTTCAGCATATCTAGCAGAATCCTTCGCAATATAATCACCAATATCATCTAAATCATTTAACGCGGATTCTGTCCAGACTATTTCAGCCATTTCTTAAGCTTACTCTTGGCTTTATCCTTATTGTATACTCGCCCATTTGCTGAATCTTCTAAGCCCTTCTGGATTTTCTCAACAACGACCAAATGATCAATTACCTGATCAATAGTCACATTCTCAGGAAGATTACTAAGAGAATCAATTATTTGAGTCTTGGTTAACATATCAGAATAGTATATGTATCAAATATAAGAAATTCCTTTCTGAGTTAGATCATCCTGCTATTAGGCTTATAACAGGGATTTATAACATTACCAGTAAACTGAACAAAATGATACCACCCTTCTGTGTTGCTGGTGTACTGCCTTTTTCAGAACATCGGTTTTTGGTTTATTCCGGTGTAAAATCAATGGTTCTTTTTTTAAGTTAGAACGGGCAACAATTCCGGAGTAATGTGTACCACCAATTCCGGAGCAAAGTGTGCTATCTATTATCCACAAATACAGTCATTTAAGTTCATTCCTGTTCATTCCGGACAGTGATTCCTGCGCAAAACGGACACCTTGTTCACCAATAAAAAAGGTGCCAACCATTTGGTCAACACCTTACTCCAGATAGAATGAGGTCTCACTACCCCGGATTATTATCAACTTTTTTCTTTGTGCCATACTTTTTCTGCAACAATTCACTCTGGTACTTCCGGTAGCTGGGACCAAGGATCTCAACAATAACCGAGTGATGAAAGATTCGATCCAGGATGGCACTGGTCGAGATCGGATCACCCAGGAACTCTGCCCAGTCCTCCTCGTTGATATTGGTTGTAAAGATCAGAGATTTGTTATCATTATATCGCAGATCGATCACCTTGAACAACAGGTGTGCTTCTTTAACAACCTCCAACTCGAGTCGATCATGCCCCATTTCATCGATCAAAAGCAGATCCGGGTTAATGTATTTTTTAATCCTCTTTTTCAATGTATTATCATACACACCATCTTTAAGATCATTGATCAGATCACTGCAGGTGGTGTAATAGGTTCTGTATCCATCCTGGCAAGCCATCATGCCTAGGCTTTGTGCCAAGTGCGACTTGCCGGTGCCTACATCACCGATAAAAAGTACTGATTCCCTTCTGGCAAGGAACTCGAGTGTTGCAAGATCCATCACTAACCTGCGGTCAAGCCTGGGCTGGAAGTCAAAGTCATAGCCTGCGATCATCTTTAATGGTTTTGGCAATCGACTTTTTCGGATGAGATAATCGGTGCGTCTTTTTCGTTTAACTGCTGATTCTGCTTGAACGATCTCACGGATAAATTCATAATACCCGACTGTGTCCTTTCCTGCTCTATCAACGATCTGTTGGTATTCCTGGGCCAGGTTTTTTAATCCGAGATAGTTGCAGTTATCAACAAACTGCTTGATCTGCTGCATAGATTGATTTGAAGCGCTACTGCTCATAATCGTTGTTTTTGCGAGGTTTGAAAGAGAGCTTGACACTGTAGCGGGGTTCTGAGTTGTTTTCCAGAAAGCTTTCAATGGTCCCTGCATCAAAGACCTTGTACTTCCTCGCCCGGCGAACAGCCACCATGATATCCTCGGTACGGTAATTTACCTTCAGGGCCAGCAGCCTTCTCAGATGGTACCCCCAGGATTTTCCCTTGTACTGTTTTACGAGTTCGATATACTGAGTCATTTCAGGACCAAAGCCTTCGAGACGGGAGATCACATCACCAATGGCCAGATCGGGCTTATTCCGGGGTTTTTCAGGCAGCCCCACATACCTTTCCTTCTGACCCGGTTTGGCCAGTGGATGAACCACCAGCTGCTCTCCCGATGGAGAGTAGACGATCAACTGATCCTCTGTGATGCGTACCGGGCATACCTCGTACATGTATTTCTTCGGCACCGCGTACATATATTCCTTCCACTGCACACATGACTCCTGATTCACCACCCGTTGAACCACCTCAGAGGTATCGAAGTGGATGGCAGGAAGAGGCTGCAGATAGGGATGCTCTTCGATGTACATATCAATGGGCCTTCTCTTTGTCGTGCCGTGGATACGAACATCGTTTACTTCAATCAGTCACCGGCGAAGCTGCTCCTTCAGATCTTCACGATCTTTAAACTGGCGACCCTTCAGGAAGCTTTGCTCCAGGTAATAAAATGGCCTTTCTATTTTCAGGTTTTCTTGAGGTTTGTATGGTGTGATCGTACGGGGACGAAAACGGTAGTGGGATGCAAAACTAAGGTATGCAGGATTGAACACGGGTTGACCGCCTTCCCAATGATCCACACACGGCTTCTGGTTATCGCCCCGGACCTCCAGGGTGACCCCGTCCACGTAGATAAAAGCCGAGCTAAGCTCCCTGAAAAGGGTTTTCTGCTTCTTGTCTTCCACCACAGAGACGTATTGCCGGCGGGAGTAGCAAAGAATGAAGCTGAAAAAGGTGACTTTACTCTTCTCGCCTGTTGTAAAGGTGATATTGTAATCACTCCAGTCATGAGCGGCCAGCTGGCCCGGGGCCGTTTCTACCATACGCAACGGCGTTTTTGATACCACCTGCCGGATTGTTCTCAGGTAATCGCGAAGGATGGTAATCTCCCCGTCATAACCCTTTTCCTTTAGCAGTTCATAGATGCGCTGTCCTGTGAGGTCACTGTATTTCTCGAGCAACTCACCAATGTGTGATTTGTATGGATCCAGCTTGCTAAGCCGTTTGTTTTTGGGCTTTATTACCTCCCCGGGGGTGGTATCACGATAAACCGAGTTTGATTCCAGTATCCGGCGGATCCTGACCCGGGATATATTCATCAGCCGGGAGATTTGTCGGATACTACAGCCCCGGGAATAGAGGTTGATTACGATGTTTTCCAGATTCTCGTCTTTCATGCTTGTTCCTGTTTATTGGACTGTATCAATGGGTATTTTTCCGATGATCCCTGCAAGCTGTGTCATATCATCTTTTATCACCTTGAAGCCAGGGTAGATGATTTCTCTCTCGATCTCATCCAACCTTCCGAACCGTTGATCCTTTAACCGCGTAAGCAGCATCTGGACTGCCTGGATGACATATGACATCGTTTTAATCAGATCCTCGGCATAGGGTGACAGTCTTGCATCACAGAAGTCGAGTTCATGCTCAGAACCGGGCTTAAATATGACCCTTTCCGGATTGGCAAGGATCCTGCGCTGATGAGCCTCATCTTCAGCCTCCAGATAGGCATCAACCAGACAGTCGCTCTGCCGGCTGGTAAACCTCCAGGAGTGGATCGCCCGGGCAACCTCCGCCTGGTTGCCGCGCGGCAACCGCATCAGGGCGCGGGCATGACTGCCGGATAATACCCCCATTTTGATCTGTGATGCTACCTCCTCATCGATCTTACTCACCAGACCCAGGCGCCGTGATACCCACGAACGGCTGTAACCGGTCATTTTGGATAGCTCCCGCTGGCTCACATCATACCGCTCCACAAGATCCTTCAGTACCAGGGCCTCCTCCCAGGACTCCATGGTCTGGGGAGTACGGTTATAGCTCAACATCAGAACCCTGGCCTGTGCCTCGTCAACATCCATCACCAGGCACTGTAAGGTTTTCATGAAAAGATCATTAGCCACATAACAGCGCTTTATGCCATCGATAATTTGGTAACCTTGCTCACAGAGGCGGGCCACAACAGGCTGCAACTGGCCATGTAAATGCATGGATCGCTCGATTTGCTCGATGCGGGCAAGGTTCATCACCCGCATCCTGGCAAGAGACAGGTCAAATTCAGATAAGGGGATCTCTTCGATTACTGGTTTCATCGGCATACATTTTTGTGCCGGTAAATGTAAATGGCTGGATTTTTCCCTGCAATCGAGTTCCCATTTACAATCAAAGCCTAATAATGAGATAAATCTTCTCTGCCCCTTATTATACCTGCATTATAACCATGAACGAGTTCCCATTTACAATCTTTTAGCTTTTTTACCTGAATAAGCGCGTATGTCATGTCACCACTGGGCTGCAGAGATAACGAGTTCCCATTTACAATCATGGCCTCATGATTTTTTTGACGCTTTTCATTCCTTTTTCGCTGAAGTTCACGATTGCGTTTTACGTACTCAGGATGCAACTCCCGGTATTCCTTCTGATATTCATAGGCAGGACGTTGTTCACGCCAGTTTGCCTGTATGTCAAGATGCTTCCTGCGATAGGATTTGTTTTTCGCGTACGTTTTCTTTTTCCAGTATCTTCTCATTGCTTTCTGGCACTCTTTCCCGGAACAGTATTTCTGCTTCTTTACTCGAGGATTTTGGAGTACGACAGCACCACAATTGATACAGGTAATAGTTGGGGTCATTACGGTTATCTTTCAACATCCGAAAGATGACCGTTTTATTCAAAAATCTTTTAGCACTTCTCGATGGTGGGTAGCATCCTTATAGTGCAGTATCAAAAACTCATGTAATCCAGCTTTCATAAGGGCTACAGAAGTAACGCGTCTGTATTTACAATCATTGGCGGATGTTCATTTTAATGGGGAGGTTATAAATTCTTGGGGTAATACTTTCAATCTTCACTGCCCAACCGGTAATCAATGATACAATTACCGGATCATTTTCCTAAAAAATTAGGGTGTATTTTGGACATGAAAAAGGGTGAGGATACTGGTGGTATCATTTTTTACCGGTGGGTGGTATCAGAATATCCCGTGGTTGAAAATTCTGATCCTATAGAATTAACACATAGAAAATGAGAAATCGCAAAAACCAGCAGAGTAATTCGTCTCATTGTCAGAACATTATGCATAACGGTTTGCCAATATGGGTAGGCGTGGTTTTCGAAGCTCGTCGGTATCCGCCGTGGAAAACGCTGAAACGAAGACAGGATGCTGAATGCAGCCACTATCCCCACGCTTACCTATATTGGCTGTTAGGCACTGGCGGATTTTACTCTGTATCATTTTTTCTTTCAAATATACTAAATTGTCAATTCAGCGGGATGGGCTGAAAGGCTTTTTGGCAAAATTTGGTTATAGCGTTGGCTTTGTGTGTTTTGCCAATATGCCTTACAGCGTAGGGATGGTTTTATTGATATTTCCCAGATTTAAGATTATTTGACATTTCTTTAAATGCATTTATTGTATAATCAACATTGCTATCAGTATGTTCTGCTGTTGGAATAATGCGAATCATTATTATTCCTTTGGGAACTACAGGATAAACAACAAGAGAACAAAAAATCGAAAAATTTTCTCTTAAATCCATGTTTAATTTAATTGCTTCCTCAGTAGAACCATGCAAATATACAGGTGTAACAGGAGATTCAGTATTTCCTAAATCAAATCCTTCTTTTTTAAGTCCTGATTGTAATTTGTCAACATTTCTCCATAATTTTTCTCTCAAATCCGATTCCGATTTTAATACTTTTAATCTCTCCAGACCACCAATTACCAAAGGTAAGGGTAAAGCTTTAGCAAAAATCTGTGAGCGCATGGTGTACCGCAAAAATTCAATTATTCGCTTCTCACCTGAAACGAATGCTCCAATCCCAGCCATTGATTTTGCAAAAGTTGAAAAATACAAATCAACATTATCCTGAACCCCGAAGTGCTCACCAGTACCTGCCCCTGTTTTTCCCATTGTCCCAAAACCATGTGCATCGTCAACTAATAATCGAAAGTCAAATGATGATTTCAGTTTGATGATTTCATCTAGTTTTCCGAGGTCGCCTGACATTCCAAAAACCCCCTCTGTTATTACAAGTATACTTCCGTTAGTCTTTTTTATAATAGTATCAGCCCTTTTTAACTGTTTCTCCAAATCGTGGATATTATTGTGATGATAAACAAATCTCTTGCCTATATGTAGGCGCACTCCATCGAAGATACAAGCATGTGCCTCGGAATCATAAATAATTACATCATTTCTATCTACAAGTGAGTCAATCAGTGAGAACATACCCTGATATCCATAATTTAATAAATATGAATCCTCCCTTTGGGTAAATTCAGCTAATTCATTTTCAAGTTTTTTATGAAATGAGGTTTGTCCTGTCAGTAATCTTGAACCCATTGGGTAGGCTAATCCATATTTCTGAGTAGCATCAACATCAGCTTTTCTTATTTTTGGATGATTTGCCATTCCAAGATAATTGTTAACACTCCATACCAGCACCTCTTTGCCATTAAACTTCATTTTCGGTTTAATTTCCCCTTCAAGCTCAGGAAATATATAATATCCAGCAAGTTCCTGATGTTGTCCAAGTGGTGTGTTTTTTAAATCTCTTTTATCAAATAAATCCATGCTAATAATTTTAAGTTAAACAATAGCTCAAAATTAATTTGCAAATACTTATTTTTACTTATTTATAATTAGAATTAAATTGCATTTACTTTATTTATTAAATATTTTTAACAATATGACTAACGATACGAAACTAATAGATAGTCTTAGTTGGAAAATCCTTGTTGAATTACAAAAAAATGCAAGGATTTCATATAAAGAAATCGGAGACAAAATCGGCCTTACTGGCCCTGCTGTTGCTGAAAGAATCCAAAAGCTTGAAGAAAAAGGCATAATAAAAGGTTATAGTACTCTCATTGATTTGAAAAAAATAGGATATTCATTAACCGCTATTGTGAATTTTAAATTTCATCCAGGTAATCTTGACAGGTTTTTGAATCATTTAAAGTCAATCCCAGAAGTATTTGAATGTAATCGTATTACGGGAACTGATAGTATGGTTATAAAGGTTGCTATTAAAGAACCTACGCATCTCGAAAAGCTAGTAAATGGTTTTATTGAATTTGGAACACCAACAACATCAATTGTATTATCAACTCCTATTGAAAATCGAATCTTTGCGGGGTAGCAAAGAAAGCAAGTGTGTGGAAGCGATGGGACGGTTGTGGGAAGGGCTGGAACACTCTTGCTTTGTGCGTTGGCTATCATTTTATATTATTATTTTATCGGTTTAGTTTTCAAGTTGCAGGTCGCTCTTCTGCTTGTGCCTAACGGTGGCGGTATGAAATGTTGCCGATTGCGGGTGATTTCCTGTCAAACTACACAAAAGTTGAAGCGGGCTACAACCCTTGAATAATCAACTGTCCCGGCAATTTTTTATACCGCGTGTTACCACACGTTATTCTTTGTCTTTAATATATCTCACACTAAATCCGCAATTTTTATTTCCCCAATATTTCCCGATTTTCCCATTATTGGAATTAAATAATCTTTCCATAGCTCCATAGTCTGATGTTTCGGTATCAACCCAGAAATTTGCATGGATTTCTACATTATTGAATTTTCCAGTTCCTCCTCGCCATCCTGCAAATAGTATATCAAATCCAGTTTGTCCTCCATTTTTAAGTAGGTCAGCCTGATTTTCTCCTCTCCATGATATGTGATTTAACAGGGTGTCATTTATAAGTCCACTTATTCCGATAAATTTTTCCAACTCGCTCCAATCTTCATCTGTTGGTAAATGCCAGCCTTCTGGGCATAATTGTTTGGCTTGTTCCCATGAATAAAGACATCCATATTTCTGATATTCGATTGTTGATTTGGCGTATTCTACATTTGTCCCATTATAACCATAAACCCATACGCCACATTTATTTGAATCTAATTCACAGACAAATGGTATGTAAGCAAAATTCTCTGCAAGCCATATCTGTTTTCCAATCTCTATTGTCCTGTATGTTTTGCTATCTCTATTATCCATGAATTTTTCAACCCGATAATCCAAATCAATAAAACTCTGTTTTGGATTTAAGCTATCAAAAGAAACCAAAAAACTTTTTCCTCCAACATTGTCTTTGTTTGTACACGACCAACCAAAATACTCTTTATCCTTATATTCAAATTTATACTTGAAAAAATCCGCACTGTTTTGATTCATTCGCACATCAATTATTTTTGCAGAAACAATCTTAAGGTTATTTTTAATTTCATTTTGTTTTGCAACAAAATCAAAATGTGAGTCAACCAATTTATCGATAAGTGTTAGGTAAGTTTCTTTGTTTGTTCCTCTGCGATATTCGCTTTTAGTTTTAGCTGCAACAACTAAATTTAATGAAGGTATAATTGTGATATATTGTCCCCATGCTCCGGTTGCTGAATATGCTCCCTTAAGTTCATCACGAATTTCTTCATTTGAATCCCATACTCGCCACATATAACCATATCCCCATTTCCACCAATCCCAATTAGCAACTCTCGGTTCTGAAATTTTCACTTCTTTAACAGGAGTTATCAAACTTGTAGTTTTTCTTATCCACTCTTTGGGAACCAACTGTTCTCCATTCCACTCACCATTCCGTAACATTAAATATCCTATTCTTGCCATATCTCTTGTGGAAAGCCACATATGATAAGGTGGATATTTTGATTCCCAATGGTCTCCAAATACTTCTCTTTCTTGTTTGTTTTTATCCCAATCTTCAAATTGTAATGGTTTCGCCAATTCCTTTTCAAGAGCATCATAAATATTCATTTTCGTTTGTTGCTCATAAATGTAACCTGCAACATTAAAATCCCAATTATTGTAAATAAAATAGGTTCCTGGTTGTTTAGAATTCCTTGTGGGTATTATACTATTTCTGTCGGTATTTGTGCTTAAATGATATACTCCAGACCGACTTGTCATCAAATCTTTTATCGTTGCAGTCTTTTCTATTTCAGATAATTTAACTACATCATCAATCCCTAGCTCTCCAATAGTTTTATGTAAATCTATTATACCATTTGCAACGTATTTTCCATACATTATTGAAAGAACACTTTTTCTACACGATGCTAAGTCAGAAACTTCTTTTGTATCTCCAAATTCAAAAAGAACTTTCCCATTATAAATTATCATAAGACCTGTAAGATTAGTCTCGTAATTTACAAATTGTTGTAGCTCAAATAATTTTTCAATATCCCACCCCAGAGTATCAGGTTGCTTTAATTTTTCCCATGATTGAGTTGGAAATATAAAATCCGACTGCTTACTGTTTTGTGCAATTATGCCTCTAAAAGGAATGAAAAAAAATAAAATTAAAAGAATGCTTTTATTCATGGTTGCAATGTCTATTTTTAATGTGTGGTAACGGTTTACAATATGAAACGGTTGGGTTTTCGGAGCGCCTCTGTATCCACCGTTGGAAAAGTTGGTTTGAAAAACAAACGCTCGCAAACAGCAGAACCCCAACTGTTTTATATTGTATGTTGTGTGTTCGTGCTTTGTTATTTAGGTTTTGTCCAAAATAAATCCGGATTATTTGTCTTGTAATTTATAAATGTAACACCATTATTTTCATCCGTATGCACATCCTTTTGTGGCGTTTGCTCAATTCCATCTAAAGGTAACAATTCAACATAGGTTATTTCTTTCCCTTTTTCCCATGTCTCTGCATTATATTCACTATGTAGTGGAGTTTTTAGTCTGTATAAGTTTTTTGCCATGTAAATATTTAAGTAGGTTTCTTTAGTCTCAGAATATTCATTACCGGAATACTCCCTGCCCCAATTTGCATCTGGATTGATAATTAATGGTTTACCTTTAATAAGTTTTTCTCTAACTTCTTCAATTCCTAATAAAACTCCGTTTTCATCCAAAACATAAGCATCGCAAGTTGGATCTATCCATATCCATTTTGATAAATCATTACTATAAACCATATTTATAACATGACAATCGTCAAAATCTGTCTCCTTTGGCATACATATTACATATCTTGATTTAAAGCCCATTGCTAAGTAACATTCATTTAGTATAATTGCCTGCATTCTGCAATTGATGCCACGATTTTCTGATTTACAAACTTTAATTAAATCTATAGCATTCTTAACCTTTGGTGGTTCATTATCGACATGTCTTACAGTATTATGAAGCCAATGCATTAAGTTTAAAATCTTTGAAGTTTCGTTCCCAAAACCCGCAATTGAATCCAATTTCAATTCTTGTCTAATTCTAACGAGATTCGGATTATCTTTTGATTGATAAGTGAATTCAGGTATTGACCGAGTATCTGAATAGTTATATTTCTTTGCTTTCCTTAATACACTCAAATAAGGTAATCGATATTTTATCCTGGAATATGCTGAATCTCCATTTAATAAAATGATGAAATCCACATAATATCCAATTTTAGGTTTGATTTTAATTGTAATTGAATCTAAATCAGTATAAATTGTTACTTTTTTTTTAGGCGTGATAAATATATCAGGTTTAATTTCTGGAAGGATTTTCCATCTTTCAGTTGAATCTATTACACTGTTATCAAGCTTATAATAGGCTATATTAGAACTTGCCTTTATAATTGGCAATTGTTTTTGAGAAAATCCAGATTGGAAAATACTCAATAATGCAAGAATTGTAAATAATATTTTTTTCATATTCTATTTGTTTTTATTTAGCTGTATTTGAGCATGACACACAACGGTTAAGTGTATGTGCCGTTTATTGGCGCGGCTTTTGCACAGCATTTTTCGCGTAATATTTGTCAAGTCTTCATCCGCAAAAGCTGTGACAATTAGAAATGGCGTATACACAATGTTAGGCCCAGTTTATTTTATTTGATAGTCAGGATGACCCGTTTGCCAAAAAGCAAAACTTAACACATCTGCCAGACGTTCAAATTCTTTTGTTTTAGTTTTTGCCCCATGACCAGCTTCAAAATCTGCCCAAAAAAGAATAGGTTTATTTGATATATTTGCAGCTTGTAACCGTGCTGCATATTTTGCAGGTTGCCAGGCTATTACCCGCGGATCGTTAATGCCCGCTGTTATTAATGTTGCGGGGTATTTTACTTCATCTTTTATATTTAGATAGGAATCCATCTCAATAAGGGCCATGCATTCAATAGAATCTTGCACAGTCCCGAACTCAGATACATTGATAGTGCCATTAGGAGTCTCTTCAAAACGTAATGGATTCATAACCCCAACATCTGAAATAGCGACTGCGAATAAATCAGGCCGGTCTGTCATTGCTCTTCCGATTAGTATACCCCCAGCGCTAAAAGAGTAAATTGCAATTTTTTTAGGAGATGTGTAATTCTCAGAAACTAAATATTCAGCGCAAGCAATTAAGTCTTTCCATGTATTTGGTTTAGTTACTTTCAATCCGCCTTTATACCATCGGTGTCCTAATTCTCCACCGCCCCTTACATGGGGAATTGCCAAGATACCTCCATTGTATGCCCAGAGCAACAAATTCGGATTATAAAACGGATTAATTGGGGTGCCGTAGGCTCCATAGCCATAGAAAAACACAGAATTTTTACCGTCTTTCTTGAAATTCTTTTTATAAACCAACGAAAGAGGAACCTCTTGACCATCATAAGATTGGATCATAAGTTCTTCCACTATCAAATCAGCGTACTCCGGATATTCGGGTTTAGATGATAGGTTTTCAAGAGTAAATTCATTTTTTTCAGTTGAATAGCGGTATCTTTGACTGTCGTTAGTCCAGCCGCTTATACTGATCCAAACATCTTTAAATCTATATCCCTTGGTATTCATGTCGAGAGTACCTGCTGAAAATGGCAATTCAATCTCTTTGCTTGTTCTTTCTCCTTTTGGAAGGAAATACAATTTTACTTTTACTCCATTTTCACCTACGCTATAAAATAATCCTTCACTGGATATCCTAAATATGCTATAAGGACAAAGTATCCTATAAGGGTCTTCAGGAACAGCAACTTCTGCTTTACCCAGATCAGGATTTAATAGTGTAGTTTTCAGTATTTGGAAGTTAGGAGCATCCTTTTGTGTAAATACATATATTTCTTTATCTGTAGTAAAGAAGTTAAGCACTTCATCTTCCGGTTTGAACAATTGCTCCCATGCAATTTTTTTATTTGTTATTTCTGAGCATGGTGCATAGTAAACACTTAATCCATCCATTGTAGAAACATAAGCAAATAAGTAGTGACAATCTTTATTGTAAGCAACCCAAGGAATATCTTCAGAATTAATGCCCAATTCCGGATTTTTGGTCCTTGAAAGGAATTCTATATCAGTCGCAGGGTCGGTACCTATCTTGTGCAGGAATATTTTGTTGTCCAATTCAAGATCTTTTTGGTATATATCTCCGGATTGCATGCGATTGTAAAAAAAACCATTACCATCCGGTAACCAGGAAGGTAATCCCCACCAGTGTCGATCAATTCTTTCGGGATATATTTGTAGGTTCTCGACATTTATAATTAATATTTCACCAATTTCTGAACCATCAGGAGCAATTGAGAAAGCGATTTTGGATCCATCATATGAAGGTGAAACAAAGCTTATCGTAAATGTCGGTGTAGTATCTGCACTATGTTTTTCAGGATCGTAAAGCAACGTCTCATTACCGTCATAGCCATCACGATAATAGAGTTTCCCTGTCTCATCTGTCGGGGTTGTCTTCAGATAAAAATAACGGTCATTATCTGTGATTTTTAACCTATTAATTTGTGATGAATTTCGCCCATTAAATTCGAACATCTTGTCGATTAGATTTTGTCGACCAGGAATGCTGTTCATTATACTACGTGAATAATCTGTTTGTTCCTTAAACCATCTTTGCAAGGCAGTATCCTTTAAATTTTCCATGTATCTGTAAGGATCGGAAATTTTAATTCCAAAGTATTCATCCTCAACAGGATTAATCTGCGCCAGAGGTGGTTTTTGTCTTGTATCATTCGTAGTGCAATGCACCATTAAGACCAATATTAAAAAAACCAGAAATGTCATTGTTTTCATGATTCCTACGTATCCTTAGGTTCTATCAGTAAAGATATGAAATTCAACAAAATAGAATATGTGATAAATAGAATTGGGCCTAACGGTTCCGTGTAAATACCGTATGGTTTATATGGCGCGGCTTTTGCTTTGCCGGATTCAATGGTGTTATTCATCCTAAACTCATCTGCAAAAGCCGTGACATACCATATGGGATTTACACAATGTTAGCGGCAGTGTTATTTCCTTTTGAAGACGAAAAAAGTAGCCTGCATATGTAATCCTATTCTGTCTTTATCGAAATAATAAATTTTATCAAACATTTCATTTTCACATGTAGTAGATATTATCATCATGACCTGGTCGGATCTGTCAAGACCTAATTGCATTGGTCTTACCAAATAGTTGCTAAAAAGGTACTGGTCGGTATTTTCAATTATCTCAATAGCCTTTATCTGGAAATCACAGTCATCTTGGGACATGGATGATGATAAATACTTTTTACTTTGATCATCCTTTAGGAGGAATATTTTCTCATCAACAAATAGGGTTAAATCATGAAATTGGCTGTTAGTTCTAATGACCATCATTATAGTGTCATTTGGGCCAGAGGTACCCTGGTGGTTGACTAATACCCATTCTCCTTTCAAATCATTCTCAGATATTTGACCGATCAGATTTGAAGCAAGTAGCAAATAAGTAACAAATTGGAGTGCTTTCATAGTATGATATTTACATTGCCGCTAACGGTTCCGTGTAAATACCGTTTAGCCCAGCTTTGCTGGCACGACTTTTTGCATTCCTGCAAAAATCGTGACTGGCGCGGCTTTTGCCTTAGCGGTAATTTGTGTTAGGTAATTTACAGCTTTCCGTTTCAATTTCCGAATTAGTTTGTTAAACAGTATACCTTCTTGCTCCTTATTTGCTTAAGCATCTAGCAGCTCATATTAGTTCTTGAATTGCATCATGTTCTTGCTGCAAAAGGCGTGACCAGGCCAAAAATGGAATTTACACTTTGTTAGCGACTGTAGCTCCATAGCTGGAAATTACAGTGGTGATCGGATATACTTTCAAAAAAGGCTCGCAGAACGCAGTTCCGGATTATTGGTCTTTTACCTGCAAGCTTGCTTGCCAGGGCAGGAGTCCAGAGAGACGAAATCCAAATTGCGCTGTTATTCATTAAAATTTCTTTTTGCGGTTAATGGTTCTCAGGCGGTAAGCAATTTGGATTTGCGAGCCTTTGTGGTTAGCCATCTTTGATTTTCAAGCAATTGTCGCTAACGGTTCTGTACATGCGCAGTTTGGTTCAGGTGCGATCAGAGCGCCGGTCAGGCGCTAGCACCTGGCGCGTATTTTTGCTGTTGCAAAAATCGTGCTTGACCAAATTGTCGTATGTACATTGTTAGGTGGTCGTAGGAATTCAATATTATCTACTCAAAAATGTACATTTAATATCTTTGCTTATTATAAATACATTTTAATCTATTATGCACATCCATAGTGTAATTGAGTCAAAATAGTCGGAAAGTATAATTTATGAAGATGTCTATTCTGATTCTGATAGATCGGTGATGAAATATGATTTAATCCTTATTCTTGTTAAGCAACAATATTAAACAGCTTACAACCACAACTAGATCGATAACAAATAGAATTATCATCATAGCATCCAAGTTCTTAAAATCAAGCATAAAAGGACTTAGAGCCAATGGTATTAATGGGACTATAAATCCCAACCAGATAGCAAACCTCTTTTTCATTGTCAACAATACGCCTATCGCAAAATATACAATACCAAAAGCTAGACCTAGGACAAAATTGGGATCGGAAGGGTCTTTAATTGCAATATATAAATGCAAAACTCCCGTAATTAATAACAGACCTGCAGCTAATAAACGAATTGCTTTCATTTGTTTCATTTTAGTGGTTTTAAAATGGCTAATTATTAACAAGATAATTCAAAGAGTATGTTAATTTTTAGAGCAACGAACTTTCTGGCTAATGTAAAGTTACTAAATAACTCAAGTTGCTATTTAAATTATTGTTCTAGAAATCGCATAACCAAAAATGAATAACACCACTTTCAATAAGAACCCAAACTCTGTCACAGCATGGATTTTCTTAGGTAGGAAATTGGAGATTTCACTGAAGGTTGACTCGATTCTTTTTCTCATTGATGATATCAAATAGTCCACATAAGGTTCATGCTTCTGCGTTGAGTTTGACTTCCGCTGTACCAGCAGGTCAATATTCTCAGCATCTTTCAGCATTTGCTCAATGTGGTAATTGGTATACGCACTATCGGCATATATTTTACTACCTGGTGGGACAAGTAAGGGCATTTGTTTCAATGCATTTGAGTCATGCCTGCTACCAGGAAGAAATGTGTACTCCACGGGGATCCCGTCTGCAGTACAGAGTAGATGGATATTGTAGCCATAGAAGTATCTCCGCATGGACACTTTTTTTCCACGGTAGACTTCACCCTGTATCAGCTTTGAATTTCCGATACGGATATTATCACAAGTATGAACGGGAAAACTATCAATGGAATACTCAGAACTGATGTTTAGTTCCTTTATCAAAGCAGACAACTGGAAGAACAGATCAACGATCAGCTCTCTGATCTGGTGCAAGCGTCGATTGAACCTGCTTTTGCTAAGCATATGTGTTACCATTCCAGTTGAACTCATAAAGCTAATAGCTTTCTCATGATGACCGGAGAAATATATCGCCGATACAAGGACTGTTGTAATAATCTCTGCATCAGACATATTTCTGTTTGTTGGCTCATTGTGATCAGTTTTTTTGAGCAGATCATCAATAAATACGTAAATTGCAATACACTTATTTATCATAATCCTCCAGGTTTAAAGGTTTCGCAACTATAATCTGGAGGATTTTTTTATATTTATCAAATTAAAACCATGTTCAAAACGCTCACTGTTAATAATTTACATTAAAATGTTTAACCTTCTCAATTCCGAGGCATTCAACCACCACTTCGAGGTTGAAAACCATCTCCAAAATGTTGATAGTACTCTATTTTTGAGAATCAAAAACATTGATGTCTATTGTTATAGCTAGCAACTTGAGTTAAATAATATTAGTTATTGAAAATCCTATGCCACCTAACGGTGGCAATATGCGGAGGCCGGGATTTTGAAGCTCCAACTTATCAAACCGTTACAATTTTAATAAATGTACAAAAGTTCAAATTACCCGTAACCCCCGGCTTACGTATATTGCATGTTGGCGGCTGCTTATTATTCATCATTAATTATTTTATTTATCTGTATAAGTACTTCTTTGGCTTCAGGAATCGGAAAAAGCATCCAAACGTGCATCATTTTATCAAACTCATAAAATTTGATATCAATCCTTGATTTACTAGCAATTTCCTTCATTTTTTGAGAATCAGCAAATAATATGTCATGGTTACTTATAAAGTAGTGGGTTTCAGGAAGATTTGCTAAATCACCGTAAATTGGTGATATCAGTGGATTATTAATATCAGAATTATTTGAATATAATTTACTCGCTGTCTTTAATTTTTTAATTGATAGCATTATATCATTTTTCTCAATTTCTTTTATCACAGGATTATTTAATGATAAATCCAGCCATGGAGAAAGTAACACTAATTTTTTAGGCTGTGGTAATTTATTTTTAGTTAGCATTAGTGATAATGATACTGTCAAGTTTCCACCTGCAGAATCACCTAATATATAGATTTGGCTTGAACGATGTTCATTCAACAAATATTTATATAATTCGAAAATAAAGTTAGTTGTATCATGAAAATTGCTTTCAGGCGCAAGAGGATATTCTGGTAAAATCACTTGATAACCAAGAGACAATGATAACTTTTCAATAAAATTCCAATGAGGTGTCGTTATTCCAGATATAAATGCTCCACCATGGAAATAGAGTAATATTTTATTATTTTTCTGATTTTTGGGTTTAGTATAAAAAACATTTCTTCCTAAAAATTCTTGATTGTCAATGATAATTCTATTTTTTATTTTACGTGGAGGGATTGGCGAATCAAACCTGCGAGCTTTATTAATGTCAATTTCTGAATTAATATCCTTTTTTGAGAATTTAGATTTTATTAAAAATCTCCAAATTTTAAATTGAATACTTGTCATTTAAATTACTTTAATTGGTTTCAGTTATAGCTGTTTCTCTATGTTGCCGCCAACACCGGTAAATGTACCGTGGTGGTTTTATTTCGATTATGGTTGTGTTTGTTTTGTGATACCAATTTAGGAAGAAATGTGCTGGTGGGGATGGAATTGTTGGTTTTTATTGGTCTTTGGTAGGTAAGTATGTGCTTGTTTGGTAAAGAACAAGCAGAAGAATTGAATATTGGCTATAGCGGGTATAAATGGGATAATATGCAGTGGCGGCAATAGTTGAGGGTGGGAGCTAAGGATAGTTGGTGTCGAGGGGATTGCGGATTTTCATCAGGGCATTGGAAGCCACGCGGGTATAGATCTGCGTGGTCTTGGTGCTGGAATGGCCAAGCAGTTCCTGGATATACCTGAGGTTGGTGCCTTGTTCCAGCAGGTGGGTGGCAAAGCTGTGGCGGAGGCTGTGCGGGGTCACATATTTTCTGATATTTGCCCTGTTGACGGCATCCCGGAAGATCCTTTCTATGCTTGTTGGGCTGTAAGCACCACCATCCTGGCCTTCGAAAAGCCAAATTCCTGGCCGGTATTCTTTGTAGTAGATTCGTAGTTCTTTCAGCAGCATTTTAGAGAGAAGCGTATACCGGTCCTTCTTACCCTTTGCTCCGCAAAGCTTAATCAACATCCTTTCCGAATCAATGTCATTGACTTTAAGATTAATCAATTCGCTTCTGCGCAGGCCGCCTGAGTAGATGGTCATCAGTATGCACTTATGTTTCTGGTTTTTTGTGAGTTTAAAAATTTTGTCCAGTTCTTCCAGGGTAAGAACGGTAGGTAGTTTATTTTCTTTCCGTGGTCGGCTGATGTGGAAGTATTCTCGCTTCCTTCCCAATACCTTTTCATAATAGAATTTGATGGCATTGATCCTTTGGTTCTGCTGGCTCACAGAGATCTTGTTTTTTATCACAAGTTCAAGCAGGTACGCATTGATCTGATTGTGGTTGATGCTTTTGACGTCCAAATTTTTGAAATACTCCCTGAACTGGAGGAAATAGTTGGTATAGGTTTTCATGGTACTAAGGCTGTACCTTTTACGCTGGAGCAATTCCAGGTATCCTTGCGGAAGTTTATTGGTTGAATCCTTCATAACAATATGTGTTTATTGGATGGCTTTAATAACTGTTTCACATGGAATCAGGTATTGATGTGGTCAACGAGCTGTAGATCGGTCATTGGGGCTGCAATCCTTAATAAAAAGTTGATATCTATTTGGCCCTGACTTCACGGGAGGGGAGGAGATTTATTTATCTTACAAATATCAATTATCTTTACACCTTCAAAATAAGGACATAGATGAGTGAGAACAGGGAACAGGTTTTTGAGAATGAGGAGTTCCAGGTATTGTTGAGGAAGTATGAAGATATGCGCAGCGGTGTCCAGTCCATTTTTTTCGATGTGGAGGAGTTTGAACAAATCATCGATTACTACCTTGACGATCTGCAGTATGATGAAGCCAGGGAAGCAGCCAACCTGGGCAAAAAGCAACATCCTACATCCGTAGAGATTAATTATAAGTTTGTTCACATATACATCGAACAGGGCAAACCGAAAAAGGCACTGGCCCTGCTTGATGAGATTCCCTCCTGGGAGGAGAGCAATCCGGAACTCTATTTTCTGAAAGGAACCGCATTTTGTCAACTGGGTAAACTGAAAGAGGCAGAGGCTCAATTCGACAGGGCGCTTGAGATCTCGGCTGATGAGACCTTCGAAGCACTGTTGAATATCTCCATTGCCTTTGAGAACGTCCGTCATTACGAACTTTCCATCAAATACCTGATCCAGGCATACAAACAGCAGCCTGATAACCTTTCGGTACTTTACGACCTGGGATATTTTTATGACAGGCTTCACCGCTTCGAGGAGAGTATAAAATATTATCATCATTACCTGGACCTGGATTCCTATTCGGATAATGTATGGTACAACCTTGGAATCGTATATCATAAGCTGGAACAGTTTGAGAATGCTGTGGAAGCATATGATTTCTCCATTGCCATCAATCCGGATTACGCATCGGCATACTTCAACAAAGCAAGTGTCTGGGTGAATGCTGAAAAATTTGAAAAGGCCATCAGGGCTTATGAAGATTACCTGGAGGTTGAGCCTGAAAGTACCCAGGCTTACTGTTACATAGGGGATTGTTACGAACAAATGGACAGGCTTGAGGATGCCCTGGCTGCATTTCAAAGGGTGATTGAAATGGATAATACCGATCCCGAAGGATGGTTCGGGGCAGGGATGATCTATTCCCGGCTGAACATGCATCAGGAAGCAATTGCCTACATTCTCAAGGCCATCGAATTTGACAACAACAACCTCGATTACTGGATGAATCTTGGGTATGCCAATGAAGATTCAGGATTGATTGAGGAAGCTGTAAAATGTTATGGTTTTGTAAGCCGTACAGATGCAGATGACCTGGATGGCTGGACGGCATTAACAGCACTTCTGATGAAAGAGGGCGAATTTGAACAGTCACTCAAATTTCTCAGGGAAGCTTATATACACCACCCTGGAGAGGGAAAGATCAAGATAAAGATGGCCATCTGTCACCTGAAACTGGGGGAGGAGAAGCTTGCTCTCAAATTCCTTCAAGAGGCATTGAAGGTGGATCAGGACCTTGTCGCAGAATTTGAATACTATTTTCCCGAAGGTTCCTGCAGCCGTGAGATTGGCCGAATTATCAAACAGTATAAATAACAGATATTCATGAATTTTAACATCGATCATATTCCGGAAAGAACTACCGGAAACCGGGGTCATGGTCTTACCATGATGATGGACAAAGGTTTGAGCCTGACCGAAGCCGGAAATTTTGTGGAATCAAGTGCACCCTTTACTGACCTTGTGAAGTTTGGTTTCGGTACGGCCCTGATCACCAGGAATCTCAAAGAGAAGGTAACGTTATACCAGGAGGCGGGCTTAAAGCCCTATTTTGGAGGTACGCTGTTTGAAATGTTCTTTGTGAGGAATCAGTTTGATGATTACAGGAGATTTATGTCCGAGTCAGGATTGGCACTTGTGGAGGTATCCGACGGATCCATCCGGATGGAGCGGGAAGAGAAACTGAAGTGCATCGAAATACTGTCCCGCGAATTCCAGGTGCTTTCTGAAGTGGGCAGCAAGGTGAAAGGAGTGGAGATCTCCAATGACAACTGGGCTTTATTTATGAAGAGTGAACTTGAAGCCGGAGCCTGGAAGGTCATCGGGGAGGCCAGGGAAAGCGGGACCATCGGATTGTACCAGTCAGACGGATCGGCAAACAGTGAACTGATTGACAGGATCATGCAGGAGATTTCTGTGAATGATGTGTTATGGGAGGCCCCCAATAAGGCGCAGCAGATGATGTTCATCAAAATGATCGGGCCCAATGTGAACCTGGGCAATATAGCCCCTGCAGAGGTGGTCTCCCTTGAGGCTTTAAGATGTGGTATGCGCGGAGATACCTTTTTCGATGTGTTGCCGGAACAGTTCCATTCCAGAAAATTATAGAAGCTTGAAGCACAACCTTAAAAAATATGCATTACTTCTCCTGCGGGGTATGGGTATGGGAGCTGCAGATGTGGTCCCCGGTGTATCCGGTGGTACCATTGCATTCATTACCGGTATCTACGAAGAGCTCATCGATTCAATCAAAAACATTAACCTGGGTGCATTAAAGCTGTTTTTTACTGGGAGGTGGAAATCCCTGTGGAAACAGGTCAACGGGAATTTCCTGCTCGCAGTTTTTGGAGGTGTTTTTATCTCGGTACTTTCACTGGCCAAACTCCTGGAGTATCTTCTTGAACACCAGCCCATTCTGATCTGGTCTTTCTTCTTCGGTCTTATTGTGGCCTCATCCTATGTGGTTTCCAGAAAAATACCCAAATGGAAATATCCCATCCTGGTGGCCCTTGTGGGAGGGATCGGGATCGCATTTTATATTACCAGTGTTACCCCGGCCACAACTTCTGATGCCTCCTGGTTTGTGGTTCTGTCAGGTGCCATGGCCAGTTGTGCCATGATCCTTCCGGGCATCTCGGGTAGTTTCATTCTCCTTTTGCTTGGTAAGTATGAATTTGCCCTTCATGCGGTCAATGAAAGGATTATCCTGGATCTGATCTTACTTGGGTCCGGTGCAATTATCGGGCTTGTGCTGTTCGCCAACCTGCTCTCATGGTTGCTGAAAAAATACCATGATATAACCATAGCAGTCCTGGTGGGTTTCATGATTGGCTCTCTGAATAAGATCTGGCCCTGGAAGGAAACCCTTCAGACCATCATCGTTAAAGGTGAGGCAAAACCGCTTGTGGAGAAGAACATCATGCCCACACTGGGAAATGCTGATGACCGGGTTTGGATGGCCATCCTGATGGCCGCCCTGGGGATCGCATTGATTGTATTGATTGAACTTGTCCTGACCAGAAAACCCTCCAATGCCAGCTAACAGAAGACACTTTTACCTTTTAACTTTTCACTTTTGACTTGCTTTGGGTTAATCGGATACCCCCTTGGACACAGTTTTTCAGTCTCCTATTTTACCAGGAAGTTTGAAGATCAGGGGATTGATGCATCATACAGGAATTTTCCACTGGAGAGTATTTCCGGATTCCGGGAGCTGATTTTAAACGAACCGGACCTGAGGGGGCTCAACGTCACAGTACCCTATAAAGAGAAGGTTATTCCGCATCTGGATGCCCTGAATCAAACCTCCAGGACCATCAGGGCTGTGAATACCATTGCATTTTGCAGAACAGGCGGGCGCCTGTCATTGATTGGCTACAATACCGATGTGATTGGTTTTGAACGCTCACTGAAGGAGCACCTGAGGCCTCATCACACAAAAGCGCTGGTTTTGGGAACCGGAGGATCTTCAAAGGCGGTAGTGTTTGTGCTTGATGCAATGGGCATCGGATACCGGAGGATCAGCCGCAGCAGGGGAGAGGGATTGTTAAATTATGAGGATCTGAGCCGTTCTGTCATTTCAGAGCATTCCCTGATCATCAATACCACGCCACTGGGGATGGTCCCCGATGTGGACACATGTCCCGGAATCCGGTACGATGCTATTTCAACAGACCACCTGCTGTTTGACCTGGTATACAATCCGGAAAAGACCCTGTTCCTCTCCCGGGGTGAAGAACAGGGAGCCACCATTGTAAACGGATACGACATGCTGGTGTATCAGGCGGAAGCCTCCTGGGAGATATGGAATAAAGAAAGGTAGGGGGTAATCGGGTTATTAAGGGTTTGGGTTATTAAGGGTTTGGATTATTGGGTTATTGGGTTATTGGGTTATTAATTGAAAAGATATGGCGTCTTCATTTGAAAAGGAATTTACGGTATCATCCTACGAGTTAAATCCACGGGGAGAGGCGCGTCTAACCACCATGGCCAACTATTTCCAGGAGATTGCCTACCACCACGCCAACGAACTTGGTTTCGGGTATGAGGATATGAAAAACCAGAAAACCATGTGGTTGCTCTCCCGGATGAAGATCCGGATGAAGAAGTACCCGGTATGGGATGAACGGATTACCATTGAAACCTGGCCCAGCGGGGTGGACAAGCTATTTGCAGTAAGGGATTTCAGGGTAATGAATAAAAAGGGGGAAGAGATCGGCGTGGCCAGCACCGGCTGGCTGATTGTGGATCTGAACACACACAAGCCCATCAAGCCCAAGGAAGAACTTGAGGCATATGCACAGATCATCTACGGAGAACCTGTATTTGATAGCAGCCTGGAGAAGATCCGGCTTCCGGATCAGAGGGAGGAATTGAACAGGCACCGGGTATCATTTTCGGACCTTGACATTGTGGGCCATGTGAACAATGTGAAATACATGGAGTGGAGTATTGATACAGCCATGTTCCTTGGAAACCGGGAGAAGGAGATATATGATTTTGAGATCAATTTCATGAAAGAGACAAAATTCGGAGATGTGATCATCATCAGTGGTTCCCCCGACATGGCGGTCTCCTCAACTGGTTCGCACCATGTCCTGGTGGGGATCCGGGAGGCAGATGGTGCCGAAGTATTTCGTTCGCTGATCAGATGGGATGACCATTGGAAATGATCAGGCAGGATATCCGATATCCACAAGGAACAAAGCGTGTGCCGGGGCTGACTGACCGGCCTTTCCTCTGTTCCTCGACTCGATGATGGATTGGAAACCTGCGCTGTCCAGTTTTCCCTGCCCCACATCCAGGAGTGTTCCCACCACGGAGCGAACCATGTTCCTGAGAAAGCGGTCGGCCCTGATCTCAAACAGGTAACCGTTTTCCACCTCTTTCCACGCTGCAGCCATCACATGGCAATTGTTGGTTTTCACATCGGTATGTAGCTTGCTGAAGCTGGTGAAATCTTTTGTGTCCGTCAGGATTTTGCAGCACTTTCCTATCTCATTTAGGTTGAGAGGCCCGTAAATAAAATGGCTGTAAAACCGGTTGTACAAAGGCTTTACGGTGCAGATGTGGTAGTGGTAGGTGCGGTAGGTGGCTGAATAGCGGGCATGTAATTCACCATCTACCAGCCAGATCTTGTATGCAACAATATCTTCGGGAAGAAAGCGGTTCAGTCTGAATAGAAACCGCTCATCATCAATCCCGGAAAACGCGTTGTTCACCTGGGTATCCTCCCCGGACGCAATATCAAAGTGGGCTACAAAGTAGGAAGCGTGGACGCCTGTATCGGTCCTTCCGGAACCGGTTACTGCTACCTCCTGCTTCAGCAGCGTGGAGAGGGCATGCTGGATCACTTCCTGCACGGTTTTCCCGTTGGGCTGCACCTGCCAGCCATGATAAGCTGTGCCATCATAGGCCATATGGATGAAATACCTTGGCATAAATGCGAAGCGATTTACAAAAATACCCTTTTCTTAACATTTTTTAACCACGCTATCCTTTCTATTGGTCAATTTCAAAGCTATTTTTGTCCTCCGTTAACGTAACGCATTTAAAGAGATGATTATTAACCTAAAAGAAGCCACATGAGTCAGGAAGTAAATATTAAAGAACTCAACGAAAGGATCAAGACCGAGAGTGAATTTGTGGATCTGATCACCCTGGAGATACAGAAGGTGATCGTGGGTCAGAAAAGCCTTGTGGAGCGGTTGCTGATCGGGCTGTTGTCGGATGGACATATCCTGCTTGAAGGCGTTCCCGGTCTGGCAAAAACGCTGGCCATTACCACACTGTCCCATACCATCGATGCCAAATTCAGCAGGATCCAGTTCACACCCGATCTTCTGCCGGCCGACCTGTTGGGTACCATGATTTACAGCCAGAAAAAAGAGGAGTTTATCGTAAAAAAAGGACCCATTTTCGCCAATTTGATTCTTGCCGACGAGATCAACCGCTCTCCTGCCAAGGTGCAGAGTGCTTTGCTGGAGGCCATGCAGGAAAAGCAGGTAACCCTGGGCGAAGAGACTTATAAGCTTGAAAGGCCTTTTCTGGTCCTGGCTACACAGAATCCCATTGAGCAGGAGGGGACCTATCCCTTACCCGAGGCCCAGGTAGACCGGTTCATGATGAAAGTGGTTGTCACCTATCCCAGCAGGGAGGAGGAGAAACTGATCGTCAGGGAAAACCTGGCCCGTGAATTTCCCCATGCAATGCAGATACTCAAACCTGCAGATATCATGAAAGCCCGGGAAGTGGTAAAAGAGGTGTACCTGGATGAGAAAATTGAAAACTATATTCTGGATATCGTTTTTGCCACCAGGAATCCTGAACAGGCCGGATTGGCACACTTTGTGCCTTTAATTCAGTACGGGGGATCCCCGCGTGCAAGTATTAATCTGGCAAGGGCTGCCAAGGCATATGCCTTTATTAAGAGAAGGGGATATGTGGTTCCCGAGGATATAAGGGCGGTTTGCCATGATGTACTGAGGCACAGGATCGGGCTGACCTATGAAGCAGAAGCGGAAAATATATCCACGGAGAACATTATATCAGAAATACTGAACAATGTAGAAGTACCATAGACCGAAATGAAAAAAGCACTGGTCATCATCGGAATCATTACGGGATTGGGCATGTATATGGATGCACAAAACCTGGTTGGACTGCCCAAAGAGGAGGTGGTGGAACTGGTGAAAAAGGATCACAAGGATTTCAGGAAAGATGGATCAATCGTCAAACAACAGTTCAACTATCTGAAATACGTCAATGGGATGAGAACCAAGACATGGATTCTCTACTTTTCCGATGATGACATTTGCCTTACCTCCAAGATTATATGCGACTATTCCGAGATCAAGGACATGGAGGAGGAGCTTGATAGTAAATATGAACGCACGGGAGAATTCAACTGGGAATACAAGGTCGAATCTGACACCTTCCAGATAGAGCTGATCAGGCAGGAGTGGTATTTTACCATCCGTGAGACCAGGAAACAGAGTGAGGAAGTAAAGGCTGATTAACACACGGTGGAAACAAAAGAACTCTTAAAAAAAGTACGGAAGATTGAGATCAAGACCCGGGGTCTGACCAGGCAGATTTTTGCCGGGGAGTATCACAGTGCATTCAAGGGAAGAGGTATGACATTCTCGGAAGTGCGCGAATATCAGTACGGAGACGATATCAGGAACATTGACTGGAATGTAACTGCCAGGTTTAACCATCCCTTCGTAAAAGTCTTCGAAGAAGAGCGTGAATTGACGGTCATGCTTCTTGTGGACCTGAGCGGATCGGGAGCTTTTGGTACCGAACATCAACTAAAGCGGGATTTGATTACCGAGATCTCTGCCTTGCTCTCTTTTTCGGCCATTGAAAACAACGATAAGATCGGAGTGATTATGTTCAGTGACCGGATTGAGAAGTTTATCCCTCCCCAGAAGGGCCGCAAACACATTCTCAGGATTATCCGCGAGCTTCTGGAATTTGAACCTGTAAGCAAAGGGACTGATATATCCGAGAGTCTGCGTTTTCTTACCAATGCCATTAAAAAGCGGTGTACAGCATTTGTCATATCAGATTTCAGGGACAAAGGGTATGCACGGTCACTCCAGGTGGCCAACAACAAACATGATGTTGTAGCCCTGCATATTTACGACAGGAGGGAGACTTCCATTCCGGCGGTGGGACTGGTCAGGGTAAAAGATGCCGAATCGGGAAGAGAACGCTGGGTAGATACCTCCAACCGCAGGGTCAGGGAGAGCTATGCCATGAAATGGGAAAGCCATGTGGAGATGATGAATGAGATCTTTACCCGTGCCGGGGTGGACAGTGTATCCATCCACACAGGAGCCGATTATGTGAGACCTTTGATGTGGCTATTTAAGAAAAGATAGGATGAAGATACGCTGGACCCATATGACCGTAATGTTCCTGCTGGCAGCTACTGTTACATTGCAGGCTCAGCTGATTAGTGTGAAGTCCGGTCTCAGTACCGATTCCATGATGATCGGTGACCAGGTGTTGTTCACCATTCATGTGGAAGCGGCCGACAATCTTCCATTTCAGATGCCCGTGATCAGGGATACCCTCAGCCGGGAGATTGAAGTACTTTTCCAATATACATCCGACACATCACATGTGGATGACAGGATTGTTGTTGATCACTCCTATATCATCACCGGATTTGAAGCAGGGGTACAAATGATCCCGTCACAGCAGGTTATCTATGAATTCAACAACACCCTGGATACGGCCCTCAGCATGCCTTTGATCATCCGGGTCTATGAACCTGTGGTAGATACAACCCAGCAGATCAAGGCCATTAAACCGCCCGTAAATACTCCTGTCACCCTGAAAGAGGTGCTTCCATGGGTCGCATTGGGGAGTGGCGTATGGCTTGTGGGTACGTTGTTCATGGCGCTTATCTGGATGTACAGGCAGCGCAGGAAGGACCCCGAGATCTTCTCCCTCAGGCCGCAGGAACCTGCTCACATTGTTGCTTTCAGGTCATTGGATAAACTCAGGGAAGAGAAACTCTGGGAGTCTGGCAGGGTCAAACTCTATTATACCCGGCTCACCGAAATAACAAGGCACTATATTGAGCGGCAATATGGAATCCCGGCCATGGAACGAACCACTGAAGAGATCCTGGAGGCTTTCCGGAAATCCAATACCGAAGATCCACTGCTGGATGAGATGCTGATGGACCTGCTTGAGCTGGCCGACCTGGTTAAATTTGCCAAGGAAGATCCGCTTCCCCTCGAAAACCAGACCAACCTGAACAACGCCTACCTGTTTGTCCAGAAAACATACCCTTTGTTCTTTATGGAGAAATCCGAGGAAAAGGAGATATCCGAGGAAAAGGAGATATCCGAGGAAAAGGAGAAATCCGAAATAGAGAGGGAAACTGAAGGAAAGGAGGAAGATGATGAGTAACATGGAATTTGCATACCCTGCTTTCTTCTATGCGCTGATCCTGATTCCGGTGATGATCGGCTGGTATATATGGAGGGGGAGAAAAAGTACCAGTTCCATGACCCTCTCTGGTTTTGAAAACCTGGATGAACGGGTGGGATCGTCAAGAATCTGGCTCAGGCACCTGCTTTTTGTTTTCAGGCTGGTGATGGTCGGGCTTGTGGTGGTTGCACTGGCCAGGCCCCAGTCATCCAACCAGTGGGAACAGGTAACCACCGAAGGAATAGATATTGTGATGTGCATGGATGTGTCCGGAAGCATGCGTGCCATGGATTTCAGGCCAAACCGGCTTGAAGCATCTAAAAACGTAGGTATTGAGTTTGTAAACGCCCGTCAGAACGACCGGTTCGGACTGGTGGTTTTTGCCGGGGAGAGTTTTACCCAGTGTCCCATGACCACCGACAGGGCAGTGATGATCAATTTCCTGAAGGAGATTGATTTCGGAATTATTGAGGACGGAACGGCCATAGGAATGGGCCTGGCCACAGCAGTGAACAGAATCAAGGAGAGCCATGCCATAAGCAAAGTAATTATCCTGCTTACCGACGGGGTTAACAACAGGGGGGATGTGGGTCCCTTAACCGCCGCTGAAATTGCGGCCAGTTACGGAATCAGGGTTTATACAATTGGTGTGGGAACCCAGGGCAATGCACCGGTCCCCGTGCAGGACGCATTCGGCAGAATAGTGACCAGGAGCATGCCAGTGGAGATTGATGAGGATGTGTTGAAGAAGATCGCAGAAACAACTGATGGGACCTATTTCAGGGCCACCGATAATCACAAACTGCGGGAGATCTATCAGCAGATCGATGAAATGGAGAAAACCAGGCTTGATGTGAAGCAATTCAGCAAGAAGAAGGAGGAGTATTTCCCTTTCTTACTTGCAGCCATGCTGATCCTCATGATTGAAATGATGCTCAGGTATACCATATTTAGAACCATTCCTTAATATGATACAATTCGCACATAAAGACATTCTCTGGTTCCTGTTTGCCACGCTTCTGATGCTGATTGGTTATTTGTTGTACTGGAATCACAGAAAACGATCTTTGAAAAAGCTGGGTGATCGTGAATTGATGGAAAGGCTCATGCCTGATGCATCCAGTTCAGCCCATCACTGGAAATTTCTACTCCTCTTGTTTGGAACCACACTGCTGATCATCGCAGTATCAGGCCCCAGAATAGGTTCAAAACTGGAAGAGAAGGAAATAAAGGGGCGTGAGATTATCATTGCCCTGGATGTATCCAACAGCATGCTGGCAGAGGATATCAAGCCTTCCCGACTGGAACGGTCCCGTCAGATGATCAACCGGATGGTGGACCGGATGGCCAATGATAAAATCGGCCTGATCGTTTTTGCCGGGGATGCCTATACACAGATTCCGATTACCGATGATTATACCAGTGTGAAAATGTTTCTTGCAGGCGCAGGTCCGGATATGGTATCCAAACAGGGTACGGCCATTGGAGCAGCTATCAATTTGGCTGCCAGGTCCTTCACTTCCTCTTCTGAATCGATGTCAGATGTTCAAAGCAAAGCCAGTCAGGCCATTGTGGTCATCACCGACGGGGAGAACCATGAGGATGATGCAGTGGGTGAAGCCACAGCTGCTGCGGAGAAAGGGATCCGGGTATTTACGGTCGGACTGGGTGATCCCAACGGAGTACCCATACCGGTAAAACCCGGAAGCAAATCCAACAGACGGGACAGCGAAGGTCAGGTGGTGGTGAGCAAACTAAAT
>Ga0315535_1000159_pt1 | contig 44521 bp, 39 predicted proteins | sample SalMarSW160220MG_2_FD_203092 | JGI IMG/M metagenome (GOLD analysis project Ga0315535, IMG submission 203092) | Salt marsh sediment microbial communities from the Plum Island Ecosystem LTER, Massachusetts, United States - Salt Marsh Sediment SW1602-20 ... | reverse complement strand
CCGGACAGGAAAAGCCACGCCGCCCTGGCAAGAAACCTCGGCTTTGACATGGACGCCCAGGTTCAGGACCCCCTTTTTGACTCCATCGGAAATACCGGAACCGCGGCGCTGCCCATGATGCTGGCGGGCGCCCTCGATGATTCAAATCCGGGTGATTTGATCCTGGTGGCCAGCTATGGGGACGGGGCCGACGCCCTCATTTTTAAAGTGACCGAAGACATGAAGGCTTTTAAAGCCGATCAAAAGATCGAAAGCATTTCAGGGAAGAAGGTCTTTATCAATTACGAGAGGTACCTGAACTGGAGGGATATGGTGCCGCTGCACGAGCTTTCCCGGCCCGCATCGCCACCGCCGTCCATCACGTGTCTCTGGCGGGAGAGGAAAGGTGTCCTGGCCTTTTATGGGAACAGATGCCGACATTGCGGGGTTCCCCAGTATCCCCCGCAAAGAATCTGTTCAAACTGCCAGATAAAGGATGAATTTGATGATTATAAATTTTCGGACAAACGGGGGCACGTTTTTACATACACCATAGATTACTTGACGACCAACCGGGAGTCGCCTGCGGTTGTAGCCGTGATCGATTTTGAAGGCGGCGGACGGGTGATGTGTGAAGTCACCGAGTGCGAACCCTCCGAGATTGAAGTGGGAATGCCGGTGGAAATGTGTTTCAGGAAAATCGGGCTGCGAGGCGGTTTTTTCAATTATTTCTGGAAAGCCAGGCCCCTCTCTTAAATAAATTAAGGAATCTGAAATGGGAACGATCAAAGATAAAGTAGCCATTGTCGGGATGGGGTGTACGAAGTTCGGAGAGCTGTGGGGCAAGAGCGTCGACGATTTGATTATCGATGCGGCCCATGAGGCTTTTGAGGATGCAGGTCTGGAGCCGAAGGACATTGAAGCGGCATGGTTAGGGTCGGTTTTCTCAGGGCAGACGGCCCTCAGCCTCTCCTCCCCTTTAAAGTTGCAGTACATCCCCGTGACCAGGGTTGAGAACATGTGTGCAACCGGGACCGAGGCCCTCAGGGGCGCGGCCTATGCGGTGGCCGCGGGCGTGTGCGACATAGCACTCGCCGTTGGTGCAGAAAAACTCAAGGACACGGGGTGGACCGGCGTGCAGCCCGCCAACGTCGTCGGTAGGACCTCCATGGGTACTGCCGGCACGGAACTGGAGCTTTCCCCTCCGGGGATTTTCGCCCTGTTGGCCTCGGGATACTTTCACAAGTACAAACTGGACCCCGAAGAAGGAAAGAGGCTCCTGGCGGAGATTGCCGTGAAGAATCATCACAACGGCAGTTTAAATCCTAAGGCCCATTATCAGAATGAACTGACCGTGGAGAAGGTGCTCAAGGCGCCGATTGTTGCGACGCCTTTGGGGGTCCTTGACTGCTGCGGGGTGAGTGACGGGGCGGCAGCCGCCATCGTCACCCGTGCGGATATGGCAAAAAGTTTCCGGGACGATCCCGTCTACATCAAATCCATGGCAATCAGCGCAGGGCCCGGGCGGGACCCGATCTCCCAGGACTATGATTTTGCGCACGTGGAGGAAAACGTCCGCGCCTCCAAGCTGGCCTACGCCGAGGCCGGTATTGTAGACCCGCGTTCAGAGATAAGTATGGCTGAAGTGCACGACTGTTTTACAATCCATGAGATGTCAATTTATGAGGACCTGGGCTGGAGCAAGAAAGGCCGGGCAAAGGAAGATATGGAGGCCGGCACGTTTCATCTCAAGGGTGAATTACCCATAAATACAGACGGTGGTTTGAAGTGTTTCGGGCATCCTTTAGGGGCCAGCGGATTGAGGATGCTGTATGAAGTCTACAAGCAGCTTCAGGAGAAGGCCGGACCCCGTCAAGTAAAAAACCCGCGAATAGGGTTGACCCACAACCTGGGTGGCACGGTCTGGGGCGGGATCGCTTGCATCTCCATTGCCGGAAATGAACTGGACAGGGGATAAGAATTTCTTCAGGCATGGCCGATGGCACTAAGACGCTGAAAAAATCATGTAATGAAGCAAAGGAGGAGACAGATGAGTGATACAAATTACGATGCAATTGTTGTCGGTGGGGGCCATCACGGGCTTATTACAGCCTGCTATTTGCAGCGTGCCGGATTGAAGACAGGCATATTTGAGTTACAGTCTAAATTGGGAGGCGCGGTCACCAGTGAAGGGGGCCCGGTGTCAGGGTTTCGCTTAAACCCGGGGGCCAACTGGACCCGCTTTTACGGGCACCCGGCCTACAATGATTTCAACCTGAGGGAGAAGGGGCTGGAATACATCTTTCCCGATGCGAGTGAGGCCATGATTTTTGACAATGATACCTGCCTGGTCGGTTACTCCGCCATGAAAGTGGTTGACCCTGTGACGGGTAAAACGGAGCTGTCCAATGAGAATCTGCAAAAGACCCTCAATGAAATCGCCCGGTTCTCAAAGAAGGACGCCGATACCGCCGAGGAACTGTTTCGGCGGTACATGAAAACATGGAAATCCGCCATGGGGAAGTATCGTTTCACTCCCCCTGTTCCCTGGGGAAAGAAAAACGAACTGGAGAAACTGTGTGATGACCCGAAGGATGGTTTTGATCCCATATACCAGTTTATGACGAGCCAACAGTTGGCCTACGACCTTTTTGAAAGCGAAGAGATGAGAACCCTGTTCATCCGGGCATCCATGACCTCCTTCGGCGGCGCACCCGATGATGTGATCGGGCTCCATGGCTTTGTCCACTCCATCGGCCTGGTCCTTTCCTGGGAGCCGGCCGCCATTGCCAAAGGGGGGAGCCAGAAAATAACGGATGCGCTCCAGCAGGCCTTCACAGAGATGGGAGGCGAGTTTTCTGTTCGCAGCGAAGTGGTTAAACTTCTCATCAAAAATAAAAAGGCATCGGGCATTCGTTTAAAGGACGGGACGGAGATAGAGGCCAAGAAACTCGTGGTCAGCGACCTGAGCGCCCTTCAGTCAATCCGGCTTATCGGCGAGGAGAATCTCGATTCCAAGATTGTAAACCGGGTCAGGAATATCCGGTATAACAGACACACTGTGATATGGGCGGTCTTTGCCATGCATGAGCTGCCAAATTACAAGGCGGCCTCATTTAACCCGGATTGCGGTCCCCAACCCAGGCTGTACATAGGACCGAGAAATGCAGACTACATGGCGAACCAGTACCTTTCCGAGATACTGGTCAACGGAATCAGCAGCAAGCTCTTCCTGTTTGTCGGGCCGGACACCATCTGGGACGAGTCCCGGGCGCCTGACGGCAAGCATATGGTCGGGGTCGAGGAATTCGCCGCCCCCACGAGATTCTTTACGGCAAGCCAGTGGCAGGAGCTGAGGAAAAAGTTTGAAGACTCCATTATCGATCAGTGGCAGATATATGCCCCCAACATGACCAGGGATAACATCATAGGCTGTCGTGTCTTCACCCCCTATGATATCGAATTGCGCCGGCCGAACATGCATCAGGGCTCCATCGCCTGCGGGGACATGATTATCTCCCAGATGGACCGGTTCCGGCCGACCCCGGAGCTGTCCGGTTACAGGACGCCCGTCAAGAACTTTTACCTGTGCGGATCCTCCGGACACAATGGGGTCGGAACTGGGAGAGGCCCCTCTTACAACTGCTATCAGATTATATCGAAAGACCATGGCCTGGATAAGTGAAACCTTGTATGGACCATGAAAGGATAGGAGGAGAGATTGGGGAGGTTAGAGGGCAAAGTGGCCATTGTGACGGGAGGGGCCAGGGGTTTGGGTAAAACTTTTTGTTTGGCCCTGGCAGAAGAGAAGGCGAAGGTCGTGGTGGCCGACATTCTGGAAGACGGCGCCAAGCAAACCGCTCAGGAGATCCAGGCAAAAGGCGGCACGGGTATGGGGTTGAGAGTCGACGTGACATCGGAACAGGACACGCTGGCCATGGCCGAAGAGACGGTCAAGCTGTTCGGCGGGATAGATATCCTGATCAACAACGCGGCCATGATTTATGGGATAACGCGGAAGCCCTTTGTTGAAATCCCCCTGGAAGAGTGGGACCGGCTCATGACCGTCAATCTGAAAGGCCCGTTTCTTTGTTGCAGGGCCGTATTTCCCCAGATGAAAAAACAGGGCAAGGGCAAGATCATCAACCTCTCCTCTGAGACGGCCTTCACAGGCTCCCGTTATTTTGTTCATTATGTGACATCCAAGGGCGGCATCATCAGCTTCACCCGCTCTTTGGCCGCCGAACTGGGCCAGCACAAGATCTGCGTCAATGCCGTCGCACCGGGTTTTACGGACAGTGAGTCAGCCCGGAGTGTCATCGATGATATTTCTAACTATGATGTTGGCCCCACACCCCTGAAGCGTATGGAGCAACCCGGTGATCTGGTTGGGGCGGTACTGTTCCTTGCGAGTGATGAGAGCGATTTCATCACCGGGCAGACCCTGGTCGTTAATGGAGGACGATATATGCATTAGAGGCCGTCATCCGGGCAGGACGCCTTGCACAATCGCATGTGGGATGGGGAGATGAAGACCTTAGATTCATTGGATATTCATTTGAAAAACAGGGCCGGTGAACTGGAGGGATTAAAGGCCGAAGGCCACAAAATCATCGGCTACTACCCGGGCGGTTATGTGCCGGAAGAGATCATACTGGCCTGTGATGCCCTACCGGTTGGCCTTAATCGTGGTGGCGAACACGAACCGGTCCTGATCGCCGGGGCCTATCTTCCCCGCTGGATTGACACCTTCTGTCGCTCACAGATCGGTTTAAAGGTCCTGGGGGGAGAGCCCGCCTATAATATTGCTGACCTGTTTGTGGCCCCCGTAACCGACAACAACGTCAGGATACTGGGCGATGCCTGGGAATTCTACCGTCTCGGAGAGATATTCAAGTTCGGAGTCCCCCATCGCAAGACGGAAAGGGCATTGAAGTATTACCTCCACGGCATTAACGCTCTAAAGGACAAGATAGAGGACCTTACAGGGCAAAAGGCTACTGAAGAGAGATTAAATGAAGCCATTCACCTGTGCAACAGGGAGAGGGAGCTTTTCAGAAAAATCAGTTTCATGCGAAAGAGCCGGGCTTTGTCTCTGAGCGGAAAAGACTATATCAGGCTGCTTCATGCCTCCTTGTGGCTCGATAAAAGCGTCATGATCGAGATCCTCGAATCTCTGGTCAGGGAGATGGAGGGCATGGAGGTCCGGCCGGGGACCGGGCCCAGGATTCTGCTCACAGGTTCCACCCTGGCTTACGGGGATGGTAAAATTATCAATCTGGTTGAAGAGGCCGGCGGCAACGTCGTGATTGAACATTTTGCCGAAGGCCTGAGAAATTACTGGGACGATGTGGCGCTCGACGGAAATCCCATGAATGCCCTGGCTGAATCCTACTTTCACCGGCGAATAACGCCGGCCTGGTTCAGGCCGTCCAGGGAAATGCGCGATTTTCTGATAAAACTGGCCGGAGAGTTTTCCATTGATGGCGTTATCTGGTACAATCTGATGTACAGGGACAGCTACACGGTGCAAGCCACCCTGTTCCCAAAAATCCTGAAGGACGCGACAGGCCTGCCGACCCTTGTCATCGAATCCGACTATGACGTGGAGGAAATGGGCCCGTTTCGAACACGTATTGAAACCTTCATCGAGATAATAAAAGGATCGTAAGAATGTACTACGCGGACCTACTCAAATTGTGCGGTTGGGAAAGGGACCAGATTAAGCGGGAAGCGTCGAGACTCGATGAAGCCTTCGGAATTTTGGGGCTGGGGCCCGAGGAGATGAAAACGGCAGATGGCCGGGTGAGAGACGGTTATGATATCGACTTGATGGGCGTCAGGAAAGCCCTGGGCGTATGGATCGGGGGATTGGTTGACGTTGTCTTGAGCAAGAAGGAAGGGAAAAAAATAGTCTACTACTCCTTTCCTCCCCTCGGTGGGCTCGGCGGCAGGATCTCTGCCATCGGCAAAGGTGAAATCCTCTGTGTCTGCCCGGAGTTCATCCTGGATATAGCTTTAGGCGCTATTTTCGACAGGATTGATCCGATCATGGAGACGGGTGAGGACAAGGCCCTGCCGCATGGGGCAGCATTATGTGCCATGAATAAGATCCGGGTCGGGGCTATTGAAAAAGGCATCATCCCGGTACCCGATCTGCTCCTGGCCTCAAGCTTCTATTGTGACCAGGGGGGGCAGACAGATGAATGGCTGCGCGAGGTCTACGGTATCCCCTGGGTGGTGTTGGACAATGTAATGGACTCGGCATGGGATGAATTCCCGACTTTGAACCCTGAGCGGCTATCCTATATGGCTGCCGAGATAGAAAACGCCTGGACCGAAGCCGCTGAGATACTTGGCCAGAAGCCGGATGAGGAAGACTGGGGAGAATATGCCGAGTTGTATAGCCGTTTTGTGGCGGGTATTGCTGAGACAAACAGCGCCATGAGGGCCGACCCACCGCCCGTATCCCAATCGAACCTTCAGTTGGTCCGTTTCCTCCGGAACGCCACCAGCTATGACCGGTTCCCGGACGCGCTTGAGGCTATTGAGAGACTCGTCCCGGAACTTGAGGAAAGGGTCAAAAGCGGCAAAGGCCCTCTGCCCAAAGGAAGCCCGAGGGTCACAAGCTTCCTTATACCCCAGCGAGACCATGCAGTGGCCCACCTGATTGAACAAGCGGGTATCGCCATACCGGTTACCTTCCTCAGTTACGACGCATATACAGGGATGTTAGATCCAACTTATGCCACCGTCGCCGAAAAAAGCGCCCGGACGGAGTTGAGCAGGGGTCTGTATCACAGTACAGCGGCCATCCTTTACTGGACAAGGAAAGCGGTGGAAGATTTCGACCTGGACGGGGTCCTGTGGAGTCAGCCGATTCACTGCAGACCCATGGCCAGCAGTGGCTTCATATTGAAGAAGGCCATAGAAGAGGAGTTTGGAATCCCGGTTCTCATTCTGGAGGTCGATTGGTATGACAACAGGGTGATCAGCGGTGAGACAATGAGGACGAAAATCGAAACCTTTGGCCATTTGTTGGCCGCGAAAAAAGCGCGAGGAGAAACCAGGCATCGGTCTTGATGGAATCCTTTGATTTCCCTCTCTGAATGATGCCTTTGAAGAGGGCCAACCCTAAAGATAACAGGATCACTGCATCATGGACGAAAAACAGATAGCCAAGAACATAAAAAAAATCCGCCTGGACAGTAAACTGTCACAGGAGAGACTGGCCGAGCTCAGTGGATTGACAAAAGGTTATATCTCTAAGATTGAAAAATCCGACAAGGCGCCCCCCTTTTCCACACTGAATAAGATCGCCAATGCCCTGGATGTGGATGTTGCGGTCTTGACTGCTGAAGATCTGGAATTGCCTGAGGATACCAATCTTTGCATCGTGCGAAAAGGCGAAGGCAAAAAAATTTCCAGTGTAAATCTCAAAGGATATCACTATGAGGTCCTGGCCCATAAGAAAAAAGGGAAGAATATGGAGCCGTTTTTTATCATGCCCGCCTTTGTTGAAGAAGCCGTCTTCTGCCATGAGGGCGAAGAATTCATGTATATGCTCGAAGGAACGCATGAGTTCGTGTACGACGATAAAAAATATCTATTGCATGCGGGGGATAGCATCTATTTCGATTCCAACATTTCCCATACCGGCAGAAGTATCGGCAAGAAAAGGGCCAAGATCTTGGCCGTGATGTACTCCTATAAGCGTAATCAGATGGAAGGCTCACTTGATTCCAGGATAAGTATAAAGAGGCGGCAGGATTAACAACCGCAAATTTTTGGAGAGGGGCTAATGGATTCTGAAAAATTAATATTTTGGTTTGAGGAGGTAACCGCAAAGGATGGCCTCTTAGTCGGGAACAAATGTGCAAATCTCGGAGAGATGATTCAGCTCGGGATGCGCGTTCCCCCAGGGTTTGCCATAGGTGCAGACGCTTATGTCCGATTTGCTGAAATGACGGGTACTCATCAGGAGATTCTTATGTATATTAATCGCCTGGGGAAGATAGAAGGTATTGAGAAGTTTGATGAGGCAAGTCGCACCATCAGGTCCATGATAGAAGAGAAGGAGATTCCCCCAGATCTTAAGGATGAGATAGCGCTTGCCTATCAGGAGTTGTGCAACAGAATGGGAAGGAGCGATGCACCGGTAGCCGTGAGATCCAGTGGTCTGTCAGAGGACTCGGCTGGCGCAAGTTTCGCAGGACAGTTCGAGAGCTACCTGAATATCAGGGGTGAGGAAGAATTGCTCAAAAAGGTCAAGAAAGTGTGGTCGAGCGCCTTTACACCCCGGGCCATCTCCTACAGGATCCGCAAGGGGTTGGCTGTGGAGGGTGATTCCATTGGTGTGGCTGTGCTGGCCTTGGTCAGTGCCCGTGCGGCGGGAATCACTTTTACCGTGGATCCGGTGACCGGAGATGATTCGAAGATGATTCTGGAGGCCAATTGGGGCCTGGGTGAGGGGGTCGTAAGCGGGGTGGAGAGTGTGGACGGCTTTGTGGTGGATAAGGAGAGCCTGGAGATCTTGAAAAGGCACGTGGGGCAAAAAACAAGATGTGTCGTGAACACCGAACAGGGTGCGGACTGGGCCGATGTCCCTGAGAAGATGCAGGCAATGCCCTGTATCAGTGATGAAGAGATCATCGAGATATGCAGGATCGCCAGGTCCGTAGAGAAGAGCCTGGGCGGTCCCCAGGATATGGAATGGGCGGTGGACCAGGATCTCCCCTTTCCTGAAAGCATCTTCTGGGTTCAAACGCGCCCTGCCAAGGTGGCGGTAAAGAAAATGGTTTCAGCAGCCAGTCATATCGCTGATCTGATCGCTAAAAATCTTGGAGGGATTTAGACTTCCACACATACTGGTGTGAGAAGTGGGCTTCGGTTCAGTGAGGAACTCTTCGATAAGGAGGACGGAAAGGGCATGGGTACAAAAACGCAAACCTTTTAGACGATCAATAAGGAGGCCAAAATGACACAGGAAAAACAGGAAATGGTGAAATTGTGGGATTCAGTACCAGGGTTTGACCTTAACCAAGAGATCGACTTGCCTGAATTGAATTCGTGGTTCTTTGATGGGACACATAGCGTGCCGCTGCTGACGCCGATGTATGCCTGGTTCTGGATCAGGAACTGTGGCCATGGATCACAGTATTCTTCTGAAAAACTTAGCACACCCCGATATAAAGGGTTTACCTTTAGAGACAATGAGGGTGCAAGCTACATAGCCATGCGCATTGTTCGCGATGAGGCTGAGATTGCTGAGCGTACGGAAAAGTTCAAGGAGGCCTTAATCCCCTGGATTGAAGACTTCGACGGCATATGGGCAAAACAGCGAGAGGAATTACTGTCTATGTACGACAAACTGAAAGCCGTTGATGTGGACAAGGCCACCAATATTGATCTCATCCATCATCTCTGGGATATTATCAGCACAAATCGTAGAATGTGGGAAATTCACTTTCTAGGAATGAACGTCTCATACGCCGCATTCATGCTCCTGGAGGACCTGGTGAAACCATATGGCCTGACATCGGAGAGCCCTGAATTTCAGGACATGTTCAGGGGCTTTGACAACGCGGTGTTCCAGGTGGATCGAAAACTCTGGGAACTGGGCGCAGACGCTATTGCAAAGGGAGTGGGCGACCTTATCCTTAACAGTGAGACCCAAGAGGTGATCGGAAAGCTTGAGGAGAGTGACGCCGGAAAAGAATGGCTCAAAAATCTTCACGCCTTCCTGGAGGTGGACGGGTGGCGAATGGTTCGCATGATGGATCTCGATGAACCCTATTGGCTTGAAGATCCCTCATCCGTGATTCCCCCCATAAAGGCCTTTATCAAGAAGGGCGGCGATTATAGCCTTGATGAAATGACGCAAAAGCTCGCCCAAGGTAGGGAAAAAGCCATAGCCAATCTGCTGCAGCAGGTGCCCGAGGCGGATAAGCCCTGGTTCGAGGCTCTCATCACCTTAGGCGGTAAGACAGGCTCCTACAGCGAGGAACACGACCTTTACTGCGAATTACACTGTCATGCGGTCATGCGCCGTGGTTTTCTGGGCATGGGAAGGCGTTTGGCAGCAGCAGGAACCATCGACAAACCGGATGATATCTTTTTCCTCAATCCCGATGAGGTGGAGAGGGTATTGGGAGCTCCCGAGTTTCACAAATTACAGCATATTTCCAACAGACGGCGCGAACGATGGGAAGAGGTAAGATTTTCAGAGGTCCCGCCTGTATTTACGACCAGGACCGGTCTGGAGGAGGCCGTGGGCATGGATCTCATGCCGTCGGCGGATGCCATCATTATTAAAATTGTTGTGGGAGAACTGCCCAGGGTGAGGGAGGAGTTGAAGGCCGATATCTACGGAGTATGCGGAGCCCCCGGTGTCGCCGAAGGGCCTGCGCGGGTCATCATGTCCTACAACCAGTTGGATGAAGTCCAGAAGGGCGACATCCTGGTCTGTCCGGGGACCAATCCTGCCTGGACACCCGTCTTTGGCCTGGTCAAAGCCCTTGTTTCCGACAGGGGAGGAACACTCAGCCACACGGCCATCGTGGGCCGGGAGTACGGGTTGCCCACACTGGTGAACACCTTCACGGGGACCGCCACCATCAAGACAGGGCAGAGGATCAGGGTGGATGCGACCGAGGGCGCCCTTTACATCCTGGATAAATAGATAAAGCACCATGGGCAGGATGCAACCGTTCCGCATCAATTATACCGAGAATGAGATCGATGACCTGCACCGGCGCCTGGATGCCACCCGTTGGCCGACCATACCTTTTGATACAGGTTGGGCCAGCGGTACCAATGATCGGGTGTTGCGTGACCTGGTTAGGTACTGGCGGCGCGAATTCAAATGGTTCGAGGTCCAGGAACGGCTCAACCGGCTCAACCATCTGCGCGGGCCGGTCCAAGGGGAAGGGCTTCATTGCGTTTTTTACAGGGGCTCGGGGGGCGCGCAGCGCCCCCCGTTGCTCCTTTTACACGGATGGCCAGGCTCATTCGTTGAATTTCTCGACGCTGCGGAAATGCTCGCTTCTGGGCTCGACCATGGACCCGGCTTTGACCTTGTCGCCCCCTTCCTGATCGGGTGAACGCCTTTCCCGGATGAAACACAAGCACATAAAAATGACTTCATATTAAAAATCGTATTGTTTCCAGGAGGCTGTCCGAGAATGAGATAGTTTTTTCAAGATCAAGGAAGACGAAAATTATAACCACAGGAATACATTGAAGTATTTCGAGGATTATAATTTGAGTCTGACGCAGAGATTGGGAAAAATAGCCCTTCTCGGACAGCCTCCTAAAATGCGCAACAAAGGAGGTTGATCGTGTCCGCCATTTCAGAAGACGTCGTCGGAAAGCTGATTCAGGAAAAGAGCCGCCTGCACAAGGATCGTGTCTTTCTCTCTTTTAAGGGTGAAAAGATAACCTATAAACAATTGGACCTCTTATCCAACCGCTTTGCCAACCGGTTCAGGGACCTGGGCATTCAAAAGGGTGACAAAGTTTCCATTATGATGAAAAATCACCCGAACTATCTCTATGTCTGGTTTGGTTCCGCAAAGCTGGGGGCCGTGGAGGTGCCCATCAATACGGCCTATAAGGGTGACCTTTTAAAACATATTATCAACAACTCGGAGTCGAAACTGCTGATTATCGATGCGTCATTTCTGGAAAGACTTCTCATCATCAAGGATGAATTGAAAACCCTCAACAGGATAATCTACTTTGGCGAGATCGACGAGAAGATCTCCGCGTCCATACCTGTACCCGTATCATCGCTGGATGATCTCTTTGACGGCCCCTCTGATCCGCCGGATGTGGAAGTAAACCCAAAAGATCCTGCGGGCATCATCTATACCTCCGGAACCACCGGCCTGTCCAAAGGCGCCGTCTGCTCCCATAATTATTTTTTACATCTTGCAAAACTCGTCGTCCAGCTCCGTGAAGCCCATTCCGGGGATATTCTGTACACATTCCTGCCCCTTTTCCACATCAATGCCCAATTGATGACCGTGATGCCGGCACTGATAGCCGACGCTCAAATGGTATTGAGCGACCGATTCAGTGCCTCGACCTTCTGGGATGAGATCAAGAAATACGGGGCCACCCAGTTCAACTATTTAGGGGCGGTGATGACCATCCTTGCCAAGCAGGAACGGAGGCCCGATGACCTCGATAACCCGGTCAGGATAGCCTTTGGCGCAGCCTGTCCGCCGGACGTCATGAAGCACCTGGAAAAGCGATTCGGGTTTATCTGTTTAGAGGGTTTTGGGATGACCGAAATCGGGATCGTCGTCCATGACGACATCCGGGCACGAAGGACCGGCTCCTGCGGCAGGGTGCTCGATCAGTACTATGAGGTGCAGCTTGTGGATGATGAAGACATGGAAGTGGAAACCGGAGAGATCGGTGAGATCGTTGTTCGCCCGAAAAAACCCTACATCATGATGACCGAATATTATAATATGCCCGATAAGACTCTCGAAGTATACGGTAATCTCTGGTTTCACTCCGGAGATTATGCCAAGAAAGACGTGGACGGTTACTTTTACTTTGTGGATCGCAAGAAAGACGCTATCCGCCGCCGGGGGGAGAACATTTCCTCTTTTGAGGTGGAAAAGGTTATTAACACACACCCGAAGGTCCTGGAGTCCGCCGTCTTTGCCGTCCCCTCGGAACTCGGAGAGGACGAGGTGAAGGCCAACATCGTCCTCAAGGCCGGTGAAAAACTGCCCCCTGAAGAGTTGATCCAGTACTGCAACGAAAGGATGGCCCACTTTGCCGTCCCCAGGTACCTGGAGTTTGTCGAAGAACTCCCGAAGACCCCGACCAACCGGATCGAAAAATATCGTCTGCGGGAGCTGGGCATAACGGAGCACACCTGGGATCGGGAAAAAGCAGGGGTCAAAATCAGTCGTTAGTGTCCATTGGAGGGAAGACCTATGGGTAAAGATATCGTCATCATCGGTACGGTGAACACCAAAGGCGAGCAGTTGCGATTTCTGAAAGAACGGATCGAGTCCCGTGGGCACCGCGGCATACTCATGGACATCAGCATGGGAGGAAGCCCTGACTTTGAGGCGGACATCACACCTGAAGAGATTGCTAATTTGGCCGGGGCGAGCATGGTGGATATCAGGGCTTCGAAAGACAGGCTCACCATCACCAACGCCATGAGTGAGGGTGCCCTGCAAAAGGCGTTCGATCTCCTTTCACGGGGACACCTCGACGGCATCGTATCCCTTGGGGGGTCTACCATCGCCCTGATTGCATCCCAGGTGATGTCCAAACTGCCCTTCGGGATTCCAAAGGTTATCGGCGTCCCTGCCGCCCAGACTGTCTTCGTGGGAAGATGGTTCGGGGCCACGGACCTGATTGTGATGCAGCTCATCATGGAAATCGCCGGAATGAATGACCTCATCAAGAACGCCATTTCACAGGTGGCCGGAGCGATCTCGGGGATGGTGGAAGAGGCCCATGAGCATACATCGTTGGAGCTCCCCTACCCATCCGTAGCTGTTACAGAACTGGGATTTTCAGATCAATGCGCCAAACATGTGGAGCAGCTTCTCACGGAGAAGGGGTATCACGTATATCTCTTTCACGCCCAGGGCATCAGTGATCGAGCCATGGATCGGCTCATATCCCAGGGATTCTTTGACGGCGTCATCGAGATCGTCCCTGCCGGACTGATCGAAGAGAGGTTCAAGGGGAACCGGCCCGCCGGCATGGCAAGGCTTGATGCCGCCGGTGAAAGGGGCATCCCGCAGGTCTGGGCACCCTGCTGCCTCAACATTACAGGCGCGGGTCCGACCCGAAACAACAGGGAGAAGTACTTGGCCACCGGAAGGGTTCTCGAGATTGACGAGATGAGGTCCATGGCCCGATTTCCGGTCGATGAAATGATCATCGGGGCCAAACTCTATGCAGAAAAGATAAACAAGGCCAAGGGTCCTGTAAAGCTGGTGGTCCCCTTAAGGGGCTGGTCTTCACTGGAAAGAGAAGGAAGTCCGCTCCTGGACCCTGAAGAGGACCAGATTTTCATTGAGGCGTTGAAAAGAAACCTTGAAGTTCCACTCGAGATAGAGGAGGTGGATTGCAACCTCGAGGATATGGAAACGGCAAAGGTTCTGGTCGATAGCCTGGACAGGTATATGACGGAGAAAAAGAAAATCCCATGAAGAACAAGACCGTCCTCATTATTGCGACCCTTGATACCAAGGCCCAGGAGGTTCTCTTTGTAAAAAACCTGATAGAAGAGAGAGGGGTGAAGACACTGGTGATGGATACCGGCACCACGGGCCAGTGCCCGTTCGCGCCTGATATCCCAAGCCATAAAATAGCCGGAGTCGTATCTCGAACACTGCCTGAGTTACTCTCCTTTCATGACGAGTCCAGGGCCATGGGAGAGATGGCCAAAGGTGCTGAGATAGTCGTTACCGAGCTCCTTGAAAAGGGTGCCTTTGACGGGGTCATTGCACTGGGCGGCACCATGGGAACCTCTTTGGCCCTCAGAGTGTTCCGAAGGCTGCCTACCGGCCTGACAAAGGTGCTTGTTTCCACTGTCGCGCTCTCCTATTTCGTGACGCCCCAGAGCGTGAGGAGCGATATCGTGATGTTTCAGGTGGCTTCCGATCTCTGGGGCCTGAACCGGCTGGCAAAGAGAGACCTCACGAGGGCTGCTCTGGCCACGGCCTGTGCCGTGGAGAGCGATGAGGAAGAGACGGGGGAGTATGCCCCATTTGTCACCATGACCACCCTGGGAGGATCGTTCCTTAAATATGCCTCCCCGGTGAAAGAAAGGCTTGAGGGGGAGGGATACGAAGTGGCCATCTTTCACTCTGTGAGCGTGCAGGGGGGAATCATGGAACGCCTCATAGAAGAGGGGAAGGTGGACGGCGTTCTCGATCTTTGCCCTCAGGAGCTGCTGTCCGAAATTTCAGGTGGTCATTGCTGTTCGCCCGGCAGGATGGAGGCTGCGGCACGGAAAGGCATTCCTCAGGTTGTGGGACCGGGAGGGCTGGGATTCTTTCCCTCGGGTGCATTAAAGGACCTGCCCGAAAAGTTCAAGGAGAGAATGACCTTCTCTCACAACGAAATCGCGAGCGGGATTCAGGCCACAACGGAAGAGATGGCCGAGTTGGCAAAGACCATGGCCGCCAAACTTAACGGATCCTGCGGCCCGGTAGTTGTCATCATACCTGAAAGGGGTTTCCTCGAATACGACAGACAGGGGGGCAGGTTGTACTACCCTGAAGGGAGAAAGATCTTTTCCGACACATTGAGGGATCACCTTGAGCCTGGCATCGAGTTCATCCACATGGACTGTCATATCAACGACCCGGAATATGCAGAAAAGGTCACCGAAGTCGCCCTCAGGCTCTTCAAGGGTGCCCTTTAGTACTTTAGTATATAATGCGGGCCTAAAGGACCCGGTTTTACAAGAAAGAATAAATGGGAGGACAGGCGATTGAAACCAGAACCGGAGTGTGCCAGTTGTTTATTAAAATGGCTCATTGAAAGAATCACGACCTTAGATCGTGACAGCGAATGCTATGAAGTGGTCAGGTCCGTTTCCAAACTGCTCCATGATGAGTTCTATCAAGTGTCCAATTTGGGTTCATTGGCCAATGGGTCCATCCAGAGAGCCGGCAAACTGATTCATAACGCTGCCGGGCACTTTGAAAAAATCAAACTGGGGAACAATCGACTCGCTCGCCGGACATTGCCTGTTGCAAGAGATTTCATAGAGAGCGGAAGAACGCCTAAGGAAGCCTTTGAAAGGGCGTGCAGCCTTGCTGCGGCCGCCAACGTTTCTCCTATCGGCGTGCCATCCCAACCTTCCAGTTTTGAGGAGATTGAAAGGATGTTGAAGGAGAAAAGCCTCATGCCTGTTCTCCTGGGAGATGTTTATGAAGCCGCCAGGAGGGCATCACACACCCTGTATATCACCGATAATTCCGGAGAGATCGGGTTTGATTCTCTGGTACTGGAAAAACTCAAGGATATGGGCACAGAGATAACACTCGTCGTGAAAGAGGGGCCCTTTTTCGAGGATGCCACAAGAAAGGACGTCTCCTTTTTTGGGCTGGACGGCGTGGTCGATCAGGTGTTCACCATAAGGGGGTTCTTTGTGCCCGGTGAGACCCTTCCTCCCCTGCAACAGGCGTTTGATACAAGTGACCTCGTCATCTGTAAAGGGACCGGAAATTTCGAGGGCCTGGAAGGTAAAACCGATGGAAAACCGACGATCTTTATGCTGAAGCTCAAGTGCGGGGTCATAGCCCGAAAGATGGGCATGGAAGTCGGGGGCTTTGTCGTGAAGCTGGTACAGTGAATCTCTCCGCCAAAAGGTGGGAGCTTCTTTAAAGCGGAGTTTATACCAATACTCCAGTACTCCCATATCCCGGCTGTTTCATTCAGGCACAGCGCTTATCTCTGAATTGACCTTTCGAAGACCCTCTCCTTCCGGCGGGGGAAAATGCGGGGCATTCTCGCATATAGCTTAATCTTTTAAAAAGCAGGAGGTAGATAGAATGGCGGACAAGACTTACGATGCGGTTGTGATTGGTGGAGGACACCATGGGACGATTATTGCCCCTTATCTCGCCAGGGCCGGCATGAAAGTGGGTGTTTTTGAGCGGCTGGATCATCTTGGGGGAGGTGCCGTAACTGAAGATGGCCCGGCGCCCGGTTTTCGAATGAACTTCTGTGCCAACTGGACGCGATTTTACGGGCATCCTGCCTATCAAGAATTTAATCTTCGCGACGAGGGACTGGAGTATGTCTTTCCCGATACAAATGAAGCCATTGTCTTTGACGATGAAACCTCCTATGTGAGCTATCCCGCTTTTTCGGTGGTGGACCCTCAAACAGGGAGGACGGAGTTTAGCGAAGAAAACGTAAAAAGGACCCATGAGCAGGTCCTGCAACTTTCCAAAGCCGACGCAGAGACCTATCTTGACCTGACGGAAAAGTACAGGGAAAAGTGGAAACCGGCATTTGGCAGGTACAGATACTCCCTGCCAACTCCCTGGGGGACCCCCGATGCACTGGAAGAACTCGTGTCCGATCCTAAAAGCGGGCTGGACCCGTCCATGCAATTTATGACATGCAAGCAGATTGCGAACTATTTCTTCGAAAGCCCGGAGCTCAGAATTTTAACCCTGAGAGGGTTTCTGACCTCGGCCGGCATCTTTCCTGACGATGTGCCGGGTATTGGATTCATCATCGCCAATCTCCACCTGGCGCTCGGGTGGGAGCCTGCGGCTGTTGCCAAGGGGGGATCCCAGTCAATCACGGATGCCCTTGTTTCAGCAGGCAGGAACCTGGGCGTCGAATACTTCGTCAATTCCGAAGTGGATAAGGTAATGATTGAAAACGGCAAGGCCAAAGGGATAGGTCTGACAGACGGCACCGAGATTGCGGCAAAGCAACTGGTGGTAGGTGATGTTGGAACGCATCAATTGTTCGCCCGCTTGATTGAAAAGGATCAGGTAAACAGGGAAATGAAGCGCAGGCTCGACACGAATCTATTTGACAGGGGTCATGTTTTCTGGGGGACTTTGGCCCTTCACGAGCTTCCCCAATACAAAGCGGCAAAGAACAACCCGGACATCAATACCACGACCCGTACCTACTGGGCTCCTAATGACCTTGAATTCATGGAAAATAAATATATGCACGAACTTTTTCTTCTGGGGCTGGGTTCCAAGTTTTTCTGTTTGACAGCCCCTGACAGCATCTGGGATCCCTCTCGAGCGCCGGAAGGGAAACATACTGTCCTGTTTGAGGAGTACACCTGTCCTCTCAATTTTTTCTCCAGGCGGGAGTGGCGCCAACTGGCGAACGAATTTATGGATTCCCTTGTTCAGCAATGGGGGAAATATGCCCCAAATATGACAAAAGACAATATCATAGGATCCCGTGTGATCACCCCCGTGGATTTGCAGGAGACCCACCTGGACATGAAAAATGGGTCATGGTGTGAGGGCAGCATGTCCGGCGTTCAGAATGGACGATTCAGAGGGCAGCCCGGAGGTTTTCGGACATTTGTCAAAAATCTCTACATGTGTTCTTCAGCCCTAGTCGGCGGCGGCGGTATCGGAAGGGGATCGAGTTATAACTGCTACCAGGTGATAGCGGAAGACTTTGAACTGCCTAAGCCAAAATATTGATTTGCGAGGACTCTTTGGCCTCTCCCCTTCCGGATGGAAACTAATCAAACCCTGAACATGAGAAAATGGCAAGTAGAGGAGGAATGTGATGCCTTTGAAAACAAACCTTTTCAATTTGGAGGGAAAAGTGGCCCTGGTTACCGGTGCGGGGAGAGGTTTTGGAAGGGCCTTTTCCCTGGCCCTGGCAGAAGCCGGCGCCCACCTGGTCTGCGCTGAAAAGGTCAGCGAGACCCTGGAGGAGACGGTAGCGCTTGTCCGGCAGTTTGGGCAAAGGGTTTTGCCCCTCACGGTTGACGTGGCGAAACCCGACGACGTGGAGCGCATGAGGGATGAGATCTCCTCGGAGTACGGTAAACTCGATATAGCGGTCAACAATGCCGGGATCGTGCACAAGCCCTACCGGTTTCATGAGACACCCCTTGAAGAGTGGAACCGGCTAATGGCCATCAATATGACGGGCGTCTTTACCTGCATGCAGAGAGAGATAGAATTGATGATCGGGCAGAAAAGCGGGGTCATCATCAATATCGCATCTATATTGGGGCTAAGGGGTCTTGTCCCGGAGTTCACGCCCCGGGTCAGCTACGTCGCTGCCAAGCACGCGGTGATCGGGCTCACCAGACAGGCGGCCCTCGAGTATGCGGGCGACGGCATCAGGGTAAACGCCATGGCCCCGGGGTGGTTCGAGGGGACCGAAATCGCCAAGGAGCGCCTTGCAGGCGCGGATGAGGAGGTTTACAGGGAGCGGACCCAGAGGATCATCGACGCCACGCCCATGAAGCGCCGCGGTCAGGTCGACGAACTCATCGGCCTGCTCCTCTATTTGGCCTCGGATGCATCTTCCTTTGTGACCGGCCAGACCTTCCCCGTCGACGGCGGGTGGACGGCCTACTGAAATCCCCGGCCTGTTCAGAACGTGGCTATAGATCATGGTCGTGGAAACATCCGCATGCCCAAGTTGTTCCTGGACTGTTCGAGTATCGCAGCCATTTTCTAAAAGGCGGCTTAGATTGAAACGGAGAGCAAAAGACCGCGCCCTTTAGCCATATGTATCAGCATTTTCTCTTTGCTCAAATTACTTGTGGGCCTGATTTCTCAAATTTTTTCTCTTTTCCTTCGGTTTTGGAAAGGGGTGATATGAGGTAGTTGCATTCGAGTTGATCTTTGAGTCGTCGCAGACAGGGGTGGTCGCTATGAGACACAAGCTCTTCCGCCAACCTGTCAGAGATGATACCCTGGCCGGCGAGCCGGGATACCCAGGTCAAGGTCTCCAGGGCGAATCGCCTGTCACGGAAAAAATGATCCACGGCTCCCCTCAGGTGATTCGCCAACCGTCTCGCCGTTGCCGTGTAGAGACGTTCCTGTCTCTCCACGAGGTGATTCTCCAGCTTTTTCAGGTCATACTCATCCCCCAGAATCCTGTTTTCGAGCATATTGGTCATTTTCCATATGTGCCTGACGACCCCCAGCATCCCGCCCTTATCCAGAACATCCGCATCATGGACGATCCTGGCCTCAAGGCTCAATAAATCTCCTCCGGACTCATGCCCCTCAGCGCACGCCACAAGCCTGTCGGTCTCATCCTTTCGAAGCAATTCAAACTGTTTCAAGAACTTCCTGGTGAGATCGGCCACCCGTCCCGGATCATAATCGGGCCCATGGGCCAGGGACACGTCATGGACCCATGCACCGGCCAGGACCAGGAACTCATCCCCGCCCTCCATTTCCCACAGAAATTTGGCGATTAGATGGACCCTGTGAAGGTGTCTGGCCCCGTATGCCATTCCCCCGAAGCTCTCCTCCCATAAGAGTCGGAGCGCCTTTTCGCTTATCTCCTTGATCAGTTCCGTCTGCCGATCATCCATCCGCTTCGTACCAATCGTGTTGATGCCCGCGATCGCACCCGGGGCAAAGATTAAGGATGTCTTCATTCTCGACAGATTTGGACACTATGTGAAGAATGAAGACCCTATGGTTTTTTACAACCCTTATCCTTTGGACAGCTCAACCTCGGCAAGCAGGGCGGCACCGAGGGCGCCGACAATCTGGGGCTCTTCGGGAATGATGATTCCCATTCCAATCTTCTCTTCCAGAAACTTTTTTATTCCCCTGTTCTTTGAAACGCCCCCTGAGAGCATCACCTCTTTACGAAAGCCTACCCCTCTTCCCATGGATACAATCCTTGAAGCTGCGGCCTTGTGAATACCCGCCAAGATATCTTTTCTTCTCTCTCCCCGGGCACGGAGGGAAACCATCTCAGTCTCGGCAAATACCGTGCAGGTGCTGCTTATCCGGCTGGGCTTTTCACTTTTAAGGGAGATGGGCCCCATCTCTCCTATGTTAAGTTGAAGAACGCCGGCCATGACCTCAAAAAATCGGCCGGTCCCCGCAGCACACTTATCATTCATCACAAAATCAAGGACATCCCCTGTTTCACTGACCCTGATCACCTTGCTGTCCTGGCCGCCTATATCGATGACGGTTCTGACTTCCGGCATGAGAAAATGGGCGCCTCTTGCATGACAGAGGATCTCCGTGACGGCCTTGTTTGCAAAAGGGATGGCATTTCGCGCATAACCCGTCGAAATAATAAACCCAAGATTCTTCATGGCAGAGCCGCATCTCTCCAATGCCGACTCCATGACTTCACGGCTTACTTCGACGACATCAAATCCCGTAGGCATGATGGCGTAAGAGCAAATTCCACTCTCGTTGAATATGACGGTCTTGGCCGTAGCGGCCCCAACATCAATTCCTGCGACTAACATTTTTGGATCATCTCCCAATTAGTTGTAGTTAATTAAGGCAAAACAAATGGGTCATCTCCAATTGAGCAGGCGTTATCCCAGTGGGTACAAGGGGTCAAGGCCCGCCCTGTCGCGACTCTGTGATTACTTAAGCTATAGGCCAAGCTTCACAATGCTGACAGTTTATTGACAATCCAGTAAGGTTAATGGTCTGGGCCAGGGATTCAAGGGGTCGAGTGATCCGCCACAGAACAGGCGGGACCCGCAACCCATTCTGGTCATTTCGAATGATTTCTTGGCCCATTTTACAACGGATCCACGCTCCTTAACCCGTTAGGCAAACGCTTCTACGCGGATGACATCAAGGGCGGAAATGATCTCGTGATTGTACCGGCTCAGCGCCATTTGCATAAATTCGGGAGAAGGATCCTACCTAAAAATCTTCTGTAACTTTTTAGAATCCTTCAAAATGAGTCGAGACTCACTGGAACCTGGTTTGTTTCTGAGTTGGAAACCAAACAAATAGATCGATCCGGCAGGCGAGGCAGTTGCCTCAAATTTGTTCTTGACAGGGATTTGATCAGCATAACATGTTGAAATAATTATTGTTATGGTAAACCAATTCCTGAGCGAGCATCTGAAATGCCCGGATCATTTTCCCCTTGACACGATGTCTTCCTGAACGTAGAAATAAGTTTCCTAATTGTCAACAGAAAAATTAGATTTCATACTTTTGGGACCAAAATGCCAATCACAATAATCGGAATGCTGGACGAAAGGGAAGAGAGCCTTCGGCTCCTGAAGAACTGTATTGAAGCAAGAGGGCACAAAACAGCGCTTACGGATATCAGTATAGGGAAAGGCGCGATTGATCCCACCCTTCGGGCGGACATCTCAGGTGACGAACTGGCCAGGGCCGCAGGAACCACACTTGATGAGATCAAGGGGATGGTGGCAAATGAAGAAAAAAAAGCCACTGCTGTGATGGCAGAGGGGCTCCGAACGAAGTTGTTGGAACTCTATCAAAAAGGGGAATTGAAGGGCGTTGTAGCTGTTGCGGGATTGACTGGAAGCCTTATTTCCCTGCCGTCGATGAAAAGCCTCCTTTTCGGGATACCGAAACTATTGATTTCCAGTGCGGTGGCCATGCCGTCCCATGCGAAGGCATTATCTGAGTTTTTCGGGGTGCGGGACATTACAGTCATCCACAGCGTGGTCGACACCGTGGGCTTGAATCCCTTTGTACGTACCCTGATGATGAACGGCGCGGGATCCATTTGCGGCATGGTGGAAGCGTCCGATCGGGGTCAAATGGAGGAAAAATCATCCATTGCCATGACCGAGTGGGGCTATAATGACATGGGGGCCCACTACATCAGGAGATTACTGGAAGAGAAATATGATGTTATATCATTCCACGCAAACGGGATCGGCGAAAGGGCGGCCATGGAACTTGTGGATCAGGGCTTGTTCGAGGCCTTCATCGATCTGGCCCCGGGCGGTTTCAGTGAATACCTCATGGGTGGAAATCGGGCGACCGGGCCGGATCGACTGGATGCGGGCCGCAAGTTAGGCAAGCCCTATGTCCTGTCCCCGTGTGGTTTTGACATGATCGGTTGCGGGCCCATTCAACGAAAAGGTCAAGGAGATCCTTTGTGGAAATCCCGAAAACTTTCCGAACGGAAATTCTTCATTCAAGACGCCATGCGGGTACAAGCCCGAACCAACCCCGAAGAGATGAAAATGATTGCCCGGGAAATGGCCGGAAAGCTCAACGAACACCCTGATAAAAAACGGGTAAAGGTTGTCATCCCCGTGAAGGGCTTTTCGTCCCTCAGTGTGGAGAGTGGGCCCCTACACGATCCCGATTCCGATCAGGCCTTTATCGAAGAACTGGAAAAGAACCTTGATTCGAAAATCGAAATATTCAAGGTCGACAACCACATCAACACCCGGGAGTTTGCCAAAGCCACAGTCGATGCACTGAACCGGGCGTTGTTGTGATGGATTCGTTCCAGGGAACGAACCTTTGGTGCAGGATCATTTTATGTCCATAAAAGCCCATGTCCTGATTATAGGTGGGGGAATCGCCGGCACATCCATTGCCCGGGAACTCTCTAAATATGAGGTTGATGTCCTTCTCGTTGAAAAAGAGGCGGATGTGGGCTGGGGACAGACCAAGGTCAGTTATGCCATTCGCCATCCCGGAGCCAGGTGGTCACCGGGAACACTCGCCCGGGAACTAATAGTGAAAAGTAATCTTATCTTTGATCGTCTGGTCGAAGAGCTTGACATCGATTTCAAGAGATGCGGAGAGTTGATACTGGCCTTTAACCCCGACGAACTGGAATGCCTCAAAGTCATGAAAAGTCGGGGAGAACAGATACAGGTTCAGGGGCTTGAGATTATTGAGGGGTCTGAAATTCAGCGTTTGGAACCCCTTGTCAGCTCTGGTGCCATTGCCGCCCTCCACATGCCCACCGCAGGCATCTTTAACCCCTTTGACCTGATTCACGCATTCTATGAGAACGCTGGGGAGAACGGGGTTCGCATGTGGACCGATACAGAGGTTTTAGGTATTGTCCCTGAAAAAGGGCAATTTATTGTGGAAACCAATCGGGAAGAGATTGAAGCCGCCTTTATTATTAATGCGGCAGGGCTTTATGCCCAGAAGATCGCCCAAATGGCGGGTACTGATAATTTTAAAATCAAATACCCCACAAAAGCCAGTTGTTTCATTCTGGACAGGGCGGTCGGGGACAGGGTCGGAACGATCGTTACCGGTTTGGCCGATCTCAATGCCTTCCACCGGTTCAAGGCCGTGATTCCCACATATGGAGGGAACCTCCTCCTGTACTCGCCCATCCCTGAACCGTCGCACGGGATAGATGATCGTGCCGTTGAAAAGAGGAGCTTTCAAATGACCTGCGAAAGCTTGAGATCATTGGTTCCTGATCTTGATTTCGAAGGCCATCTCATCGCCTCCTTTTCGGGTCTGACGGCTCGCAACGACAGGGGAGATTTCATTATCGAAGCATCGGAAAAACAGGACAGGTTCATTCATGTGGCCCTGCCGCCACCCGGTATTACCTGCTCGCCCGCCATTGGAAAGCGGGTCACGAAGATCCTGAAAAAAAACGGCCTCGTCCTGAAAGAGAGAGCGGATTTCAACCCGCACAGGAAAAGGATCAGGTCAGCCCGGAATGCGTCCACTGAGGAAATGGTCCGGTGGGTAAAGAAGGATGTGCGCTATGGCAGGATCGTGTGTCGCTGTGAAGAAGTGACAGAGGGTGAGATCGTGGAGGCCGTCGGACGGGGGGCATCCACCTTGGACGGGGTAAAATTCCGAACCAGGGCAGGAATGGGAAGATGCCAGGGAAACTTCTGCACCCCTCCCATCACCGATCTCCTGGCAAAGGAGATGAGATGTCCTGTTGAAAGGATTACGAAAAAGGGGAAGGGGTCAAACCTCCTCATAGATAAAAGATATCATTAACCATGCCGATGGAATCATCAATAAATTTAGACGTTGCCGTTGTCGGTGGTGGTCCGGCCGGAATAGCAGCATGTCTCGAGCTTTCCAAATCAACTGATCTGAGGGTCGTTCTATTTGAAGGTGACCGGGACTTGGGTGGGATGCCCCGGAGTTGTCACGTTTTCTTTGGCATGCGGGATCAAAAACGCATCCAAACGGGACCGGCCTATGCACGCAGGCTCGGGAAGTTAATGGAAGGAATCGGGTTTGATATTCACAGATCGGCAAGGGTCCTGGATATTTTCCCCGGAAAAGAAGGGGAGCCCCATCTGATCCGTGTCCTCTCGCCGAAGGGCCTGAGGGATTACGCGTGCAGGTCTCTGCTCCTTGCAACCGGGTGCTTTGAGAGTCCCCGTGCCGCGAGGCAGATCCCCGGCTCACGCCCTGCGGGCGTCCTTACAACAGGGACCTTGCAGCAACTTGTCAACATGAGGCGTCAGAAGCCCGGAAGACGGGCCCTGATCATAGGGAGTGAAAACATCTCTTTTTCAAGTGTCCTGACCCTCCGGCGGGCAGGGACTTCCATTGTGGGAATCGTAGAACAAGGGCCCTCTCTTCAAACCCACCCCTTTCCCGCCGAGGTCATGAGCACCTTTTTTGGTTTCCCGATCTTCAAAGGCACATCGGTGGGCAAAATCCTTGGTAACGAGCGGGTGGAAGCCGTTGAGCTGGTGAGGAAAAGAGACGGGTACTGCTGGAAAGTCGAATGCGACACGGTCGTCATGACCGGTAGATTCAGACCCGACAGCGCACTTATAGAAAATACGTCGATCGAACTGGACCCTGCTTCTCAGGGACCCGTTGTGGACATGAATTTGATGACGTCGGTTCAGAACATCTTTGCCGCCGGGAATATTCTCAGGGGAGCGGACATGCACGATCTCTGCGCCCTTGAAGGAAGGCTTGCCGGGCGTGGCATCTTGAATCAATTAAGATACGGTGGCGTCAGGGAAAATCAATGGATCCGCCTCCATGCCGAATCGCCCATTCGATATGTGGTCCCCCAAAGAATATCGCCCGCTCTGGTGCGAAAAAGCATTCTCATAAAACTAATTTTGCCATGGCCATCAATTCAAGTTGAGTGTACACTGAGGCGGCCTGTTTTAGAGGCCTGGTCCGGTGAATCGCTCATATGGTCCGGAGCCTTTCGAAAGATCATCGCAAACACCAGAATACCTGTTCCGGTTGAAAAGTTTGATTGGAAGAAGGTTGATTTGAAGGAAGGCATTCTTTTAAAAATCCGTTCTATCCGTACATGAATCTTCGAATCATCTCATCGACGGGATTGATGGGCTTCACCCCGAATTTTTTTTAACCCTATCAAAGGAGGAGAAAATGGTAAAAATGATATTTGAGTACGAGGTTTCGGCTGAAAATGTGGAGGCATATCTTCGGGAAACCAGGGAGAAAATCAAGCCCCTTTGGGAATCCAAGGGCTGTAACGGTTATTATGTATGGCAGGAGTCTGAGAACCCGAACCGGTTCGTGAAAGAGATGTACTTTGATGATGTATCCAAGTTAAAGGAGACGATGGCTTTGAAAGAAACCGACTCTGTTAAAGAGATCTTTTTCAAATTCGCCAAAGATATTTCACGCAGGATCATTGTGCAGAAGATATAAACTTCACAATCTCTCACAGAGACCACGGAGGGCAAGGCGTTTTGACACGAACCGTTGAGCCGCTTGTTCGGGTTAACCACCCGACGCTTACTGGAATATTCTTTTTTGATCTCTGCTCTGCACAGGATATACAAAAATTCAAACACCGGAAAGGGAACCGGGGAGGGAGTACAGATGCACGGGAGATATATGATGTATTCCACGGATTGTGAAACACGATCAAGTATTAGATAGGAGAATTACATGGGATCTGAATGGAAATTCAAGGGTGACGAAATGACCTCACAGGAGAGGATGAATGCGCTTCTAATGAGGCAGCCTGTCGATCATGCGGGTCTGTTTCTCTTTGCACGGGGATTTTGTGCCAAGAACACGGGTATATCACTCAGGGAGTTTTACGCAGACCCCGAGAAGAGCCTGGAAGCCCAGATCTGGACCGCCCGGATGTACGGGAATGATGAAAACCTGAAGTTCGGTTTTGCATCTTCTGCTGCATGGGACTTCGGCGGTGAGATCAAGATGCCCTCTGCCGAGTTTGACCAGACACCTATGGTCGTCCGATATCCTGTGCAGTCTGAAGAGGACGTGTGGAAACTTGAAATCCCTTACGTAAAGAGGGCGGGTATGGTGCCACTGAACATGGAGTTTTGTCGGTTGCAGGAAAAAAAGGGCCTCGTGAAGACAGTCAGCATCGGGGCCCCCTTCATGAACGCGGCCAATGTGTGCGGTCTTGAGAACCTGTCAAGGTGGATGTTCAAAAAGCCGGATTTGGCGCATCGGCTTCTCCGGGTGGTTACAGACTATGGCATCCGGCTCGCACAGTATTGGGTGGAAACCTTTGGTCCTGAAAACATCGAATTTCGCACATCAACACCCACATCATCCAATCAGGTCATTTCTCCAAAACATTTTAAGGAGTTTTCTCTTCCCTACCTGAAAGAGCTTCATGAGAAAGTGTTGGGTGTGGGTGTTCGGTACATGTACACACACATCTGCGGAAACCAAAACCTGAACCTGCCATATTACACGCAAGTCCCGTTTGGCGACCCGGGTATTGTGAGCTTTGGCCACGAAGTGGATCTGACAAAGGCCATCGAGTTCTTGGGAGACAGGTGTATCATTGTGGGCAACGTGGAACCACGGGTGATCCTGATGGGCTCTCCTGATGAAGTCTATGGATTATCAAAAGAATGCATTGAAAAGGGGAAAAAAGCCACAAGGGGCTTTATCTTGGGACCCGGTTGCGAGCTCCCTCCCATGGCGCCCGCCTGCAACGTGTGGGCCATGAGAAAGGCTATCAATGACTTTGAATAGGGCTTAGGGGTCATCTCTTCCAGCTTCGCCGGAACCTGCTATAATTTCCTGACCTGGCATCTCAGGGACTTCAGGTTTGGGAAACCGGAAATGGGGTCAGAGTCATTTGTGGATGTCAACATATTGGCATTGCTTGACTCCCAGCCCTGGGCCATGTGTACGGTCCCCCGGCGGATGTCCTTAGTAAGCCGCGCCTTGATTTGAATTTTTCCGATTTCAGTTTTCACCTCCACCATATCAGAATCTGATATCTCGAATTGCCCGGCAGTATCGGGATGGATTTCTAAGACAGGCCCGGGGGCCATTTTCATAAGTCGGGGAATGTACCGGAATTGCCAGTGGGTATAGGGTAGCAGATTGCCCCCCGTCGTCAAAATCAACGGAAACGTTTCTTCAGCTCCCGTCAGGTCCTGTTCCACATCCGAACGGATCGGAGAAGGATCATACCCCATATTTTTCAGGCGCGCTGAAAAGATTTCCACTTTACCCGAAGGCGTGTTGAATCCCCCGGTTTCGTATTTTTTGTATACCCTCCGGTCGTATTCATGGATGCCCCCTTCGGCAATGAGGCTTTCATAGGAAACCCCCAGATCGCTCAAGAGATAATCAATTCCTTCTTCACAACTCCTCCATGGAAAATACTCGCCGTATCCCATGGCGTGGGCCAGTTTCACCCAGACCATCTGATCAGGGATACCGTACAAAGGCGCTACCACGGCCCTTCTCAGCGTCACGTGCGGAAGATTCAAATAAACGTTGATCCGGTGTTCATCCCGCTCCAGAAACGTGCATGCCGGGATCACAACGTCCGCGTAACGGCTGTCGGGAGACTCCACCACATCAATGACCAGTAGAAATTCCAGCTTTTTCAAGGCTTCCCGCGTGCGCCTGCTGTTCGGCCACTGAAGGGTGGGATTTCCTCCGGTTATGGTCAACCCTTTAATGGGGTAGGGTTTTTCGTCCAGGATGGCCCGGGAAACACAGAGGGCGTGCCCCTCTCCCCGAACCCGGCAAAAGACAGGAAACCGGTCGGCGCCAACAGCTTGAACAGTCGATGGGGGCATGGGCGTGGTGATGTCTTTTATCAATGGCTTCGGGGTAAACAACTCCCCGCCCGGAACATCCAGATTTCCCGTAATGGCCTTCAGAACGGCCAGAAGTCTTGCGGTATTCACGCCAAAAGGATGATGCTCCAGACCGTTTCCGGTGAACATACAGGCGGGCCTGGTTTCCGCGTAGGCACGCGCCACTGTCCTGGCCTGTTCCGGCTCGATACCGGTAACGGCAGCGCCTGTTTCCGGTGAAAAGCGGGATTTCGTGAGCTCTGCGCGCAGGGTCTCGAACCCGTTCACCCATTTCTTGATAAAGGCCCGGTCCCAACGCTCTTCGTTCAATATCACATGAAGCATGTTGAGAATCAGGGTTTCATCCGTTCCCGGCTTAATGGCCAGATGGATATCGGCTCTTCGTGCCGTTTCGGTCTTTCGGGGATCGATCACGATCAGACGGATATTCAATTTCCCGAGCCGTCTCATGATTTTCGGGGGAACCGGCTCATGGGACACCAGTGGATTGGCTCCCCAAACGATTACGAATCTGGAATTGGCCACATCCGGCTTGGTGAGTCCGCCAAAGGTCAGCGTTTCCCCGAGTGTTCGGGAAGAATTGCAGATAGAGCCGACACTCATGAAATTCGGCGTACCGTAAACATTGGCAAACCGTTTCATGTAAAACCGGACTTCCTGGTGCCCTACACCTTCCCCATAATAGATACCCAGGGCCTGGGGACCCCATTTTTCCTTCAGCCTCTGCAGCCTGACAGAGATATAGCTGAGAGCGTCATCCCACGTGGCCTCACGGAGCCGGCCCCCGTGACGAATCAGAGGGGTTTTCAGACGTTTGGGTGAGTAGAACAGATCAAGGGCGGATTTGCCCTTGACGCATATCCAACCCTTATTGAAAGGATGCGCCGGGTTGCCGCGGACATGGACAGGTTTTCCTCCTTCCACGGAAACCAGAATGCCGCAACCATGGTCACACATTCTGCAAAGGGTGGGAATCTCTCTTTTCTCTGCCATGGCGCCCCCAAGCTATATCTTACATGGTCTTGACATATTTGCAACTATGTCACCGGTATGGAAAAATGGCAACCTAATATACTAAGTTCATCCGGTTAATGAGTACGCCCAAAATACAACATGATTGCGAAGTTGAAGGTTGAAGCGGTCCTTTCGTAGTGACTGCTGGAAGGCCTTCGTGATTTCAGGCTGTTATGGGATGGGGGACCCCCTGGCTCCGACGCTCCGAAGGAGCGGAGGAGAACAGCTGAGGGGAGGTTTCACTTGCTGATAAACGATTCAAAATACAGATTTTCAACCGGCTTATCCGTATAATGATTCACAATTTTAAGTAGTTCTGTTTTTATCACCCCGAATTTCCCATTCCTGACCCATTGTTCTACCTTTTTTTGATCAAGGTTAGTCAGGAAATCACTTTTTATGATGTGCATTTTTTTGTTCAAATCAGCTAATTGTTCCTCGTCTTCACAAGGGATAACCATTTTCATGCTCAGCAGACCATTTTTACCCATATTCTGAATAACATCGCATTTCACATTTTTTGTGTCTTCCCCGTTTTTTATTATTTTTGACAGGAATAATTCACGGAGGTTAATTCTTTTGTCATAGTAAAGAAGGTCCCAGGCGCCGAAAATCAAAAGACCGGAAAGAACGGCCGTTATAAAAACCTTTTTCTGAGCACCATTTTTCTTCATAACAATTCTCCAATAAATCCCTTGCTCATTAAAAAAGCCCGTCTTTGATAGAAAAAGCGGGCTTTTTAAATTTGCCTGGCAACCCCGCTGACTTATCCCTTTAATCAGAGACTTAGACCGGAAGCTTTGCGCCCCTACCTTTCGGAAGGTTTGCCCTTCAGCCAATGAATTTTATATTTCTCAGTTATGTTTATCGCCATGTTTACCAAAAATTTGAAGTTTTTTTGCCCCCTTTTCCACTTTTATAGGCATTGTCTGCCAATCGAATCAATAGTTTCGCACCTCAAAAATATGCCATGTCGTTTGTGTCAATTTCACTCGTGGCGAAGGGCCTCTATGGAATCCAGTCGGGCCGCCTTCCGGGCGGGCACATAACCGAAAAGAACACCCACGGCCGCGGAAAAGGCAAAGGCTACGGCAACTATGCCCGGGTCAAAGATAAAGGGCACCGAAAGGGCTGATGCACCGAAGGCCGCGGCCCCGAGTCCCAGGGCGATACCGCAAAGTCCGCCAAGGGAGGATAGCACCACCGCCTCCACCAGGAACTGCATGAGGACCTCCCTCTCGAGGGCGCCTATGGCAAGTCGAGTCCCTATCTCACGCGTCCTTTCGGTGACTGATACAAGCATGATGTTCATGATGCCGATTCCGCCCACGAGCAGGCTCACCGCGGCCACCGCCCCAAGAAGGGCGGTCAGGACGCGTGTGGTCCCGGTCAGGGTACTCACGATCTCCTTCATGTCCCTGACATTAAAATCATCCACCTTGTTCCGGCCCATATGTCGTCTCTCCCTCATGAGCCTCTCGATATCCGCCTTGACCTTCTCTGTGGAGACTCCGTCCGCGGCCGAGACCAGGATGTTTGTTATATCGGTTTTTCCAAGAATGCATACCGCCTTACCGGCCCGCATTTCGCCTCCGGTGAACCTTCTGCCGTAATCAAGGGGCCAGTCCCGCACCTCCATGAACGCATTTGTGCTTCCGGTCACGCTGGTAGACCAGTTCTCGTTTCCGTAAATGACCTGGCCGCTGCTGGCCGCCGTCGGCGCCACCGCACGGAGTCCGGAAACCTCCCTCTGGATGGCGGCGACGTCGGCCGCGTCAAAGGGATCCGCGCTGGTGCGGGCCCCTCCGGGTCCGTGCCGTCCCTGGCCCGGTCTGACGTGAAGCATGTTGCTGCCCAGCTTGGCGATATCAGACGTAACCTTTTCTGTTGCACCGTTTCCCACCGTCACCATTGTGATGACGACGGCCACCCCTATTACAATACCCAGGATGGTCAGGGAGGAACGCATGACGTTTCGCCTGATTTCGCGCTGTGCAAGCAACAGGGTCTCCCACAACATCAGTTTTTCTCCCCTTTGAAATGACCTTTGTCGATAAGGCCGTCGATAAAGTGAATACGGCGTCCGGCGTACGCCGCTATTTCCTGATCATGGGTCACCATTACGATGGTTATGCCCCGGTGGCGGTTGAATTCCGTCAGAAGTTCCATGACCTCCCTGCTCCGGGCGGAATCCAGGTTTCCTGTTGGTTCGTCCGCCAGAAGCACCTCGGGGTCCGTGAACCATGGCCCTTGCTATTGCCACTCGCTGCTGCTGACCTCCTGAAAGCTCGGCAGGCGTGTGGGATGCCCATTCCGCGAGTCCGACAGCTTCCAGGGCCTCGAGTGCCCTCACCCGCTTCCTCCGGACGGACAGGCCCCTGTAAATGAGCGGCAGTTCAACGTTCTCAAGGGCCGAGCTGCGGCCAAGCAGGTTGAACCCCTGGAACACAAAACCGATGTAATTGCGGCGAAGCAGTGCACGCTGATCGCGGGACAGCCTGCCTACCTCAACACCTTCAAAGAGATAGGCACCGGACGTAGGGGTATCCAGGCAGCCGATAATGTTCATGCAGGTCGACTTTCCCGAGCCGCTCGGACCCATGACCGCCGCGAAGTCGCCCTTGTCAATGAAGATGTCTATGCCTCCAAGTGCGCGCATGGATGCCTGCCCGGCGCCGTATACCTTTGTCACGCCCCTTAATTCTATAAGCGGAACATTGCCGTTGTGTTTTAAGCCGCCCATACCTATCTTCCCGCTCCGGCCGCATCGACCACCAGGGCCATGCCCGGCCTGACACGGCCTCCTTACACCTCGGTCATGGTTCCGTCCGTGACCCCTGTGGAAACCGGAACCGGTACAAGGGCGCCGTCCCTCAGCGTCCAGACGTTCTGTTCCCTTGAATTTATGCCCTGCTTGCTTCCTTTATGGGCCTCTCCTCTGGGTGGACGGGGCAGCAGGATCCTGAAGAGCCCTGCATTGGCGGCGGATTTCTTGCCTTCGGGAGGGGTGAATCGAAGGGCGGCATTGGGGACCAGAAGGGCATTTTTCACCTTTTTGACGGTTATATCCGCCGTGGCGGTCATGCCCGGCGGCAGTGAAAGATCCGCGTTGTCCACCTTGAGCACCGCTTTGTAGGTGACGACTCCGTCCCTGGTCTCGGAGCCGAAACGTACCTGCGTGATCATTGCCTTGAAAATGCGGTCCGGGTATGCATCTACCGTGAAGACCGCCTCCTGTCCCTCGCGCACCTGCGCCACGTCCGCCTCGTCCACGTCAACATGGAGCTCCATTCGAGCAAGGTCCTCTGCCAGGGTAAAAAGGACCGGGGCTTGAAGGGATGCGGCCACTGTCTGGCCCGGCTCCACGCTTCTTGTAGGACAATGCCGTTTATGGGAGAATGTATAACCGCCTTTGAAAGGTCTGTTTCATTGACTTCCAGTGCGGCCTTTGCCTGAGATACATTCGCATGAGCGTTGGCTTCATCGGCCAGGGCCCTTTCCAGTGCCGCCTCGGCCGCGTCGATCTCATACTGGGATGGTGTCCTGTTGCCGCTTAATTCGCGCACCTTCCTGAGCCTCGCGAGGTTGCTCCCGGCCTCCCGGACGGTGGCCCGGGCCTGAAGGACCCTGGCCTTAGCCGATTCCAGCGATGCCCTTGCTTGCAGGACCTGGGCCTCAAGTCTAGATGTGTCAAGGCGTGCGAGCATCTGGTTGACCTTCACCCTGTCGTTGAAGTCCGCCTCCACGGACCTGATGATCCCTGAAAGCTCACTGCCCACGTCGACCTTGTTTGTGGGCTCCAGGTTGCCGGTGGCGGTTACCGTGACGAGAAGGTCTCCGGAGCGGACCTCCTGGGTGGTGTACTTGAAGCCGTCTGCACTGTGGGACATCTTGAGCATTAAAACCGCTGCGGCAACGGCGGCCATGAGCAGCAGCACCACAAGCCATCGTCTGATGCCCCTGCCCCGGGCCGAGGATCCGCCAATGCCCAGGGATTTAGCCACATCAGTTGTCTGATCCGTTTTCTTTTCCATCCCTTTTTCCCTTGTCAAAATGACTGTCAGAGTTATCAGGCGCAAGGGATTCCCATCCACCGCCAAGCGCCTTGTAGATTGCTATTAGATCGGATGTGACGGTCCCTTCACTCTGGGCCAGCTGGTCCTGAAAGGAGAGCAGGGACCTCTGGGCGTCCAGGACATCGCCGAAATCTATCAGACCGGCCATGTACTTGTCATTGGCAAGATCTGCGGCATGCCTGGCCGCCCCGGTAGCCTCTCTCAAAGCATCCCTGCGCCTCTGCTCCTCGGCATAGGCAACAAGGGCGTTTTCCACTTCCTCCAGTGCCTTGAGCAGGGTGGACTCGTACCAAATCAGAGCCTGTTCCTGGATTGTGGACTGGACCTCTATGTTGCCGCGAATGGCGCCCGCATCGAATATGGACCACGTGATGCGGGGGCCGAAGCCGAAGGTCCGGCTTCCGGATAAGAAGAGATTGCCAACTGAGAGGGCCTCAAGACCAATGGACCCGCTAAGGGTGAATTTTGGATAGAGATCCGAGGTCGCAACCCCTATTCGAGCCGTCTGCGCCGCCAGTTCCCTTTCCGCCCGGCGTACATCCGGTCGACGCCGCATTGAATCGGCGGGAACTCCCACTGCAACACTGAGCGGCGCAACCGGGACGGGTCCCGCAACTGCAAGTTCCCGGTGCACATCTCCCGGCGGAATTCCGACCAGGACCGCCAGCCGGTTTTCGGAGCCCTCCAGTCCTGTTCTGAGATTGGGAATCTGAGACCGGGTGTTTTCCAGGTTGTAGCGGGCCTGGTGCACGGCAAGCTCATCACTGAGGCCGGCCTGGTAGCGGGCCTAGGTCAACTGGCAGGTCTCCTCCTCGGCCTTCAGATTCTCTTCCGCCACTGCCAGCCTGGCCTGGTAGGTCCTGACCTCCACGTAGTTGAGGGCCACTTCCGAAATAAGGGAGACAAGGACGTCTCGCAGGCCTTCATTCTCGGCCTGGAGATCCGCCTCGGCAGCCTCAACCGAGCGGCGCACACCTCCGAAGATATCCAGTTCCCACGAGGCGTCAAATCCGGTTGAGTAAAGGTCGCGGGTTTCACTCGAGCCTGTTTCCTCGCTGCCGCGGCGTCTGGTTCCGGAGCCGGTCGCATCGAGCGCGGGAAATTGACCGCCCCCTGCAATGCCCCGTCTGGCCCTCGCCTCCCGGACCTTGGCCCGCGCTTCCTTGAGGTCGTGATTGCCCGCTACTGCACGCTCTATAAGGCTTGTGAGCAGGGGGTCCCGAAGCCCGGCCCACCAGCGGGCTAAAGATCCGGTTGCCGGCGTCTTCGCCTCCAGACCTCCTGCCATTTCACCGTTCCACGACCCGCTCTCCGGCAGGTCGGGCCTTTTATAGTCATGCCCTACAGTGACGCAGCCGCCGGTGATCAGGGCGGCAAGCATCACGGTGAGAAGAGGCAGTTTTCCAATGGTGCGTTTTACGGAAACGTTCGTGTGCATGTGTCTTTACCGCTGAATTTGATGCCTATCCACTGGGTGATGGCTCCGGGAAAGAGGTGAACTTTTTCATGATCCATCCGAATCTTCCGTGGGGCAGCTCCACGTAAAGCCAGCCTGGGGCGTATCCCCGTACAACAAGGGTGGTGCCGTATTGAAGATGCGCTATAACCGCGTGGTTCCTTCCCGGCCCTGAACGCACGTTGAGCGATTGGGCAGTGATCGAGACCCTTTCCCCGACGGCAGGCTCAATATCGATCAAAAGACGACAAGAAGGAGAAGGACTTCGACGCCCTGGAATGGATTGCCGCCATGGCCTCCCATGTCCCAAACAAGGCAGAGCAAATGGTGAGGTATTACGGCTTCTATAGCAATGTGAGTCGCGGTAAACGAAAAAATCAGGACCAGGACGACCTGATACCCTCCATCCTCGAACCCGATGGATCTTCCAACGAATACCGGAAAAACTGGGCCAGGTTGATCCAGAAGATTTACGAAGTGGACCCCTTAACGTGTCCAAAATGCTCCGGAAAGATGAAAGTAATCAGTGTGATAGAGGATGAGGACGTCATCAAAAAGATCCTCAAGCACTTGGGACTTTGGGATCAGAAGGCCAGACCACCGCCTAAAGCCACAGACCCACCGAAGATCCAAGAATCCAGACTCGGTTTCTCTGCCTCCCAGATCCCCGTGTCCGATAAGCGGCTATATGTGGACCCGGTCTACAGGGAGATTCTCCCTTCCTGATTTTTGAAAAAAGAATCGGGTTCAACGGGTTCTTTTACTCAAATTTCCACCATTTCCAGATCTCCCCTGCCGGGGTTAGCCCCTATGAAACTGAGGCCGGCGTCGTAGAGGCGCGTGACACGCTCACCACATCCAGATCCGCCCTGAACTGAGACCCTCATATTGAAGCCCCCCGTTGCGACCACAATATCCTGCGGTCAGATTCTTCTTGGCACCCAACCCCCGTTTTTCCTATACTTGATCTCTCAAAAAGCGAGTTCTTATCACCGAGGTTCACGATTTTGCCGTATTCCTGTTGTTTCATGAAAGGAAATACGGCACGAATGGCTAAGAAGGCCCCCTTGACGTTGACCCCCATGACCCGATCCCATTCGTCCAAGGGGATTTCATCGAATGGTTTTCGTGCGAGGCCATCGTAAATAGCGGCATTGTTGATGAGAATGTCGATCCTGCCGAATTCCGCCGCTGTTGCTTCGGCCATGGCCCGGGTGTCCGGCTCACTAATCACATCCCCCTCAAAAAACCGGGCTTCTGCGCCGGTCTCCTGTATGAGCCGAACCGATTTCCTCATATCGTCCAGGTCTTTGTCCCGGAGCACGATATTCATGATCATGACCCGGGCACCTTCCTGAGCTAATCGAAGAGCGAAAGCCCTGCCCAACCCCCGGGCCCCGCCGGTCACAATAGCCACTCTACCCTTCAAACGCATATGCCCCCCATGTGGATTGTCGATTGTCGATATAAAAACAGCACAATGTGGAAAAACCTCGAACATCTTCGCATTGTCGATTGAAAAGAAGTCAAATAGAAGAATCCCGATCAACAATCTTCAATCAACAATCTTCAATTCTCCCTAATATTTCGGCGACCTCAGCCCCAGGTCCTTGGCGATCACCTGGTAACAATTATAACTGGAACCCCGTCCGATACCCGCGCCCCCGGCTACGCCGGAAGAACACATATACAGACCGTTGATAAATGTCCGAAACCCACCGGGCAGTCCCCTGAAACGGCCGCTTTGAGATCCGCCTGGGTTACCCTCGCTCCAGCCCCCTTCTCTCATATCCAGATGGGTGTCCTGGATATCGATGGGCGTCGTAATACGCTCTCCGATGAAGTTGTCTTTGGTCATGTTCGGGGCGTATTTCTGCCATTGGGCGATCATGGAGTCGTAAAATTCGTCATGCAGTTGGCGCCACTCCTTCCTGGAGAAAATCCGGGCAGGAGCGGTAAAATCTTCGACAAGCAGGCTGTGTTTTCCTTCCGGTACCCGCGTTGGATCCCAAATGCTGTCAGGCGCCGTCAAACAGAAAATCTTGGAAGGCATGCCCAACAGAAAAATTTCATGCATATATTTATCTTCTATGAACGCCAGATCCTTAGGCGCCCAATAGGTACGAGGCGTTGCATTGACATCCGGGTTGTCCTTTGCCGCTTTGTATTGGGGGAGTTCATGCACCGCTACGTTTCCCCAGAAAAGTTGCGCGCGATCAAAGAAATATGTGTCCACCTTACGCTTCATTTGGGTGGTCAGATGATCTTCTCCAATTAAGCGCAGAAAAAGCTGGGGACTGGCATTATCCGATACCACCATTTGCTTGGCCTCAATTTCGGTGCCATCCAATAACTTGATGCCTTTGGCCTTACCGTTTTCAATAATTACTTTGTCCACTTCAGAATTGATGAAGTATTCAACGCCCAATTTCTTGCCTGCAGAGACCAGCGCATCCGTAATGGACTGGGTTCCACCTTTGGCAATGGACGCCGTCTCCCACCCTAACACCAGGTGGATGGTCGCAATGATATACATAAGTCCCGGCACATCGTCGGGATAAAGGCCGCACGAGGTCAGAAACCCTCTCAGGGTTAAAATTTGAAGTTCCGGGCTCTCGAAGAAATAGTGCGCAATCTCCTTGCATGTCATAAATTGCACGGATGGGTCCAGCCCGCTTTTGGGATTGGTCATCAGTTCTTCCAGGGGATCAGGGACGCCCCATGGGGTCGGTACGGAGAACTTGAACTTGCCAAATGCCGGTCGCATGATCTCTCTGTATTTTTCCGTGAGATCCAGATAGGCCTCAGCGTCAGATTTGGAAAACCGGGCGATCTGCTCATAAGTCTTTTTCACGTTTTCTTCGCTAAACTTTGTTTCCCCTGTTTCCGCATTCACCACCGGAAAAGCAGCGTAGCTCACATAGGAGGTTTCATCATCAAAGATGATGGCCTCATTTGTATCCGGAAAGACATACTCTAATCCCTCGCCGCGAAGATTGAATTCCTTATACGCGGGATGACCATAATAGCGCGTAAAATGAGCGCAAAAGTTACCTCGAAACCCGGGGGCCGGCGTGTCATCATAGGATACGGCACCTCCGCCGAGATGATCCAGCCGTTCAAAAACCCCTACTTTCAGGCCAGCCTTAGCTAAATAAGGGGCAATCGTCGTACCATGATGTCCTCCACCAATAACCACCGCATCGTAAGATTTGTCAGCCATTCTACCTACCTCCTTTCCTTTTTAAAATGATTGTAAACTCCTAATAATGAATTCTTTAAAATATCATCGGAGAGCCTTGAAAACTGCCGCTAATTTCTCGGCTTTTTCATCCGGTGTCGCGCCATCTAAAAACTGGCAATCCCTTCTCATATCCGGCGGCGAAGACAGCTCAATGATCCCCATTTTCTCCAGCGCTTCATGCGTTACCCCAAAATCCTCGCCGTTCCATGAGGGGATGGAACCCGCCCCCCTGATCATCTTCAACATCTTGGTCCTGGAGATATACCGCAGTTCGCCCACCTCATTGCTCACCGTTACCAGCGCGGGCATCTTAGCCCTCACCAGTTCATACCCTACGGGAATGCTCTTTTTGACCACCACACTCCCATCTTCTATCTTGATGTGGCGGGCCAGACTGATGCATGGAAGCGCTAACATTTCACCTAAAAGCAGGCCCACCTGACCGGAATCCCAGTCCCCGGCCTGCCTTCCGGTCAAAACAAGATCATATTCGCCTATCTTCTTTATCGCATCAGCAAGTACAGAGGCTATGGAATTGCTGTCAAGCTTTTCAAATGCTTCATCTTCCAGAAGGATCAATTCATCGGCGCCGGCAGCCAGGGTCTTCCTCAATACCGTGTCAGAGACCTTTTTGCCCATGCTCAATACCGTGATCTTCGCGTCCATATCTTCCTTTATCAAAAGGGCCGCCTCTAAGGCATTTTCATCAAACGGGCTGATGACCTGGGGCGCATCAACGATCACCTCCATTTTTTCGGCATCCACGCTGACATCCGAGAGCGGCGCTTCGGGATCGGGAATCTCTTTGGCACAGACTATTATTTTCAGCTCTTTCATGACGACTCCTCCAATTTTTTTATAAGAGCGGGTATAATCTCTTCAAAATCTTCAACAACGCCGTAATCCGCCACTTTAAACATGTTGCAGCCCGGATCATTATTGATGGCGATGATCTTTTTGGAATTAACCATGCCCACCAGATGCTGAATGGCCCCTGATATGCCCACCGCAACATAGATATCCGGAGAAATGATCGTGCCGGTCAGACCCACCTGATGGTCGGAAGAGATCCAGCCTTTATCTACTGCAACCCTGCTGCATCCGATCATCACACTGCCAAATGATTTGCTTAACGCCTTCGCTAACCCGTCGAGCATCTCAAACCCATCCTCTTCGCCTAACCCGGCTCCACCGGAGACCACCACGTCCGCTTTGTCTAATGCAACGACCTCCTCTTTTACGATCTCCATAGATTCCACCCTGATCATGGATTCATCTATTTCCGGAACGATGTCCACGATCTCACCATTACCGTCAGCCGGCTCAACAGGTGTAAAAACCTTTCCCCTCACGGTCGCTAATTGCGGATCGCCCGGACACTTAAACACGGAAATCGCATTGCCGCCGGAGACCGGCTTTGTCCGCAGCAGAATTCCGTCTTCAGGATCGATTGAAAGATCTATGCAATCCGTGGTAAGCCGGGTGTTCAATCGACAGGCCAGTCTCGGGCCTAACTCCATACCGATGAAAGAGTGGCCCATGAGGAAGATTTTCGGGTTGATCTTCTTGCATGCCTGTTCCAGGGATGCAAGCCACAGGTCGGCGTTGAATCCTTTTAACAAAGGGTGTTCCAATTTGTAAACGCGATCCGGTCCATAGGAGGCAGCCTGTTCGGCCGCCGTTGAAAGCGCGTCCCCCATTAACACGATGGAAAGCCCCGCACCGAGATCGCTGGCAAGCTTCTTTCCTGCTCCCAACAGTTCAAGGGTCTTCATATCTAATGATCCCTCTTTCACCTCTCCCAATATCAGCACATCATTCATTCTGATTCCCCCCTTCTTGGATTGACAATTGTCGATTGTCGATTAAAAAGCCCTTAAATCCACACTGTTTACTGGGTACTTGAAATCCGAAATTTGAGGTACACGGACCAATGCATCAATAGTCAATTTTCAATTTTCAATTTTATAGTGCCTGCAAAACCAGTTCGTTCAGATCCATGACCCGGAGGGAATCTTCCAGTCCTGCAACCTTGCGCGCATCCTCTAACATGATGCGGCACAAAGGGCATGCAGCAATGAGGACCTGCGCCCCGGTTGCCTCGGCCTCCCTGATCCGGACCTCGCTCATCTTGACTTCCCCATCCAGATCCTGCCACATCCTTCCGCCGCCTCCGCCGCAGCAGAGGCTGTCGGCCCGGTGGTGGGTCATCTCCACCATCCTCAGCCCGGGGATCGAGCGAATAATCTCCCTCGGCTCATCAAAGATCCGATTGTGCCGGCCAAGGTAGCAGGGGTCATGGTAGGTGACCGTCGCCTCCATCCCTTTCTTGAATTGGAGCTTCCCTTGCGCGACCAGTTCCCGCAAAATCAGGGTGTAATGGCGCGTCCTGAAAGGCGCTTCAGGGTATTCATTTTGAAACGTATGGAAGCAATGGGGCGAAGAGGTCACCACATCTGTGATGCCGTATTGGTCAAAAAGATCGAGACATTTCTCCATCTGCTCCACAAAGAGGCCCAATTCACCCGCCCGCCTGGCAATGTCTCCGCAGCAGGGCTCTTTTTTGCCAAGGATGCCGAAATTGACCCCGGCCGACTGAAGGATTTTTGAAAACGACCGTGCGATTCCCTGGGCCGTGTCATCAAAGGAGGTGGTACATCCCACGAAGTAGCAGATATCCGCTTCTGCGCCCCTTTTTGCGAGATCAACCAGATCCAGACCCTCTGCCCAGGCCCCCCGCCTCTTTCTGGATGACTCCCACGGATTGTCGTATTTGAAAACCCTTTCAAGGGTCTGGTTCAGAAGCTTGGGCACCCGGGTCCCCTCCTCCACGGCCAACACCCTTTTCTTTATTACGGTCTCGAAGGTGGCGCTGTAGACAGGGCAGACCTCGAGACAGGCCCGGCAGGTGGTGCAGTACCAGAATCTTTCATCCACTTTGCTTTCTTCATCCCTGCTTCGAAACCGGATATCCCCTAAGGGGAAATGCTCCTGCCACAGGGCGTGGCGCATCTCCTGGACAAAATCCCGAGGTGCAAAGGGTTCACCGGCCCCTGCAGAGGGGCAAATCTCCACGCACCGCCCACACCGCATGGAGGCATCAAAGAAGACCAAATCACCCCGATCAAATTCTCCTGTCCCTTCCTCTACACCCAGGATTCTCGGTCCGGGAGACCCCTGTAAATAAATGCCCGCAGGCGCCCCTAAGATATGAAAAAGCTTGGTAAATGGGATCACTGCAATAAAGCCAAGGCTCACGAGCGCGTGCCCCCACCAGAAATATGGATAGATGGCCTCGGCCGTAAAGGATGAAAATAGGGCGCCCATCCACGCACCCGCAAAGGACCAGGCATCCCATGAGGGTTGCCGGGAGACCAGCCGAAGACCCTCCAATATAAAACCAGAAAGGGCAACCAGCAGGAGCCAGGTCGGCACCAGGGCATCCTCCAACCGCCTTTCCAGCCGGGGAAGGCGCAGGAGATATCGACGAATGAGGGCCCAAATGACTCCTGCCAGGAGCATGAGCCCCCCCACCTCCATGCTCAGGGAAAAGACCCGATAAGCAGTGCCCTCCAAGAATGAAATGAGATAGTGGTGGACAGCTAACAAAGAGGTGCCGATGAAAAGGGACAAAAAACCCCAGAACAGGAGGAGATGCATAATACCCGCGGCTATGTCGCCCTGAAGCACGCGTCGTCCCAGAAAGGCGTCCAGGATCGTCCTCTTGAGTGCGTCCCCTGAAAACGGGATCTCCGGAGATTCTGCGCTCTTTTTCCATACCCAGATGTGGGCGGCCACGCCTGCTAAAAAAAGCCCTGTGGCCAGGCCCGCCAGCAAGTAGAAGATCCAAACATCCTTTATCTGCCAGAACATTATACGATAGGGTATCATGGAAGCCATCTCACCTTAGTCTGCCGCTCCTTAATCCCTCAATTCTTCCTGGTAATATTGTTGGTTTTTTTGTTGACTTGTCAAAGCATTTATATTTATACTTTCATAAGCTTTTATTATAAATCCAAAGATTTACTTATACAATCCGCCCAATGAGAATCAATCTCAACCAGCTCAGATCTTTTTTTTTAGCGGCAAGGGAAAAAAGCATTACCAAAGCCGCTGAGGCCCTCTATGTCACCCAGCCGGCAGTCACCATGCAGGTAAAATCCTTAGAACAGGACCTGGATCTCAAGCTTTTCAGGAAATACGGAAAAGGCCTCGAGCTTACGGATGCGGGAGAGGTGCTATTTGGTTATTCAGAGCGGGTGTTTGAGATCGTAGAGGAAATGGAGTATGTCTTGAAGGGCCATGCGGACTTGTCCCAGGGATCACTCACCATAGGCACCACCCGCAGCTTCGCAAGTCACCTGATGCCGGGATTTCTCTCTCTTTTCCAGAAACGGTATCCCAAGGTTAAGGTCTATCTGAATGTGGGGAGTTCCCAGAAAATCGCAGACGGCGTTATGGACTTCAAATACAATCTCGGTATCATCGGAAGGCTCCCCTATCAAAGCAAGTTGAAGGTCGTTCCCTATAAAAAGGAGGAGTTTTGCCTAATTGTATCCCCACAGCACAAATTTGCAAAGCGTAAAAAGGTCTCCCTTCAGGAACTCAAGAACGAACCTATTATCATACGTGAGGCCGGCTCCGGGTTGAGGTATGCCATCCTCTCCCTGCTCAGTTCTCATGATGTGAAACCTTCGGTCCTCATTGAGGCCGAAAGCGTGGAATTCATCAAGGAATATGTCATCAAGGGACAGGGCATATCCTTTCTCTACAAACCCGAAATCCAATTACAGGCCAGAATGGGGCTTTTGAAATCCCTTGACATCGAGGAAGGACCTATCTTAGTACAAACCGATATTATTTTTCCAAGGGGAGTGGACCTTTCGCCCCCTGCCCAGGCATTTTTACGGCTGATTGAAACCGAGACGTGATATGCCGACGAAACCAAACCTTTTGTTCCCGGAGAACCCTATTGCCTGATCAAAACAAAGACCCTGAATGGTCCGCTTTCATCCGCCGGCTTTTTCAAGAGGCCGAGCCGTACTTAGCGGTCAGGGGAGATATGGCCCATACACGCGTCTCCCATGACTATGCTCTCATCCTTATAAGACAGGAAGGGGGTAACGAAAGGATTGTGGAGCCGGCTGTTATTCTGCATGACGTGGGCTGGTCCGCTCTGGATCCGCAACGGATCAAATCCGCCTACGGTATCCGTATAGAGGGAAATGCGGAGGCAGAGAAGATTAACCGCATTCACGAGATCAAGGGTGCTGTTATTGCGAGGAATATCCTCCTTTCGTTGTGTTATGCCTCGCATTTCGTCGACAGGATAGTGACCATCATTGAACGGCACGATTCTGGCAACCACCCCGCTTCTCTGGAGGAACAGATGGTGAAAGATGCAGACCGGTTGTGGCGGTGCTCCGAAGTAGGGTTCTGGGCAGAGGTTGAAAGACAGGGGGTGACTTCGAGAGCGTACCATCAGCGAATGATCGCAAGACGTGAGGAGTGGTTTTTTACAAAGAGCGCCCTTCGTATGGCAAAGCAAGAGATCAAAAAGCGGGGAAATGAAATTGAATGAGGAGAAGCAAAAGAAAAAGTTCAAAGTCATTATCTATGGATGCGGTGTCATGGGCAGAGGGGTCGTACAGGCATCAGAATAAAGAGTTACGACTTTTTAATTTTCCCAAGGGCGTGACAGTTCCGGCTTCATTTCTGGCGTCTAACCTTAGATTGCCGCTCAAAATTCGTATTGAGAATATTGTTCGTTTTTCTGTTGATTTGTCAAAACAATCCTTATTTTATGGTTCTATAAAGTCTTATTATGGATCAGATCCCATCAGATATCTAAATCTTACAGCGATAATATTACGATTATTGAAGAATCCAACCGGCAATTCCTTTGACAGACCAGATATTCCAGGCTATATATAGTTGAATTCCAAAACGATTAATAAGGAGACGGAAAAAGATGAATGCAGAGAGTCCTTTAAAGGGAAAGATCATTTTGGTGGTTGATGATGAACCTGATATCCTTGAAACAGTGGCAGAAATGCTGGACATGAGTGACGTTCATAAGGCATCAGATTATGATACCGCCCTTCAACTCATTTCGAGTAATACCTATGATATAGTGGTGTTAGATATTATGGGTGTTAATGGGTTTGAACTCCTGAAAAACGCCGATTCAAGGGGGTTCCCAACAGTCATGCTTACAGCCCATGCCGTAACGCAGGAGGCCCTTAAAAATTCCATCAACC
>Ga0315535_1000158_pt1 | contig 44586 bp, 38 predicted proteins | sample SalMarSW160220MG_2_FD_203092 | JGI IMG/M metagenome (GOLD analysis project Ga0315535, IMG submission 203092) | Salt marsh sediment microbial communities from the Plum Island Ecosystem LTER, Massachusetts, United States - Salt Marsh Sediment SW1602-20 ... | reverse complement strand
CACAAGTGGCGTGAAGAAGGCGTGGAGCGGGCTGTTCTGTACGCGACGGATCCCGCTAAACCCAAGGATATCCTTTCTCAATAGGAGGAGAAAAAATGGTTATAATCTGAAGGTATCAATTGATACCTTTGTCAAGGAAAAAATTGATTAATGAACTGACATGGCAGCACCTAGAAGTATAAGGGAACGCCCACGCAAAATTGCGTTTCATTCCTTTTCATGAATTGCTTGCGAGGGGTTGAGGAAAAAAAGTGGCCGTTCCCATCCAGAACTTGAAAGTTGAGGGCTTTGATGATCTTTTCAAGGCCGCATTTCAATTGAATCCAGCCGATCAACAGGGCTCTTGAACCCCTATTTTTTTCAAAATAATTGCCATGGGGCAGCGTTTCGAAACGCCGTACTGAAATAGATTGGCGCCGACGAAGGCCGTAAATAAAAACCAGTACGGACTCATCCAGATACCGAGAGCAAGACTGCCGAGGATAAATATACCGGCGATTACGTGAACCCAATCATTTACATACATGACGAACCTCCTCCGACTTTTCTAACCTGTCTTTTCGTCCAAAAGCAGCTGCATGCGCATTCACGCACGTCAGCAAAACAAATCCTGCAGGGTATCGATCAATTTGATCACGCGCCGGTCAGCAATGGAATTATATATAAAGTTCGAATCCTTGCGTGATTTGACAATCCCCTGGTGCCGCAACAGCGCCAGATGCTGAGAAATGTTGGCGGTGGTCGTTTGAAGTTCCGACTGCAGTTCCCCCACGGACTGTTCCCGGTCCTGAAGCAGGCACAGGATTTTCAGCCGCAAAGGGTGTGAAATGGATTTGAGCAGTTGAGAAACCGTCCCGACATTTTTTTCAAGCATGGCACCACCTACCTAGTTACTTTAGAATTTAATTTAATACTAAATTTACGGCTGTCAAGAAGGAATGTCGAAATCCCTTCGGGCGCGGAGAGGCGGGCCACAGCAAGTGCCGGGCAAGCAAAGAATACTGGTTGGCTTTGCCCTCTAACATTACTTAAAAACTGCTATTTTTGGCAGGGAAATCATTAAATATCAACGGGATAACCTGGTCCGATCAGGACCAGAGGACCACAGCGGACCACGCCGGCATTACAAGAACGTGGTCGTCGATCCGTCCTCGTTCTCCCTTCTCCTCCAGATTACCGGCTTTGGAAAGAGATCGCGGCCTTCACGTATGCTGTTATTAAAGGGTGAGGGCTCGCAGGTTGTGAAGATATCTGCGGCAAAAAAAGCGTAGCAACATAGAACGGATGATCCGACATCTCCACAACCCTGACTTCTCCGTCAAGGTCGACGCCCGTGATCTTTAGTCCGCCTTTATCGAATTATTGTTGAAATTGAGGATTTAACCCCTAGCTGCAGGCAAACCGCTCGGCTGCTTCATCTCGCCCGTATGCCCGATAGACAAGCGCGCCAGGCAGCAGCTTTATCGTCTGAGTTTTCCCGGCAAGCGAGCAGGTCAGTCTTCTGACCAGAAGTGTGAGCGCGTCCGGCGCCGTTTCTTCGTGCTCTGCATTCTCGATTCCCAAGACATTTCGTGCATACTCTACCAGAGCATGTTGAAACCCCCCTCAGAGGCGCCCATGAACGGCCGTCCCTGTTCGCGGGCGAATCGGATTCCCTCCAGCGCCCCGTCCATGCTCTTGTACGGACTTGCGGGAGCGCACCACAGGGCATGAAACTGCCCCAATGTCTCCATGGTGCTGTCTTCCGTCAACGACGGGGTTGGTATCCAGGAGGACGAGAGGGGAACGGACAACGCAGCAGCGGCATGGTCCAAGGCTTCATTAGTGGCGACATGGTAACGCAATTCCGGATCATAGTCTCCGATAATTCCAGTTCTGAGTGTTTGATGCATGGCGGTCCTCCTTCTTGTTGAATGGATGCATGACGATTGCCCGTAAATTAAACCAGAACAGAGATTCGCAATTTTCCAATACTATTTTCCAATCGAGTCTTTTGGAAAATCCAATTGAAAAGACGGGACTATGATGGTATTCGAAGAGATAAATTTGAAAATCAACTCACAACCGAACAGTTAGGTGACCGCAATGGAACTGTACCGGCTGAGAACCTTTCTGGCTGTTGCCGACGAGCAGAATCTCACCCGCGCCGCTGAGCGCTTGCACATCAGTCAGCCCAGCGTCAGCACGCATATTAAGGCCCTTGAGGAAGGCTTGGGGGTGACGCTCTTTATCCGCACCCCTAAAGGAATGATTCTGAGTCAGGAAGGGAGCTTGATCAAGTCAAAGCAGTAATTGGAGCGGCCTGCGAAGTGTGGCTGCAGCCGGGATAGAATCAAGGAGTTTCCAATAAATGGGGTCAGGAATCCCTCGCACTTTTGAATCCGGTGGCTGTATGGTCCAAATAAATCGGGGTTTGAAATGATCATAAGAAGAGAAACGGTTGGAGATATCGAGGCAATAGACGAAGTCACAATAGCTGCGTTCAGGACCCTCCCAGTCAGCAATCAGACCGAGCAGTTCATAATAAAAGCGTTACGTGCTGCGGGTGTGCTGACTATATCGCTTGTGGCTGAAATTGATGGGCGAGTTGTCGGACATATCGCTTTTTCGCCTGTCACGATTTCTGACGGCACAAAAGGCTGGTACGGCCTCGGCCCGGTTTCTGTATTGCCGGAGTATCAGAAGCAAGGCATCGGGAAATCACTTATCAACGAAGGATTGTCTTTGCTGAAAGAACTCGGCGGACAGGGCTGTGCTCTTGTGGGTGATCCGAACTATTACAGGAGGTTCGGTTTCCAAAATTCTCCGGAACTCATTCATGAGGGAGTTCCGCAAGAGTTTTTCTTTGTCTTGCCGTTTACCGAGAAGGTTCCACACGGTATTGTTATGTTTCATGAAGGGTTCTGGGCAAAGGCCTGACGATTGCCCGAGTGCGTCGCTCTCCGGACAGCCTGACGATGTGGGGGTCGTGATGGAGTCATTGTCCAAGTGAGCTAGAAATTGCGAGGTGTGTGGGGTCGGCAAGCCAACTATTTGAAATACTGGAATAATAGTGTGTAAGTGGCGCTAGTTTCAGGCTTAGAGTGCCATTTTCGCTGTGCAAAACGGGCATTTAAGAGAGAGGCATAGAATTGTTCAGAGGGTGATATCCCGGGGCAGTCCGTCCTTAAGGCCCAAGGCCCGCCGGAACTTATCCTGGTCCACGCTCTCAAGCAGCCCCTTCTCCCGCAGACGTTCGTATCCATAGGCAGCCAGGTCTTCTATCCGGTTGTAGATATCCCGGTGTATTTCGACAAATATTCTTCCCGAAACCCGGCTTATCTTTACGGGTTCGTAGATGATCCTTACCACCGTTCCGGGCTCGACCAGCTTGAAGAGTTGAGGGATGTCTTCAGGATACATCCGGATGCAGCCGTGCGTGATCAGTCGGCCGATCGCCCAGGGGATGTCCGTGCCGTGTATGCCGTAGTCGGTTCCCTCCAGCCTCATCCAGTATTTACCCAGGGGATTGTCCGGACCGGGAGGGATGACCTTGACCGGATACTTGTACTGCAGGGAAGGTGGAATATGCCAGGCCGGATGGGTCCTCTTCTCTCCTATTCTGAACGTTCCTACCGGAGTCGGATAATCCCTGTCCCCCAGACCGACTGGGTATGTCCTGACCGATTCCACTCCGGCGGGAAAATAGTACATCCTCATTTCCGGTATGTTGATGATGATGCCTTTCCCTTTAATCTCAGGGAGCATTCGTTCCGACGGGATGATCAATTCCATTCCCTCGGGAGGTATCCAGGGGTCGAGATGAGGATAGAGTTCCTGCATTTCGTTAAATCCCAGGTCGTACTGCCTGGCAATATCCAGCAGGGTTTCTTTCTTTTGGATGACATGATGCTGCAGTGTTCCCAACAGCCTGTCTGCAGAAGGGGAGTGCAGATATTTTTCCGCCCTTTTTCCGGGAGCCTGAGTGACGGTCTCAAGAGATTCAATTTTCAAAACAACATCAGGGGAAATCTGAAAGGAGCGTTCTCCGGCCTTGCCTTCGGAGACCCAGCCCCAAAGAGCCATGAAAACCGTCATAGACAGTGCCATGGAGAAAAGCAGTCTTTTCACGCGGGAAAACAATCCCTCCTTCGGGCGGGATGCCCCATCAAAATTAACGGAAAGAAGGGGACCTTCCCGGCCTGTGAGACCATGCTCAGGCCGGGAGGCGCCTTCGCGGCCAATCCTTACTTTTTCATCTTGTGCATGAAGATAGCCTCGGATTTATTCGCCATGGCTTCGGCTTTATCAGCCGCCTTCTCAGCCCGATCAGCCGCCTTCTCGGCTTTATCAGCCGACATCTCAGCCCGATCAGCTGCCTTCTCCGACCGGCCCGCAGCCTCTTCAGCCCTGGCTGCTGCTTGTTCCGCTTTCTGAGACTCCTGGGAGACTATTGACTTGGCCTCTTCGGCCACCTTCATGGCGGCATCCGCCTTTTGCATGGCCTGGTTGGCCTGTTCCTGAACAGCCATTAGCTGCTTGGTAGAGGCACAGCCCGCAAAACTCATGGCCACAAAAAAAAGAATGATTGAAACAACCGCTGCCTTCCGCACCTTTTTTAGATTTTTCATAGTCCTCCTCCTTTTGGATCATGTGTGCGTCTTTTCTGACCGACTTTCTCCCTTTATAAAACTCATAAGTAGTAGGTGAACAAAAGATATGCCGAGGTGATAAGCTGCTTATTTTATTGCTATTGTATTCCATCTTCTTCCCTGATAAAAAGGCCCGTGAATTCTTCTTTTGATTATTTTTAACCTCCCGGACCCCCCACCGGAATAGGTGTAGTCCGGATAAATGTCGGCTTTGACCACGGCGGGTTGCACGTCTTATTCATCTTCTTTCCAGAACGCTCAAAAGCAAATAGAAAAAGGACTGTATTTTTTGTATAAAAGGACTGTATATAAGGCTTAGTGAAAGCGGAACGGTCTTTTCAAAAGTCAATTCTGAATCTCAGTCATCGGTCGAAACCGCAGCCTTGGCTTTTTAATCGAAGCAAGAATCCATCTGCTGAAGGAGGCTGGTCATGATTGTTGTCATAAGCGATATCCATTCTATCACTTGACCAGACGGGTATTTCGCTGCGCTACACACCAGCTGGTGACTTCAGTGGTATAAATATTCTGGATGGTTGAGACTCTCGGGGACGGAGTACGAGTTGCGTACGAAGGAGATAAACAGTGACAGCAATCGATCAGCAAGTGCGGGAGAAGGTCAAAGCGCTGAGGCAGGTACCGGCGGTGGCACACGTGCTCCGGATGAATACCAGGTATGTCACCCGGCTGGGAAACCAGTTCGCCGGTGCCATCACCTACTTCTCGTTGCTGGCAATGGTGCCCATCCTGATGTTTGCGTTCTCGGCTTGCGGGTTCACTCTGACAGTGCTGCGTCCCGACTTGCTGGAGCAGGTTCAGGCGGCGATCATGGTACAGTTGCATGGCGCTCCTGAGGGCCTGCAGGCCCAACTGACCGGCCTGATTAGGGGCTTGCTGCGCAACTGGGCCTCGGTGGGTCTGGTGGGTTTTTTCTCCTCGATATACTCCAGCGCCGGATGGGCAGGGAACCTGAAGTCTGCCGTGCGGGCCCAGGCCCGTCCACTCTTTGACATGAAGGAGCACAAACGGTTCTTCTTTCTGGAGGTACTGGTGAATTTCGCGATTCTACTGGGTCTGCTCTTCATCCTGGCAGTGACTTTCGCCCTCGCAGTCATGGCGACTTCGTTGACCGGCACGATCGTGCACTGGCTCGCACTGGATGCGGTCCCCGGCATCAGTGTTCTGCTGAGGATTGTGGGACCCATTCTGTCGGCCACTGCCGGATGGGCTATGTTCGTGTACCTTTATATGGTGTTGCCGGAGACCAAGTTTCCATTCCGCATCATCGCGTGGGGTGCGGTGATCGGATCCGCGGGACTCTTTTTCCTGCAGTACCTCACCGGTTTTCTGATGGGCAAATTTTCGGGCAACCCCGCGGCCGCTGTGTTCGGTCCGGTGATTGTACTGATGCTCTTTTTCAACCTTTTTGCGCGCCTCAATCTCTATGTGGCCGCTTGGATCGCGACCTCTGTGCAACCGGCTGTAGCCGACCAGATCCAGGAGTTCGACCGTCCATTGCTGAAGGCTCTTAGAGTGTCGGACCTGGTTCGCCGGGAGGTGCGGGCAGGGCTCGACCATGCGGCGAGAACGGACAAGTGACTAATGTGAGTCTCTGTTGGAAAATTTGAAATGGGGACACATCTGGTGTTTATATCACGTTTAAGGGAGCGAACTCATGAAATACCTCAGCAAAGATATCTATTCACACATGGCGCTGTATAACAAAAGGGCGAACGAGGAGATGCTTGCCGTGTTGGCGCAGCTCACGGAAAAGGCTCGCAAACGGGACACTGGATCGTGGTTCGGATCAATTCACCGGATCGTGAACCACATCATCATTGCGGATATGTACTGGCTCAATCGTTTCAAGCCGGTGTTTCCTGAGTCTGCCGTGTTGAACGAGCCAAGACTGTCGCCCGAGAAACTGTCCTGGAAGCACGATCTTTGCGAAGACTTCGAAGAGTTCCAGCACGAGCGGCCGTTTGTGGACGACCGCATCATCGCATGGTTTGAGGAGTGCCCTGAAGACCGGTATGGAGATACGTTCCAGTATTCGGATTCTGTGGGTAACCTTCAAAGTGCGATTGCCGGGCAGGCATTTGAGTTTCTGTTTCTTCACCAGGTCCACCACAGGGGACAGGTATCCCAGGTGTTGGACTCACTGGGGTTGCCGAACAATTTCGCGGACAATGTCGCGTTCCTTGAAGCATCGAAATGAGCGGAAACGCTCACTATAACGGTTGATGTAGGATAAACCGACCATGAATAGAGATAAGACGCACCCACCAGCGCCCCTGTCTAATGAGCAAATCTCAGGATCAGAAGAACGCCAGGTCGCAAGCAGCGAATACAACTCAGCTTTTGCCTATCTGCGCGCTTTCATCATAGTACTCGTGGTCATTCATCATACGGCGGTCGCCTATTTCCTTCCAGCTGCCCCGCCTCCTGCTTCTTCATTGGCGGGGAACCTGCACTCGATCCGAGGAATCTCTCCTGTAATTGATGTGCAGCACTCAAAGCTCTTCTTCTTTGTTGTGTATTTCAATGACAGGTTCTTCATGCCGTTAATGTTCTTCCTCTCGGGACTTTTTGTATGGGGGAGTCTTCAGCGGAAAGGAAAATTGATCTTCCTTCGCGATCGGCTAGTCAGACTCGGCCTACCATTCCTGGTAATGACCATTCTTGCACCACTCACCTATTACACGACGTATCTCCAAGCCGGCGGAAATTCGGGCCCATCCGGCTTCTGGCAACAATGGTTCTCTCTTACCAATTGGCCCACAGGCCCTGCTTGGTTTATTTGGTTATTGCTTGCTTTCGACATTTTCACTGTACTCTTATCCGCACTTGTACCTAGTGGTTAACAGAGACAGGTGCATCGGATGCGGTCTGTGTGTTATTACCTGTTCAACCGAGGCGATGAGTTTGGTAGTGAAGCCGGAAAAAGAGCATACGACGCCGCCTGCAAGCAGCGCGGAACAGATGATGATTATGGCCAAAAACCGGGGGCTGATGTGAATATCGCGTGCCTGACATGACGCCTCGCACAGCGGAGTGACTTTTTCCTGTAAAAAGTCACTTCACATACATCATGTCTTTGAGCAAGTGTTTTTCCCAGTTCAAATTCGAATTCATCAAATCTGCCTTTTATTGTTCCTTGGACTGATATATGACTTATAATTATCCCGAACGTCGGCCATGCTCACCTGATGATGACCCTGGCAACGCTGCTGTTCAAACGGAGCCTGTGAGACTGCTTTTACAAGGAGTAAAGATTCCGGACACCCTGTCTTGACCGACACCGCCTCAGAGGAAACCCAATTTCCTCGTAAAATCTTACAATTCAATCACTTATCCTGACCTGCTTCCAAACGGCGCTTTGGCATACGGCTTGCTCATTTATCTGCCTGAATTTCAGTTTTCGTGTGCGATCGGATTTCCATATCCACAAACCAGTGAGGCGCTCTAAGGGAGATGTTTTACTCCACACGATCAAAACTTATTGCCAGCTTCCTGGCGGTTGAGTTGCTCGTCGGCGCCGTGTCGCTTTTTGCCGGTGCGAGGCTTCTGAACGAATATGTCCTCGGGGAAGCCGCGAACCGGGTGCGATTGGATCTGAACGCGGCCTCCGAAATGTACCGCACGCATATCAAGTTCGTCAGAATTTCTCTGAACATCACGGCGCTGGGATTCGGGTTTGTTTCCTCCCTGGGAGCGCGGAACACTTCTGCCCTGGTGGATCGGCTGGACCGAATGGCGCGATATGCGGAACTGGACTTTGCGGGAATCGTTACCCCGGACGGGCGAACCTTGTGCCGTATAGGTCACAACTCGCAACCTCGTGAAAACTCCCCGGCCGATAACCCGCTCGCAAAGCTGGTACTTGAACGCAGGGCGCCCCTGTCCGGCACCCTTGTCTTGAGCAGAGAGTTTCTTTCCGCAGAGAACCCTGAACTTGCGGAGCGCACCCGGATGCCGTTGCTTTCCGCCTCTGCTCAAGACCCTCAGTCGACAAAAGAAGTTACCCCAGGCATGGCAATTGTCTCAGGAATACCGGTCTTTGACGGGAGTACGCTGCTCGGGGTCCTCTACGGCGGGATCCTCCTGAACGGCAGCGAAAATCTCGTCGACACGGTCCGCGACACGGTCTTTCAAGGAGAGACTTATGGGGGCCGCAGCATCGGCACCGCCACCATTTTCTTAGGCGATCTTCGCATCTCGACCAATGTCCTGACCTCCGATGGCAAGCGGGCCATCGGAACTCATGTTTCGCCCCAAGTCAAAGAAGATGTGCTCCAGAAAGGCATGCGCTGGACAGGCCCGGCATTTGTTGTCAGCGATTGGTACATCACTGCCTATGAACCGATTGAGGACATTTCGGGGAGACGCATAGGCATGCTCTATGTCGGGGTCTTGGAGCAGAAATATCGCGATATCAAGCAGAAGGCCCTGGGCGTGTTCATTTTGATCACGCTCGCCGGCATGGCTCTGGCCGCGGGCCTGGGTTATGGCTTGGGTTACAGGATTATGAAACCGGTGCGCCGCCTCATAAAGGCCAGCAAACAGGTTTCCGAAGGCAGCCTTGCTCCTGATATCGGGCCGGTTTCAAAGGATGAGATCGGGGTACTGCAGAAGAAATTCAGAGAGATGGTTGAAGCCATGGGGCGCCGGCGGGCGGCCAGCGAAGACCGGATCATCCAGTCGGAAAAACAGGCAAGCGTTGGAAGGCTGGCGGCGGGTGTCGCCCACGAGATAAACAATCCCCTAACGGGAGTGCTGACCTATACGCACATGCTGCTGCGGCGAAAAGAACTCAGCCCGGAAGTACGGTCGGACCTTGAGACCATCGTATCTGCGACCGAGCGTGTGAGGAAAATCGTCAAAGGGCTCCTGGATTTTTCCCGACAGACCCAATTGGATCCCGAATCTACCGAGGTCAACCGGCTTGTTCGGTCAGCCATCGCACTGGTTGAAAATCAGGCCTTAGTAAAAGGTGTCAACATAAAATTCAGCGCGGGGGAAAACCTGCCGCCGGTCATCCTGGACCGCAGTCAGATGCAGAGTGTGCTGATCAATATCATCATCAACGCCATGGACGCCACCGAGCCGGGAGGCAATATCAGAATATTCACCGCCGCTGCGTTATCCGGCAACGAGGCCAGCCAGAGGGGAGTGGAAATCACCGTCGCGGATACCGGCGGTGGAATTCCTGCTGAAAACCTTAGAAGGCTGTTTGATCCCTTTTTCACGACAAAGGCGATCGGCCAGGGAACCGGTCTCGGTCTTTCCGTCTCACAGGGAATCGTCCAAAGGCACGGGGGCACCATTCGGGTTCAAAGTGAGGTCGGGAAGGGGTCCAGATTCTTTGTGTGGCTGCCGGTCGAAAGGGAGGCTGAGTAGCATATGAAAATTCTCGTCGTCGATGATGAAGGAATCGTTTTGGATAGTTGCCGGCTGGTGCTCGAATCGGAGGGTTTCGACGTCATGTTGGCTCCGTCGGTGGATGAGGCACTGCAGATCATCGAAGACCAGTCGAGTCAGGCGCTGTTCGTACTCCTGATCGATGTCAAGATGCCTATTCACGATGGAATGTACCTCATGAGGAAGGTAAAGGAAAAGTGGCCGGCAATCCCGATTATTGTCATGAGCGGATACCCGACTGCGGAAACCATAAAGACGGCCGAAGCCTTGGGTGCGGCGACCTTTGTCGCCAAACCCTTTACGCCCGACGAACTGCTTGAGACGGTCAAATCCGTAATTGGAAAGGGGAAGGGTCATGGAGATACGAAAAGCATTGGTCATTGACGACGAACAGATTGTGCTGGACAGTGTCGGCAAAATCCTCAAGGACGAAAATTTCCATGTCGAGGCCACCTTGAGTGGTCGTCAGGGTATTGATTGGGCCCTGAAGAATACCTACGACATCGTACTGACCGATGTCCGCATGCCGGACATCGGGGGAATGATTGTACTGAGAGATGTAAAACGTTCCCGGCCGTCCCTGCCCGTGGTCATCATCACGGGATTCGCCAGCGTCAAATCCGCCGTTCAGGCCATGAAGCTCGGGGCAGCAGATTACCTGGAAAAACCGTTCACTCCTGAGGAATTGCTGGGCGCAGTGAACTCGGCCTTGCATCTGGCCGCCACCACCGAACCGGACGAGCAGAAAGTGGTACACAAGGAAGAGATCCGAAAGGTCCTAGAGCTGGCCGCATGCGACAAAGACTTTTTCCATAACCTTCTCAAGAACGGAGCGGACGCGCTGGAGGACTTCCAGTTAACCGGGCCGGAAAAACTGGCGCTGCTGACCGGAGATGTCTCATGGATAGAAAGCCATCTCGGTCCGCTGACTCCGGAGCAAAAGGAATGGTTTGAGCTGAAGGCGACCTACGCGCAGATGTCCTTGGAAGGATTCTTTTAAAAAGTCGGTGATCTTGTGGCGGTCACGCGAGGAGGGTGTTCATGGAAACAAGGAAAGCATTGGTGATTGACGATGAGCAGATCGTGCTGGACAGTGTCAGCAAGATCCTGAAAGACGAAAACTTCGAGGTCGAGGTCACCTTAAGCGGTCGTCAGGGTCTGGACCAGGCGATTCAAAAAAATTACGACATCGTACTGACCGATCTTCGTATGCCGGATATCGGGGGAATGCAAGTTCTCAGGGACGCCAAACGCGCCAAACCGGCTCTGCCGGTCGTTATGATTACCGGCTACGGCTCAGTTAAATCGGCTGTTCAGGCCATGAAACTAGGCGCCGCGGAGTATCTGGAAAAACCCTTTTCCCCTGATGCACTGATCAGGACGGTCAAGTCCGCCCTGCACATAGCGGTCACCCGGGGTCCCGAAGACCAGCGGCTCATCCACAAGGAAGAGGTCTTAAGGGTCCTCGATCAGGCGGCCGAGGATTATGAACTTGTATACAACCTGCTGCACTACGGTGCCGATGCCCTGGAGGGCTTTGATCTGACCGGCCCGGAGAAGCTGGCCATCCTGACCGGTGACATCCCGTGGATTGAAAAGCAGATCGGTCCGCTCAGCCCGAAGCAGCGAAAGTGGTTGGACCAACGTCTTAGTGCGGAAATCTGGTAGCCTTCTGTATCTGCTCCGGACTGACCCCGGGGCCTCCATTCTTGAATGAGATGGCCAGGGGCCATCCAGGAGATAAAGCCATGGCTGAGAGAATGCTCATCATCGACGATGAAATGCTCGTGCTCGATTCCTGCCGGAAGATATTTGCGGCCGAGGGCTTTGATGTGGTCATCACGCCGAGCCCGAAGGAGGGACTCAAGCTTGCTGCCGATTCGAAGTTTGACGTCGTCCTTTGCGACTGGCAGATGCCCGGCTTCGACGGCATGGACGTGGTTCAAGAACTCGATCGCCTTTCACCTGATTCAGCTGTCGTAATGATCAGCGGGTACCCGTCGGTGGGGCGTGCGACCGAGGCCATGAAGAGGGGGGCCATGGACTATCTTCCCAAGCCCTTCACGCCGGAGGAGGTCCAGGAGGTCGTCAAGAGGGCAGTGAGGCGCAAAATCACTGAGGAAAAGAAGAGTCTCGGGCGAGTCGAAAGTATCATGAGGTCGTTTCAATTTCCAGTGCCGAGTCTGGAAGACAAGGCACCCAAGACCATCGCCGAAACCGTCGCCTCCAGCGTCGGCGTCGGCAAGGCGACCTCACCCTGGTTCAGCGTCTTTGTACTGGGAATTCTGGCGGGCGCCTACATTGGCTTCGGAGGACTGCTTTCGTCGAGCGTGACCTTTGATCTGGCTGCAAAGGCGGGCATTGGAATCCAGAAGTTTGTGGCGGGCTCGGCCTTCAGTCTCGGCCTGATGCTTGTCGTTATTGCAGGGGCCGAGCTGTTTACGGGCAACAACCTGATGGTCTCGAGCGTGATGTCAAAGGAGATCACCCTTAAAGTCATGTTCAAGCGGTGGGGACTCGTTTACCTGGCCAATTTCCTCGGGTCCATCCTGCTGGCTCTGCTCTTCTATTTTTCGGGGCTCTGGAAGGTCGGAGGCGGCGCCCTGGGAAAGGCGTCCGTCGGGGTCGCTTACGCGAAAGTCGGATTAAGCTTCAGTGAAGCGCTCTTTCGCGGCATCGGCTGCAACTGGCTGGTCTGCCTGGCCGTCTGGATGGCGCTGGCCGCCCGCCAGACGGTGGGCAAGATCTTTGCCATCTTCTTCCCTATCATGGGGTTCGTGGCCATCGGCTTTGAGCACTGCGTGGCCAACATGTACTTTATTCCGGCCGGGATTATGCTGAAGAACTGGGCCGCTATTGCACCTTCCGGGATCGACCTCAGCGGCCTGACCTGGATCAGCTTTCTCTGGAAGAACCTCGTGCCGGTCACCATCGGAAATATCATCGGAGGCGCATTCTTTGTGGGCATGAGCTACTGGGGCGCATACCTACGGCCGGTCCCCATATCCGCAGAAAAAGCCGCCTATCCCGGAAACAGTCGGGCGATGGTCGCCAAGAGTTAGAGGTACTCGGGGACTGAAAATTCTCAAACGACCCAAAGATCTTTCCAGCCCGAAGACGGTTCTCTGTAATGCGGCGCTTTAATGCTGAGGGCAATGAACGTGAAGTGCGCCACCGGTGTTCTTCGCTGTTCGCATTTACTTGTGCACAAAGATGATAGCGGTAATATCCCGCATCTTCATATTTTGAAGATCTTCCTTGTACAACCCCATCACCGGTCTTTGAATCTTGGCCCATATTTTGGAGGCCATCAGATCCTTGCCGCCGTCGAATATAAAATAAGCCTGCTTGATGTTCTTGTTGGAACCGCCGGGCATAACATACTCTTTGCCGATGCCTTTGGCTTTGTAGTATGAGACCACCTTGTCAAAGGCGTCGGCCGTGGTAAACACCTGGGTGTTTCCGGTGATATTGGCTCGTTTGGCCATTTGATTGGCATCATCGGTCGCCCGCCGGTCCAGCGCCGCACCCGGATAGGCTTTGAAACCGCCTGCAAGGGCCGGGGCCGTCGATAAACAAAGAACAACCAACACCGTCATGCAAATTACCTTTCTCATAAACACCTCCGTTTTCCATGTCAAAGTGCCTTCGAGTCAGAAACGATTCAAGATCTGAATTTTGCCCGGGTTGCCGGAATAAGGTAAAAATCGGCGCCGGCAGCAAGTCGCGTACGACGGTAAACCCCCGGCCGGCCGTCACGCCTGGGACAGCGCTTTGGACATCTTCCGGAACTTGGATGCTGTAACCAGGCCTATCACAAGCAAAACCGCCCCCAATCCTATAAAGACAATGCTCAACGTCGCGTCGCCGCCCGGTTCCAGTACCGCCTCAGCGGGGTTTTCAGGATTATAGTATACTTGTATGTTTTTGCCTTTGGGGTAGCGGGCGACTGTATGATGGGCATCTTTGGATTGGCCGAAGGTGATCCGGCCGGATTGGTAGTCCCGGTTCCCCACCGAGTAGGTATATTTGACTACCGGATAGGATTTGACGACCTTTCTCCTGCTGGTGCCCGAGCCGGTTGTTTCGGTGCGCTTTTCGATTTCCGATTGGGTTACCGAGCCTTTGGCGACCGGCCAGTTTTTGCTTTCCAAGCCCTTTTGATAAGATGTATATCCAAAACAAGCGAAGGCGATGCCGGCCACAACGAACAGCAGGCCTCCCGCGATTTTCTCCAGCTTGTAGCTCAGGAATCCGCCGGCGGCAAGGTACAAGCCGAAGACCAAGATCACCAGTCCGAACACTTTGGCGCTGCTCAGAAAAAATGGAATGCTCAACAAAATAAGAAAGACGGCAAGGATGCGCTTGAGCCATCGTTTGGCCGTGGAAATTTTCGGCGCCACGGTATTCACCGCCTTTTGCGCAAAATCGTCAAATGCTTCCGCCGCTTCTTCTTGAGACATGCGTTTCATGGTGTCCTCCTATTGTTTGCTCCAAATGCGCGTATTCAAATTCAACTCATCCACGATGTCGATCACCAGTTTCATGTCGTCGTAGTATTCTTTTATCCTGGAAAAATCGAGCAGGCTGTCCATCAGGGCGGGCTCGAACAGTTCGCGGTCGAAAGCGATGGCCACATAGAGCATATTGCCCGAAAAAGAGAGCCGAATCTCTTTCTGTGTGCGGGTTTGAAAGGCCGTAATGCGCTGCATCAAACTGGTGGAAAGGATATAGCGGGCTTCGACCTGGTCCTGCCCGTAGACCACAAAGAGCCGCTCGAACTCCGGGTCTTCAAGCTTAATCAACTCGCCTTTCTGAACGTTCAGCTTCTGAAGGGCCTGCCCCATACCCCCCAGGAGCTTTTCAGCCTTGTCCGGCAATACAATAGTGGTCCCGCTGAACGATTTGTTGAAGTCGGCTGCAAAGAACAGACCCTTGAAGATCGGATACACGCGTGTACGCGTTTTGCGGCTGGAGCCGGCCTCCGCCGAATGATCGCGGACCCTTTCCACACGGTTCACCTGGATTTCGGAGAACTGGATGGCGGTCCGGCCCAAAGTGCCGCTGACCAGGTCATCGCCGTAATAGCGGTCCGGGTGTTCGGCGAACAACCGGCTGTTGATGAACGCGGTTTTGGGCACCATCCCGTTCTTCTCATACTTGAGCTCCGGATGAATAAAGGCGACAATCTTGGGTATGATTACGTCCTTGAAACGGTCCTTGTAGCCCTTGAAGTATTTGGCGTACCAGATGAAGACGGGTACGGCGCTGATACAAAGAGCGATCAGCATCATGTTGAGCGGCAGGCCTGTTTTGGCCAACAGGATGAGGCACGCAAGGTTGAAGAGCGCCGCAAAAACAACCACCGGCACCATCCTTTTTTTAGCGGTTTTGCGCAGATCCTCCAGTTGGACCAGATCCGGCATCAGCTCGGACTCGTAGAAAGCCTCAAGGGATCGCATACTTATCTCCTTCTGATGCGGCCGACAACCGTTTGGCCGGGAAGAGATCGGTTAAACAGCATTTTGTGTCCCCCGCTCGGTTTCTCGAAGTCAAGAGGCAAAGAGGCTGCCCACATCGACATTAGCCCTTTCCTGTTCCGCGATTTCGAAAAAGACCCTCTTCCGGTAGTGCATCAAAGCGGCCACGATATTGCTGGGAAACATCTCAAGTGCGTTGTTGTAGTCCCGGACGGACGCGTTGTACGCCCGGCGGGCGGCCGAGATCTGCTCTTCCACCTCGTTGAGCGACGCCTGAAGATCGGCGAAGTTTTGGCTGGCCTTCAGATCGGGATAGTTCTCGGCTGCCACCATGATCCGCCCGATGACCTGGGTTGCCTTGCGGTCCAGGTCGGCCGTCTCGGCATCGCTCATTTCGCCGGAGACGGCCTTGGCGCGCATGGCAGTGATGTCGGTGAGCACGCCGGCCTCGTGCTGCATGTAGCGCTGCACCGCTTTAATCAGGTTTGGGATGAGATCGAAGCGTTTCTTGAGCAGCACATCGATGGTGCTGAATGCGGTTATTGCCTGGTTCTTTTTTCTCACCAGACTGTTGAAAAGCAGAATCACCACCAGAACGGCCACGGCCGTGACGATCGCTGTGATAACCATCGTGTCCTCCATGCATCCAATTGCTTGTGCGGTTCATGATCCGGCGCCGATATGTTGCGTTGCTACCAGTATTGACGCCGGATTTCCGGATATCTCACTCCCACGCTGCTAACGAAACGGCTTCAAATTCCTGCCCGGCCTTTCGAAACCGCTTCTAATCAGACTTTGAGAAATAATACCCCACGGCATCTTTGTACCCGTTCCCAAACCCCAGCATATTGTTGCTCATCGCGAATCCTTTGAAGTCGAGGCTGAACTTGACATAACGGTCCAAATTGCGCTCTCCCGAAGGCGGGCCGCCGATCCCGATGCCCACGGTTCCGCTGGCGTCTTTGACTTCGAAACGTTTTGCAAGACCCATGGCGAACGTTTCAGCCTTTTTGCTGATTTCTTCGAAGTCTTCCAACTCCAGGGAATAGGCGGAAACGCTCCAAAGGCTGACGTCGATGCCTACCATGGCGCCCACCAGATAGCTCGTGGCCTGTTGGTAGAGGTCGCCGATCAGGTTTTCGATCATGGCGCCGGCCGCGCCGCTGTCGAGTCGCGACACCACCTGATACGTCTTGGGATCGATTTCGAGCCAACCCCAGCGCGCCGTATCTCCGATGACGGCCGGGGTGCTCGGGAAAAGCATGGCCGACCCGCAGGCCTTGATCCGATTCATGACCGATTGGGGGTAGCCCTTTGCCTGCAGCATGTCGATGAAGGCCTGTTTGTTGGTACGGTCGATGAAGGCCAGTTGCGTGCCCTCCGGGCATCGATCCCACAATTCGAACAGGCCGACGCTTCCGCCGGGAACGGCGGCCGCTTCCAGGCGCGCGGCAGTCAACCCGGACATCAGGGCAAATGCGTGCGAGGCCTTCCGAATATCCGCGCCATCGCCGCCGTGGATATCGTTGGCCGCATGCAACAGATCCATCCGAGTCGACACTTTTCCGGCGGCGTCCGGTCTTTCGACTGAAACGAGGATGCACCGTCCATTCAGGGTGCGTCCCACCTTGAGACCCAGATCGCGGGCCAGCCGGTTCTCGTACCGGGCCTGGGCCGCGATGAAGCGATCGATCACGCAGCGGCCGTACCACTGGAGAGACGACAGGCCGTCGGGAGCCGTGGCGGCGGCGTGGGCTTTCGCACGCAGTGTTTGCAGTTCGGCGGCCCCGGTCTCGTTAAGGTCGGGCGCGTTGACCGAGAGAACGTGAAATCTTCCGGTGATGGGGTGCTGAGGATCGACCGGCTGTTCGGCCGTGGTTCGGCGGCCGTCCATACTGACGGAGATGCGTTCGTTTTGGACGGTCCAGGCGTTGAGGCGCACGCTGTTTCTCCCCACGCGCCGCCCCGAAGGGCCGTCCAGTATGCATTTCAAAGCCGGTTGACCCTGTTCCCGGATTTCCGTATAGCCGATATCCAGGGCGTCCAGACCAGCCTCATCGTCGTAAAACGATTCGGCCAGAACCGTTACCGCTTTGGTTTTGGAAGCGCCGCCGCCGGCGAGGGAATCGGCAGCCATGCGGCCGCTTGCCGTGGTCTTGGAGGCAACGGCCGTAAGGTCAAGTTCCACCTGGATGCTGATTTTCCGCCGCCGGTCCGAAGGCTCTCTGTCCGACCCATCCCATTTCACAAGGCCTTCTAGCTGGTCGAGTTCCCGGCACCAGGGAAACACTACGAAATGCTTCCGCCCGTCTTGGTCTTCAAAGCGCAGGGCCGGTAGGGAGCCGATGCTGATCTTGGCCACACCGGCACGTTCGGCCAGTGTTTTTTTACCCTGATCGGTGGGTTTGACCTCCGCCCGGGTGGTCGCCAGCCCCTGTTCGTTCAGAAGTCTTTCGGCCAGGCGTGCGAGATCCGATGGAGCGCCCCACCCCTGGGTCGAGACGGCCTCGGGACTATAGCGCTGGGACCAGGCTTCGCCGCGGCCGGGAACCCACTGCAGACCAGCGACGAATTTGAGGGAGTCCCCCTGCCTGGCCGCCTTTTTCAGGCGGCGCGCCCCCGGTGTAATGGCCCCAAGAACGGGCACCCGCTCTTTGCCCAGATCTGCCGTATCCAGATTCACGGGCCGGGCGGTGGCACGGCCGGGGCGTTCGTATCCCCGCGCCTCTCGCCGGGCCTGAAGCTCAGCTACTTTCTTCTCCAGCTCGCGCCAGAATCCCTCTGCGATGTCGTCCTTTATTTCCAGACGTTCAGACAAAAGCACCGCATCCTTAAAAGGTTTTGCCAGGAGAGGTCGGGCGGCCTCTTCCAGGATTAGGGAACCGAGTTCCCAATCGGCGATTTTTTCTTTGCCCGGCAGATCGAAGAGCATGACTCCCCGGCGGCTTTGTCCGTCGAAAATCACGCTCTGTTCGTCCAGGCCGAAGATCAGTTTGTCTCCCATGGGTCGCGGGCGGCACACGCCGGTGGCTGCAACGGCCGCCGGACCGGAAACCCCGGTGCCGCCGAAGTCGCCCAGACCGCGATGCTTTTTGGTCGCGGCTTTTTGACGCGCCTCGGCCAGGCGTTGATCAAAGGCCTGCTGGTTCACTGCAGCCGATCCCTTTTTCTTGAGCACCAGGAGAGGGCCGATGCGGGTGTGAGACCCGTCGGCGTGATCGCGGAACGTGACATCCAGGGCCACGAAGTTGCCCCTTTGCCCGGCGACCCTGTCCTTGACGACACCTGCTGCGTTGACGAACACATCGATGCCCCGGCCCGCCAGGGAGGGTGGGCCCAAGGCGGCCGGCTTAAATGCCGCCGAGGCCAGGTCCAGACGCACGCCGCCGCCGCGGACGTCCACAAAGAGGTACCCCTTGTCTTTCTTCTGCGCCAGGCGTCCGGGCAGGCGAAAGGCCAGGCGGATCATATTTCTTACTCCCGGCGCCACCATGGTGGCGCGGTGGAACCCCAGGGGCAGGCATTCGGTGGCCGGGTGCAGCCGGAAAACCAGGTCGCCCCGGTCCGCGGACAGGTGATAGCTGAAGCGTTTGGCCGGGTCGATGGACAGCAGGGCCTGGACCTTGGAGGTGAGAAACGCCTCGATCACACGAAAGACGTAGCCCTTTCCTGCACAGACCTGGCCGATGGCGGGCTGATCGATCACATTGGTCAAGCGAAGCGCAAAACTCGATCCCAGCCCCTTGTCCGGCTGGGTGAGCAGATTCTCTGGTGCGGTGGGAAACGCCGGCATCACGCCCACGAGCGGCAGATGAATATGACCATAATTGATGTCATAAAAGTGCAGGGAGGCCTGGGTCATTACCCCGTCCGGCACCAGGAAGACGCAGGCGCCGTTCACCGGCTGTTCGGGATGAATAGAGAGCGCCCGCTCCCCGGGGACCAGCAGCGGTTCCTGGCACAGCCACGTCACCGGCGACACGGGCAAAGTGGCTTCCTGGTTCCAGCGCAGAAACAGGTGCCGCGTCAAATCGGGAATGAGATAGGGGGGGACCGCCTGTTCATAGCGCACCGGCGCGGCTGAACCGGCCATCCAGGCGGCCGGATGGCTGGAACCGTCTTTAAAGACTGCCACCTTCTGAGGTTTCAAGCGATTGGTCATAGTAAGAGGGAGGGCCAGATAGCGATAGCCCCGGGGCGGGTCCAGTCCCCGCAGGCGCGACAAGAATATCATCTCCGATGCGGACAGGGTCATGGCCTTATTGGCGCCGCTCACGTGGAGCGGAAGGCGTTTGGCCACCCGCACGTCCCGTATGAGAAGATCATCGCCCGATATGGTGGCCCCCACAACGTCGTCATAGACGGTCAGGGGCTCGCCGACGGCCCAGGCCACTGCTTCGGGCGACGCCGCTTGCCGGGCTTCCGGCCGTTGGGGAAAATCCACGAACTTACCGGCTGAAAAGAGCCGGTTGCGTCCACGTTCGTCGCGGTCGGCCAACGTGAGCCGCAAGGCGATGCGCTTTTTTCCATCTACGGGTTTGACAACCTGAGAGGCCATCTCGTCGAACGTGCGCTTCACCCGATCCAGGTCGGTGGAAATCACGCACCGGCCGCCGCTCATCTTGGCCGCATGGGCAAAAGCGCCGTCCTGGTCCTTGTCCACCACCCCCACAAACAGTGATTGAATGCCTTCGTCACGCAGGCTCGCCAGCAGGATGTCGAACTCTTTGCGGTCTTTTTGCTCCACCTTCATGGCCGCGTCCGTCAGGTAGACCAGGTAGCGGCGGGTGGACGGCACGGCCTTGAGGGTTTTGAGCGCCGCCCGGGTCGAGCCGAGGATATCGGTGCCGCCGTTGCCGAGCATCATGGACAGGCCCCGCAGCATGGGGGCCGCATCCGTTGTAATGACTTGACTCACACGGGTATCGTTGCTGAATGTGAGCAACTGCACCAGGAAATCCTGGGGGAAGGCATGGGTGAAATCCTTGAGAATCTGTCGAACCTTTTCGATGCGATAGTCGCAGCCCTTTTTGGAAGGAGACATATCCATGCTGCCGCTGTTGTCCACCACCAGGGCCATCACCGGAACATCGGAGAGACCGACAGCCTGGGGCCGTTCGTAGGTGACGCGGTACTGGCGGCCGAGATCGGCGGAAATCCTGGCAAACACGCTATCCAGGGATGATTTGTCGTGGGCCTCGTAATAGGCCCCTCCCGACAGGTCAGCCACGCGGGTCAAGGTGTCCACGTCGGGCTTCTTGCCGAAGCCGATGGTAAACAGCGGGGTCCTGGCACGCTCCACCGCCTGCATGACCTCGGCCTTGGTGGCCCTGCTGCCCGGACCGGTATCGTTCCAATTGGCATCGACCCCGTCGGTGAAAACCACTAGGGCCTTCCGGCTCTCGGCTTTCAAACGATTAAGGCCGAGGAGGATCGAATCGAACAGGGCCGTGGCGCCGTTGGCGCGTACCCCGTCCAGTGACCCGAGCAGTTCGGCGCGGCTGCCGGACTTGAGCACTTTGGGCTTTGTGTCGAAATCGACGACGGTGATCCTGGCGTCTGCGGGAAAACGCTGGACAAAGGTCTTGACCGCATGGACAGCCTGGGTCATGGACCCTTTCATGGAGCCCGATGAATCGAGCAGGAGAACCACATTCAGCGGGGTTTTCAAGGGTTCCACGGAAACGACCCGACCGGGCTGTCCCCCTTCGTAGCATTGGACTCGGTCGGCCCGGGGAACGATGGAGTCGTCCAGTTCCATCAGGGAAACGTCCACTTCGGCAACGTCGCTTCGGTGACGGGCATCCAGGATTTCGAGCCGGCCTGTTGCCTTGGGCGCGAAGATTCCGGAGAGCGAGCGCGGCCAATCGACATCAGTTGTTCGGCCGGCATGCACCGGAATCATGTGGGCCTGCGCGATAGTCAAGCCGGCATCCTTGGGTGGGACTGCTTCAACCTGCCAGTATCCCGACGGGACCCAGAAGATGGTATCTCCTTCGGGTGTCCGATCCGCCCGCAATTTCGAGGGTTCAAAGGCCGGATGCTCCATGCGGGCATCCCATTCCGCCTGGAGGCGTACCGAGCCGTAGGGCAGATGGCGCACCCGCACGGCCCCCAGTCGCGGTCCATCCTTCAATTCAGGTAGGGACGGGCCCTGTTCCAGGCTGATGCGCACGGTCTGGGGCTGTTTGGAATGGGTGTACACATACCACTTATAGGTCCCGGCATACTGGGGCGCGTCAAGAATGACCTGGCGGGCGCCATGCTCAATGCGACAATGGTGTTTCAGGTAGACCTTGCGCTTGTAATTATCGAAGGCTGACCGCGAGGCGCCCTCCAAGGTGACATCCTTTCGTTCGAATTCGACGATAAAGGATTGGTAATGCCGGCCGTCGTGGTCGAACCGGAAACTGAACTGATCCGGGCCTTTACCGCCGATGGTGAGGGATATGGGATGATCGGCGGTCAACAGCCGTTCCAGATAGATAGTGACGCTGGTTTTTTTGGATGAAATGTCAAAAAGATAAACCAGCCGCTCATTTTCATTCGACTGGATGCGGGCGGCAAGTTGTCCGGACGTGTCCGTTATAAGGGAGCCTCCTGCGTCGGCAACCCATGCCCGTATGGCCTTTTGCTGTGTCTCCCGGCTGCCGCCGAACGAGGTTTTGTACCGCCATTGCTCACCATAGAGCATCAGAGATTTCTTCCCCCCTTTGCCGTCACGCAGATCTATGGCAAAGGCATCCCCGTTAGGGTTCCAGTAAATGATCTTTCCTTTTTCAGGCTGGCCCGGCGTCGGGGGAGGGGGAGGCTGAGATGAGGCATGGGAAGCGGTGGGAGCCAAAAGCACGCAGGTTATAACTGCGGTGAAGATCAATGACAAGAATCGCCTGGGACAGTGAATAGACATGGCGTTCCCTCCGGTTGAAATTTCAAGAAATGGCTTCAAACCACTTCTGACGGATTACCGCGAGTGTCCCAAATCTTTGAACTGCCAGGATATATTTACAACAGCCGGGCAAAGGGGTATCAAACCGTCCTTGGCCTCGGAATGTATAGCGGTGCTTTCCTGCTAAAGCCGTTGTTGATAAGGTAAGGTGATAAGAACTTGCTTTTCGACGATGAAATATAGGAAGATTCGCCCTGAGTGTCAAGAAAAAATGGAAAATGGTGGAAAATCTAAAAACCTGACAGCGAGCCGAAAAACCCCTCCGCATCCTCAATCCTGCCTCATATAAAAGGAAGGGCTCTTCCCAGGATTCGTAAAGTCAAAGGGCGGTGATGTTGATATTGATAGAGTTACCTCATCTGTGCATGAGCGCTGCGGACCGGCCCTTTAAGGTGTGTTTATGGCGGATATGAACAAGAAAACATTCATCACCCTGTTTATCGCTACAGTCATCACGATGGTCGGGCTCGGCGTAATCGACCCGATCCTGCCTCTGTACGCCAAGAGCATGAAGGCGACCGGAGTTCAGTTGGGGATCATCTTCGCCGGCTTCGCTTTTTCGAGAAGCATATTCGCGCCAATTGTAGGCCAGTACTCGGATCGGCACGGCAGGAAAAATCTCATGGTAGCCGGATTGGTTCTGTTCACCGTCGTCTCGCTCTGTTTTGTTTACGCCAAGTCTCCGCTGGCTTTGACTATTATCAGGCTCGTACAGGGATTCGCGGTAGTCTTAGTCGCACCGGTGGCCCAGGCCTACATCGGCGACCTGACGCCGGTCGGGAAAGAGGGAAAGTACATGAACCTGTTCTTCATGTCCTTCTTCGCAGGGATGGCGCTGGGTCCATACCTCGGCGGATATCTCACCGACCGGTTTAATATGAAAGCTCCTTTCTACGCCATGGGAGGGCTGTCACTCGTGGTAATGCTGCTGGTGCTTTTCCTCGTGCCGGAAAGTCCCGCCATCAAGAACCATGATAAGAAGAAGATCCCCTTCTTCAAGTCCCTCCTTCCGGTCTTCAAGGACAAACCGATGATCGGCATCATGATCTACTTCGTTACGAGGGGATTCTACAGGTGGGGATTCAATACATTTTTCCCGGTGCTCGCGTTTAAGGCAGAACACATGGGCCCTGCCGATATCGGCCTGGTTCTTTCCTTCTACATGCTCTTCGGGTCCATAATGCAGTATCCGTTTGGATTGGCGGCCGATAGATTTCCCTCGCAGAAGGTTAATCTCATTTTGATGGGAGGCATCTGCAGCGCCTTGTCCATGTGTGCCGTCGCTTACTCGCACAGCATGCTGATGTTTTTGATCCTGGCGACAAACATGGGTGGATTCAGTTCTGTTTCGCGTGCTTCTGCTGTCGCGATCAGAACTGAAAGGGGAAGAATCTACGGGATGGGATCTGCTACGGGGGCTTTCACCACTTCGCTGAGCGTCGGGCAGGTGTTGGGACCGATAGTGTTCGGGGTGATCGCCGATATCTCAAGCATCCCTGCGGCCTTCCTTGTAGGAGGCCTGGTTGGCCTGACGGGGACAATCGCCTCAGGTATTTTCCTCAAATCCAGAACAGCTTACTGAACCGCCGATCTCAAGGTATGAAAGACCTTTACCTTCAGCCGTGGTTCAGCTATAGTTCACTCCTGAACCGTGAGAGCGGAAGGGAGGCTTGGCTTGCGAAACAGAAAGTGCGTGTTCTGGTTGCTGGGGTTGGTGGTCGCGGTTGCGGTCTCCGGTTGTGCGTCGATCGGCAAGGTAAAACCAATTGAACCCGAATCGGCTGGACAAAAGGCGGTACATGCCGAAAAGGGCTGGTGGTATGCCCGATTTCGCATAGATTGGCCGCCGGACACTGATCCCGCGTGGTATGTGGACTTGTTACTGGCCCACAGGGTCATCTCGCCTGAGCTCGATCAATATGAAAAGGAAATCACCCTCTGGCGGTTCCATCGCAGGGCGGCTCGGGATCACGGCGGACATGAACTCAGCTTTATCTTCTACGCTTCCAGAGAGACGGCACAAGAGATTTACCGCGCCATCCAGTCAAGCGGTCTTCTCAAGAAACTGATCGCTGCACATCTGGTCGTAGACACGATCTACGACGACACAACCGTCGTCCTGCGGCCGGACTTGGGGGCCACGAGCGACCGCAATTGGTCTCCGGAAATAAAGAGGACTTGGCCCTTCTACATTATGGGCGTGAGTCGGATGTGGTTGAACCTGATTGACGAGGTCTCAAAGGAGACCCTGAAAGAAAGAAACCTTTCAAACCTCGACGAATTGCTGGCAGGCTACCGGAAGGTGAACGAAGTCATCGAGGAGAAGTGGCGGGAGGAAGGGCGTCACGCCTTCCTGCATCATCTGAATGCCATCTTCGGCTACGAACCGTTGGTCGTCTACGAAAGGCGCCTCATGAATTTTTGACATCGGCGAAGGACCGCGTGTGCTCCGTCGTTCCACTGGAGCCGGATCGAACCGCGGAAATGGCGGTCCAGTTAAATTTAGCGTTTAGTATTGGCTGAAAAAATGGAGAGATTCCGGTAAACAGAAAGGAGGAAAAAATGGTTCAACTCAGTGATATTGACAAATCGCAACTCAGAAGGCGCTATGAAAGGCTGGACGCCCGGCACGCGAGGGGCTTGCCGACCGACGACGCCAGGCTGCGGCGATTCACTTCGGAGGAAATTCGACGCATCTTTGAGCAGAATACCTACGATCCACAGAGATGGCCCACGTTAACTGATCTTAATGATCATTTGAGGAACATCGCGACACTGAGATCAATGGGTTACAACGCTCCCATTTGAAGTCTTCCTGAGGGCTGGTCTCATCTCGTCGGACGCAGGAGACCAGCCCGGGGCGATGCTAATACCGCCAATTGATACCGGCAACCCAGTTTCTCTCCGGAGCCGGGTAAAATTGCTGTCCGACCGGAAACCCGCCTATGGCCGCATACTGTGAGTATTTCCTGTTGGTGAGATTGTTTACTCCGAAGTAGACTTGCAGATCCTTCCACTTATAAGACAGCCGGGAATCGAGAGTATAATATTCGCCCACCTTTTCATACTGGTTGGCCTGATCGCTGATGGCGTAGCTCGACCCGATAAAATGGTAGGTTGCAGAAAGAATGACGCCGGGCACAAAATCATGGACTCTGATGCCGGCGTTCGCCTTGTTTCTGGGAACCGCCGGTATGTCATTGCCGTGGAACGGTTCTTTTTCGAACGTCGCCCTTTCGTACGTATAGTTACCGAACAGGGTGATAAACCGGGTTATTCCCGCTTTGGCAGCGGCCTCTGCCCCTCTGTGCAGCGTTTTAGGGTAATTTTCATTAGCGTAAGTGCTCGGATTGAAAAAGATCTCGTCGTCGATTTCGGCCCTGAAGAGGGTCAGAGAAAGATACACTCTTTTTGAAAAATAGTGCCGGATGCCTATTTCATAATCCTTTCCTTTTTGGGGCTTGAGGCCGGAATTGATATCCAAGCGGCCGTTGATGTAGTCATACACGACCAGTTCGTCCGTCAGCGGGAACCGAAAACTGCTGTTTGCCCGGAGGAAAACGGAGGATTCACCTTGATAGGAATAAGTAAGTCCCGCAGTGTAGGCATCTGCGCTATCCCCGACCTCGGCGTTCAAAGGAGAGAGAAAGCCGGTCAAGTCGGTCTTTCGCAGGTCATAATCTACACGTTCGTGTCTCGCACCGAAGGAAAAGACGAGAGGCTTCAGTAGGGAAAATTCATCGTTGAAATAGATCCCTCGTGATTCCCTGGTCACCTGTGACACATCGGAAGGGGATAGGGTGGGCCCGAAGAATGAATTGACGTCCATATCCGACCAGTAGAAATCCACGCCGGTGACAAACGTATTTTTGTGGCCGGCGGGTTCCCCATTCCAAACGTACCGAGGCGTGAACGCGGTCGTCTTGGTTGTGCTGTCCGCTTTGTACGAGGAGGACACAAAGTATGTATCGCTGTTTCGATTTCGGTGGGACAGGTCGGCGTCGATTTTCCCAAAATCGGCAAGGTCCAGATCCATCCCCAGCATGGCATAATTATCGATAGTGCTTGCGTGATCCAGGGGATCGTTGCTTGACCTCCGATCTGCATTCACTTGCTCCTTGGTGAGCGAACCGGGCAGCCCGAATCTGTCGGAATGGTGGGATCCGCTGACGGTCAATCGCAGGATTTCGGTTGGATCCAGGACGATTTTTCCTCCAAGATCCTTTGCCCTGAGGGCACTGTTCTCCCGGTAACCCCTCGTTGAGTCATAGCTGGCGTAGAGAGAAGCGGCAATATTGTCGTGTCCCCCTGACAGCGAGACCGCCTCCTTGTTCCTCCCGTAACTCCCCAGGATAGTGCCGGCGTGGAAAGCCGGCTTCTTGGCCGGCATTTTTGTAATGATGTTGATGACGCCTCCCACAGCATTATCGCCGTAAAGCACGGTTCCTGTCCCCCTGACGATCTCGATTCGCTCAATTTGTTCCAGAGGAATCTGGGTCCAGTCCACGCCGCTGAGATCAATTTCGTTGACCCGTCTCCCGTCCACGAGCACCAGCGTGTTGAAGGGGGCTGTTTCACCAAAACCTCTGAGATCTACCTGGGCTTCCTTTCCGTTCCCGTAAATGTCTCGAACAGTTATACCTGTCTGGTAGTTCAGGATGTCAACGATGTCCTTCGCATTGGAATTTTCTATCTCTTTTTTGGTGATTACGGTCACATTCGCCGGCACTTTCCCTATTTCCTCTTGCGTTCTCGTTCCGGTCACCACGACCGTACCCATGGTGATAGCGTTGTCGTCCGTCGGCTGATTATCCGCTGCACCCGCATAAGCCGCGGCTGCGAAAGAATAAGCCAGCACTCCCGCGAATACCATGCTTTTTAATCCAGTCATTCCCTTCATACACCTGTCTCCTTTCCTGAAATGCCGTATGGGGTTTACGGGCCCGGAGACAAAAAAAATCCCCGGACCGACGAGCATCGATCCGGGGATTTCCCTTTTTTATCCTCAAGATCCAACAGTTGTCTCCTGTCCGCGAGGAGCACTCCTACAGTTCAGGCAGGTCTTCTGGCTTCCCTTCCTTCCGGGCGGCCTTCCCATCCGACTAGCTCATTGGCGTCAGCTGGCAGCTCATGGCAATTGATTTTTTTTCTCTTGCCTATGAACCGTGAGCAGCGTGAGCACTTGTTGATAGTGGCGCGAGTTGCCGAAAGGTTCCCTTTTCAATGATGAAAAGGGGAGGGTTACAGCGGCGGGCCCGTCCCCGACTTCCACGGGGTTCCCTGTTAAGCTCTACGAGCACCTGAACCTTTTTTTACATAATCGAACGCGGCGTGCAAAGTCAACAATAATTTATTGATGGTGTGTTCTTCTCACTCTATTGGACCTCTCTCCGGCACCCCTTCCTTCTTTACCTTGCGCCAGGGCCGCTCCGGACCGAAATTCTCGTCACACAGGCGTGTACCTTCATTCAACCTGTCCTCGAAGAGCTTTCTGTATTCTTCCAGTTCCTCCCCCGTGGCCTCGGCTGGGACCCAGATGGGTTCGGCATAATGAATGACAACCCGGGCAAAGGGTTTCGGAATCAGGTACCGGTCCCAGGAGTTGAGGACCCAGCACCGGTCCGCGCCCCAGAGAACCGGAATCAGCGGCGCTTCCGCCTCCCGAGCCATGAGCACGGAACCCATCTTGGCAACCCTGGGAGGACCAAGGGGACCGTCCGCCAGCATGCCGCCTGTTTCGCCTGTCTTGATTTCATCGATGATGGCCTTGAGCGCCCTGGGGCCGCCCCTTGTAGAGGAGCCGCGCACGCTTTTAAATCCGAGCCATTGGGCTATTCTGGCTGCGTATTCGCCATCCCGGCTCCTGCTTATCATCATGGTTACGTGGCGCGAACCGAAGAAGTGAAAATGGTAGGGCATCCTCTGGTGCCAGGTAGCATAAACAGCTCTGCCGTCGGCACGCTCCACCGTCTCCCGCTGCTCTTCGTCTCCCTCAACCTTGATTACACGGCAGGAAAGCATCAGGAGCTTGATGATCAGGGCTGCCAGTGGACAGATAACCGCGAGAAGAATGGGGTCATACCAGCGAAACTGTGATTTCCGGGGAGTGCCTGATTCCATCGTGGATATTCCGGAAGAAGGAGGCGGCGCCCGATGGGGCGCCGCCTCCTTCCATGTACTAACCCTTGATAATTCTGGGAATCATCATGTGATTCTGAGGACAGATGGATATAGGATTCTGATATGCGCATCCGGCAAATGCCTGGATATATTTCCTGAGGTGAGGCAGTGGGACAATCTCATCCACGAAGCCCCTGTTGGCACAGTAAATAGGGCGCGAATTGTCGTGGTATTGCTTTGCCAGTTCATTCATCTTGTCAATAACCGGCTGCAGGGGCCTTCCCGCATCTTTCTCTTTTACGAGCCTTCTCGAAAAGGACGCGGCGGCTGCTGTCTCGCCGTGCATCACATAGATCTCCGTGGTCGGCGTGCCGAGGGTGAATGCATTGTGGTTGTTGGCGGTGGGTCCGCCCATGATGTAGTGGGCGGCCGCGGTGCCTTTCCTGAGAATAATACAGATCATCGGGACATCAGTCTGTTCGATGGAATAAATAAGCGACTGCCCGAGACCGAGCAGTTCGGCTTTTTCAGCAATATCGCCGACGTCGATGCCGCTGGTATCCTGGAACCACACGATGGGCACCCTGTCGCGGCCGCATAGGGTGACAAATTCGTTGAGCTTGATCAGGCCCTGCCGGTATAGTTTCCCGCCGATCCCGGGGTAGGGGGCATATTCGGGATAATTGGCACCGAGAAATCCCTGCCGATTCCCGATGAAGCCCACCAGCAAGCCGTCGATTTTGGCGAGGCCCGTGTAGACCTCAGGACCATAATCGGGTCTGAATTCCAGGTGCTCGCTGTTGTCAAAGATCCGGGCCAGCACCTCGTCGAAGTCGTAGCTCCTCTTCTGGTTAAAGGCTACAAGGCGGTTGATGTCATTTCCCGGGAACTTCGGCTCTCTCGGCTCGTCTACCCGAAAAAACTCCGGGTCGTACGCCGGGACCATGTCCATGTATTTTTTCAGGGCGTCCAGGACCTCTTCCTCCTTCTCGTATACCTCTTTGAAGAATCCTGTTTCATTGTAATGAATGGGTACGCTGCCGGGAGGTACCTGCTTGAAGTGTCGGGTAGCCTCTATGAGCTGCTCGGCGCCCTCTTCATCAAAAAAGCCCTTGGGGCTCATGCCCCCGACAATGCCACCGCCGCCCACGGCGATGTTGGCCTTTTTGTGCGCAATAAGGATGGTGGGACTTATGCCCTGATAGCCGCCGCCTGCCGGATTAGTGCCGTAAATCCCCGCGATGATGGGGACGCCCAGTTTTTCCAGTTCCGCATGGCGGAAAAACGTGGTCCCATTGCCACGGCGGTTCGCGTAGACTTCCTGCTGCTCCGTCAGCTTTACGCCGCTGCAGTTGACCAGCCACACCAGGGGGACATGGAGCCGTTTGGCCATGTCCGTTACCCTGAGCTGGTTGTCTGCCTGGCCGGCAATCCAGGCGCCCGCCATGACCTTGTTGTCGAAGCCGACGACGACGGCCCATTTTCCGCTTATTTTGGCGAGACCGTCAACAACGCCGGTGGTCCCTTCTTCATTAAACTGAGGATCGTAGAGGGTGTGGAGAGGGCACCACGTGCCGGGATCGATGAGGTATACTATCCTTTCCCATACCGTCATCTGTCCCCGCTGTTTGATTTTTTCCGCAGGGATTCCCGCGTTTTTTACGGCCTCGATCGCCTCTGAAACCTGCTCCTCCACTTCCTTGATTTGGGCAAGGTTTTCTTCGGAAGTCTCTATCTGTTTGTCTGTGAGGGCCTTTCCAAAGGCCTGCATGTTCTGGAAATAAGGTCGCATCTTTTCCTCCATCCTGGTTTGTCGAGTGGGCTGAGAGACGAGCAGCAGATTGATTAAAAGGCTATCGATTGGCCTTCCTGATGCCCAGCTGATCAAGGGCAATAATCCACTTGCAGATATTGCTTGAACCTTCAACCATGTAATAGGGAGGCGCATCGCGGAAATACCGGGCGACAGGATACTCGGTGGAATACCCGTAAGCTCCCATGATTCTCATGGCCATTTGCGCGGCCTTGGTGGCGATCTCCCCGGCGAGATACTTGGCGTGTGCCACCTCAAGGGTATTCCCGAGTTGCCCCTGGTCTTTTTGCCACGCAGCCCTGTAGACCACAAGGCGGGCCGCTTCTATCTCGGCCGCCACCTGGGCGATCATGTCCTGATTCATCTGGAATTCGCCGATAGATTTTCCGAACTGCTCACGCTCCTTGCAATAGGCGGTAACCGTATCCAGACACCCCTGGGCCAGTCCGACCCCCCCGGCGGCCGCCGATAACCGGGACTGATTCAGCGATCCGAAGACGATCTTGGCGCCGTCGCCGGGGTTGCCCAGGATGTTTTCTTTTGGAACCCTGGTGTCTTCCAGATAGACTTCTCCCGTCGGGGTAGACCGGGTACCCAGTTTGTCCAGTTCAGTGGTGGTGACTCCGTTGAAGTTCTTGAGTTCAACCACGAACGCGGAGAGCCCTTTTCCCCTGGCACCCTTGTCTGTGTAGGCATAATAGACGATGGCGTCCGCGATGGGTGCATTGGAAATCCAGGTCTTGGACCCATTCAGGAGCCAGTGATCTCCTTTGTCAACAGCTGTGGATTTCATGGCCATGACATCGGACCCGGCATTCGGCTCGGTAATTCCAAAACCACCGATATATTCGGCACTCACCAGCTTCGGAACGTACTTCTTCTTGATCTCTTCCGTGCCGTACCGGTAGATGGTGAAGGCACATCCCAGCGCCTGCATATTGATCTGGACCCGGACGGAACTGGATGCCTTGGCCAGTTCTTCGGTGAGTATCATGGCCGCCAGCCATCCCATTCCGTTTCCCCCGTATTCTTCCGGGATAACCGTGCCGAAAAAGCCCAACTCCGCAATGGGCTTTATGACCTCTTCGTACGGAAAATAGTGCTTTTCATCCCATTCATCGGCAAAGGGCGCGATCTTTTCCGCCGCAAAGTCCCGGGCCATCTCACGGAGCATTTGTAGTTCGTCGCTTAGAGCAAAATCCATTTAACATACCTCCCTCATTATCAAGAGTATTGAGCAGGTTTGACCGGATGATAGCTGCAACCGGAGCCTCCTTCTCACCAGTCACTTCGGAAGAGGCTTCCTTCCCGAGCCCCCCGATGTCAGAACCTCCGGTGCACAATGCTTTTCAGAAAACGAAATTTCGGCATCTCTGTCAAGAACAAAGGTCATTTTGAAAGCGAGAAGTATATACTACTCAATGCAGGTTGGCAATAGAAAATATCTACATTATAGCTATAATTTAACTATCTTCAAGGTGCCGGGCAACCGGATGTGAGAAAGGGTCCGGTTGCAGAGGAACCGGATGCATGAAGTATGGAGATGTGCTTCAGCAGTCATAAAGGAATTTTTTCACATTTTACGCATTGACTTTCCCGGGTAAAGTCGCTAAAAAGAGAGCACAAGTTTTAATAGAAGAATCGGAATTAACGTTCTGAGGAGGTTAGTTGAATGGAGCCAATCGTTGTAAACAGAAAAGAGAGCAAGTTACGGGTTGCTCCGGAATGGGCCGATGTGTGCTTCACGTGCGGCACGTGTGCCGGCGGCTGCCCCGTTACCGGGGTCGACGGCATGGATCCCAGAAAGGCGGTCCGCATGGCGAGCCTGGGATTGGACCAGGAACTGATCGATTCGAGGTTCCCCTGGGTCTGCACCCTGTGCGGGAGGTGTGAATACGCGTGTCCGCAAGGCGTAGAGATTCTGAAGATGATGCGCCGCGCCCGGACCCTTCGCGAACGCGACAAGGTTCCCGGACCGATCCATAAAGGCGTTGTCATGTGCCTGGAACGCGGAAATAATCTCGGAATCCCGAAAGATGATTTCCTCTTTCTCCTGGCCGATCTTGCCAAGGAAATGGACGAAGACGAAGGTTTTCCCGGCTTCTATGTCCCCGTGGACAAGAAGGGGGCCAATGTCATGGTAACGATCAATTCCAAGGAGCCCTTTGGTGAGCCGGATGACATGAAGTTCTGGTGGAAGATTTTTTATGCTGCCCGAGAAGACTGGACCACCACATCGGAACAATGGGAAGGAGTCAACTGGGGTCTCTTTTCCGGGGACGACGAGTCCATGAAAGAGATAACAGGACGTATTGTCAGGCACCTGGAGGAACTGGAGTGTAAGACGCTCCTCTTGCCCGAGTGAGGGCACGCATACTTTGCGACTAGGCTTAGTCTGCAAACATGGTTTCCCGAGGTATTTGAGAAGTACAACGTGGTCTCCGTACACGATCTCCTGAAGCAGTATATTGAAACGGGCAGGATCAAACTGGATAAATCCATCCACCAGGAGCTTACCACCATCCATGATCCGTGCAATTACGGGAGGAAGAGCCAGAAGGCCTTCGGGCATGGGTATTTTGAAGAGCCGCGCTGGATTACCAAGCAGTGTTGCGAGAATTTCGTGGAAATGGAACCGAACCGCATGAATAATTTCTGCTGCGGCGCAGGCGGCGGGGCGTGGGCCATGCCGTACGAGGCGGAAAGGATCTACTACGGCCGCGTAAAGGCCAAACAGATCATGGATACAAAGGCCAAGATGGTCATTGCTCCCTGCCACAACTGCCGCGACCAGATCATGAAATCCCTGACCAAGGAATATAACCTGGGCATTGAGACAAAGTATCTCTGGGAACTGGTCGCCGATTCTCTCATTGTTGAACCGTGGAGTGAAGAGGAGATTAAGAAGGCCAACGAGCTTCGCGATGCTCAGTATGAGCGCGATGAAGTAGACCTGGATCAAGAATTTTGAAATAATCGCGCGTATTCAGGACTCGGAATCCTGAATAGGCGTTTCTCTGACGAAGGGTTGCGGCCGTTAGCTATTGAAGAGATATAACCTTTCCGGATTGTGCCGAAAGAAAGGCCCCGTTCACGATTTTGAACGGGGCCTTTCTTTTGTGCGCGAGCAAGGTGTGCTGATTTCGGGTGGGAATCATTTTACGGCATAACCGATGCTACATCATGGGAAACAGCATTCTCAAAGGCCTTGAAATTCTTCTTGAAGTCTGCGGCCAGCTTCCCCGCCCGTCTGTCATAGTCGATCGTATCCAGGGCTGCTGTTCGTGGGTTCAGAATCCGGGATGGCACCCCCTCACAACCCTTCGGTACAAGGAAACCGAACAACGGGTCCCGTCCATATCCCGCTCGAATCATACGACCGCCCAGAATCTCCCGGATGATCGCCCTGGAATGGGCGATGCTGATTCGGTCCGCTTGCCCGTAAGGCTCGCCCGACCAACCCGTATTGACAAGCCAGCACTGGACATTATGGGCCTCTATCTTTTTTCTGAAAAGGTCTGCGTATACGGTAGGCGGCAGCACCATGAACGGGGCGCCGAAGCAGGCGCTGAACGTGGACTGCGGCTCTTTGACGCCCTCCTCGGTTCCGGCCACTTTGGCCGTATATCCGCTCAGAAAGTGATAGACCGCCTGTTCTACGGTCAGCCTGGCCACCGGCGGCATGACTCCGAACGCGTCACAGGTGAGCATGATGACGTTGTCGGGGTGTCCGCCCACGCCGTCGCGCCGGGCGCTCGGGATATGGGAAATGGGATACGCCGCGCGAGTATTTTCAGTGAGGGAATCGTCGCTCAGGTCTATGCGCCTGGAGTTCTGGCTCAGTGTCACGTTTTCGAGGATCGTGCCGAACCTCCGGGTGCACTCATAGATCTCCGGCTCAGCCTCCTTGGAAAGCCGGATCACCTTGGCGTAGCAGCCCCCTTCAAAGTTGAACACGCCCCGGTCACTCCAGCCGTGTTCATCATCGCCGATGAGAAGACGCTCAGGATCTGCGGAAAGGGTAGTCTTTCCGGTTCCTGAAAGGCCGAAGAATATTGCCGAATCTTCTCCCTTGCCGGTGTTTGCCGAACAGTGCATGGAAAGGACGGATTCCTGCGGATAGACGTAATTGAGCATGGTGAAGACGGATTTCTTGATTTCACCGGCATAGTCGGTTCCGCCTATCAGGACAAGCTGTTTGCCCAGGTGGATCAGAATAAATGCTTCGGAGTTGGTTCCGTCCACCTCGGGCACGGCATTGAAGCGGGGAACATCAATGACGGTAAATTCCGGGCGGTGTTTTTCAGCTTCTTCCGGGTTCCTGATCTGGATGAACATATTCCTCGCGAACATGCTGTGCCAGGCACGTTCAGTAATAACCCTGATGGGTATCCGGTACACCGGATCAGCACCGGCATAACAGTCCTGAATAAACACATCCTTGTTCTGCAGATAGGCCTGGAGCCGGTAGAAGAGGTTGGTGAAGCGAGTCTCCTCGATACCTTTGTTCACCGGACCCCACCATATTTTGTCGAGACTGGTCTTTTCCCTGACGATGAAACGGTCACCCGGAGAGCGCCCCGTGTGGTGCCCGGTCCTCACTACCACTGGGCCGAGGTGCGAGATATTGCCTTCGCGCTGGCGCATGATTTCTTCATAGAGCATGGGAGTGGGGGCATTCCAGTACAGGGATGCCATGTTCCTGAATCCCATTTTTTCCATTTCCGGTCTCACAGTTTTGTAATTAAACATGGCTTCCCTCTCCTCAGAACGGGAGCTTGAGCCCGCCTTTTCCGCCGATGTCCTTCAGGTTTCCGAGAAGGCCGTTGCCCAGGTTCAGACGACCGGTCAGTTCCTGGCCGATTGCATTCAGCCCGCCCATGTCTTTGCCCGTGGCCTGGAGCGGGCCTCCCACCTTGGCCATAACGCCCTCTTTGAGCTTTTTCTCGAAACCGACGGCCTGGTCGCTCACTGCCCGTCCTGCAGCCTTGGCAAAGGCCTGGTCCAGATCGGACGTGAGGTCAATGGTATAATTCTTTAAGGTTCCTTTAATGTCCGCCTTCACATGAAACCGGGAAATGGCCGCCAAGGATGAGAGGAGGGCCGCCTTTATGGGGCTTTCCTTTTCAGCGGAACCGCCGCTGAGTTTGACGGAATCAAACCCTGACGTGAGGGTGGCGTTGATATCGCTCCCTTTGAGCAATGCGTCCATATTCAGGTCCACAAGCGCGCTATCCAGCAGGATCGGGAATGCCTCACTTCCTGAAAGCGCCATGTCCTTCACCTGGTATCCCTTCAGAGTCAGGTTGCCCGTATCTTTCGCACTGGCGGGGATGACATGATCAAGCGCGCCGTGAAGATCGATGGACTGGAGTCCTTTGAGCTTGGTGCCCGTGAATGTGTATGTCAGGGGGCGCCCGAGCACATCCTGGTCAGGGGTAATATTCTTGATCAGGCCGGAAATATCACCGGCCTGCAGCATGATCCGGGCCTTTGCCGTCCGGATCAGAAAGTCCGGGAGCGGCTCATATTCCTTAAAGCGCACATCGACGCCTTTCCCGCGGGTGGGCTTGATCACTTCGTGTCCTTTTTCCGTCTTGCGCGCTCTCTCGATCATGGGTTCCAGTTTTTGGTACCAGGCTGCACCCTTCTGAACGAGCCGGCAGAGCCTGGAGCCCAGAAGACTCTGGCTCAGGTGCTGCAGCCCGGCCGGGGACAGGGAGTACTTCTGCTTGAGGCGGGCGACATCTTCCAAGGGGGCCTTTTTTGCCTCGGCCAGTCTCGCCTTTAACGAAGCCGTTTTATTGCTGAAATCCTTCTGCGCGGTCTTGATTTTGTCGAGATCGCGTTGAATATCTTTTTGCAGAGTGGAGACTTCCGACACAGACCCCAGGAGACCGGAGATTCCTCCTTTCTGAGCGGATTTCAGCTTGTCGATCTTTGCCCGGTAGGCATCGAACTGTTTCTTGTCGGGGAGTTTGGCAAGGGCATCCTGCCATTTTGCCTTTTCACTCTGAATGTCTTTCTGGAGGGGTTGAAGGAGAGCCAAGGACTGCAGTTTCTCCGTCTGGAGAATTTTGCCGACATCGGGAACCTGGAGTGAAGGAAGGGAGACGGTGCCGCAGGGCCCCTTGACGGCCAGGGGGCCTCCCCCTTTCTCCTTGCCGGCCTTCCCAACCTCAGCGGTTTTGCCGGGTATTTTTTTGACTGCTATGGCTCCCGATGTCTTTCTGGGAGTTCCGAACTGTACGCCGTCCGCGATCATTTCCTTGACGATCACCTTGCGGCGGAGGAGGTTGAGAGGTTCCAGTCCAAGGGAGATTCGGCCTATTTCAACGGCATTCTTCATGGGGGATTCAGGGTCCGTTACCCGCAATTGGTCGAGTTTGAGACCCATTGGGAAAAGAGACAGGTCCGCCGCCGCCACCTCCACTTTTGCGCCCACAGCACGGGTTCCGTATTTCTGGATCAGGTTCTTGACAATAGTATCCGCGAAGAAAAACCAGAATGCCCCGAAAACGGCGACGATAATGACAAAGGCCGCGAGACCCTTCAGACGAATAAAGCGTTTCATGATGCACCTCTCAGCCCGGAAATGGTCTGATACGCGTGATAGAGTTTGCTGGCCTTTAATAGTTTCATGACACGGGTTTTTTCAATCCAGGCAAGTACGTGGTCCCGATACCTGCGTATCCCGATATTGGATACAATATACAGAGGGATAAAGAGCACAATGCTGAAAAACAGACTTCCCATGACGACGGAATTGTAAAATTTTTCCAACCGGAATATGGTTGTGTTGTAAAGGGATGTCCAGAGGCCCTGTAGTGCCGCGGAGGTCAGAATCCAGAGGCCTAGGCGGTCGAAAAGGGGATCCAGCAGATAGGCAACGCCGGAAAAGAAGGCCCATCCGAGGATGAACGCCGAGAGATTTGCCCGCAGAATAAGCACCAGGAAGAGAACGAGGATATTATGCAGGCTGTAGAAGGGTGTGAGACCCAGGACCATGGCGAGGCAGAACGCAAGGCTTATCTGGGAGGGATCGCTTTCCGAGTTCAGGACTTTCAGTAACTTTGCAACGAGTCGAAGCATGAGAGGCCTCCTCAATCAGAGGTTACGAGGAAAGAAGAGAAAGTCGGCTTCGGAACAGGGCCAACTTCTAAGTGAGTCTCCTCCCGCAGAGCGGGCGCCTTCCAGACCCCTGATCGGTAAAACCTATCCGGGACCTCCACTAGAGCTGGAAAGTTTAGCTAAATCTAAAATACACCAGACGAAGAAGAAAGGTCAACAGATAACAGACATAACTTGATTTGATAGCAACGAATATTGTTTGACAAAACCAAACTAAGAGGTTATGCTCTTCTCGTTCCGGAAGGAGAAATGTATGGCGGAAAGGGATATCTCGGTAGAACTCAAGGCACTGAATCTGGGAAAACAGATCAGGGGAATTCGCCTGAAAAGGGGACTCACTCTCCAAAATATTTCGGACCGCACCGGACTTTCCAAACCTCTCCTATCTCAGATCGAAAACGACGTTACCCTTCCGCCGATAGCAACACTTCTCAAGATCTCAAAAGCACTGGAGAAGCACATCGGGGATTTTTTCCAGGCGACTGTGCCCGATCAAAAGCGCATCGCCGTGGTCCGGCAGGAGGAACGAAAAGAGACCATGCGAAGGCTCCACAAAGAGGCGGAAAGGATCGGCTACCGGTATGAATCCCTGGCCTACCCCATGAGCGATAAGCGGATGGAGCCGTTTATCGTGGAAATTGAACCGCAAGAGGAGAAAAATACGCCTGTCTATCAGCATGCGGGAGAAGAATTTCTCTTCGTCCTGGAGGGGGAGATGGAGTTCAGAGGTGATGATCAGGTCATCGTCCTCCGCGCCGGGGACAGCCTGTATTTTCATTCCAAGATACCCCACGCGCTGAGGGGACTCAAAGGAGAAAAAGTGAAGGTCCTGGCGGTGATCTACGCACCGGAATAGCGGAAACCCGGGCGGAGAATCCAGGAGTCGGAATTCAGAATCCAGCATGAAGGTTTTGCCTATTGCTCAACCCGTCATATAAAAAGGACAGGCTATGGAGGAAATACGATTCCACGGAAGAGGGGGGCAGGGAGCGGTCATCGGTTCGGAGGTCCTGGCACACGCGTTTTTTATCGAAGGCGTCTATGTGCAGGCATTTCCTGCATTCGGTGTCGAACGGCGCGGCGCTCCGGTGCTGGCATTCTGCCGGGTCGACAGGACGCCCATCCACCTGCGCAGCCAGATTTATGAGCCCGACCATGTGATCGTCCTCGATTCATCGCTCCTGGAAAGCGTGGATGTGACCCAGGGTTTGAAACAGGGTGGAACTGTGCTCATCAACGGGAAACGGGGCCTTCTGCACTACCGTGAGTTGGTCGGAGGGCAGCATAGCGTCAGCGTGGTTGATGCCGGATCCATTGCGGTTGAGCACCGGCTGGGCTCTGCAGTCAATCCCATTGTCAATACGGCCATACTTGGGGCCTTTTCAAGGGTGACGGGTCTGGTGGGCATTGAGGCCGTGGCGCAGGCAATTGAGGAGTATGTACCCGTGAAAAAGAGAGAGAACGTGGAAGCGGCCCGGGATGCGTATGAAGAAGTGATCATGAACGTGTGAAGCGGTGGGTGGAGGTTTTGAGGCCATGAATATTGATGAACGGAGGAAGAGGGCGCGTCTCTACGATTTTAAGACCTGGCGTGATTTTCCGCCCATGAACGTATCCATGGGCAACATGCTTCACAACAGGACGGGCAGCTGGCGTTTTATCAGGCCTGTCTACGAAGACAAGATACCGGCATGCCAGAACAGCTGTCCGGCGGGCAACGATATCGAGGCCTGGATCAAACTCGTCCAGAGGGGCGAACATGAAAAAGCCTACTGGCATCTGAAGCGTGAGGAACCCTTTCCCGCGATCCTTGGCCGGGTCTGTTTCAGGTTTTGTGAGGGAAGCTGCAATCGCGTGCAGTTGGACGAGGGCATAAGCATCCGGGAACTTGAACGTTTCGTGGGGGACCTGGTCCCCTCTTCTACGCCCCATCCGGAACTGCATCCCTTCAACGGGAAAAGCCTGTGCGTCGTCGGCTCCGGTCCCGCAGGAATGTCCGCAGCCTATTTTGCCAGGATCCTGGGGTTTCAGGTGACTGTTTTTGAACGCCTTCCGGAGTTCGGTGGGATGCTGCGCGTAGGAATTCCGGCCTATCGGTTGAGGAGGGATATTGTAGAACAGGAATTTGAAGGGCTCAGGAGCATGGGTATTGACCTGAAGCCCAATACAGCCGTCGGGAAAGATATCTCCCTCGGGGAATGCCTGGAACGTTTTGATTATCTTTTCCTGGCCCCGGGAGTGCATGGAAGCAGGAAACTCGGTATTCCCGGTGAAGAGGAGAATCCGAACATGATGAGCGGCCTCAATCTCCTCAGGGCCATTGCACTGGGAGAAAAGGTGCATTTGGGCGAGCAGGTGATCGTTGTGGGTGGAGGAGATACGGCCATTGACGCAGCCAGGTCGGCGGTTCGTCTCGGTTCCCATGTGACGGTGCTGTACCGGCGAACAGAAGCCGAGATGCCAGCGCATCCGGACGAGATCGCCGAGGCCCGGGAAGAAGGGATCAATTTCCGATTTCTTGCGGCACCGGATCGTATTGAAACGCGCGGCAAGAACAGTGTCCAGAAGCTCGTATGCTGCGAGATGGAATTGGGCAGGCCCGATGAAAGCGGGCGGAGGCGACCCGTCAGGAAGGAAGGTGCGGCCTTCGATCTCGAGGCTGAAACCATCGTAACGGCCATAGGGGAAACAGCCGCATTTGAGCCGATGGCGAGGACCCTGGAGGAAACCGGAGGTGCTCTGGAAGTTGACGAAGAACTGTGCGTCAAGTCCCGGCAAGAGGGAAGAGGAAGGGTCTTTGCCGGCGGGGATATCGTCGACGGCCCGCACACGGTAGTGCATGCTGTGGCTGCCGGGAAGCGGGCGGCGGTCGCCATTGACTGTCACCGGAAAGGCGTGGAGTCTTCGGAAGTCCTCAAGAAAATCTCCGTAGGCGACGGGGTAGGACTAAGTTTCTCAGCCTACATGGGGTGGCAACCGCTCAACCCGGTCCCCGGAAACCTGAAAACGGTGGTGCGGTCGGAGCACATTGTCTATGACTATTTTCAGAAGGCCCCACGTATCAGAAATAGCCCCTTACCGGCCGTACAAAGAAAGGCATCTTTCGATCCATACGTCGAAACCTTTAGCGAGGAGCAGGCGTTGGGAGAGGCCGGAAGGTGCATGCATTGCGGCCGATGTACCGAGTGTGACAATTGTCTTGTGCTGTGTCCGGATGTCTCCGTGCTGGTGAAAGGCCAGGGGGAATTCGGGTATGTCTTTGATTACAATTACTGCAAAGGCTGCAGCATCTGCTTCACGGAATGTCCCAGGCACGCTATCACTATGGCAGATGAAGAAATCGCTGTGTAGGAGGTTCGATTGAAGCAGGTAATCAAGGGGAATATCGCCGTGTCTCACGGCGTGCGATTGAGCCGGGTCAAGGTGATCTCCGCCTATCCCATTACCCCGCAGACCAGTATCGTGGAAGATCTCTCTGAAATGTGCGCCACCGGGAGGCTGGACGCACAGTTCATCAAGGTGGAGAGTGAACATTCTGCCATGGCGGCTGTCGTGGGTTCGGAAACTGCTGGTGTGCGGTCCTTTACGGCCACGAGCAGCCAGGGGTTGCTGCTTATGCACGAAATGCTTCACTGGGCGGCAGGCTCGAGACTCCCCATTGTCCTGACAAACGTGAATCGCTCAGTGGGCCCCGGCTGGAACATCTGGGCCGACCAGACCGATTCGGTCTCCCAGCGGGATACGGGCTGGATCCAGATCTATTGTGAATCCAACCAGGAAGTGCTGGACAGCGTTATCATGGGGTACCGGCTCGCCGAGGAGGTTTCACTGCCGGTCATGGTTACCTATGACGCGTTTTTTCTGAGTCACACCTCGGAGGTGGTTGATATTCCGGAAATTGAAGAGGTCGACGCGTTTCTGCCGGCCTTTGAGCCCAGGTATCGGCTGGATGTAAATGATCCGAGGATGTTTGGAGGCATGATAGGTCCCGACTATTTTTACGAAGAACGATTCGTCATGCACAAGGACAGTATGGAAGCCGTGAATGTCTATCCGAGGATATGTGAGGCATTTGAACAGGCCTTCGGGAGGCAGTACGATGTGTGTGAAACCTATCGCACAGAAGATGCGGACCTGATTCTCGTCACGGCAGGGACCATCACTTCGGTGAGCCGGATCGCTGTGGACGACGCAAGAAAGGCGGGGAAAAAGGTTGGTTTGATGAAAATCAGGATGTTCCGCCCCGTGCCCCTTGACCGCTGGCGCGAGTCTCTCGGGAATGCTTTGCGGGTAGTGGTCGTTGATCGAAACATCAGTGCAGGCCTTGGAGGGGTGTTCGCCAGTGAGGTGAAAAGCGCGCTTTTTTCGCTCGAAAAGCGGCCGTCCGTTTACTCCGTTATCGCCGGCCTGGGCGGCAGGGACGTCACGCCCCAGGACATGAGCGGCATTATTGAGCATGTGCTGGCCGCTGACGGCCCCGGAGAAAGACCCGTTTTCTGGGGTCTCAAAGAGTAGGGGTGAGTTATGCAGAAGACATTTGATATTCCGCGCGAGAAGATGACGAACGAAGAGCTGCTCCAGCCGGGGATGCTTTCCTGCCAGGGATGCGGTGCAGCCCTTTCTATGAAGCTGGCCCTGAAAGGTCTGGGAGAGAGGACCATGATCGTGATCCCGGCCAGTTGCTGGGGCATCATCATCGGGACATATCCGTATTCGACTCTCCAGGTTCCGGTGATACACGTACCCTTTGAAACGGCGGCCGTTGTGGCATCCGGGATCAGGGCGGCCTTGGATGTGCGCGGCGAGGCGGATATAACGGTGATGGCATGGGCGGGAGACGGCGGCACATATGATATCGGCCTGCAGTCCCTATCAGGGGCGGCGGAGCGGAACGATGATATTCTGTATGTCTGTTATGATAATGAAGCGTACATGAATACCGGAATCCAGCGGTCAAGCGCCACTCCCCCCGGCGCGTGGACAAGCACCACGCCTGCGGGGGCGCTCAAGGAGGAGCCGAAAAAGGACATGGAAATGATCATGCTCGCCCACGGAGTCCCGTACGTGGCTTCGGCATCCGTGGCGTATCCTGATGACCTGGTGAGGAAGTTCGAAAAGGCCAGGAATATAAAAGGGACCAGATTTATTCATCTCCTTTCTTCCTGTCCCCCGGGATGGAGGATCGACTCGGCCGTATCGGTTAAAGTGACCCGCATGGCAACCCAGTCCTGCGTTTTTCCGATATATGAAATAGAGAAGGGAAAGTATACCGTCAACGTCCTTCCTGAAGAGAGACTTCCGGTGGAGGACTACCTCCAGGCCCAGGGCCGGTTCCGGGAGATGGGCAAAGAAATGATCCGCGCGGTGCGGGAACAGGTTGATCAGCGGTGGCTGGAACTACTGGCCCGGGCCGATCCCGGGAAAAACCAGGCTAGTTTTGATTAAATCCTCCACATCTGGTGGAAGACCAGGATAGGCTCTACCGGTCCGTGGTGCAGAGGAACATCCCGCTCAGGAAGGGAGCCATTTCTTCCGTTCCGAGGTTTCCGGGCTGGTCAAGCACTCAGCAGACTCGCTGAGTGCTTGACGGTGCCCTCTCACCAGTCACTCCAGAAAAAGCTCCCTCCCTGAGCAGCCGTCGGGGAAGCTGATACCTTCAGCTCTTCGGAAGGAGACGCACTGTTCGATTCTTATATATTGACAGCACGCGCCGTTACATGGAAGATCAATATAATCTCTTGGAGGTGATAGCATGATTCATGTGCCGGAAATACGAAAAATACTCTATCTTACGGACCTTTCGAAAAATGCGCGTTACGCGTTCAGCTATGCGGCGAGCATCGCCAACCATTATGGCGCCGGCGTGACAATTCTGCATGTCGTGGAAGAGCCGTCCCCGGGCGCTCTCGCCATGGTCACCGACTTTGTCGGGGAGGCGCGCTGGGAGAAGATTCGGGAGGAGAAGCAGGATAAAGTGATTCAAACGCTCAAATCGCGTCTTAAGAATTTCTGTGACGAGGCGAGCGAGGAACTGCCCGCGTGTCCCTTTATCGTAGATGAGATCCTGGTCAAGATAGGGAATCCCGTGGATTGGATTCTGAAAGAGATGGAAGAGAACGGTTACGACGTTGTGGTCATGGGCTCCAGGGGACGGGGACTCTTCAGCGGCGCGGTGCTGGGAAGTACGTCAAAGAGGGTGCTTCGCCGGTGTAAAAAGCCCGTGCTTGTGATCCGGTTGCCCGAAGCAGAGGAGGAGTAAAACAATAGACCCCCCTCGCATCGTCGAATTCCTCCCATGCGGAGAACGGCGGCCGAACCGACTTGCTGTTTCCTGCTCGGTTCCTCGATGCATGGATATTCCCCTTCTCCCTGTTTAAGGCCAGCAACAAAGACCCTGCCTATTTTTCCCTGAGAATATTCCATCGCGGTTTGCTCCGAACAGACGGACTCGGTTATCTTTTGCGGTCCGGACCTAAAACCGTGTATAGTACGTGCAACTGAAAATTTCGAACAAGATAGAAAATCGCTTGACGGAAAATCATCGGCACCCTGGATAAGCCGGTAAAAATCGCAGAAAATAGAGAACGAACGATATCGAACGCACGTGAGCGTGATTTGCAGGAATAGGTAGGCCTGCTAAAGACAAGAGAGGCCTGGGAAAAAGGATCACGAGAGGCGAACGGGAGGTGAAATTCCCTACGGTACAAGGCTGGGGACCCTCCTGTTTTGAAAAACAGCGAACCGAAAAGAGGAAAGAGATGAAAACCAGGAACATTTTTTTGTTCGTGGTCGCAGTCGCGTTTCTTGCGCTGCTGACCGGCAGGCCGTTAGTATTCGCGAATGACACCATAAAACTGGGCGAAATAAATACCTACAGCAAGCTTACAAGCTTTACTTTCCCCTACCGGAACGGGTGGAACCTCGCCCTGGATCAGGTGAACAAATCGGGTGGCATAGATGGAAAAAAACTCGAGGTGATCTCCAGGGATGATGCGGCAAAGCCCGGCAACGCAGTCAGAATAGCGGAGGAGTTGGTTCGAA
>Ga0315535_1000157_pt1 | contig 44614 bp, 42 predicted proteins | sample SalMarSW160220MG_2_FD_203092 | JGI IMG/M metagenome (GOLD analysis project Ga0315535, IMG submission 203092) | Salt marsh sediment microbial communities from the Plum Island Ecosystem LTER, Massachusetts, United States - Salt Marsh Sediment SW1602-20 ... | reverse complement strand
TTTTGGCTGCCATGCGCAAGGGGAGAGCCCTGCGAAGAAGACAACGGGCGGTCTTGTTCCCCTCATAGATCCGACAGCATACAAAAACACGCCGCATGCGGACCAGTCCTGCACTGCATGTCATCCAGGGGGAACGGCCTTTCATCACCAGGAACAACCAAGAGGGAATTGTCTCCAGTGCCACACCCATCATGACGAGAAGAAGGTGCACGACGCCCACCTTGACGTGGCGTGTGAGGCATGTCACCTGCAGGACGTGACACCGTTTCGTGATCCGGTTATGAAAAAGGTCTTGTGGAGGCTTTCCCCGGATCCGGGAAGACCCCTCCAGGTCCACCAGATGGTTTCAAGTGGGCGAGAGGAAACCTGCAGACGATGCCACAGAAAGGGAAATGCTGTTGGTGCCTCTGTAATGGTCCTCCCGGCCAAGAGTATCCTGTGCATGGGGTGCCACGCGGCAACTTTTTCTGTGGGAGATACCACTACCATCATTGCACTTCTCATTTTCCTGGCAGGTATTGCCCTGGCGTTGTCTTACTGGCTGACCGGGTCCCTGCACGGAAAAGGAGACGGGACCCTGGAACCGGAAAAGCACACCGATGGTTCCATGAAGATATGGGGCGTTATTCGCGCTTTCGTGCTGGATATCCTGCTTCAGAGGCGGCTTTACCGGCAGTCGGAAGGCAGGTGGCTGATCCACGCCCTGATCTTTTATCCCTTCCTGTTCCGTTTCACCTGGGGTATGGTAGGCCTCCTTGGATCCCTCTGGAAGCCCGGGGCCTCGGTCGTCTGGGTCATGCTGGACAAGAATAATTACCTGACCGCGTTTCTTTTTGATCTGAGCGGGCTTCTTCTCCTGCTGGGAGTCCTGCTGGCCCTGGTGCGGGGAACCCTGAAACGGTTCACGCAGCTTTCCGGCATCCCCAGGCAGGATCCCCTGGCCTTAGGGCTCATCGGGGGGATTGTGATTGTTGGTTTTGTGCTGGAAGGCATGCGTATGGCCATGACGGGGCCGGTGGGAGATGGAGAATACGCGTTCATGGGTTACTGGATCAGCAGGTTATTTTCGGGTACGTCCGGATTGACATCACTCTATGGATACCTATGGTATGTACATGCCGTGCTGGCCGCCGGCTTTGTGGCCTACCTGCCGTTCAGCAGGTTGTTCCACATTATCCTGGCCCCGGTGGTCCTGCTCACGGGCGCGGCCGGTAAAGAAAGTCATTGAATGCTTGTTGTTTGTTGCTTGTGGTTGGTGGAAAAAACGCGACAAACGACGTGCAACATGCAACACGCTGTTGTGAGGAAAAAGAGATGGATGAGAAGGTGAAAGAAGCGCTTATTGCTATTGTGGGGGAGGGGGATTATACCGAAAGCCTGCTGGATATGGTTACTTATTCCTATGACGCGTCGGAGCACAACCATCGGCCCTCATGCGCGCTCTGGCCCCAATCGACAGAGCAGGTGGGAGAGATACTCAAGCTGGCAAATAGGGAGAAGATCCCCGTTATTCCAAGGGGCGCAGGGACCGGGCTTTCGGGAATGGCCATTCCGGTCAAGGGGGGGATCGTGCTGGATCTCAACCGTATGAATCAGATCATCGAGGTCAGCATCGAGGATCGCCTGGCAGTGGTCCAGCCCGGGGTGGTCTACCAGGATTTCCAGAATGCCCTTGCGCCACACGGATTCTTTTTTCCGCCCGATCCCGCGAGCGGGAAAGTATCCACCCTTGGGGGAAATGTCGCGACGAACGCAGGCGGCCTGAAAGGGGCCAAGTACGGGACTACGCGTGATTATGTGTTGGCACTCCAGGTAGTGCTGCCGGACGGCCGTATCATGAAGACCGGGTCCAGGGCCATGAAAAGTGTATCCGGGTATGACCTGACAAGGCTCTTCGTTGGTTCGGAAGGGACCCTCGGGGTGGTCACGGAGATGACGTTCAAGATAAATCCTGAGCCCTCGGCCACGAGTACAACTCTTGCCACATTCGACGATCTGGAGGACGCAGGACATGCGCTCACCGAGGTCATGCACAGCGGAATTATTCCCAGTGCCCTGGAGATCCTGGGAAGAGAGGCTATCCTGGCCATCAACCAGAATACAGATCTTGCCCTCCCGGAGGTGGATATGATGGTCCTGGTCGAGACGGACGGCTATACCAGCGAGGAGACCGAATACCAGATGGCAAAGGTGATCGGGGTTTTTGAAAAAAACAACCCGAGAGAGGTAAAACGGGCAAAGACACAGGAAGAAGCGGATGAATTGTGGCAGGCGAGGAAATCGGCCTATGCGGTCCTGGCCCGAATAAAGACCCACTTTGTGCTGGAAGATGTGACAGTGCCCATGTCGCGAATCACCGACCTGCTCAAAGGGATTCAAAGAATCGCAAAGGAATACAGCCTCCAGATTGCCACGTACGGCCACGCCGGGGACGGGAATCTTCATCCCCAGATCCTGTATGACGGCTATGATCCCGAGCAGGTAAAACGGATGGAAGCAGCCACTGCGGAGCTGTTCAGGCTGGCCATTGAACTGGACGGAACCCTGACCGGCGAACACGGCATCGGCCTTTCCAAGGCACCGTTTATGACCTTGGAACATGACGAGGTGGAGATGGCTGTGATGCAGGGTCTGAAGCGGTTTTTTGACCCGAACAACATTCTCAACCCCGGCAAAATGGCCCTGGAAGAATGAATGGGCCGCAGACCCACACAGACGGGCGCAGACCTTTTGTCCGGCCGGCCCGGCCGGACAAAAACAGCATTCTCCCTTTGACCATGGGAAGAACAGGGTACCCATGGAAATAGATGATATTACCTATGCTATCCGAGGGGCGGTATTTGAGGTAAATGGAGTCCTTGGCGCTGGATTTTTGGAAAAAGTATACGAGAGGGCTTTGTTGGTGGAATTGCAAGCGCGACGATTGAGGGCCGAGAATCAAGTTCCGATCAAGGTTTTGTACAAAAAAAATGCTGTAGGGGGATACATTGCGGACATATTTGTTGAACAAAAAGTGATTGTTGAAGTGAAGGCAGTTGAAAAATTTGAAAAGGCCCACGAGGCCCAATTATTGAACTACTTGAAAGCTACGGGTGTAACAGTTGGTCTGCTGTTAAATTTCCGGCATCAAAAGGCAGAGATCAAGAGGATGGTTTTGAACCTGCCTGAAGGAGATGACTCTGAATAATCGGCCGTGTCGGCCGGTTATTCATCTGCGGTTGTCTGCGTGCGTCCGCGGCTAAAATGATTTTCTTCAAGGAGAAACGAAAAGCTATGGAAGCGAAATATGATTTTGAACGAAAATACCGGGAACAGATCCTCCAGTGCTCCAAGTGCGGGTTCTGCCAGGCGGTGTGCCCGGTCTACGGCGCGACCCTCAGGCCTTCTCTGAACGCCCGCGGAAAGATGCTTGTGCTCAAGGAGGTGATGGATGGCAAGATCGAGCTTGATGATGAACTGATCGAGACCCTTTTCCAGTGTACTACCTGCGCCAGTTGTTTTGAAAACTGCCCTTCAGGGGTGAATGTACCGGATATCATCAAGCAGGTGAGAACAGATATGGTGCACATGGGGTCATGCCACCCGGCGTTCACCGGGATGCACGATGTCCTGGAGAAGCATCCGAATATCTATGCCGAAGATGAGCCGGAGGATTTTGACCGGGAGCATAATAAAAAGGCCGAATATGTGTTTTTTGTCGGATGCGTGGGTCTCTACCGTGAAGACGAATCCACCGAGGCCACCCTGGAATTGCTGGATCGACTGGAGGTGGACTACACCCTGCTAGACGAGGTGTGCTGCAGCGGGGTCCTGGAAGATGTGGGATACGAGCTGAACGAGGACTTGGTGCACAAAAATGTGGACAGAATCCTTGCCACGGGTGCCAAGACCGTCATCACGGGCTGTCCGTACTGCGCCAGGACCTTCAATAATAAGCCCCAGTACAAAGAACTCAAGCAGAAGGGCGTGGAAGTCCTCCATGTGAGCCAGTTTTTGAAGGATTTCGACTTCGGCGTTACTACGGACAAGGTGGTGACCTACCACGATCCCTGTGATCTGGGCAGGCACTGCGGAATCTATGACGAACCACGAGAGACCATCCACAAGATCGCGCCCAACTTTGTGGAGATGCGGCACAACAGGGAAAACGCCCTCTGCTGCGGCGCCGGTGGTGGAGTCAGAGGGGGCTATCCCAAGAATTCCCTTGCCATGGCACGGAAACGGCTCCAGGAGGTGGAAGAAGCAGGCGCGGAAATCCTGCTCACAGAGTGCAATTCCTGCGTGCACAACCTGTCAAACGCCAAGCTCAGGAAGCAGAGATTTAAGGTGTATAACACGACCCAGTTTATCAATGAGTTGATGGACGACGCTGAATAATCCATCTTGTTAATCCTGTCAATCCTGTCAACATAAGAGAAGGAGGGAAGGCGATGCAGATTGAACAGTACAACATGCCGGATGAACTCTATTACGAGGAAAACCATTTCTGGGTACGGGAAGAGGGAGATCTCCTGGTGATGGGGATGGATGATTTCGCCCAGATAATGGCGGGGGAGATCGTCTACATCCAGCTTCCTGATGAAGGGAAAAAACTCAAGAAAGGCAAGAAGTTTGCCAAGGTGGAATCAGGAAAGTGGCTCGGGAAGGTCTACGCGCCGGTGAACGGTGAACTGGTGGCAGTCAATGAAGAGCTGGAGACAAATCCGGAACTGATCAATGACGACTGCTATGGCAAGGGTTGGATGTACAAGCTTAAACCCTCCGACATGGCTGAACTACAGGAGTTGATCCATGGGCCTGATGCCGTGAAGGAATGGCTCCTGGTCGAGATCGAAAAGTATGCCGAGGAGTAATTTGCTCGATATGAGGTAGGAGCGATCTCCTGGTCGCGAAGATTGGGGTCCACTGATAGAAAGATGGCAAATCGGGATTACAGCGTCAGACAATTGATGGAACTGGAGGCCTGCACCAACTGCCAGGCCTGCGCGGATATCTGCCCGGCCGTGTCCGCGGCCGGGGATGGAGATCTGTCAGCCCTTTTCCGCATGAAGGGGCTGAAAGAGATTGTGAAGAGCCGGACCGGCCTGTTTCGGAAGATCTTCAAGAAAGAAGGGCCTTCTGAAGAAGATTGGAAGCATTTCAGCGATACCGCCTTTCGCTGCACCCTGTGCGGCAATTGCCAGGAAGTATGCCCGGTGGGTATTCATCTGAAGGAACTCTGGCTTTCCCTCCGCCAGGACCTGGTCCATTCCGGCCCGTATCCCAGGAAGATCAACATGATCAAGGAAAACCTGGAGGAGAGCTGCAACGTCTTCGGCGAGGATAATGAGGAACGGGCCGAATGGGTGGAGGACATGCGGGATGAGCCTGAGGATGGCTACATCAGGGAGAAGGCGGAGGTCGTCTATTTCACCGGGTGCACGGCCGCGTATTTTCCCATTGCCCAGAAGATACCCATTGCCCTGGCAGAGGTCATGGATGCGAGCAATGTGGATTTTACCCTCCTGGGGGAAGAGGAATGGTGCTGCGGGTTTCCTATGCTGGGGGCGGGCCTGATGGATATGTTCCGGGAATTTCGGGAACACAACATCAATGCGGTGCGCGAAAAGGGAGTCAAGAAAATTGTTTTTGCCTGCCCGTCCTGCTACCAGATGTGGCGTGAGTATTACCGGCCCGAAGGGATTGAAATTCAGCACGCATCCCAGTTCCTGATTGACCTGGTAAAGGCTGGCAAGGTGCCGCTGAAGGAGGTGAATATGACGGTCACGTATCACGATCCCTGTGACCTGGGCAGGGGCGCCCACGTCTATGAAGAACCCCGTGAAGTGATCCGCGCCATCCCGGGTATCAACTTCGTTGAGCTTCCCCACAACCGCGAGAAGTGCCGGTGTTGCGGCGGCGGCGGGAACCTGGAGATGGTTGACGCAAAACTTTCTGCCGAAATCGCCAAGGCAAAGATAGAGGAAATCCTTTCTACCGGTGCCCAGGCGGTCATCACTTCCTGCCAGCAGTGCGTGCGCACCATGATCACCTACGTGAGGCGCAACAAGATCTCCCTCGAAGTCCTGGACATCACCCAGCTCATCCAGAAGGCCCTGAAACGGTGATATCAACGACGACCTTCTCCGTGGTCTATCCTGTGTGCCTGAAAGGAACCGTCTAAAGAAATGGAATTGTACAATCTAGGCAAAGTGCCCTGGGATGAATCCCAACTTCTCTACCAGGCTTTTGCAAAAACGGGCAGGGAAGCTCTTCTCCTACTTTCCCCGTCTACGCCCTACGTCTGTATCGGGTTTCATCAAGACGCTGAGCAGGAAGTTGATCTCGAGTTCTGCAGGGCAAACGGGATTCCCGTTTTCCGTCGAGAAGTGGGTGGAGGAGCTGTTTACTTGGACGGGGATCAACTTTTCTTTCAGTTGATTATCAGGAGGGACAACCCTATCATTCCAAAAAACAAAGGGGCGTTTTACAGAAAATTTCTTTCACCCGTAATCAATGTCTATAGAAGGACCGGTATAGCGGCTGAATATAAGCCCGTGAACGACATCGTGGTGGGGGCACGAAAGATATCGGGAACAGGGGTTGGCGAAATTGATGGCAGCGTGGTCTTCGTGGGCAATATTATCATGGACTTCAATTACGAAATGATGTGCAGGGTGCTTCGGGTTCCTGACCAGAAGTTCCGTGATAAGGTCTACAAGTCCTTAATGGATAATCTTACCACCATCCGACGCGAACTCGGCCTAGAAGGAGCCAGACAGTGGACCGAAACGAATCTCAATCATATGATGGCCGTTGAATTTCAGAAAATCACGGGGCCAATGGAGCCTGGAAGCGACATCATGTCAAGCCAATCATTCCAGACCACACTCGAAGAGATGCGAGACTTGATGCTGGATGAAAAATGGCTGCATCAAAAGGGGAAACGCATTGCAGAGAGGAAACTCAAGATAAGGGCGGGTGCGGAAGTTTTCCATAACCTCCACAAAGCGCCCGGCGGGTTGATGCGAGCCGATTTTGAGATCCGGGATACGCATTACGTCAATATCTCATTTTCCGGTGACTATTTTTGCTTTCCGTCAGATGCGATCAGTGAGCTGGAACAGAGGCTGGAAGGGAGCGACGTGGAAGAGACACGAACTATTCTTCTCAAGTTTTACTCATGGAACGATGTTGAAACCCCCGGGATCGGGGTTGGTGACTGGAAGCAACTCCTTGAGACAAAGAAAGGGTTTTGATAGTATCAATGTTTCAGGAGATTTTAAGGGTTTTTTCACCCGATTATGAATTCGATTCCGGTATAATGGGATGCCTGGTTTTAAAGATAAATTGAAAAAGGCAAGGGAGCTTTCGTGGGAGCGGTTCGGAAAGGAGATTACCTTCTATGTGCCGGGCATGTTTTCCTACAACGGGATCAAAGGAAAGTATCCCGCCCTTACCATCACGGGTGAGCAGTGTGCGCTTCACTGTGACCACTGCGGAGGAAAACTGCTTGAAACTATGATTCCCACATCGGATCCCGTCCAACTGGTGCGGACGTGCAGGCGACTGAAAGAAAAGGGAACCCTCGGCGTTCTCTTGAGCGGGGGATGTGATAAAGAGGGCAGGCTCCCGTGGGAAAACTTTCTCCCGGCGATCTCAGAAATCAAGAAGGAAACAGGTCTCTATATCTCCGTTCACTGCGGGCTTCTGGATGAAGGAACCGCTTTTCAATTGAAAAAGGCAGGGGTTGATCAGGCCCTGCTCGACGTTATTGGTGATGATCGGACGTATCGAGATGTGTACCATGTTGACTTCGGGGTATCGCGGATCGCGTCAACCCTTGAAGCCCTCCACCGGGCAGGTTTGGCCATGATCCCGCATGTGGTCTGCGGGCTTTATTATGGGAAGCTAGAGGGAGAGATGTGGGCCCTCGACATGATTGCTCCGCTTCAGCCGGAACAGGTGGTGATCGTTTCACTCATGGGGATTCCCGGGACCCCCATGGCGAAACTGCCCGGTCCCAGGCCGCAGGACGTGGCCGAGATTATTGCCGAGGCACGGCTCAAGATGGTCGACAGCCGTATCAGCCTGGGGTGCGCACGGGAGCGGGGGAACGTGCTGATAGATACCCTTGCCATTGAGGCAGGGGTAAATCGGATGGTGATCCCTTCCGAGGAGGCCCTTGCCCTTGCAAGGGGGTATGGCCTTGAGATCCGGTATCAGCGAACCTGCTGCTCGGTATCAGCCGATTTTTCAGGGGAGGAGTGGTAGGGAGGCTGATTACTTCGCTCTCTGGATCCCGAATCTTTACTGAATTAGAAAGGGAGGTTTTTCTATGGATTTGAAAAAAAGTGTTGCTGTTGTTACTGGTGGGGCATCGGGTCTTGGCGAGGCCTGTGTACGACTTTTTGCCCAACAGGGGGCAAAGGTTTGCATCCTGGACCTTGCCGAGGATCGAGGTGAGAAGGTCGCCGCGGAACTCGGGGAAAATGTTCAGTTTGTCAAGACCAATGTGACCGACGAGAAAACAGTCAGGCATGCCGTTGAGGAGACCGTCAGGGTGTTTGGCGGCCTCCACATTGCGGTCAATTGTGCCGGGATCGGGATTCCTGCCAAGGTCCTGGGAAAAGAGGGGCCTCTTTCCATGGATGATTTTGAAAAGGTCATGAAGGTGAACCTGCTTGGAACCATGAATATCATCCGCCTTGCCGGGTTTACGATGCAGGGCAACGCGCCAAACGAGGAAGGGGAACGGGGTGTCGTGATCAATACCTCATCAATAGCCGCATGGGAAGGACAGGTGGGGCAGGCATCCTACACCGCTTCAAAAGCCGCCATCACCGGGATCACCCTTCCCGTAGCCCGTGAATTTGCGGAGTACGGGATCAGGGTAATGACTATTGCCCCCGGTCTTTTTGATACCCCCATGCTTCGGGGGCTTCCGGACAAGGTGAAAGAATCTCTTGCGCGCATGGTGCCTTTTCCATCCAGGCTCGGGCGCCCGGTTGAATATGCCATGCTCGCGCGGCACATTGTGGAAAATTCCATGCTGAATGGGACCACCATCAGACTTGACGCGGCCATTCGTATGTCGGCAAGATAAAGGACAAAAGCCTTATAATTAATTCAGTTGCACGGTTTACACTGGTTCCATTGATTCGTACTATGTTCGCGTATAAAAACGCTGCCGGCAATGAGGTTTTCCGGGAAGGCAGGGGAGCGGGATGTTCCCGGAGCGGCGTCATGTCGGCCCTGGAGCAGGACAGCGGAAGGGCCGGCATCCGCAGTGAGCGGAGCCATGGAGGGCGAAGTGAACGTAGCAGAGGGAATATGCCGGTTTCCTGCCGGCAACTTCTCAATATGCCAACGTAATGAGGAATCAAATTAGGAGGAATGAGCGATGCGAGAAGTAGCCATACTGGGCGTTGCCATGACCAGGTTCGGTATCTCAGAGAAGACCAACCTGGAGATGTTTGCCGAGGTGGGGATTGAGGCAATCCAGAAGTCAAACCTCGCACCAAAGGATATGGGGGCCCTCTTTTTCGGGAATTGCCTCGGCGCTTTTGAAGAAGGTCAGCTTCACATGGCCCCCTTTGCCCATTCAGAACTGGGACTGCCGGTATCCGCGCCGGCCACCCGGTTTGAATCGGCCTGTGCTACTGCTACAGTGGCCATACGTCATGCGGCCCTGCTGGTGGCGGCCGGGGTGTATGACATCGTCATCGCAGGGGGCACGGAGCGGGCGGCAAAAATGGGCACTCCCCTTGCCACTCGGACCTTTGCCATGGCGTCCCAGGCCCAGCACGAGTCAAACGCCGGGATTACTTTCCCGGGGGTGTTTGCCATGGCGGCCCACATGTACGCGGACAAATACAAGGTTGACCTTTCTGTCCTGAAAATGGGCATGGCGGAGGTTGCTGTGAAGAATCATTATCATGGAGCCATGAACCCAAAGGCCCATTTTCAGAAAGAGATCAACGTCGATACGGTGCTCGGGAGCATGATGGTGGCGGACCCCTTGCAGCTCTTCGATTGTTGCCCGTTCTCGGACGGGGCTGCAGCAGTAGTGATTGCAGAGGCGAATAAGGCAAAGGATCTGGTGGAGAAACCAATTTTTGTCGCGGGTATGGGCCAGGCCTCCTGCGGACCTTTGTATCTCCAGCGGGACATAACACGGGTCAGGGCCAGGGAAGAATCTATTCACCAGGCGTATACCCAGGCCGGTATCGGCCCCGATGAAGTGGATGTGGCGGAACTCCACGATTGTTTTACCATTGCCGAAATCCTGGCTATTGAAAGCTTCGGATTTTATGAATTCGGCAAGGGGTATGATGCTGCTTCCAGGGGTGAAACCCGTTTGGGGGGAAAGGTGGTGGTGAATCCATCAGGCGGACTCAAGGCCAAGGGACATCCCATCGGCGCCACGGGGGCCGCCCAGGTGACCGAGATCGTGGAGCAACTCAGGGGGGAGAGCGGTGCGCGCCAGGTGGAAGGGGCGCGTGTAGGGCTTGTGGACACCCTGGGTGGTGATCTCGGAACAGTCTGTAACATCATATTGAGGAGCTGAACATGGAATATCCCATAACCTACCAGAAATATGAGGAGGGCCTTGCGCGGGGAGAGTTTCTGGCTCTGCAGTGCAAGGCCTGTGGATCCGTTACCTTTCCGCCCATGGCCGTGTGTCGCGAGTGCAGCGGTTCGGAAATGAGTCCTGTTTCACTTTCAGGAAAGGGACAGGTGCGGACCTTTACAGTGGTTCGGGTTGCGCCCGAGGGGAAGGCGCCACCTTATATTGTCGCCATGGTGGAACTTGACGAGGGCCCCTATGTGATCGGGAATCTCCTTGACCTGGACCCTGATCAGGCCACAATGGATCTCATGGGCAAGGAAGTACGCCTGGGGTCCCGGCTTATGAAAGGTGATATCTACTCCATCGGGGATGCCCACGCATTGACCTTCTCGCTGATGAAGTAGCATAAGGCATGTCTCTTGACATTCTGACCTATTCACCCTTGACACCGGCATCTGACAGGCTTAGATTTTGAGAATGAAGAACGAGAGCGGGCCACTGCTTCTCGTTCCCTAAGAAAGGGAGGAATGACCATGTGGGATTATACGGATAAAGTCAAAGAGCATTTTCTGAAACCCCGGAATGCGGGTGAAGTGAAAGATGCCAATGCAGTAGGAGAAGTGGGCTCCATGGCCTGTGGAGACGCCCTGAAGCTGACGCTGAAGGTAGATGAAAAGGGGGAAATTGAAGATGCGAAATTTCAGACCTTCGGGTGTGCAAGTGCGATTGCTTCCGCATCCGCCTTGACCGAGATGATCAAGGGAAAGAGTCTGAAGGAGGCTGAAAAGATCAGCAACCAGGACATTGCCGATTTCTTAGGTGGGCTCCCAAAGGAGAAAATGCATTGTTCTGTGCTCGGCCGCCAGGCCCTGGAAGCGGCACTCGCCAACTATAAAGGGGAAACCGTAAAAGAGCAGGAAGGGGAGATCGTCTGCGAGTGTTTCGGGGTTACCGACCTGGAGATCGAACGGGCGGTGCGGGAGAACAACCTTACCACGGTGGAGGAGGTTACTGATTATACCAAGGCCGGTGGCGGGTGCGAGAGCTGTCATGACACCATCCGGGAGATCATAGCCAAAGTCCGCGATGAGGAAAGACCGGTTGCCCGTCCGAAATTGTCTAATATCAAGAAAATAAAGATGATCGAAGAGACCATTGAGAGCGAAATCCGGCCGTCTCTACAGCAGGATGGGGGAGATGTGGAACTGATCGATGTGGTTGGGAATCGTGTTCTTGTCGCCACAAGGGGGGCCTGTGCCACTTGCAGGGCTTCGGAGATAACGCTGAAAAGCCTCGTCGAGGCGAAGCTGCATGAGTTTGTATCACCGGAGCTGGTGGTAGAGGAGGTGAAAGAATGACAACGGTATATATGGATAACAATGCCACGACACAGGTGGCACCGGAAGTCCTGGAGGCCATGCTGCCTTATTTTCACGACCTTTACGGAAACCCCAGCAGTGCTCACACGTTCGGTGGCCAAGTTGCACATCGGATTCGTGACGCCAGGGAACAAGTAGCCGATCTGCTCGGCGCGGATTCGCCGGACGAGATTATTTTCACCAGCTGTGGCTCCGAGAGTGACAACACCGCCATCATGTCCGCACTGCAAACCCAGGAAGGAAAAAACCACATTGTCACCACCCGCGTCGAACATCCGGCCGTCAAGGTCCTGTGTGGCCACCTCGCAAAAAACGGCTACAGGGTGGCCGAGATCCCGGTGGACCGGGAGGGACGACTGGACATGGATCAATACAAAGAGAGTCTCACCCAGGATACGGCTATCGTGAGTCTCATGTGGGCGAATAATGAAACGGGCGTCATTTTTCCGGTGGAAGAGGCAGCACAAATGGCCAGATCCCGGGGCATCCTGTTCCATACGGACGCGGTGCAGGCAGTGGGAAAGATCCCCATTGATCTCAGGAACAGTGCCATCGATATGCTCTCCATCTCCGGGCATAAGCTCCATGCGCCCAAGGGAGTAGGGGTTCTCTATGTGCGCAAGGGGACCAAATATGCGCCTTTTCTGATCGGAGGACACCAGGAGCGGGGTCGCCGCGGAGGTACGGAAAATGCGGCGAGTATCGTCGCCGTCGGCAAAGCCTGTGAACTGGCGGGAAAACGTATGAATGACGAGAATACAAGAGTCAAGGACCTCAGGGACAAGCTGGAACAAGAAATTCTGGCGAAGGTGTCGAGGAGCCGGGTCAACGGTGGCGAAGCGGAACGCCTTCCCAATACGAGCAACATCAGCTTTGAATCGGTGGAGGGAGAGGCCATCCTCCTGCTCATGGATGAATTCGGTATCTGTGCATCATCCGGGTCGGCCTGTACGTCCGGGTCCCTTCAACCGTCCCACGTCCTTCGGGCCATGGGGGTGCCGTTTACCATGGCGCACGGGTCCATACGCTTCAGCCTCAGTATCTACAATACGGAAGAGGAAGTGGATTTTGTGATCGAGAAGGTCCCGCCCATCATCGAAACACTGCGGGAACTGTCTCCCTTCTGGAAGCCAGAGGAAGGAGCTTGTGCCACAGGAACGTGAGAATGAGGGGTAGGGCGTAAGGGAGGAGAGAAGGACCACAGCAATCTTTTTGCGAGGACGAGACGAGGGGCCTACTGGTCGCAAAGAGAGGTGCTCAGCAAAACGGCCGGTGGCGTTATCAAGTCCTTCAGACATTTGGATTGTATGGCTAAAGCGGTGCAAAAACGCCGGCACGCCCTAGCCTCTGAGGGAGTCGTCTCCCCAGCAAAGAAAAGATTTCGTGCCTGCAAAAAGATCCCCGTGCTCCTTGTTAAAATAATGTTTTTCATAATTACGATAGCGTATTCTATCTGCGATTTGTTCTCCACTGAGACAAAAAGAGCACAGAGGACGTGCCTCCCGGAAAGGGAATGCTGATCCTTTTCACTTGCCGGTATCTGCCGGCAAGTGAAAAAAGACTTCCTCCGTGACCTCTGTGACTCTGTGGTAAAAGCGGTCTCTCTATAGCAAAGAGATGAAGGCTGAAGAATTACGTCATCGTATTTGGGAATGCAAGGCACACGGAAATGATTGGGTGAGGAGAAGACAATGGACTCTGTAGTGACGGAAGACCAGTGCCGGATCGATCTTTCTGAAACCGAACAGTATCGTGCGAAGATCCCTGGGGTCGTCGAGAAACTCGTCCTTTCGTGCGAAGATCCGGAATGCTTCGATCATGTGAGCCCCGAGCCGATTCCTTCAAGAGAGTCCATCGTCGCTCTCATCACAAAGGCCATGCATATCCTCTACCCGGGATATTTCCTGCACACACGAGTGGACAACGTGAATTTGGGCTACTACTTTGGGCAGGAAGCCACCTCGTTTTTTGAGGCCCTGGCCGAACAGATTACCCTCTCAATTCGTCATGAGTGCCTGCGCTATAATCAACCCTGTACCCACTGCACCGAAAAGGGGCATGAAATCGCCATAGCCTTCCTGGAGGAGATGCCAAAGCTGAGGAAGGTCCTGGCAAAAGACGTGGTTGCGGCGCACGAGGGAGATCCGGCTGCCAAGGGATACGATGAGGTAATTTTCAGTTATCCGGGGGTCTTTGCCGTGACCGTGTACCGGATCGCGCACCGACTGTATCACCTGGATGTCCCGCTCATCCCGCGCATCATGACGGAGTATGCGCATAGCCGCACGGGCATCGACATTCACCCCAGCGCCCATATTGGAGAGTGTTTTTTTATCGATCACGGGACAGGGGTTGTCATCGGGGAGACCTCGGTGATCGGGAAGCGGGTAAGGATCTATCAGGGGGTAACCCTGGGGGCGCTTTCTCTTCCGAGGGACGCCATGGAAAGTTTGCGGACAGTGAAGCGTCATCCGACCATTGAAGATGATGTGGTCATTTACTCGGGCGCCACGATCCTGGGGGGTGATACGGTGATCGGTGCGCGGTCGGTCATTGGCGGCAATGTCTGGATTACCGAATCAGTGCCGTCGGATACCAAGGTGTTCTTGAAAAAACCTGAACTCGTCTACCGGGAGAAATCCGGCTAAACTGAATTCTTACGAGCCAATTTCAAATTGTTCAATTTTGTTCGAGGTCAAGTCAAAGATCCCGGACTTTGAGCGGGAGAAGGCGAAAATCTTAACCACAGGAATATTACACGGATATTTCGAGGATTGAAATTTTTGTCTGACGCAGAGATCGGGCAAAAGGGGGCAATTTGAAATTGGCTCTCATGATCTCCACTTTGCTAATCGTTCTACAGCCATCTCTAAGGTCTTATCCCTCTTGCAGAAGCAGAACCGCACAAGATTCCGTCCGTCCCGGCGTTGATGCCAGAAAAAAGAGGTGGGGATGGCGGCAACCCCCACCTCGCTGGTAAGGTGCCGGCAAAACGCCAGATCATCGTCAAATTCCAGGTCCGCTATGTCTACGGCGGTGTAGTACGTCCCCTCGGGCCACAGGACGTCGAATCCCATGTCTCCCAGGGCGCGGCAAAGGAGGTCTCGTTTTGCGGTGTAACGCTCGAGAAATCCCTGATAGTATGCGTCTTCCATGCTGATTGCCTGTGCCATGGCCTCCTGCAGCGCGGAAGGGGTGCAGAAGGTAATGAACTGATGGCTCATCCTGACCGCCTCGGTAAGTCTCCGACAGGCAACGGCATATCCCACCTTCCACCCCGTCATGGAAAATGTCTTGGCCGTGGATGAGATCACGATGGCCCTTTCCTTGAAGGCTGGGATCTGGAGGAGCGTTGTGTGTTTTCTTCCGTCGTAGACGAGGTGTTCATAGACTTCGTCCCCGATGGCAATGGTATGAAAGCGTCCACAGAGCTCAGCTATGAATGCAAGTTCCTCCTTTGTAAAGACCTTGCCGGTGGGGTTGAGCGGATTATTAATGATGATGGCCTTTGTCCTGGGGGTGAATGCCTTTTGAAGGCCTTCTCTGGGGAGGCTGAATCCCGGGAGTTGGAGGGGTACGTAAACCGCTGTTGCACCGGCCATGGCCACCATCGGGGGATAAAGATCGTATGTCGGTTCCAGAAGAATTACCTCATCTCCCGGCTCCACCAGCCCCAGGAGCGCCGCCCCGATTGCCTCTGACGCGCCCGCGGTGACCGTAACCTCAGCATCGGCATCCACTGAAACCCCATAAAAACGTTTCATCTTGCCGGCCACGGCTTTTCGCAAGGGGGTTATGCCCATGGAGGGGCAGTACTGGTTTGGTCCGCGCATGATAGCGTCCGCAGCAGCTCTCCTGATCTCCTCCGGTCCTTCAAAATCCGGGAATCCCTGGGAGAGATTGATGGCTCCCACGCGGTTACTGAGGACGGTCATTTCAGTAAAGATGGTGGTGCCGAAGGGCCTCAGCGCCTTTCGCACGGCGGGTTGATTTATTGCTTTTTTCTCTTTCAATTATCGCCTCCTAACCAGCGTCCTCTATCATGACCCATACACGGGTCAAGAAAAACTGTTGATAACCTCGGGACGATTGAGGATAATGCTCATCATGTGCTCGTCATGCCGGACGATTACTTTGGGATCTTGAGGAAGGTTTTCGCTTGCCATAGTGTTATATTGATCAAAGAATGTTTTTCTTGCAACCTGTTTATACGATTCTGGCTTTTATCGCTGTGCGACCTTTTATCAGGATGCTCTGCGTCCTCACCTTTGAGTGCCGAAAGCAGGGCGGAGAAAGATCTTGAGATAGGCCAACAAATTTGTTAATACACAGATGATACACGATCGAAATACTCCAACTCAGATTTTTTCCGACCATGATCTCAATTGTCAAGGGAGTCCCGTTACGGGCAGGGCGGAAAGCATCCACAAGGAATCAATCAGGCGTTTTCTACAAGCATCATCATAACGTAGCGAAAGGCAGTGCCGGCTCGCACTTGAACAAGACCATGGAAACGGACCTGTTTTGGGATCAACTCCATTTTCTCCGGGAAATAGCAGATTCAGCCCTTAATGGTATTGCAATATTGACAGGAAATTTTTTTCATCGGACATTGCGCGAGAGGGAAAAATGCACTTGAAATAAGAAAGGGAGCCATTATGAAACTCAAGAATGGAGCAGAATATATCGAGAGTTTGAAAAAGCTCCACCCGGTCATTTACTACAAGGGAAAGAAGATCGAAGATGTAACCCGCCATCCTGCCACCTCTCCTCATGTACGGGCCGCAGCCATGACCTACGCCTTGGCTTCCGACAAGAATTTGGAGGACCTTGCCACGGCTACCTCCCATATCACAGGCCGGAAAATCAGCCGCTTTACCCATGTCCATCAAAACGTGGAGGACCTGATCAAGAAGGTGAAGCTCCTCAGGGTCTTAGGGCAGAAGACCGGAACCTGTTTCCAACGATGCGTCGGTCTTGACGGGATCAATGCCACCTATTCGGTGCTGCATGAAATGGATCAAAAACATGACACTGACTACCTGGAGCGCTTCAAGAAATGGCTTACCACCATCCAGGATGAAAACAGGATGGTGGTCGGAGCCATGACAGACCCTAAGGGGGACCGTTCCAAGGCACCGGTGGATCAACCGGACCCGGACCAGTATGTCCATATTGTGGAACGAAGGAATGACGGGATCGTCATCCGGGGAGCCAAACTGCACATGACCGGAGCGGTCAATTCCCACGAAATCCTGGTCATGCCCACCGTAGCCATGGATGAGAGGTCCAGAGATTATGCGGTGGTGTGCGCCATCCCGGTGGATGCGCCGGGTGTTACCATGATCTTCGGCCGCCAGGCCAGCGATTACAGACGGGATATGAAGGAAAGCATTGACGTGGGGAAACCCTCTTTTGGTGCTGTGGGAGGAGAAGCCGTAATTGTCTTTGAGGATGTGTTTGTGCCCAAAGAACGGGTTTTCATGGATGGTCAAACGGATTTTACAGGCGACTTGGTCTACCGTTTCGCAGCCCACCACCGAGCCAATTACGGAGCCTGTAAAACCGGCCTCATGGACGTTTTGATCGGAGCGGTGAGTTACCTGACCCAGATCCAGGGAACGGCCAAGGCCTCCCATGTGAGGGATAAAGTGACCGAGATGATTCATCTGTCGGAGACCCTTTTCTCTTCTTCCATCGCTTGTTCCGCCGAGGGCTGGGCAACCCCTTCGGGCGCCTACATGGTGGACACCATGCTGGCGAATGTCTGCAAGCAAAACGTCACCCGCCTCCACTTCGAGGTGGCCCGATTGGCCCTGGATCTAGCAGGAGGCTTCATTGCTACACTTCCCAGCCAGTATGACCTGGAAAGTGAAGACGTGGGTCAACTGGTCAAGAAATACTTCTCCGGCGTGGAAGGCATTCCCACAGAGGAGCGTGTCAAGCTCGCCCGGATGATCGAGGCCATGACGGGCGGGACCGCCCTGGTGGAATCCATGCACGGAGCCGGTTCTCCCCAGGCACAGCGGATCATGATCTTTCGAGAAGGGGAACTGGGGAAGAAAATCAAACTGGCCAAGGCCCTGTTGGGAATCCCGCAAAAAAACATTCGTAAGGAAGTGAACTAAGGACCTTTACGCCCCCTTAGGCCCCAGATCCTCCACCTATTCCGGAAAAATCGTTTCAATCTTGCTTTCCAGGAACGGATCAACTATGGTCCGTCGATCAGAATTGTAAAGAATGGATGAATCGTGAAAAAAGGTATTCTATTGGCCATCGGGGCCTACGGGTTATGGGGGATTTTCCCCATCTACTGGAAACAGTTGCAGCAGGTGCCGGCGACGGAAATCATCGGGCACCGGATCGTTTGGTCCCTGGTATTTGTGTTTGGGATGGTGGTCTTCAAGAAACGGTTCAGGGTGATGCTCCAAACCATCCGCAACCCCAGGATGGTACTCATCTATGGGATCGCGGCCGCGGTGCTGACCGTCAACTGGACCACCTACGTGTGGGGAATAAACGCCGGGTATATTGTGGAGTCGAGCCTGGGCTATTTCATTAATCCCCTGGTGAGCGTGCTGCTGGGCGTTATCTTTTTTCGGGAGCGCTTGCGTGTGCTCCAATGGGCTGCCATCGCGCTGGCGGCTGTAGGCGTGGGATACCTTACCGTCCGATACGGGTCTCTCCCGTGGATTGCCTTGGTACTTGCCTTTTCCTTTGGCACATACGGGCTCATCAAGAAAAGCGCACCCCTGGAGGCGCTGGAGGGTCTGAGCGTTGAGCTGTGCCTTCTTTTTATTCCCGCGATGCTCTATCTGCTGTTTCTGGAATCAAAAGGAGTCGGTACCTTTGGCCACGCAGACCTCTCCAGTTTATTACTCGCTCTGGGTGGTATCGTTACAGCCGCGCCCCTGCTCATGTTTGCGGGTGCAGCGCGGAGGATCCCGTTGTCCATGGTTGGGATCCTGCAGTATATTGGGCCGACGCTCCAGTTTTCCATAGGCGTGTGGGTCTACGGCGAGGAATTTTCAAGGACCCGCTTCACTGGCTTTTGTTTCATCTGGGCCGCTTTGTTGATTTACACCGTCGAAGGCCTCTATGCCCGACAAAGGAAAGAGAGATGGGCGTTTTGAAAAGTCCGCTTCAGAAACATCCCGTTCACCTGCTCTTCATAGCAAACTCTCTATTCCCCTTCGGCTGTGGGAGCAGGAGAACCGGGGTATTTCAGGTTTTGTGGAGCATCCGGTAGTACATGTAGTAGCCTAAGGGGATGATCATCAGGGTCAGAACGGTGGAAACGGCCGCGCCGGTGATCAGGGAAACCCCGAGTCCCGCAAAAATTGGATCCGGGAGCATGAAAAAAGCCCCCACGATAACGGCTACGGTTGTCAGAATAACGGGCCTTGCCCTGACAGCGCCGGATTGAATAACTGCTTCCTTGATTCCTTTTCCTCTCTTGAGGCTCAGCTCAATAAAATCGATCAGCAGAACCGCGTTCCGGACCATAATGCCTGCAAGGGCGATGAACCCGATCATGCTGGTGGCGGTGAAGAATTTTCCGAAGAAAAAATGCCCGGGAATGATCCCGATGAGACTCAGGGGAATGGGTATCATCATGATAATCGGAGTGACAAAGGAACCGAACCATGCAACAAGTACGAAATACATGACAATCATTGCTCCAAAAAAGGCGAGCCCGAGGTCCCTGAAGACTTCATAGGTCACTTTCCATTCTCCCGCCCATTTTATGGAGACCGTTTGGGTGTTGTCCGGCTCTTGTGTCCAGTATTCCTTTACCCTGGAACCGTTGCTCAGGATGGATCCTATCCTTTTTCTCATCTTGAGGATCGCATACACAGGGCTCTCTATGGCCCCTGCCACATCCCCTATAACATAGACCACGGGCTTAAGGTCTTTATGATAGATGGGCTTGTCCTTGTTTTTTTTCTCCATCTGCACAAGTTCGCTCAAGGGGACCGCTTTTCCGGACATGGAAATAAGGTTTATGTTTTTGAGTATATCCAACTGGGATTTCTGCCTTTGGGGCACCCTGACGATGATGCTCACTGGTTCCCGGTCTTTTCCGGTATGTAATATGCCTGCCTTCATGCCTTTGATGGCCATATAAAGGGTCTTGGTTATCATATCCGTGGAAATTCCCGTGAGGGCGGCTTTTGCCTTATTGACAGCGAAATCAAGCTCCTGCATATCGTGTTCCACAAACCAGTCCACGTCCACCACACCTTTGGTGGTTTCGAAAATGGATTTTATCTCTGAAGCTGCAGCCAGCCTGCTTTTCCGGTCAGGGCCGTATACTTCAGCTACAAGAGAGGAAAGCACGGGGGGACCCGGAGGGACTTCCGCTATTTTGATGTTGGCGTTATACCTTCTTCCTATTGCCTGGATCGGTCCTCTCAGCATTTCCGCAAGCTCGTGGCTCTCGAGTTTTCTCTTCTGCTTGTCTCTAAAGTTCACTACGATTTGCGCCACATTGTCACCCCGCCTCAGGTAATAATGTCTGACCAGGCCGTTGAGATCGAAAGGGGCTGCTATCCCCGCGTAAATCTCGTAGTTGTCCACATCGTTCACCCCTGAAAGATACGTCCCGATGCCGGTCGCAAGAGCAGTGGTCTTCTCGAGCGGCGTTCCCTTGGGCATATCGATGACCACCTCCAGATTGTCCTTGTTGTCAAGGGGGAGCATCTTCATTATAACCTTATTCGTTGGGATGAACATGACTGCCCCGAAAAAGAGGAGACCGATGCCGCACAGCAGGAGGAATCTGAGGAGGCCTTTTTCCATGAAGGGTGAAAGGACCTTGTTGTAACCTTTGTAAAGTCTCGTTTTCTTGATCCATTCTTCCTCATCCTTTACACTCGCGGCATCATCCTTGCGATGGGCAAGGAGTTTGAAGGCAAGCCATGGAGTAATGGTAAAGGCTACAAACAGGGAAAACACCATGGCGAGGGAGGCGCCGACGGGCATCGGCTTCATGTAAGGTCCCATGACGCCGCGCACAAAGGCCATGGGGAATATGGCGACGATGACGGTTATGGTGGCAAGGATCGTGGGATCACCGACTTCTCCGACTGCTTGTACGGCCCTTGCAAACAGGTTGTCTTTGGCGATCTTAAAATGCCTGTCCATATTTTCCACGACAATGATTGCATCGTCCACAACAAGGCCCACCACAAAGATCAAGGCAAAGAGCGTCACCCGGTTTAATGTGTATCCAAGCATGTAGTAAATGAAGAGTGTAAGAGAAAAAGTAACGGGAAGGGCCACAAAAACGACCAGTCCTGCTCTCCATCCCAGCCAGATCGTCATCACGAGCATGACGGAGACGATTGCCCCGATCAGGTGTTCGATCAAGGTCTTGACTTTGTCATGCGCCATTTTTCCGTAGTTGCGCGTTACGGTGGCATGGACGCCTTCAGGGATGATATATCCCTTGAGGGTCTTGAGCTTTGCCAGGATGTCTTTTGCGACAACTACGGAATCGCTCCCTTTCCTTTTGGCAATGGCGATGGTGACGGCCTGGAATTTTTCCAGGGTGTTGCCTTTGTTGAACCCGATCATGTGATAGTGATGGGGCACTCCCGGCCCGTCAAAGACCGCCGCTACATCCCTGAGGTAAATGGACTTCCCCTGGTAAACACCAACCACCAGGTTCCTCACATCGTCGGCAGTCTGGAAAAAACCGCCTGCCCGTACATAGATATTTTTCCCCGCGGTGGTTATTTTCCCTGGATTCAGGGCCTTGTTTGAGATGGAGAGAGCACCGTAAAGCTTGAGCAGATCCATGCCGTAGGACCGCAGCCTGTTTATGTCGGGTTCAACCCTTATGTCCCTTTGGTACCCTCCGATTATCCATATCTCTGAAACGTCATCTATGGATTTGAGACCGGCTTTCACCTCGGCAGCGATACTTCTGAGCATGTAAGGGGAGTATTTGGCCGACCACAACGTAATGCTCAACTGGGGTACGCTATAGATCGACCTGCTCTTGATTAGGGGGGGAAGCACACCCTGGGGCATCCTGTCCATGTTATAATCGATTTTGGTCTTGAGTCTGGCGATGGTTTTTTCAACATTTTCACCGACCTTGAATTGCACCGTCACCAGGCCCACGTCGTTCATGGCGGTACTGTAAACATTATCTACTCCGGGGATTTCCCACATGAGTTTTTCAAAAGGGGCCGTGACGATCTTTTCAACGTCTTGCGGCTTTGCTCCCGGATAGGGAACAAAGATGTCCACCATGGAAACCACGATATCGGGGTCCACCTCTTCCGGCGTAAAGAGAACGGACACGATCCCCAAGAAAAGGGCTGCAATCATTAGAAGAGGGGTGATCTTGGATATCAGGAAAACCTTTGCTATCTTTTCCGCAATGGCCTGCTTTATTACTTCGAATTCCTCTTCAAGATTTTCCTCGTGCCCTTTGACATCTTTTCTCTTTGTATCTTTCTCTTCCGTCATGCCTTATTCCTCAAGAGAATCGCCGGATTTGAGTTGTTCTACCTTATTTAAAACGAGGTTCTCCCCGGGATACAGTCCGCTCAGTATTTCCATTGAATCTTTAAATATCCTGCCTGTCTTGACTATCCTCATTTCCGCTGTCTTGTCTTTATCAACAAAGACAATGTGAAGCTGTCCCCTTTGGAGAACGGCCGACTTCGGGACGACAATAACGTCCTCAGCGCCTCTGGCAAAATATACGTTACAATACATCCCGGGTATCAGGTGTGTATCTCCTGACAATTTTACCCGGAAGTTCCTTGTGGCAGGATCAATATTCGGGTTTATCTCCAGTATCTTGGCCTTGAATGACTCATCAGCCGACGGGACATCAACCGTCGCCTTATCCCCTACTTTTGTGTGCCTCATGACACTTCCGTTAACATGGGCATACACTATGTTTCCTAAAGAACCTATCTTGAGGATGGGCTGCCCGGGAGATGCCAGGTTCCCCACGTCCATCAATTTCTGGAGCACAATCCCATCAAAGGGGGCTTTCAGGTTTGTATAGCTGAGATACGTTTTAACCTCATCCAGCATGGCCCGTGCCTGCTGTTTTTTGATTTTTGCCTGGGAGAGCTTTTCAGCGGCCAGGTTTACGTTTTCCCCGGCTATTTTTCGGGCTTCCAGTGCGGTCCGGTATTTTGCTTCCACCTCGTCAAACTCCTGCCTGCTCACGCTCTCGGTTTTCAGCAGATTTTCAAACCGCTTGTACGTTTTTTGAGCAAGGGTAAATTGTGCCTCGGCCTTCTTGAGGCCTGCCTTTGTCATGGTGAATCCCAGGACACCCTGTTTCTCTCCGTTCACCGCCTCCCTAACGGCGCTTTGTGCGAATTTCTCCTTGTCCATGAGTTCCTTGCTCTTGATTCTTACCAGGACGGCACCTTGCTGAAAGGTATCTCCGGGCCGTGCCAGGAGTGCCTGGATATAGCCTACCACTTTGGGCGTGAGCAAGGCCGTATCAGCGCTCGCAACTGTCCCCGGAAAGCTCCTTGAAATGGGAATTTTATCCGTTTGGACCCGTTGGGTGACAACCCGTATCTTTCTAGGGGGAGTTGAATTTTCCGTGGCCTGGTCGGATCCGGATGAACAGGCCGCCAGGCCCAGGATCAAAGGAATTACAAGAAACCTGAAAACGTTCATTGTTCCCTCCTCAGTATTGATGCCCTCGCAAAAGTCCTGAAAACCGACGGCACAGTAAAAAGCTCCAGATGCAAGTTAAGCTTGTGAAACCCCGCCATCGGGGACGCGCGAATCTTGAGGCATGAGGCGTACATAGAAGTACGCCGCAATGACGAAAGATGAAGCGCAACGCCGCAGATGGACTTTTTACGAAGCCGTCAATTACTCGAGCACTCCTGCTGCGAAAAGCAGCTTCGCGTTACTGACAATAAGATCATATTGCGATTTGTAAAGACCCAGTTCGGCCTCCTTCTCTTCCACTTCCCGGTCCAGGAGGTCGGTCACCTTCAGGATGCCTGCCTTGAACCGGTTTTGGGTGATCTTAAGTGCCTCGCCTGCAGCCTCTACTCTCTTTTTTGCCGCCTGCATTTTTTTCTGCGAGGCGAGGACCGAATAGAACCCGTCCTTCACCTCCACCTCAATCTCGAGCTTTTTGTCCGCGATCTTGTTCTGGAGGGAAAGGTAGCGGCTCTTCTGTTCCCTGATGTGATTGAAATCTGAAAAGCCGTTGAAAAGATTCAGCCGTACCTGAGCGCCAACGGCGTAACCGTCGCCGTCATCTCCAAACAAGTCTTCACCATTTTGCGCGTAGGATGCAAAGACGGAAACCTCGGGAAAGAGCCTGGACTTTGCCTTTTTCAATTCATATTCATTGACCAGGAGGTAATTTTCCATGGTCTTGAGATCCTGCCTTTTCTGCAAACCGAGATCAAGGTAATAGGCCAGGTCTTCCAGGAAACCGTAATCGGCGATGCTCCACGTCCTTTCGGTTTCCGCCTTTATGCCCAGGATTCTCTGAAGCTGGCCCCTGGTGATTTCCACCTGTCGTTCAGCCTCCCGAATGGCACCTTCGTTCATGAGGAGATGGGATTGGGCCACCAGAAGATCGCTTTTCACGAGCATGCCGTTTTCGTAAAACCTCTTGGAGGTCTGGTAATATTCCTTTGTCCTCGCATAGGACTTCCTGGTAACCGCGAGAGCGGTATCTGCCAGGGTCTTGCCGTAAAACGCCTGCGTGAGGCTCAGAACTACCTGCTGTTTGACTCGCTCGAGGGTATACTGCGAGGCATTTTCCATCTCTTTTGCCTGTTTGATACCGAAATAGATCTTTCCTTTCATATAAACAGGTTGGAGAACCTCGATCTTGGTCTCATAGTTGGTTACGTGATCAGGGTCCGCCATTTCGGTCATGAAATAGGGCATGTCAAACTTCCCCTGGGCAATTTTTGCAAAGGCTGCACTCCCAGGCTCATTTGTTCGCAGTCCGGTTTCCGATAAGAAAACCTTCGGGAGATATCCCCCGCGGGCCTGGTCATACCGGTACCTCGATGCTTCCAGTTCACGGGTATAGGCCTTTATCATTTGACTGTTTTTGAGGGCGAGGATTTTTGCCTGATCAAAATCTAGTCCTTTCGCGTAGGCAGAACCGAAGGAACATGCCACAATCAACAACATTACAAAGTATTTCATTGCGCGTCCTCCAAAAAAAAGAGCCGGCATTGGGGGGACCAATTCCCAAAGACGGCTCAGGATGCAGGGGTGTGTAGCAAAAGGAGGTAATGCCAAGTTTTTACACCCACTGACTGTCATTATAGCAACACCTGTGCCAAAACTCCTATTTTGTCACCTGACGGGTCAAATCAATTCCAAATTTTTTCATCCTGTTCCACACGGTCACCCGTGAGACCCCCAGAATACGGGCCGCTTTGGACTGGTTTCCCCCGGCCTTTTTGAGGGCCTCGATGAGCTCGGTCCTCTTTGCTTCGTCGGGGTCCAGTGCAAGCCTCTTCATCTCAGCACGGGGCGACGGCCCGTCAAAGATACTCGGGGGAAAATGGTGGGGCTGGATAAGGGGACCGTGGCAGGCCACGAATGCATATTCAAACGCACCTTTCAGTTCACGTACATTCCCGGGCCAGTGATAGCGCAGGAGGGCTGCCATGGCATCCTCGCTGATCCCGTGGATATCCTTTCCGCTCTTGAGCCTGATGTGCTCGAAGAAGGCCTGTGCCAGGATAGGGATGTCATTTATCCGGTCCCGCAACGGCGGCAGGCTGATGGGGATAATGTTGATCCTGAAATAGAGATCATCTCGGAAATTTTTTTCATCCACCAGGGCCTTCAGGTCCCGATTGGTGGCAGTGATGATGCGTACATCTACGGGAATGGAACGATTGTCTCCGACCCGTTCAATAACCTTTTCTTCAAGGACCCGCAGGAGTTTCACCTGGGTAACCAGGGGAAGGTCACCGATTTCATCCAGGAAAAGGTCCCCTCCCTGGGCGGCCTCGAAACGACCGGTCCTGCTCCGTACCGCACCGGTAAATGCCCCTTTTACATGGCCGAAAAGCTCGCTTTCAAGAAGGGATTGATTGAGGGCGGCGCAGTTGACCTTGACGAAGGGCCTGTTTTTGCGTGGCCCGATGTTGTGGATTGCCTCGGCTACCAGTTCTTTCCCGGTCCCGCTTTCCCCAAGGATGATGACCGGCGCGTCCGATTGGGCCACATTCTCGATGAGGTCAAAAACCTGTTTCATGGGTGCGGAGATTCCCATGATCCCGTGAAACCCGTCTTCTGCACGCAATTGCCGGCGAAAGGCCTCTATCTGGTGTTCTTTCCGAATGATTTCCGTTATATCGGTGAAGGTTTCAACGGCCCCTATGACCTGCCCCCTGGTATTTCGCAGGAGAGAAGCATTTTTCAATATTTCCAAAACGCTCCCGTCTTTCCGCGTTAAGGTGCATCTTCTCCGCTTGAGAGTGCCGATCTCGAACAAATGGCACCAGTGTTGGTCATCGTCCTGGTTCCGGGGGTTGAGACAAAGATCGCAGTCCAGGATAGAACAGGGGTTTCCTACGAGATCATCACTGGTGTAGCCCGCCAAATCTTCCATGGCCTGGTTTACGGAAACAACGGTCCCTTCTTTGTCGACAATCATGATCCCATCCTGGATGGTGCTGACCACGGTCTTCCAGTAAGTGTTTAAGTCCTGTTCAAACATAAACCCTCCAGGTGTTAAAATTAAGCATGTGTTAATATATACATTAACATGAAAAATGCAGCAAGGACTTTTTCGGAAACTTGATTGAGCCTGATTCTTCATTTTACAAATACCCCGGGGGACTGTCCCAGCCGCCCAAAACCCTTTAATTTATAATGAATTGGTATTGCATTTATTGAAACAAATTCATCTGCCTTTGAGGAATGTTTCTGAAATGGGGTTGTTCAGATGGAACAAGCTCATTGGCATAAGGATTGCTCTTGTAAACTCGTGTGAACGTTTGACACCGAGAGGAAATCCATTGAAAGCACATGCGGACGCCATCCTCGACCTGCGGGGCAGTATCATACCAATGGCTATGCTGGAATTTACCAGAGCCTTCAAGGAAATGAAGGTGGGTGGCATTATGGATGTCCTGGTGGGCGATCGGGAAACCAAGCTAAATCTGTTCAAAGTGCTCAGGGCCTACCCTTATGAATTGTTGGATCTGAATGAAAATAATTCAGTATACCGGGTGAGGCTGAAAAAGGAACAGGACAAGAGGACCGGAGTTACAAGGGTCAGGCACTAGTGGTGGTCGTATCGGGCGCCAGCCCGGAAAAGGGAGGTGAAAGCCATGATACCCCTGGAGGAAATGCAAAACATAGAGGATTTCGAAGGGATGGACCGCGAGATGGTGGAAGATCTTGCGGCCGCAGGTGAAGTGATCAATGCATCACTGGGAACATACCTTTTCAGGGAAGGAGACCATGCTGATCTTTATTACATCGTAAAGGAAGGCAAGGTTGTGCTGGAGTTCAGGCAGGAAGACGGATCAATCCTCACGGAGACCGTCGGGCCGGGTATGGGCGTGGGATGCTCATCCCTGGCGGGACTGATGTCTTATACGTCTGACGGGAGATGTGAAGAGGATTCGAAACTTCTCGAATGGCCTCAATCCAAACTCCGCCACCTCTTTAACCAGAACGAGCGCATGGGCTACCTGATGATGAGAGCGTGCGCCGTGTCCCTCAACAGGCGTGTGGCCGGAAAACTGTAAAGGTTGAGCTGGAGGGAATGTTTGAGAAAGAAGTGGATGTTTTCTCGTTTACCCTGGAAGGGGGTGTGAAGGATGATACTGATCAAGGAAATGCAGAAGGTGGGGATTTTCAAACCCCTGAGTGAAAAGATGGTAGAGAAACTTGCCGCTGTCGGTGATATCGTGAAGGCGGAAAAGGACGAATATCTCTTCCATGAAGGGGACCCGGCGGATGACTTTTATATTATTAAGGAAGGAAAAGTTGTCCTTGAATTTGAACAGCCGGACGGTTCCATCAACACGGAGACCGTCAGTCCCGGGATGGGCGTCGGCTGTTCTTCTCTTTCAGGACTCAGGAGCTATGCAAGCCATGCCCGGTGCGAAGAGGCATCACGGTTACTCCACTGGCCACAATCAAAGTTGCGGCAACTCTTTGAGAAGGACAGCAGGCTTGGGTACCTGCTCATCAAGGCGTCGGCCAAGACGCTCAGCAAACGTGTTGCAGGGAAATTGCATGTCACGTAGTGCATTGTGTATTGGAAAAATGATCGTCTTCAAACCAGCTTAAGAAAACATATTGTAGTAATCACCATTTCCATTGTTGTGGATAATTAAAAAAACCAAGGAGGAAGTAAAATGACAGATGTAGATCTTAGTAGCATTGATGTGGCAAACAGCGTGGATGCGCGGGGGAGCGCATGCCCTGGTCCGCTTCTGGAAGCAAAAAAGGGAATCGGAAAAGTCAAGGTGGGCGACATCCTGGAGATCTTGTCCGGCGATGCCGGGACCAGGAATGATATTCCCGCCTGGGCAGGGAAGGTGGGGCATGAGTATCTTGGGTTCTTGGAAGCCGATGGGTATGACAGGTTGTTTGTCAAAAGAAAAAAGTGATGACGTTTCAGAGATATATTATGGCGCCCACTGGGGCGCTTTTTTCTATTCCATTAATGCCACAGCTTGGGTTCCAAAGGAACGCGAAGCACATGGGGCAAGCTGGCCTTGGCGTCTTCGCGGTTCAGGAATCTTTCATTGTAGCATGAAACAGTAGGCAGGTACATTATGGCGGCTCAAGAAAGCGATGGAAAGATACTTGTCCTGGCCACCGAGCACTGCGCTTATCCAGGGGCCAACTCAGTGGGGCAGGCGCACTCGACCTATCCGACGAATACCTATATTGTCAGGGTGCCGGCGCCCGTCATGTTCCCGGAGAAGTTCTATATGGATTGTTTCAGAAAAGGGATCAGCGGCATTATTATCATGTCGTGCGGTGTGGAATGCCCCTACGAAGGCGCATACCAGGTCCTGGCAAAGCGTATCGACCGGATCTATGCAATGATGAAGGAAAAGGATCTGGATATTCGCAGGCTGCGGCTCACTGCAATATGCACGGTGTGTAACCGCGCATTCCTGAAGGAAATCAACGATATGAATGCGTTGGTCAAAGAGATAGGGCCGCCATTGTTAAGCTGATAGCGCACAGCTCATAGGCGATGGCACAAGCTCTATTGGAAAAATACTCCGGGCTATTATTGCTATTGGGCTATGAACTGATCTGGAGGGATGAATGAACACCAACGAAACCAAGACATTTGATGCCCTCGTTGTGGGCGGTGGCATTGCCGGGCTTCAATCCGCCCTGGATTTGGGAGATCAGGGTTACAAGGTGGCTGTTGTGGAAAAGGACGCCACAATCGGTGGAAAAATGATTCGCCTTTCCAAGGTTTTTCCTACGCTCGATTGTGCAAGCTGTATTACTACCCCGAAGATGGCTGCCTCTGCCCACCATGAGAACATCACCTTGTTTACCTATTGTGATTTGAATGCGTTAGACCGGGGACCAACGGGCATTTCCGCTTCGGTAACCCAGAAGCCTCGTTATGTGGACGCGAAAAAGTGTATCGGGTGCAGACAGTGTGAGTACAACTGCCCGGTCTTGGTCACAGATGATAATCAGGGGGGATACGCAGCGAGAAAGGCTATCTACATTCCGTTTTCAACCGCCATCCCTCAGTTCGCAATTCTGGACACGGAGAACTGTATGCTCTGTGGAAAATGTGAAAAGATTTGCCCAACCGGGGCGGTGGACTACTTCCAGGAGCCGGAGGATTTCACTATCGAGGCAAAAACGGCTATCCTGAGCACCGGCTTCCAGTTGAGCCCACTGGAGACCAAACAACAGTATGGCGAGGGCAAGATTCCGAATGTGATCACGGCACTGCAAATGGAACGCCTCCTGGCCCCGAATGGTCCTTATAATCGTGTGTTGCGGCCCTCGGACGGCATGGAACCTGATTCCGTTGCCTTTATCCAGTGTGCGGGGTCCCGGGACAAGAGTATGGGTGTTCCGTATTGCTCAAGGGTGTGCTGCATGTATGCCATCAAGCAGGCCATGCTGCTTTCCGGTTCCCTGCCTTTGGCCGACATCATCATATATTATATGGACATCAGGGCATTCGGAAAAGGATATGAGCAATTTTTCCAGAACGCCCAGGCTATGGGAATCCAGTTTGTAAAGGCCAAGGTGGCAACCATGAGCCCCGGTGAAAACGGCAGCGTAACGGTTCGTTATGAAGCGCAGGATGGGGAAGGATCAGTCACGGCTGATCATGATCTGGTGGTGCTCTCGCTTGGCATGCTCCCTGATTGGAACCCCGTAAAACAGTGCCCGGTATCCATTGGAGAAGATGGGTTTATTGACCAGATCAAACCCAAGGTCGCTCCCACGCTCACAGACATGGAAGGTGTTTTCGCGGCAGGGGTAGCAGTTGGGCCGAAAGATATTGTGGATACAATAGCAGAGGCAGGGGCGGCGGCCATGGAAGCATCGAAATATATGGCAGCACTCGAGCAAGGAAGAAAAGCAGCCTGAATCTGATCCCTGTTTCACGAACAGAGTTGGAGTGAGGATAATGACAGACGAAAGCAAGAGCAAGAATGAAGAAGTCAAGGTTGGCGTCTATATATGTCATTGCGGAGGGAATATCTCCGATCACGTAAACGTGGAAACCGTTCGAAAACGGGCTGGAAAGATTCCCGGCGTAGTTGTGGCGCACAGGAATGAGTTCATGTGTTCGGATCCCGGACAGGACATGATCGCGGAGGACCTCAAGAGTGGCAAAATAAACAGGGTGGTGGTAGCCTCCTGTGCGCCGAGTCTCCACGAAACGACCTTTCGTGGCGCCATCTCCAGGGCGGGGGGCAACCCGTATGTTTACGAGCATGCCAATATCCGCGAGCAGGTGAGCTGGGTCCACGATGGGGTAAGCGCGACCGATAAAGCAACGCGCCTGGTGGCTGCGGCCGTGGGCAAGGCAAAGAATCTGACGCCGCTGGAACCAATTCGGGTTGATGCAAAAAAGCATGCTACCATTATTGGCGGCGGTGTTGCGGGCCTCAAGGCGGCGAAAGACCTTTCCGATCGAGGAATTGAAGTGGTGATGATAGAAAGGTCGCCCTTTTTGGGCGGGAGGACCGCGCAGCTCGAGGTACTGGCTCCTACTGGAGTGAAGGCTCCCGACGTTGTCTCGGAACTTGCAAGCGCTGTCTTGGATGACCCCTCCATCACCGTCTATACCTGCTCCCAGGTTGTGGGCTTTGACGGGTATGTCGGAAATTTTAGCCTGACAGTCAAGAGAACACCATCTTTGTCTGAAGAGGATGAAAAGAGACTTGGTTTTGCGAAAGAGTCGGGGAGTGCCGCCGGCGATTTTGTCCCATTCATCGGAGTGCATCCGGGATCTGTTCCGGAAAAGGATGAGGAGCTGATCATAGAGACGGGAACGGTTGTCCTGGCCACGGGGTTTAAGCCCTACGCACCTTTCAAAGGAGAGTATGGGTACCGGGAGTTCCAGGAAGTCGTGACCCTGCCCGATTTTATCCGGATCCTGGCAGAAAATCGAAAAGAGGGAAAGGCGCTGGAAATCAACGGGAGAAAGATTCGAAGTATCGCCATGATCCATTGTGTTGGTAGCAGACAAATACCGGGCATTCATGAATCGGATGAATCCGGCATTTTGAACGAATATTGTTCAAGGACATGCTGCACGGCAACAATCAACGCGGCAAATACCATACGCCAGACCTACCCGGAAACGAGGGTCTTCGAATTTTACCGCGATATCAGGACCTACGGGCGGGGCCAGGAAGAACTGTACAATGAAGCATCAGACCATGGAGTGGTTTTTTTGCGCTTTCTTCCTGAAGAGCCCCCGGTGGTGACCGGGGATAGTACGGGGCATGGATATCCCTTGATGGTAAAAGTGAAAGATACCTTGACATTTGATGAGGAAGTTGAGGTGCCGGTGGATCTGGTCGTCCTGGCGGTAGGGATGGAACCGACTCCCATTCCTGATTTGGTGGATAAGATGAAACTTCCTGTGGGGGCGGATAGATTTTTGCTGGAGGTGCATCCCAAATTACGCCCTGTTGAGTTGTCCATTACAGGGCTTCTGCTGGCAGGGACCTGCCAGGCCCCCATGGATGTGGGAGAGGCATGTAACGCGGCTGGTGCTGCCGCAGTAAAAACGGCTGCCATGCTCGGGAAAGGTTTTGTGGAGCTGGATCCATTTGTAGCGGAAGTAGACCTGCAGAAGTGCAAGGGACACGGCGCTTGCGCGGAGGCATGCCTGGCGGAAGGGGCCCTCAACATGGTTGAAATGCTGGTGGAGGGAGAAAAGGTGAACCGGGCCCAGGTATTTCCAGCTCTCTGTCTGGGGTGCGGGGCCTGCGTGGCAGTATGCCCCGAGAACGCCATCGATATCAAGGGATGGACGTTGCAGGAATATGAAGACATGGTGGACATGATTGTCGCTGATGAGCTGGTGGTACAAAGAGATTAAAGGTTGATAGGCTGAAGGCTGACGGTGGTTTGAAGCTGGATCCGGATATTTTTGGAAAATATGAGAGAGGTTCCCATGACGGAAGATAGCGCTGAAAAGGATGCAAAAAAGGAAGCCATGAAGGCGCTCCGGAAGGCCCGCAAGCAAAAGATTGCAGCGGCTACGGCCAAGATAAAGGAGCAAAAGAAGGCCATAAAAGCAATAAAGGATGCACTGGGTGCTGAGGGAGCAACTGTACCTGTAGTGGTGGAGCGGACAGGCATGCCATCTGCGGAGGTGTTTTGGTACCTTGCCACGATGAAAAAATACGGGGAAATTGTGGAAGGAGATAAGGACGGTGCCTACTTTCGTTATACAGTAGTTGCGGAAGAAACTCCCCAGGAAGAGACAGCCCAGGAAGGGTAGAACCCGGTGACGATTCCCCGAGTTTTGCTTCTGAAGTTCTTTAAGGAATGTAACTGCAAACAAGGCACCTGAAGAAAGAGGGCAGTTACGAGGAGGAGAAAGAATGACTGTTGTTGATCCCGGATTTGCAGAAGAGCTGTACGAATTTGGTGTTGATACGGCCCTTGATTGTTTCAACTGTGGCACCTGTGCTGCCATATGCCCGCTCATCTATGAACACTTTCCCAGAAAGATGGTCCGCTATATCCAGATTGGGGCCAAGGACCGTATTCTGGAAAACCCAGAAGAACTCTGGCACTGTCTCCATTGTGGTCTTTGTACCAAGACCTGCCCACGTGAGGCTGATCCCGGGGAAGTGATCTTGGGCCTGAAACGATATGTCGTCGCGAACTGGAGGAGGTCCTGAGATGTATAACCCGAAGGATATCATAGATGCCGTTGCCGCCAATGTGAGGAAGACGAGAGGCCCTTTCGGCATCCCCAAATGTATGGATAATACCTGGTGGAAAAAAATGCCGCTGAAGTGGGAAGGTGACACATTGCTTTTTACCGGTTTGATGTATCAATTCAATCCTTATATTGAAGAATCCACGAAGTTTCTTGAAAAATTCGAGGGTACCAAGTTCGGTGCTTTCTTGAGCGGATCAGCAAAATATGTGCCCAGCAGGCTTTCAGGGATAGGCCTCGCCATGAAGACATCGGGGAAAGAAAAAAAGCGGGCGAATAAGATATTGCAGAATATCGTCACGTTGCTCATCAAGTCCAATGTTGATTTTTACTATAAGCCGAAGCTGGATGACTACAGCGGTATCCTGCTCTATGACTTGGGGGATCAGGAGAGCTTTGTCAAGCACGCGAAGTATGTGGCGGGAAAACTCAAGAAGGCCGGGGTGAAAAAAATTATTACCGTGGATCCCCACACCACGTACGCCCTGAAGGTGCTCTACCCGGAAGTTACAGGAGAAGCCTTTGACGTAAAGGCTTATTTTGAATTGATCAACCTGAAATCGAATAACAGCAACGGGACACGGGTTACCCTTCACGATCCCTGTTTTTATGGACGGTATTTGGAACTCTCGGATGCACCGAGGAAGGTTCTGGCCAACCTGGGTGTCACGGTAGACGAGGTACGGAATTTTGGGGCCTTCACCAGTTGCTGTGGGGGGCCCGCAGAGTCCATATCTCCTGCCCTGTCTAAGGAAGTGATGGGAAGAAGGGTCGAGGAGCTGCGTTCAACAGGCGCACCTATTGTGGCCATGTGCCCTATTTGTCTCGGCAACCTGAGAAAATCAGGTGCAGACGTGGAAGACTTGTCGTCGGTGATTGCGCGTCATACATCTTGAACTGAGAAAAACACAAACTTGAAATGAGAGGAGAAACACCATGACAGAAAAGACAGAGAAAGTGGTTTATATTGCAACACATGCAGGGGAGGATCCTGAAAGGGCTTCACTTCCATTTGTCTTAGGGAACGCGGCTCTGGCCATGGATGTGGAGGCTATTGTGGCACTCCAGGGCACAGGCGTTTATTTGGCAAAAAAGGGAATTATGGAGAATGTGTTTGCGGCGGGGCTTCCTCCGTTAAAGGAACTAGTTGACAATTTTCGAGAATTGGGCGGCAAGCTCTGGGTGTGTTCGCCATGTATCAAGGAAAGACAAATCAAGAAGTCCAGTCTGATCGAAGGGGCAGAAATAATGGCTGCCGGAAAGTTGACCGAAGCACTGCTTGAAGCAGACCAGGCACTTGTCTACTAGCAAGGAGTCCATTTTGATCTCACTCGCAAGAGACGCTGGGGCTCGATAGGAGAGAAGGTGCGTCCGCGCAAATGCGGCGGTGGAATTGAGAGATCCAGCCGATCCTTCCTTTTTTCGGGGTCCTTGCGGGTAGCCTTTTTTCAATACAAAGAGGACAAAAAAATAATTATCGTGGCAATATAATCCCAATGAATTCTTCAAAACGCTGAATGACAATATATCATGAAGGAGTAACTCAAAAGATGGAAGAGCTGGAACAACGGATACAGTCGCTGGAAAATCAGGTTGAAAGTCTTAAAAATGCTTTGCCTGACGACCAGTTGTCCATTCTCGTTTTCAGTGGAGACCTTGATCATTTATTGGCTGCCTTTATCGTCGCAACGGGTGCCGCAGCCATGTATGAACGAGTCGTCATGTTTTTTACCTTTTGGGGCATCCCATCCATGCGGGATCTTGATAAAAGTGTGAAGAAAGCGGATCTCATGGCCAGAATGTTTGGAATGATGCTACCGAAGGGATCAACTCGTTTGAAACTTTCAAGGATGCACATGGCCGGTATGGGCACAAAAATGATGAAAGGGCTCATGAAAAAGAAAGGCGTCATGTCCCTCGAAAAGCTGATAAAAACAGCAGCAGATTTTGGTGTTGAAATCATTATTTGCGAGATGTCCATGGATTTGATGGGATTCAGCCTGGATGAATTGATTGATTATCCGAACATAACGGTAGCAGGCGTCGCGAAATTCTTAGAAGAAGCAGATAAAAGTAAGGCCTCACTATTCATATAGCCAGGCGGGTACCTGGATGTATTTCATGTTTCCCCAAAAAGTCGTCAGTTACTATAGGTCTTTCCATCGTCTCTCGACGAAGATCGGTGAGAAAACCTGGCTATGGGGACATGTCCTTTGGGAATAATGGATTTTTATGGCAAAACAGGGTATAATAGATAATAGGAGAGACAACGATGGAAGAAAAACTCACTAAAGGCCGGATTCACCGTGTCTCAGACCTTGTTTCTTTTAAGGACAAGGGCGCCAGTGTGACGTGCAGGCAGACCTTTGAGGTTATCCCGGTAGACTTCCAGCACCGGGAAAGTCCTTTTCAGGCCCATACGTTTCTCTGCCATTTCGAAGGGGAAATAGATGAGGAACAATATTCATTTAGGAAATGCTACGCCCGTGGTTGCCCACATAATCTCTGCCCTAATGTGTCCCAGGCCGTGATGATCGCAAACCGTTACCTGCAGCGAGATTATTTCCTTCTCAGGAAGGCCGGCATTGAGTTGGAAGAGCGGCTTTTCACGCTGGAAGATATGCTGGTAAAATTTGACGGGTACCAGGAGGAACACGACCCCACATTGACCATAGACGACTACATCCACATGGCCAAAGAAGGTACCGAGGTATCGGTCGATATTGATTTGGAGTATGTTCCCGCGGTTGAGCACTTTGCGAATTACCAGAATTCACAGACGTTTCTCAATATTGATTTTGTCGTGGAAAGCCTGGCGAAAAAGCACAATTTCCAGCGGTGTTTTGCCTGCTACCAGACCGACCGCGAAGAGGAGGAAAAGGACGACCAGGTGGAGGTTGCCAATGCGCGCCTCAAAGATCTCTACAAGGAATTCGATCAGGCATCAATCAAGTACGAAAAGAGGTTTTTCGTGTAGAGTTCGGGAAAGCCATGGTTGTTTGCTTCAACATGCTTCGCTTTGCGTTTTCCATATTGTGAAGCGGGCTGAAAGGAGGTGTCTGTCATGTACGCGCTCATCTATGACGAGCATGAGCTCAACGAGATAGCAAAAGAGGTCCTTTCAGTGCATGATACAAGGGAGAAAGCTGAAAAGGCCCTCGAAGAAAGACAAAATGCCCTTGAAAGACGGGTCTGGGATTGCAATACTCGCATTGTGTGGGTGGAAGGGGAAGTGCGCAAAGGAGACTTCATTCCCCGCAACTCCTTTTCCACCTGGCGGCCGGGTGAAAAGATCCCGGAAGGGGAATTAGGTATAGACAGCGAGTAGGCCTGATCCGCCGCCACAGTAGATTGCTCGTGAGAAATGCGGGTTAAAGATGCACTTTGAACAGTTCCTGCCTATTGCAGGTCCCTGCAGTATTGTGCCCTTCACGGCACCCCTCCTTTTCCGACCATATATTTTCATCCAAATTATCTCTGAGGGGCGGTATCAACTGGACAATTACATATTCAGATTTATATTTTTTGAGGCGTAAGGCGTAAGGCGTAAGGCGTAGGATTAAAATCCTTAACGTATGAAATAATTTCGAAATGAGTGAATTTGGGGGATGTAGTGCATGGACAAAACAGATTATGATCTCGTGATTATCGGGGGTGGACCAGCCGGACTTACTGCCGGTCTTTACGCCGCCCGTGCCAGGTTGAATGTTGTATTGCTTGAAAAACTCATGCCGGGAGGACAGGTAGCCATAACGGACTGGATAGAGAATTATCCCGGCTTCCCCGATGGTCTGAGCGGGGCTGACCTGGTTATGAAAATGACTGAGCAGGCCAAGCGTTTTGATCTCCCCATCGAGTCCAAGGAGGTGCAGTCACTGGATCTTTCCGAGCCCATCAAGAAAATCAATCTCGGCGATAAAACCATTACGACCAAGGCCATCATCATCGCCACGGGCGCCTCACCCAGGAAGCTGGGCGTCCCGGGAGAAGATCTTTTTTATGGAAAGGGAGTGTCTTTCTGCGGGACCTGCGATGCACCGTTTTATCGGGACCAGGTTGTCGCGGCGGTAGGCGGCGGCGATACCGCGGTGCAGGAGACCATCTACCTGACTAAGTTTGCAAAAAAAGTCTATCTGATTCACCGGCGTGACGAGTTGCGTGCTGCCAAGATTCTGCAGGAACGGGCCTTTGCTAACGACAAGATCGAAATAGTGTGGGATTCGGTAGTGACGAGTATCAACGGTGCCCTTACCAATGTCGGTTCCGTCACCGTGAAAAATGTGAAAACAGAGGAGTCCCGGGACCTGAAGGTAGATGGTTGTTTCGTGTGGGTTGGCACCAGGCCCAATACAGAATTTTTGCCCGAGGTCGTCAAGCGGAACGACTGGGGATTTATTGTTACCGACCAGCACCGGGAGACTTCGGTGCCCGGTGTTTTTTCTGCCGGCGATGTGCGGAATACTCCTTTGCGGCAGGTGGTGACTGCTGTGGGCGATGGCGCCATTGCGGCGGTTACGGCCGAACATTACATAGAAAATCTGGAATAAGATACTATCCCGGGAGACCAGGAAAGCGAGGAGGAGAGTTGATGCAGTGTAGATACCATCCGGACAGGGAAGCCTATATTCAGTGCCAGAAAATGGGAATAGGCTATTGCCGGGAGTGCCTGGATAACTGTGAGGCCTGTACGGACCCCTGCACCTACTGCAAGTATCGCCCCCAGTGCATAATTTGGGAGCTGTGCAAGAAGAGCGAAAAGCGGGACCGCCTCGAAAGGCAGGCAAAGGGGGAAGGGGTGAACGAAACTGAGAATGGCGAAGAACAGGGTGAAAAGGAGATGGCATGGGGAAAGTAGTCCTTGAGTTTTCAGACCTGGAAAAAATGAGGATTGAAGAGATTCTCATGGATGACGACGGTGGCGAAGCCCTGCGCTTCTTCAAAGAAGTCATAAAGCCAAAGCTGAGGGCCAAGGGTTCCACGGCTCTGGATTCCACCAAGTCCACCGGCGTCATGACTTGACACAGACTTTTATCTCATTCAACCTGATAAGACGTGTGGTCTTCTTGTCCGCTCATCAATATTATTGGGAGGGAAGGGTATGAAAAAGATTGAGTTATCATCCCTGAAGATCAGAGGAATAAAAGAATCCGATGTGGATGCCATCGTTGAAATCGAGGAAATGAATCTCGGTGTAAGGCGCCGAGGCTATTGGGAGAGGGAGCTCCAGAAGAATAAGGAGGGTCGTTTTTTGATCTCACCAAAGAACCGCTGAAAAGTGACAAAGTAACTGATTTTGATCTGAGGCGGATTTTATGGCTCTGAACGATGATAGAAAGGATCGAAAGAAGCAGTAGCGATAGGAAGGAAAGGAAAAATGGAAAAGAGAGACGTGGTTATCATCGGCGGTGGACCGGCAGGACGTGTTATTGTCCATTCATTACATGCCCAAAAGGCCGGTAGGTCCGTCGCTCTTATAAAGAATGAAGAAATCAATGTAAACCGATGTGCGATTCCCTATGGAATCCCTGAGTCAGAACCCATTGAAAAATTTGTGGTTTCTAACAAACTGGTTACCGATTTCGGTGCTGACCTGATCGTGGATGAAGTGGTGGAAATAGATCCTTCAAAGAGAGAAGTGTATACCCAGGCAGGAGAAATATATGTGTATAACGATCTGATCTTGGCCACGGGTTCCCGTCCCTTGATCCCACCGATTCCAGGGGTAGAGAGCGGTCCAATTACTCCGGTACGTACCTTGGGGAACCTTTCCCGGCTTCGTGAATACGCCGCGAAAAATAGAAAAGCGGTCATTATCGGGGGAGGATATATAGGCATTGAGCTGGCCGTTGTCCTCAGAGAAATGGGTCTTGAAGTGAGCATCGTCGAGATGTTGCCGAAGGTCCTCCTGGCTACGACCGAACCGGAATTTATCGGACAGGTTGAAAAAACATTGACGGAAAATGGGTTAGAGCTTTTGACAAACCGGAAGGTTGTTGAATTTGCAGCCCGCAATGGTGGGGGCGTGGATGTCCTGCTCGATGGGGGTGATTCTATCTCTGCTGATTTTGCGGTCTTATCTGTCGGCGTGGTTCCTAATATTGAACTGGCCACTCAGGCAGGCTTGAAGACTTCGCGTCTGGGTATTCAAACCGATCAGTATATGCGTACAAGTGAAGACCATATTTATGCCGCAGGCGATTGTGTCGAAAAAATATCATTTATCACCGGGGAACCTACCCGGGGTGAATTCGGAACCAATGCTGTCTTTATGGCAAATGTCGTCGCACAAAATATTTTAGGGAAGAAGAAGATTTTCCCCGGGGTCATCAACGCCAGTGCCACGAGCGTTTATGATTGGAGTCTTGGTGCTGCAGGCCTGACGGAGAAGATGGCTCAGGAGAGCGGAATCAATACCGTAACCGGATATTCCGAAGTCCTTGACAAATATCCTATGATGAAAGGAGTAACCCCAATTCGCACCAAACTTGTATTTGACAGGAACACCGGACGGTTGGTGGGAGGGAGTGTCTTGCAAAAAGGGGATGGTGCCGCCCAGAACGCGGACTTTATCTCCTTTGCAATCCAGATGAAGGCAACACTGGAGGATCTCTTAACGTGTCAGTATGCGACTCATCCGGAACTGGCCGCGAAGCCGTCAGACAACACTTATATGTTTGCCGCAAAGGATGCTCTGGCAAGAAAATAGCTGCCTGAGGCGGACAATCTCTGAACCTGGGTAGCTCTTGCATCAAAGAGCGCAACATCGACGCATCTGATTTGATTGATGGGGCCGAGATTATGGCTGCGGCGGAATTGAATATTGCGGCGATCGAGGCTGATGCATTATTTGTATATTAGGATTTTCTGCCAGTCGCATGCCTCCGGACCGCCTGGATCATCAGGGAGTGAAGAGCACGACCAGACAACGAGTCGTTTCAGATGAGATGCTTTTCAGCTTGTGGGGGGTATCGGAGTTGAAGTGGATTGACTCACCGGCCCTCAGGCGGTGATCCTTGTTCCCGAGGGTGAATTTCAGTTCCCCCTCCATGACAAAGATAAACTCCTCACCTTCGTGTTTATAAGCCACGGGCTTATGGGCCTTTTTGGCCTCTATGGTAACCATGAAAGCGCGGAGATGATAGCTTTCCACGCCGGGACTCAGGGTTTGATAAGCATAATCCCGGGTCCGTTTCATGAAGGCCTGGTCCCGTAAGCTGCGGATCAATGCCTTTTCTTCTCTCCGAAGAAACGTCTCCGGGTCGACCTTCAATGCCTTTGCGAATCTCAAGAGAAACGCAACCGGGGGCGTAATCGTCCCTTTTTCGACCTTTTCAATAAATTCGGGGGATTGTCCGGTTGCTTCGGATAATGCTTCAATGGTCCAGTTATAGCTCTCGCGGAGCTTCTGCACCTTGGCTCCGAATTTTCTTGCGGTGTCAAGGTTCTCTTTGGCGTAAAGGTGATCTGCGAGTTTCCGCATGGTCGCCTGCCTGACCCTGGTTATCAGGAGGGGTAAAAGGGCTTTTGCGTCGGCTACGATCCCGATATCTGCGATTTGAAAAATGGGTGCGGTTTTATCGCGGTTGACGGCCACAATGGTTTGCGCTTCCGTAATCCCGGCCGCATATTGCACCGCACCGGACGTCCCAATGGAAAATAGGAGTTTCGGTCTGACGGATTTTCCGGTTTGCCCGATGAGTCGTTCTTCGTCGATCCAATGTTCAAGCACGGGGGGACGGGTAGCCCCCAATTCAGCCCCCATGGCAGCCGAGAGATCGCGCACCAGGGCAAAATTGTCGATATTGCCCATTCCCGCTCCGCCCACCACGATGGTGTGGGCATCCTCCAGTCGCCGGGCTTCAATATGCCCGGGAGAACTTGAGAGCAGTTTGAGGCCTTTAGATGTATCCGGGACGTCTACGCTGATCCGCTCAACAAACCCTGGTTGGCCGTTCACTCGGGTTGCCCGGGCGGCATAGGGCTGGACCGTGAGGAACCCCGTACGGGACGGGTCCAGAAAAGTGATGCGACCCATGAAATCCCCGCCCCATGCCGGACAGTCCGCCACTACTTTTCCCTTGTCCATAGATATATCCGCGCATTCTGAGATGAGACCGGCGTTGATGATCCGGGCGGATCTGGCAGCCATTTCCCTGCCGAAATCGGTGAGGGTAAACATGACCAGCATGGGGTCATGATTGACAACAAAACCGGCAAGGGCGTTCGCATAGAGGTCCGGTCGGGGGGTGGCGAGAAGCTCATTGTCAAGGATAGCAGCATGGTCCGCACCATATTTGGTACATTCCTCCGCGGCCTCATCAGCGGGAATGGGTATATGGCCGTCTTTTTGTTTTCCCAGGGGCCGGGGGCCAGACCCCAAGAGGAGCGCAACGGTTGTGCCTGATACCGATTCGGCCAGTTCCCTGGCCTTGGTGAGTACGTTCAGGGAGAGATCAAAAAACTTCCTGCTCCTGAGATCTATGAATACCCACAGTTCCTTTTTCCTGCCCTTTGACATAACGGCCTTTTTTGTGAGTCTGGAGTCGTGAGTCTGGAGTTTTGAGTGCCGGAGTAATGGGTATCAATTTCTTACCAATACTCCAGGCCTCCTTACAAAAGTCCTGATGCAAGTAAACGGCCCAGCAACCGATCCGCCTGTTCCTCAGTTGATCCGGGTATGAATTCGCATGTTCTCGCTCTTTGTGCTTTTGACACTGAAATGACAGCGGTGCCGGAACCAGATTCTCCGACACGCTCCGGGGACAGCCCCAGATCTTTCAGACGCCAGGTTGTGAGTTCTTTTTCTTCAAAAGCAGACACCATTTCCAGAAGCCCGATGTCTCTCGGCCTCACTGATCCCGACTGGATGGTGAGAGCGGCAGGGAAAGGTACTTCGTACTTTTCCCTGAAGTCGTCAATCCTGCGTTCAACGCGGAGACCATCATCGAGGGGAACAACGGAGTAGGCCCCCGTTACAAGAGGGAGATCAAGAAAGGCTGCTGCCTGGGGACCCACATGCCCTGTATCACTGTCAGCGGACCTTGTCCCGAACAGGATGAGATCGAAAGGAGTAAGTTTTTGAATGGCGGTTGCCAGTGCCGTCGATGTCGCAAGAGTATCAGACCCTGCGAAGGCCGGATCGCACAGGAGTATGCCTGCATCGGCGCCCATGGCCATGGCCTCCTTCAACACGAAAGCGGATGGCTCGGGTCCCATGGCAAGGACAATAACAGGGTTGCCCCGTTTTTCTTTCATTTGGAGGGCGACCTCCAGGGCCGGTCGATCAAAGGGGTTCAGTTCATAGGAATCTGCTGATCGTGCTGTGCCACTGGAAGCTGAAATGATAACGGGTTTGATACATACAATTATTTTATTGGATCCCATGGCCGTTTCTTTCATCCTCCCAAAATTCCTCTTGAAATGACCATTCGATGGATCTCGGAAGTTCCTTCATAAATCCTGGTTACCCTGGCATCCCGGTAGTATCGCTCTACAGGGTAGAGCCTGGAGTAGCCGTAGCCTCCGTGGATCTGGACAGCCATGTCTGTGACCTTTGAAGATATCTCTGAAGCAAAAAGCTTGGCCATGGCGGATGCCTGAGAAAAGGCTTTCTCCTTGTCCCGCAATGTGGCCGACCGGTAAACCATGAGCCGGGCGGCTTCTATCTGTGTTGCCATATCCGCTATCATCGCGCCGATGGCCTGGTGCCGTGCGATGGGCAAACCGAACTGCCGACGCTGTCGCGAGTATTTGACAGCCTCCTCAAACGCCGCCTGGGAAATGCCTACGGCCTGGGCCGCAATCCCGGTCCTGCCGATGTCCAGAGCCGCCAGCCCTATTTTGAGTCCCATACCTTCCCTGCCAACCAGGTTCTTCAACGGTACAGTGCAGTCATAGAGCCTGATGGAAGTGACCGGGTTTGCACGCATACCGCAGAGGTCCTCAAGGTCTCCGACCACAAAACCGGGGGTTCCTCTCTCCGCCACAACAACGCTGATCCCCTTTGGTCCTGCCTGCGGGTCTGTCCGTGCAAATATCAGGCAGATATCTGCAACGCCGCCATTGGTTACAAATACCTTGTTGGCATTGAGAACATAATGGTCTCCCTGTCGGATGGCCGTGGCCTCGATGCCCGCAGCATCAGAGCCTGCATTGGGTTCGGTGAGGCAAAAGGCGCCTATTTTTTCGCCCTGGGCAAGTGGCGGAATCCATTTCTGTTTTTGTTCATCATCTCCAAAGGTCAGGATGGGGAAGACAGCCACACTGTTGTGGACTGTTATACACAACCCAAGGCTTGCGCAGGCCTTAGATATTTCCTCTATGACAATGACATAGCTCATAGTATCCAGGCCTGCCCCGCCCAGTTTTTTAGGCGCCTGGATCCCGAAGTAACCCAGTTTACCCATTTTTTCCACTACCTCCCAGGGAAACGAGGCTTCACGGTCAATTTCCCTGGCAATAGGGCAGACTTCCTCGTTACAGAAGGAACGAACGGAGCGGCGAACGGCCTGGTTTTTTTCTGACAGGAATGTGTCCATAGTATTTGCTGCGGTATCGTCTCCAGGACATTGATTTCAGGAATGAGTAGTGTTTAAACGGAACGGCATAGGATCAGGTAACAGGATCTTCAGAAATAGTCAAGGTTCATGCGGACTGGATATGCTTTGATTTTCTTTGCATACCATTAGCACCATAGTTGACATCCATCCTGTTTTGTGTCATTTGCAGGAATGTTGATCGCATGGGAATATGTCCCATGGATACATATAGAAGGACGATGGTTCGATAAAGATGGTGAAAACATGGGAGGCATAGACTGGTACGGTTTTATTGTGGCCGCGGTCGCCGTAGTGCTCGCACCGGGGCCGGGATCTCTTTTTGTGGCAAGGAATGCGGCCCTGTCCGGCGTTGGAGCGGGGATCCGTGCCATGCTTGGCATTATGCTGGGTGATACCTGCCTTATCGCCCTTTCATTTTTTGGGATATCCGCGCTGTTCGTAGCCCACCCTGCGCTGTTTCATGTCGTCCGGCTTCTTGGCGCGTGCTATCTCATCTATCTTGGTATTATTTCCCTCATCCGGTCACAGGGTGAGGGTGCGGAAACGCAGGAACGATCTTCCGTACCCTTCCGCAAGGCATTTACCATCACATTGCTCAACCCCAAGGCTGTCCTGTTTTTCACGGCCTTCTTCCCCTTGTTCATTGAAAACCCCGTGGGGGGACTGTTCATCAAGTATGCCTGCTTGGCACTGATTTTTATGGTGCTCAGTG
>Ga0315535_1000156_pt1 | contig 44965 bp, 41 predicted proteins | sample SalMarSW160220MG_2_FD_203092 | JGI IMG/M metagenome (GOLD analysis project Ga0315535, IMG submission 203092) | Salt marsh sediment microbial communities from the Plum Island Ecosystem LTER, Massachusetts, United States - Salt Marsh Sediment SW1602-20 ... | reverse complement strand
AATATTGGGGCTAACCATGTAAGCAACCCATTTTAATTGTTAAAAAGTCCTTCAACCCCATCATTCCATTATCCATTATTCCATTATTCCAACTGGGGCAAAGCCCCTAAGTTGTTTAAGGAGCAGGGAATGAAAAAAAAATGTGAATTAACGCCGTCGGATCTAAGGTCAATATGTGATCCCAAGATGTTTACCTTTAAAAATACTGCGGAAGTAAATCCGCTGGATGAAGTCATCGGGCAGGAACGAGCGGTTCAGGCCATAAACTTCGGCCTGAACATGAAAAGTCCGGGATACAACATTTTTGTCACAGGATTAGAAGGCACCGGCAAATCTACCATCATCAGAGACCTCGTCGATAAGCAAGCCAAAACCCTTCCGTCACCGGTGGATTGGTGCATGGTCAATAATTTTAAGGATGAATACCGCCCCAAAGCCATTTCCGTGCCCACGGGTAAAGCAACTCGGTTCAGTAAAACAATAAACAAGTTAATTGATGATCTGAAAAAAGAGTTACCCAAAGCCTTTGAGCATGAATCGTATCACCAGAAACAATCTGAAATCCAAAAAAAATATTCTGATCAACAAAAAAACATCATTCAGAAACTCGAAGCGTCGGCAAAGGAAAGGAATATCCATATTAACAGGACCAAAACCGGATATCAAACCATCCCCATTGTTAAAGAAAAGCCGATTTCACCGGAAGAATTTATGGCTCTTCCCGAGGAGATACGAACGGAAATCGAGGAAAGGATCAGTACGGTTCAGTCCGAAGTCGACGTCACAATCCGAGAACTTAATAAAGTCAACCAGGTAATGACGTCTCAATTTGAAAAACTCATGGAAGAGATTGCTCTGTTTGTTGTAAAACAGCGGATAGATACTATCAGAGAGGAATACAAGGGATGCAAAGACATTCTGGCCTATCTTGACGAGGTGCAGGCGGATATTCTGGAAAACGTTAAGGATTTTATATCTTCTCCAGAACCAAAACTACCCGTTGAAGGTTTTATGTTTCCGTCTGCCAAACCCTCTTTTCAGCGCTATAAGGTCAATGTTCTGGTAGATCAAAAATCTTTAAAAGGCGCACCGGTTATTTTTGAAACAAATCCAACGTATCACAATGTTTTCGGTCAAATTGAAAAAAGAGCCCATATGGGAACCATTATCACAGACTTTAGCATGGTTCAGGCCGGATCACTCCTCAGGGCCAACGGCGGCTATCTGATAATGGAAATCGAGTCTATCCTCATAAACCCGTTCGTGTGGGAAGCGCTCAAACGTGCGTTACAAAACAAGCTCCTTTTTATCGAAGATCTTGCTTCAGGTCTGGGATACGGCACATCATCCCTTCGACCGGAACCGATTCCGCTGGAAGTCAAGGTTGTCTTGTTCGGCAGCTATCACCTGTTTCACATGCTCCAGAACTATGATTCAAAATTTAATAAAATTTTCAAAGTCAGGGCGGATTTTGACCATGAGGTGGAAAAAAATCAGGATACCATTCAACAATATGCTCGCTTCATTGCCCGTGTATGCAAAGAAGAGGAACTTTTACCGTTAACCCCCAAAGGTGTTGCCGCCATTGTAGAGTATGGTGAAAAATATATCGCCAACCAAAAAAAGCTTTCTCTCAGATTCGGCGCGATTATGGGAATTTTAAAAGAGGCGGACTACTGGGCAAAGAAAAGGAATGCAAAACGGGTTTCAGATAAAGATGTTATCACAGCTTTCAGTGAATACCGATTTCGGTACAACCTTTATGAAGAAAAAATACACGAATCCTACGTGGATGATACCATTATGATCGATGTGAAAGGGGATGTTGCCGGACAGGTAAATGCCCTTTCCGTATTTCAAATCGGCGATTTTATGTTTGGTCGTCCTTCCCGAATCACCGCCGAAACCTATATGGGGAAGCAGGGGGTTGTCAATATTGAACGTGAAGCCAAACTCAGCGGGAAGACCCATGACAAAGGCGTTCTGATTCTCTCCGGTTATTTGGGACGAACTTTCGCTCAAAACTACCCGTTAAGTTTATCAATAAGCATCACTTTTGAACAAAGCTACGGCGGCATTGACGGCGACAGCGCTTCTTCCACGGAACTCTATGCTGTTATCTCAAGCCTGTCAAACATTCCCATCCATCAAGGGATTGCGGTAACCGGTTCAGTGAATCAAAAAGGGCAAATTCAGGCCATCGGCGGAGTTAATCAGAAAATTGAAGGATTTTTCGACGTCTGCAAAAGCAAAGGGCTTACCGGCAAACAGGGAGTATTAATCCCTAAGGCCAATGTTAAAAATCTCATGCTTAAAAAAGATGTGACCGATGCCGTAAGAAAAGGAAAATTTCATATCTATCAGGTCTCTACGATTGAAGAAGGAATAGAAATATTAACAGAGGTTCCGGCAGGGACTCCGGATAAAGAAGGCTACTTTCCCGAAGGAACCGTTTACGGAAAGGTACAGGAAAAGCTTAAAAAATATCTGGATCAATCATTTAAGCTGAAAAAACAATTTGAGGATGAAGACGAAACAACCGTATAACCTGGGATGATGAAAATCATATCCCAAAAGTAGCCGTATTTTGATCTCGTTTTTGTTCCGACTTACAAAAGGTGTCAGGTGTCAGGACGGAAGCACCCAGGAGTTGAATCCTGACACCTGACACCATATACCCGTAGATTGGAATAAAATCGGGATAAAATTTAGAGGACATGTTACGGGTAAGTTTCATCACCTCACGTATAGCCTGATTATACTCTGTACGGTAATAAATAATACAAAAGCACAAATTATTGCTGTTTTCAGTATATCAAAAAAAAGTGATAATCATGAATATCATCACAACCCCCATAGAAGGCGTCCTTATGATTGAGCCCCAAGTATTTGAAGACGGCCGAGGCTTTTTCATGGAGACATATCACCGGTACAGATACATGACATCCGGAATTAACAGGGTGTTTGTTCAAGACAACCTTTCTTATTCCGTGCACGGCACCGTCAGGGGACTTCACTATCAGATCAGAAACTCCCAGGCCAAGCTGGTACAGGTAATATCCGGTGAGATATTTGATGTGGCGGTGGACATTCGGCCGGATTCCCCCACCTTCGGCAAATGGACAGGTTTCCATCTTTCGGGTCAAAATCGTCGCCAGTTATTTATTCCCGAAGGATTTGCTCACGGGTTCTGTGTGCTAAGCGAAATCGCGTATTTTTTATACAAATGCTCGGATTTTTTTGCGCCTGATGACGAGGGGGGAATTCTCTGGTCCGATCCTGACATCGGTATTAACTGGCCGGTTGAACATCCGATCATTTCTGAAAAGGACAAACAGTATCCCTGCCTGGCCAAAATTGGCCCTGATGAGCTTCCTGTTGTATAAAAACCAATTAACCCTAACGTTGCAAAAGTCGGAGGGCTTCAGAGCCAAGGCGCCAAGGGTGAAGCCGTAGTAAATCTACTGCGAACCCTTGGCAACGCCGGATCTGGAGTCCTCCGGCTTTCCCGTAGGGTAAACAACATGGCATCAAATAGACCCTATCCTTTGAATTCACCAGGGGTTCGAAATCAAAAAGGGAAGCATTTTTATGACTTTTGTTTGAAATTCGAATAGTTGATCCCCTTTTAGCCATGTTGTTTATGCACCGTTAGGGTTAACTGCGGATGATATGAGCAGCTTCTTCAAATTTTTTACTGATCATAAGCGTCATCTCGGCCGCATCCTCAAGCAATGACCCCGCTTTATCCATATGTTTCTCTTTTGCTTTTTTTGCCCAATCCCTGTATGTTTCAGCGTGATCATCATTATGCTTTATCCAGTGTTCAAGCAATTTGATCATTTTTTCATCAAATGATAACGTACTCTCAATGTCATGGTTATGGTCATGATCATGGTTGTGGTCATGGTCATGGTGATGATGGTGATGATGTGTCATTTGAATTCTCCTTAAATGAAAATTTAGAAAACAAATTCAGAACTCCTGACCTATGTATGTATTTTCGAGGTGTTATGAAAACTCGGTCGTATTTTCAGATGCAACAATTTGAACATCGAACATCGAACGCTCAACATCGAACGTCGAATAAGGATATCGCTCCTGCCCGCCATCGCGAGCTGTACTCAATGCCCTTCGTCCTTTTGTTGGCTCGCTCAGGCGAGGCGGGCGGGTCGCTTTGTCTTTATTATAAATGGTAGAATACATTGTTCGACGTTGGATGTTCGATGTTGAGCGTTCATTTTTTATTTTAGCACATAGTTCAGTGTTTAATAGAAGATGTTGCATTCAGATTTACGCCAGTTCAGGAGTCCTGAAATTACATGGTCTGTATTTACAGTGATGAACAATAACAGTCAATACATTAATAAAAAGAACGTCGCCATATTGGTTATTCTTGCGGGGTGTGTTTTTTTCGGAGTTTTGGCCGGGGCCTTTCTTGCCCTTACCCATGACCTTCCCCAGATCCTCAGCCTTGAAACATTTAGACCGTCTTCTGTTACACGAATTTACTCGGCGGACAACGTGCTTCTGGCAGAACTCTTTGTGGAAAAAAGGGACCCGATTCCGCTCAAAGCCATACCCGAGGATCTCAAGAAAGCACTGATCGCCACTGAGGACAGAAATTTCTACCAGCATAGCGGTGTGGACCTGAAAGGAATTCTCAGAGCCGTGATCAGTGATATCCGGGCCAGAAAATTTGTTGAAGGCGCCAGCACCATCACCCAACAGCTTGCCAAAACCCTTTTTCTCACATCCCGTAAAACAGTGTTGCGCAAGATCAAGGAAGCATTTCTGGCCTTTCAGCTGGAGCGACGATACACAAAAGATGAAATCCTGGAACTGTATCTTAACCAGGTATATTTTGGAAGCGGCGCCTATGGTGTAGAATCGGCCGCCAGGATATTTTTCGGCAAACCTGCCAAAGACCTAACCCTTGCCCAATGCGCCCTGATCGCAGCCCTTCCCAAATCACCGTCACGATATTCCCCCCTGATTGACAAAGATCTTGCGATAAAACGGAGAAATATCGTCTTAAAACAGATGAAAGATACCGGTATTATATCGGAAACAGCCTTTACTCAAGCAAAACAAGAACAAAATTACCCCGTTAAACAAAACAATAATCTGGTCAAAGCGCCATACTTTGTGGATTATGTTAAAAATTTTCTTGAAACAACCATAGGGGCCTCAAGACTCTATAAAGGAGGGTTGACCGTTTATACAACACTGGATTTTAATCTGCAAACGGCGGCGGAACATGCCGTGGCAAACGGGCTTTTAGCCCTTGAAAACAGGATGAAAACCCAGAAAATAAAAGATCCGGCGCCTGAATGTGCCCTGGTCTCTTTGGATGTGCAATCCGGTGGAATACTTGCCATGATCGGCGGCAAGAATTTTGATAAAAGCCCTTTTAACCGGGCGATCAGCGCCAAAAGGCAGCCCGGATCCGCATTCAAGCCCATTGTTTACGCCTATGCCATTGAACATAATTTTCCTCAGAGTAAACTCATTCTCGATGCACCGGTATCCTTTAAAATTGCAACCCGTCGAAACCACTGGACGCCGGAAAATTTTTCAGGAGACTACAAGGGCGAAATCACGTTCAGAATGGCGTTAAGCCTTTCGCAAAACATACCTGCGATCCGATTAATCGAAACCTTAGGACCTTCATCGGTGGCCAGGTTTGGATACACTCTCGGTATCGAATCGACCCTACATCCCAATCTCTCCCTTGCCCTGGGCACATCCGAAGTCACGCTTATAAATTTAACGGCAGCCTATTCGGTTTTTCCCAACAAAGGAGAGTTGATCAAACCATACGGCATCATGGAAGTCGTTGATCAAAGCGGACGGCTTGTATTTCGAGTAAAACCCCTAAAAAAAGTAGCCATGTCACGAGCAGGCGCAGCCATCATGACAGATATGCTCAAAGGGGTAATTCAGGAAGGCACGGGGAAAAAAGCACGGAAGGTTACCCGTCCGGTTGCCGGGAAAACAGGTACCACCAATGGATATAAAGACGCACTTTTTATTGGGTTCTCGCCATCGATTGCAACCGGGGTATGGGTGGGACAGGATGCTTTTGTGACCATCGGGAAACAGGAGACCGGTGCCAAAGCGGCTCTTCCCATTTGGATCGAATTCATGACCAAGGCACTTGATAGAAAACCGTTTCAATACTTTGACATGCCGGACGACCTAATTAAAGTACGCATGAATCCCGTTACCGGGCTGCTTGCATCTGACGATTCACCCGAGGCAGTGGAAGCTCTTTTTAAAAAAGGAACAGAACCCAAAAGATTTAAGTGAAATTCAAGATACCTGTTATTGACTTATGGAACATTCTAAAATAAAAAGAATTTCATAATGCCTGACCCGGACAAACCGGAATAAAAAGGGATTGAAAATTGAATATTGACGATTGAATATTTGAGGTGTCGCTACGCTCCGCCATTGTATTATTTTCTTAAATTTTCAATATTCAATGTCACAGTTCCTTAAATATTCAATCTTCAATCGAAAATATTCAATTATTCACAATAAGGACAATCATGATTCGAAAAGCCAAAATAAAGGATATAAAAGCTATTCACGCGCTCCTTAAGGAATACGGTAGCAAAGGAGAGCTCCTGCCTCGCCCTCTAAGTGTCTTATACGATCATGTCAGAAATTTTTCGGTTTACGTGGATAAAAAACATGACGAGGTTATCGGCTGCTGCTCACTGCAGTTCTGCTGGGATGATCTTGCCGAGATACGATCTCTTGCCGTACATCCTGACCATGTGGGGGAAAAAATAGGATCAAATCTTGTGGAAGCAATGCTCTCCGAGGCAAAATCCTTTGGGGTAAAAAAAGTATTTGCACTCACTTACCGCGAGGGATTTTTTAAAAAATTCGGATTTATGAAAATAGACAAATCGGAACTCCCGTTGAAAATCTGGGCCGACTGTATCATGTGTGTGAAATTCCCGGACTGTGACGAAACCGCAATGATGAAAGAGATAGATCAGGTATAAATAACATTCAAGGGGATCGGAGGATATTTCCACACACCCGGTTTTGGAATAATATGTTGCCCGCCGACGCTCAGCCAGTTCAAATCCGGCTTGATTTCCCGTAGCTTTCCGTCGTCAGGCATCCTGGAATGATTGGTAAATGAATACGTTGCCTGGAATATGCAGATGCCGTATTTTTTCTGTCGGTTTACCACATAATTTTTCTTGAACGTTCGGATTGCAATATTATTTGCCTCTGCGATCTGGTCGATTTCGCTGTTCTTAAATTCCATCAGAAGCAGTTTTGAAACACCCCTTTCGGAAATTCGTATCAAGGCCCTGGACTCGCTGCTGCCTACATAAACCGTAGTAATACAGGGGATCCTTTTTAAATACTGTGCCGCAACAATAGCTGCAGTCCTTCTGCCGCCAACATCTACGGGAAGACAATAATACTCAAAAAACTTTTTCTGGATGTCTTCCGCGTATTTATCTCCTTTTTCATATAAATCTTTTGATATATAGCGAAGGCTGCGCGCCAGGTCTTCGGCGGCATCTGCAATTGGCCAATCGACACGCACATGAAAATGTGACATACTGAATCTATTTTTAGTGCTTCCGGTGGGATCTCGCTGAATAAGAAGTGCATAATCCACGGGAAGCAATGTTTTTAACAAATCATGAAAATGAACTGATTCTAAATATTTCTGCGTTCTATCAAATTTACTTGATAGTGAAAGCTTCCCATACCGGATAAGATTAATTTTAGTGGTTTTGTTCCGTTCAAAGAATCGGATATATTTCTTGTGAGCCGAAGGGATGGTCTCTTCCATAAAAATCACTAAAAAAGAGTTCTGGCATTCATGCTCCACGGCCGGGATGCGCGCACGGGGCTTTAACTCGCGCTTTTCTACAAACGGGTAATCGATGTTTTTGCATTGAAAATTATTGTAGGAATCTATCAGGGCATACTTAACCATATGCTGATCCAGTTCATCCCGCAAAAGCTCATAATAAGAACGCCTCAATCTGTTTGCCTGGCTAAGCTCTTCCCTTACGCCCCAAAATGCCAATCTTGCCCTCCTGACAGCCCGCCTCAAGCGGATATTTTTTATTTTTTTTCTATGATAGCACTATTTTATACAATCGTCAACAGCATAAGACTTTCATTGGGAGTATTACCGATTTGTTAAAATGGTTCTCATGCATTATTTTATTTATTTTTGAGCGAAAACCTCGCCATCGGGTCTCGGGTGTCAGGTTTCAGGTGTCAGCGCCTCTGTTCATCATTCCTGACACCTGAAACCTACATTTCCCCTGAAACCTGAACACTGACACCTGAAACCAAAAAGTCTTGGAAAGCTATTAACAAACTGGTAATGCACCCCTTTCATTTTCCGTTAAACTTCTCAATCCAACGATACAGCCCTTCCCGATACCGGTAGGCTAAAAAGATAAGTACAAGGCATACACTTGCTATAAGCGCAAACCACCCGTAACTCTGTTCAAAAATATACGATCCCTGAAGACTGAGCATCAGTGTCCCGGGCATTCGTCCGATGGTTGTGAGTATAATAAAAATTTTTAAAGGTATGGCGCTTAGGCCAAGGAATAAACACAGATAGTCCTTGGGAAAGCCCGGAAAAACAAACAATGCAAACAAAACGATAACGCCTTGGTGTTTTACAAGGTTATCCATCCGTTCTAATTGAGCCGGAGGAATAAGTTTTCTTACAAACCTTTTTCCCAGAAAACGACCGATTGTGAAATTGATCAACGATCCGACTGTCAGACCGATACTCGAATATAAAAATCCTTTTGTCGCTCCGAATAAAAATCCTCCGATAAACCCTGTTGCTTCGCCGGGAAAAGGGGCCAGTAACACCTGGAGAATCTGAATGAGGATAAAAACAGCCGGCGCACCCGTACCAAAGGACGTAACAAAAGCCTTGATTTGCTCTCTTTCCGTAAAAATATCATAGTAATAAGTAACTTTTTCCCACAGAGGTATGCGATACAAATATCCCAGCACAACAAGGATGCATACAACGACAACCGCAATTATTTTTTGAATATTTTTATTTGTCACTCGTCACAGAACATTCGATATTCGATATTTGTCATTCGATATTCGTTATTCGTCGGTTGTCCCCAAGCCCTGATCCCTGCTCAATAAGAACTTAAGGGCTTCGCCACATAAGCGCTGAATTGTTTTGTGAACACTCACAGGTCACATTTATGCCGTACAGGGGGTTGTTTTGAAAAATGAACGTCCAACATCGAACATTGAACGTCGAACGTCGAATAATGATGTCGCTCCGCTCCGCAATTTAATTTCATTTTTTTGTCTTTCATTCAACATTCGATGTTGGACGTTCGATGTTGGACGTTCATTTTTTAATATGTTCGATGTTCATTTTTTTCATTACACCTTCCACAGTTTTTCCGACGCAAAGAATAATATAAAGCTTATGGGGCTTCGCCCCAACTGGAATAGTCAACAATCTATAAATCCAGTGCAGCCACGGCTGGCAGGATCTTACCTTCCAAAAGAGCGAGAAAAGCGCCTCCGCCTGTGGAGATATATGTTATTCTATCCGTTTCGCCGCTTTCGTGTACGGCAACATCTGTATCTCCACCGCCAACAATTGAGAGAGCATAAGAATTGGCCACGCTACTGGCCATGGCGAATGTCCCCCGGCTGAATGCGTCCATTTCAAAAACACCCATAGGGCCGTTCCATATAATGGTTTTGGCATCATATAAAACTTCAGCATAGAGCCTGGATGTGGCAGGACCGATATCCATAATCATCCATTCAGTCGGAATCTCCTGTATGGGGACAGTCTTGATTTCAGCCCTGGCATCAAAGTGGCTTGCTACCACCGCATCTACCGGGAGATAGAACTTAATACCGCTTTCAGCCGCCTTTCTCATTATAGCCGCAGCGAATTCAATAAGATCAATTTCTATTTTCGACTTTCCCAAATCATGACCGGAACTTTTAAGGAATGTATTTGCCATGGCCCCGCCGATAACTATTTTGTCAACATGATTCAGAATATTTTCCAGCGCCCCGAGTTTACTCGAAACCTTTGCCCCTCCTATAATTGCAACTACGGGACGTTGCGGATCGGCCATTGCCTGTTTAAAATAGTTGAGTTCCTTTTGAAGCAAAAAACCGGCTCCGGATACCGGTGCATATTTTGTTATGGCGACAACCGATGCATGAGCCCGGTGAGATACGGCAAAAGCATCATTTATATAAACCTCACCAAGCTCGGCCAGCGCCTTTGCAAAAACATCATCATTTTCCTTTTCCTCGGGATGGAATCTTAAATTTTCGAGGAGCACAACATCGCCCGATTTCATTTTATTCACAAGCGCTTTTATCTCGGAACCGATACAGTCTGGTGCCATTATAACTTCTTTTCTAAGTAATCTGCCCAAGCGCTTGGCCACGGGAGAAAGGCTGAGTTCAGGAACCGGTTTCCCCTTGGGCCTGCCCATGTGTGAAGCAATGATAAGCTTTGAATTATGGTCCAGTGCATATTCCAATGTCGGTAAAACAGCACGAATCCGGGAATCATCGGTGATGTTCTGATGCTCATCCATGGGAACATTAAAATCTACCCTGAAAAAGACCCTTTTACCTGAAATATCTATATCTTTAATCGTTTTCACAAGTTCGCCTCCCTTAGCGTTCCTCTTTGATTTTCTTTTGTATCTTACGCTTTATATCTTTTTTTTTAGACCACCTTTCCAGAAAACCCATGGTACCGGAGGTATATGCCCTGTCGATAAATTCTTCTCGGACCTTGAGTCCGCCGACGCCATCAATAGCTGATCTTAAACACTGTGTTTTGTGACCACATAACAAACAGGCCTCAGGAGTATTTCGCAACCCGTTCTTGCCTTTCGGAAACACAGTTTCGAGTTCGCCAAAGCAGGCGGGAAATTTTTTGTCTGCCTCTTTATCGGCCATTGTCTTTGCGCCTATTTATTTTGTGTATCAAATTCCCGATTCATCCGTGCAATATAACCTTGATCCGCAAAACTGAAGTACCGGTTATCTCCGATGATCAAATGTTCGTGAACGGTAATGCCGATTGCTCTGCATGCAAAAATTAACTGGCGTGTGATGGAAATATCTTCCGGAGACGGATCCGGATCGCCGGAAGGATGATTGTGGGCAAAAATAAGAGCCGCGGCATGATGATTAAGGGCTGCAAGTATTACTTCTCTGGGATAAACCGAACTTGCAGTCAAAGTTCCTTCAAATAGAATTTCCGTAGCAAGAACCCTGTTTTTGGCATCAAGAAAAAGAACCGTGAAGCACTCACGACGTTTGTCTCTTATGCCGTGGTAAAGATAATCAAACAGTTCTTTAGAGTTGTTCAAGGGGTCTTTATGGATTAACCGTTTTTCAAGATAACGATCTGCGACCGCTTTTATAAGCTTGATCCCCAGCAGATTTTTAGGGCCAATCCCGGGCACTTCACAAAGCGCTGCCGATGAAGCTTCAAGCACCCCCTGCAGGGTTTTAAATCGTTTCAGTGAAGCCTTGGCAGCATCCTTGCAGTCTTTTCGAGGAGTGGCAAGGGTCAGGAGCAATTCAATAACTTCATAGTCATGAAAGCCGGACAGACCTGAAGTAAGAAATTTTTTCCTCAACCTCTCCCGGTGCCCTTTCCCCTTATGCGGTCCGACGCGTTCCGTTTCGGGCTGCCCATCGAAAATCGCATCTTTTTTCATAAGCGGGTTTAATTTACGTCGAGTTCGTGTTTAAGGTCGCGGGTCATGAGCCTGTGTACGGCCTCTTTGGGAGAAACATCGTTATAAAGAACATGGTAGACTTCGTGGGAAATCGGCATGTCTACACCAAGCCTGCGTGACAGGTTATAAACCGACTTGGCTGTTTTGACGCCCTCGGCAACCATTCGCATTTCGGACAGGATATCGCTTAGCTTCATGCCCCCCCCGATCTTTTTTCCCACGCTATGGTTTCTGCTGATACTTCCGGTACAGGTCAGCACCAGGTCCCCGACACCGGCGATCCCGGCAAAAGTACGCGGGTCGGCGCCAAGCTTTAATCCCAGCCGACGCATTTCTGTCAGCCCCCTGGTAATCAGGGCCGCCCGTGTATTTAAACCCAGTCCAAGACCATCCATGATTCCGGCGGCGATGGCAATAACATTTTTTACGGCCCCTCCCAGTTCAAGACCGATCATGTCATTGTTTGTATAAACTCTGAAATACGGGGTTGCAAACAGGTGCTGAATATAGGCTGCTGTTTTCTGGTCTTTTGATCCCACAGCAACAACGGTGGGGAATTTATTCGCTACCTCCCGCGCAAAACTTGGGCCTGAAAGAACTGCAAAACAGTTTTCGGCAATTTCAGGGAGAGTCTCTTTGAGCACACCGGACATGGTCAAATGGGTCTTGTTCTCGATACCTTTTGAAGCCGACACAATAATCGTGCCGGGCGAAATATGTCCGCGAATTTGTTGAGCCGTCTCCCTCATAACATGAGAGGGAACAACAATCAGTACAAGATCTTTATTTAATACCACTTTGTAAATATCGTTGGAAGGAAAAAGGTTTTCAGAAAGTTGAAAACCGGGGAGAAACACTTTGTTTTCCCTGTATTCTTCGATCTGTTCTTTTACTTCCTTTTCAAATACCCACAAATCAACTTTAAAACCTTTTAAAGCCAAAAGATCGGCAAGAGCCGTGCCCCAGCTTCCAGCACCCACAACACCGATCTTTACGGCACTAACATCTATTTTATTTTTCAATGGCAATTCACCTCAACTGTATGTAAGTCATAACTGATCTTCCTTTTCCGCGAGCCGTGCAATACCCGCAACTTTTTCTTCGGGTGACAGCCCGATAAGCTTTACCCCCTGGGTGTTACGGCTGATCACGGAAATTTGTTTCACAGACATGCGTATCAGTTTCCCGGTGTCGGCCATTAACATCAGGTCGTCATCATCATGAACCAGAAGTATTGCCACGACCTGCCCGTTCCGCTCACTTGTCTTAATGGTAATAACGCCTTTACCCCCGCGCCTCTGGAGAGGATACTCATCGATTGAAGTTCTTTTCCCGTACCCGTTCTCCGTTGCCGCAAACAGGGTCTGGCCATGGCTTAGAACCTCCATGCCTACAATTCCGTCCCCTTTGGCAAGTCTCAACCCGCGAACGCCCCTTGCGATGCGGCCGCTGGGTCGAATGTCGGACTCATGAAAACGAATGGATTTGCCCGTGGCAGAACCTAAAAAGATGTTCTGAGTTCCGTCTGTTATCCTTGCTGAAATTAATTCGTCACCCGGAACCAGACTCAAAGCGATGATACCGCCGGACCTGGGTCTGGAAAACGCCATAAGATCCGTCTTTTTAACCAGTCCGCCTCGGGTGGCCATAATAATGTAAGACCCGGGTTCAAATGCCGGAACCGCAAGCACGGTGGTCAGTTTTTCATCCTTTCCCAGATTAAGAAGATTAACAATGGCTTTCCCCCGGCTCATGCGGCCGGCCTGGGGAATATCGTATACCTTGCACCAGTAAACCCTTCCCTGGTTTGTGAAAAACAAAAACATATGGTGAGTAGACGCCACAAACAGACTGGAAATAAAATCGTCATCCTTAACCCCCATGGCTGTCTTTCCTTTGCCGCCACGCTGCTGTTTATGGTAGAGGGTAATGGGATTCCGTTTTATATAACCAGTTTTTGAAATGGTGACAACCATGTCTTCTTCAACAATCATATCCTCAATGGTGATCTCTTTTGTTGATTCGACAATTTCAGTCCGGCGATCATCCCCATACTCTTGCTGTATTTGTGCAAGCTCGTCCTTGATGATATTTCTCACAAGGCGCTCACTGCCTAAAATCTCTTTGTACCAGGCGATATCTTTGAGCAAATTCTTGTATTCTTCCAGAATTTTTTCCTGTTCCAAACCCGTCAGCCTCTGCAAACGCATATCCAGTATAGCCTGGGCCTGTATTTCCGTCAGGTCGTATGTTTGAACCAGACGCGTTTTGGCTTGGTCCGGCGATTTGGATTCGCGAATCAGAAATACAACATCATCAAGATTTTCAAGGGCAATTTTTAAGCCTTCCAGGATATGAGCCCGCGCTTCAGCCTTTTTCAGATCATACCGGGTTCGCCGAATAATAATCTCCCTGCGGTGAAGAATGAAATGCTCAAGAATCTTTTTCAAAGAAAGTTGTTGGGGCTGGTTATTCACAATGGCAAGAAAAATGATACCAAAGCTGTTCTCCATCTGCGTGTGCTTATAAAGCTGATTGATTATCACCTCCGCAAACTGGTCTTTTTTCAGCCCCACCGCGATCCGCATACCTTCCCGGTCCGACTCATCCCTTATATATCGTATCCCTTCGAGCTGCTTTTTCTTTGTTAGGTCCGCGATTTTTTCGATAAGTTTTGCCTTGTTCACCTGATAGGGAAGCTCCGTAATAACGATGGTGTCAATTCCTGTGCGTTTATCTTTCTCGATCACAACTCTCGCCCTGATCCGGATGATACCCCGACCGGTTGTATATGCTTCATGAATTCCATTGGTGCCGTAGATAATACCGGCAGTGGGAAAGTCAGGGCCGGGGATATACTGCAAAAGATCCCGAGATGTTAGATCAGGATTATCTATGACTGCCTTTGCGGCTTCAATGACTTCAAAAAGATTATGGGGCGGAATGTTGGTGGCCATACCAACAGCAATACCCGAGGAACCGTTTACTAAAAGGTTGGGGATTTTGGCGGGAAGCACACAGGGCTCTGACAAAGAATCATCATAATTTGCTACAAACTCAACGGTTTCCTTGTCCAGATCCTCCATCATCTCATGGGCGATACGCGTCATTCTGATTTCGGTATACCTCATTGCAGCCGGAGGGTCGCCGTCCACGGAACCGAAATTTCCCTGTCCGTCCACAAGGGGATACCTTAAAGAAAAATCCTGGGCCATCCGCACGATGGTATCATAAACCGCGGTATCGCCATGGGGATGATATTTACCGATAACATCACCGACAATGCGGGCGGATTTTTTATACGCTTTGTTCCAATCGTTTTTCAAATCTCGCATTGCATATAGTACACGTCTGTGCACGGGCTTCAAACCGTCGCGCACTTCCGGAAGCGCCCTCCCGATGATTACACTCATGGCATAATCGAGATACGACTTTTTCATCTCGCTCTCGATACTGATCTGTGCCAACTTTCCTGTATTCAACATATTAAACACCCAATTGTCTGTTCTTTCAGAATTTAGTCACCTCAACCTTTATCCGCCACCGTACTTTGGCGGATTTAGTTCACTTTATTCACTTCTGATTTTCAATCCCATAAGGATCAACCATTTGTTGATAACTGGTATAATAAATATCCGTTAATGTTAAAAAAGCAGTGGCAACCAGAGGGCCGTAAATAATACCCAGGATTCCGAACATCTTCAATCCACCGATAATTGAGAAAAAAACAAGGAGCGTATGCATTTTCACCCGTTGACCCACCAGTTTTGGTTTTAACAGATACTCAATTCCACCGGAAAGTATGATGTAAAAAACAACAAAAAATATCCCTGATGCGATCCGTGCCTTTAAGAATAGATAAATAGACACGGGAATAAATACGACACCGATTCCTATGATGGGAAGAAAAGCGAGCAGGGACATGATAACCCCCCATAAAAATGGGGAGTTAAAATTGAAAAAGAAAAAAACAACCCCTCCCGCAACCCCCTGAATTAAACCGCAAAGTCCATTACCGATAAGAATGGCGCCGGCCATGTCCTTAAATTTTTGAATCAGTTTTTCGTCTTGGTCCCTTGGCAGCGGAGAAAGATCAATGATAAATGCAATCAGTTTGCCCCCGTCAATTAAAAGATAATAGATAATAAGGAGCATAAAAAAGAAATACATAAGAAATTTGAGTACGTTCGAGGCAATAGAACTGGCCTGCTGAAATAGAAAGAGGCCCACGAATTTTCCGAGTTCCGAGATCGCCTTGTTTACCTCTTCTCCTGTAATTTTTATATTTAAACCGGAAAGAAAAAGGTTTGCTCGTTCAAGGACCTTGCTGCTTTCAAGGAGCGGTTTGATCTGGTCGCTGATTGCCCCGGCCTTTCCCATAAGATACAGTCCGTAAGCTTCTTTTGACAAAATGCCCACAAAAAACACGGTCGGGATAAACAGGATAAAAAATATAAAAGCACAGGTTAGCAGCGATGCAAAAGAAGAATTGATTTTTCTGTTTAAAAAATCATATATTGGTTTGAAAATGCCGGTCACCACAGCGGCAAGAACAATAACAGACATAAAAGGCCAGAAAAGCCAGCCCAAAGAAAAAGCTGAGATGAGAAAAAGGGCTAAAAAAAACCACAAAATAATGTCATGGGAAGTTCTATCCGGCATAGGTCATCCAATTAAAACTAAGTTTCGTTATCACAGGCTATATTGTTTCTATTCCAGGGACCCGATCACCCTTGAAGTTCATGGGTGGCAACAAGAGCAACAAATCCCCTTTCCTAATTTAACTTAACGGAAATACTACTACTTTTCTAATATACAGGTTTATTAATGGCAACCTGTTTATGCCATCAGAATGGAAGAATGGCCCCGGTGAAATAGAAAAAACTTTCACCCCAGTACGATCTGCCGGACCTACGGGGCAAGCGGGGTAAAAATGAGGGAAGGTGTTTTACTTACTCGCAAATCCACCAGCCACAAATAAAAGAAGGGTTTCATAAACGAAAACCGGGACATAGCTATCAAATAACCCATAAACAATCCCGCCGCCAATGATGGCCGGCACAGCACAAAAAACCAAGATACCCAACCTTCTGCTGATGTTCATCTATGCAAATCTCCTCTAAGTATAAACTTCTCAGAACGCTCTTTATTCAAAACCAAGAAGGTTAAAATGTCAACAACTTGATAATATTAGGAATTATCTTATATTAAATTCTTCGCCTAACCTTATAAATAACTGTAACACAATTTTTTAATTCTTAACAATAACATTTAATTAAGTAAAGGAAAAAACAGACAACCCTCTTTATTTTTTAGTATTATCATAACAGGTTGACGATTATGCGTGTTTTTAATAAGATACAAAGAATAATATTTTTAACGGAAACCAAACCTTGATGAACTCGTAAAAAGTCCGATTTAGACGGTTTCGTAGAAAGTTCAAATTCAAGGCGTACAAATTTTGTAATCATGAGGCGTACTTATCGTACGTTGAATGATTGCGGAATGCAGCACAACGCGGAAGTTGGACTTTTTACGAAACCGTCAAACCTTTGCAACATGTGCCTGATTATATTCTCCTATAATATGCATCCCCGTTACCGGTTGATATTTGCTGCCAACCGGGACGAATATTACAACCGTCCTACAGCACCGCTTTGTTTTTGGGATGACGCGCCGGGCATTCTTGCCGGCCGTGATTTAAAGCGTAATGGAACATGGCTCGGGGTCACCCGGACCGGACGAATTGCGGCCATCACCAATTTCAGAGAACCTGATTTTCAGATTGAGAATGCGCCCTCCCGTGGTCATCTTATCAGCAATTTTCTGGTCTCAAAAGAATCCCCCAAAACCTATATAGAGCACGTTAAATCCATGGGGCACAAATTCAACGGATTTAATCTTTTTATCGGGGACAGGGCTGAGCTGTTTTATTATTCTAACCGGAAAAACCACATTGAGAAATTAAAACCCGGCTTATACGGTGTGAGCAATCGCTTTCTCGACACGCCATGGCCCAAGGTTACCAAAGCAAAGGCTGCTCTCAAAAAACTGATTGACAACACGGATAAAATTAACCATGAAGACCTATTCGGCATTCTCAAAGACAGCGCTTATCCGCCGGACAGCGAGCTCCCTGACACCGGCGTCGGCATCCGTTGGGAACGTGTGCTTTCCCCTTTGTTCATCACAAGCAAATTTTACGGAACCCGTTCATCTTCAGTGGTTTTAATAGAACGGTCTGATAGAGTAACATTTTTGGAACGGACATTTATTCCAGACGGCGCCGTACCCAAAGAGGAAAAAACCCTGAAATATAGCTTTGATATAATATAGTGTAACAAAATTCGGATAAAAACCCTTGACAAACCTACCCTAGATGCTTAAAATTTCAATATAAATTATGTTCTTTTTCATCTTTTTTCCCAGAGTATCTCTTTGTGGGGGCGAAACGGCTTCGACGGGGATAAAGAAGCATCGGCTGCATGCCAAGCTCCTGTCGGCTTGTAAAAATGGCGGGAAACTTAAAATAATCGCAGACGATTATAATTACGCTTTAGCCGCTTAAGGCTAACGTCCTACCGGATTATTCCTGCGCATCCGGCAAGGGCGTCGACGAGTAGGATAGCCGGTCCTGATATCCCGTTAACGGATCGGTGATATTTTTACGGGATAGCCTGTCAAGCATCTTGCCTGGAGGAGACTTGATAAGGCGAAAGCCAAATTTCAGGATATGTATGTAGACGCCTGTGCGGAATGTTCACGGACGCGGGTTCGACTCCCGCCGCCTCCACCACTTATATTAAGCGATTTCAATAAGTTATATTGATTTCGCTTTTTTATTTGGTATCCCACAGGTAGCCCCACTTATTAACCTTTTAACTCTCAGTTCAATAGAATTATTTTCTTGATACACACATCTAATCATTCGATATCACAAAAACCGAACACACTTTAAAATTTAATATTGCAGATATCATTAATAACGCCCTAAATCAGCGGCGGAGAAAAAGACCTTTGCTATAGCTGCACCACGCTTATTCCCCGTCCGCTGCATTTTGTTGTTAACTGTTTTAGTAGTATCTTTGGGCTCATGCATTAATCCAGCGCAATGCCTCCTCGCATTCGCTCGAAGAGAAGCTTCTTATCTCGCCGCTGATTACCAATTCAGCGATTTTCAATCCCCATTCGATCCATTTCGGCCCGCCAATCACACCCATTTTGTCAAAATCGTTTCTGTGTGAAAGTCCAAAATGAGCGTCATCCCATAATGCTGCAGTCGTCCAACCATGGAATTCATCACCCATATCCAGCAGAAGTCGCGCCTTGCCATGTTCGCGGATAATCGATTCCAGACGTGGAATGAGGACATCCTTATAGTCCTGATCTGTTAATTTACCTGCAGCACTAAGTACGAGAATATTCCCCTTGCTTTCCGGTAACACCTTAATCATGAAATTCTCCTTTCGGGTTACACAGTGAATAGTAAAAGCATCTGTCTACACTTAAAATTAAATCGTGTGGAATCATATACAGTTAGCCGTCTTTGTTAATGATGAATCCGGATCCCAGACTTCGCTGCTTGAACTCCCGCTGCTGTTCATCACCGAAAAATTTCTTAAAAAAACCTTAAACGGATCTTGATCCCCCCGCGGGATTTGATAAAAGTGGTGGAACACTGGCCCGCCGCCCTTGATGGTTTTTACGGTGCTGATATTGACCACCGCCGGACTGACGGTTTCGGCAAGGGTACTAAAACTCTCAGGGGTTGTTGATTGGCCCCATGGCATGGCCCAGAGATTTGCAGCCGGATGAACAAGTGAAAGCGCAAAAACCAGAGCAAATGTGATCATCGCGACGACAAAAGTCTTTATTGTTGTTACGTTGTGTTTGCATATAAGATCATTCATCGGAGTTCTCCTTTTTTCTTTCGAAATCTTTTGGTATGCGTTTAAATCTGTTACCTCCTTTTATTAGAGCAGTGCTTTTGAAGATACCGTTTTAAACGGCGGATTGCCGCTCCAAAAGAAATGTGTATGGAAAGATAAAGGTCTTCGAAACCTGATCCCGTTTCAGAGTCGTGTCTCACAACAATGGCTTGACCAGGTACATCTATGTTTATCGTCACATGATAGAGATGATTTCTTTGATGATGGGCTCCTGACTGGTCGATGACAACTCTGCAATGCTCGATATGATTGTTGAATCGGTTGAGTTTGGCAGCCATGTTGCTTACAAAATCCTTGATATGTTCTGCTTCGAGACCATGACGAAAACTTACATCCAGAGGGAATTGCACGGCGACGGGTTCTTGTTGTAATAATGGGAGCTGCGCTTTTTCGGAAATCAGTCCCAGGGGGAAGATTTGACTGATTCTGGTGAGGAGTTCATCCATATCGAAAGGTTTGGAAAGTATTGCCGCAGCTCCCAGGCGCTCGGCCAAATCAAATATTTTATTATCCGGAAAAGCTGTGATCAACATCATTGGAGGAAAATCATCGAACTCTTTTGCAGTTTCAAGAACTTGAAGACCTGTAGCTCCCGGCATACGAATGTCTGATATGATTAAATCAAATCCGCGAAAATATTCCAAAGGACCCAAAAATCCAAGATGCTTCATAAGGTCATTTCCATCTTTGCACGCAACAACGTTACAGCCCTTTTTTTGTAAATACCATGAAAGCATCCTGCGCATTTCAAGATCATCTTCTGCAAGCAGTATTCGTAATGGAGAATGTTCATAATAAGAATCCTGTGGGGGACGGTTTTTTACAGATCGCATGCTATGTTTCTGTTTAACCATATCCATCTCCTGTAACTTTTAGTCGCAATTAACGGAAATAATCTTGGTCATACCGAAGAAAGCAAAATTTCACGCACCTTGTTCAGCATGTCGTCTATATCGAAAGGCTTGTCAAATAATGCCGCTACACCCAACCGCTCTGCCTGGATATGGGTTTCTTTATCTCCGAAAGCAGTCATTAGGATCATGGGCGGAAAATTTTTGTCTTCGCTTGCACCCATCAATATTTCCATCCCCGTTACACCGGGCATCCTAATATCTGAAATGATCAAATTGAAATTCCTCTGATTTTCTTCATGTAAAAAGAGGGATGAAAGTTGATCGAGCAGAGATATTCCGTCAGGGCATTCCGTAACCTGGTAGCCTTCTTTTCGAAGCATCAATGCCAACAAGCGACGCATTTCCTCGTCATCTTCCGCCAGCAATATACAAAACAAATTCCTTTCAAGAGTCCTTATAGATCGTCGAGATCTATCGTTTTTCTTTTCGGTGTCTTTTTCCATTTCAGATCTCCTTTCCTGATCTCTTCTTAAATAGGTATTCAGCAATTAACATGCCAGACTACAGAGGGAGGCTTAAGTTGCATCCTTTCCGGTCCCAAATAATCATAAAAAAAACGGAAAGAAATGGAATATAGCCGTTAACTATGCTGATAGCCTGTGGGTTTTCACTTTCGAAGGAATGACACCTTACGTTAATTAGCAATTATACCCGCGAATACTGGAATCCATAAAATAATGGGGCGGGGCATTTTTCCGTTTTGGGGCAGAATGTCCCGATTTGGGCGAAAGCTTTTTTTTCGGAAGGTTGGATAAAAGCCGCAAGAGAAAAAAACAGAAAACAGACAACCAGATAATGCCAAACATCCTATCTGGACCAAGTTTGGTGAGAACTTACAGAAAAACAGGCGTGCTGCAAAGGAAAAACCCGGCTGTCAATCTCATTCGATTTTATAGTGTTGCAGCTTGCGATACAGGGTTTTACGATTCAGATTCAGCACTCTTGCAGCCAAAGTCTTGTTTCCTCCGACCGTTTTCAAGACATGAAGAATGTAGTGACGCTCAACTTCATGAATCGGAACGAGTTCGGCTGGGTTATCACTTCCAACAAGAAAGTGAGAGGCTTTATAGTTGCGTATTTTTTCCGGAAGATCATCGACAGAAATTTTTTCATATCTTGTTAATACAACAGCTCGTTCAATGGTATTCCGAAGTTCTCGCACATTGCCGGGCCATGTATAATTTAGAAGTTTTTCTGAGACCTCATTTGATATCCCAGCTATTTGTTTTCCTGAACGAATGGCGAACTGTTCAACAAAATGCTGGGCAAGTAGAAGAATGTCGGTTCCACGCTCTCGAAGCGGCGGAAGATCAATCTGAATGACATTAATGCGATAATACAGGTCTTCACGAAACCGAGCTTCTTCAACGGCTGTTTCAATGTCACGATTGGTCGCAGCAATGATTCGCACATCAAAAGCGATTTCCGAGGTGCCGCCGATTGGGCGAACGCAGCGTTCTTCCAGAGATCTAAGGAGCTTGGGTTGAAGGGTCAATGGGAAATCACCGATTTCATCAAAAAAGAGGGTTCCGCCGTTGGCCTGAAAAAACAATCCTTTGCGTTCTGTTTTAGCATCGGTAAACGCGCCGCGTTTATGGCCGAAAAGCTCACTTTCCAACAGCGCATCCGGCAAAGCGGCACAGTTGACGGCGATAAAAGGGGCTTCACGTCGGCGGCTCTGTTTATGAAGGGCCTGTGCCACAAGCTCTTTTCCCGTTCCGGTTTCTCCGGTAATGAGAATAGAAGTTTCAGTGTCGGCAACACGTGCGAGTCGATTAATCAGCTTACGCATGGGGGAACTTTCGCCAATCAGTTCATCAAACCGATGAGATTTTTTAAGCGCTTCACTCAAAAGTTTAACCTTCTCTTTAAGGGTGCGGTGTTTTACGGCACGGTCAAGGGCGATGGCCAGGAAATCCGTATCGATCGGTTTGGTAACGAAATCGTATGCTCCTGCGCGAATAGCGGCAATGGCGGTCTCCATACTCCCAAATGCCGTGATGACAATTACCGGGATATCGGGCCTGTTGGCAACAATTCGTTCACAAAGCTCTATCCCGTTCATGCCTGGCAGATTCAGATCTGTCAGGAGAACGTCAAACGATTCTGTCTTCAGAGCATCAAGCGCTTTTTCGGCTGAGATGTACCATGTTGGATGGAAGCCGTACCGTTTGAGATCGTCTTCAAGCATCTCACACATCATTTGTTCATCATCAACGATCAGGATTTTTCCGCGCATTCGTCAACCTCCAGTGGTATATAAATTGTAAAACAGCTCCCCTCACCGACCTTGCTCTTAACATCAATCCATCCGCCATGTTCTCGAGCGATTTCATAAGCAATGGACAGCCCCAATCCAGTACCTTCGCCCACATTTTTAGTTGTGAAGAAAGGCTCAAATAGATGGTTGATATTGTCTTCAGAAATACCTTTTCCCTCATCTTTAATATATAAGGCCACATAATTTTGTTCCTGGTCACTACTCAGAGTCGGATGGCATGAGTATTTCATATGAAGCCCCACATCCAGACGTCCGCCGTCAGGCATGGCCTGAATCCCATTCATAACCAGATTCATCAGAACCTGCTGCATTTGAGATGGGTCGATTGGAACCAAGGGTATGTTATCATTTGTTATAAGCTCAAGTTTAACGTTTTGCTTTTCGGCGGTTGAATTCAGCATTTTCAGGACTTGACCGGCAAGATTTTTAAGATCAACAGATGACTTTTGAGGTGCCCGGCGTCTGGCAAAATCGAGCAACTGCCGGATAAGCTTTGTCATACGTTCCGTCTGTTCTCTGATAATTTCCGAACATTCTATGATTTCTTTTTTCTTCAGGCCTTCGGTGACAATGAGCTTGGCTCTTCCTGAAACGACGTTAAGGGGGGTGCCCAGTTCATGGGCAATCCCTGAAGAGAGGCGACCCAGCGTGGCCAGACGTTCGGTGTGACGCAATTGCTCAAGTGCGGCGATGCGTGCTTCAGTCTCTTTGCGGACGGCTTCCTGGGCTGCTGCAAGCTGTTCGCACGTTTGATTCATTGCGCTTGCCAGACTGGACAGTTCATCCCGTCCATGAACAACGACTCGCGCTGAAAAATCGCCTTTACCAATCTGCCGGGTGATTTCCATCAGTTGATTCAACGGACGGCCGACAAATTTAACACCCAGCACCCACAGCATGATAAAGCCTAACAACGCCGTCAGGATGCCGAGGATAATAGATCGCCATACAGTTTTATGGATATAATCCTTTAACTTAGATAAAGATTCTGAAATTTCAAGAGCCCCATACTCTCTTTTACTGATTTTGACCGGCACATAAGTATACAGATGACCGGGTCCGTCTTCATCCGTCCTTTTAACAGAGATTTCATGCCCTTGGAATACTGGTAACAGTTTTGCCCGTGTAACACGAGGCTTATAGGGGTCACCCGCCGGAGCATCCAGCCAGACCCACCGAATCCGCAAATGTTTTTCCTCTCTATCCACCCTTTTGATAAGTTCCAGAGCCCGATTTTGGCCAGCCTCATGCCAGGTGTCAAGGTTCAATTCCTTAATGGTGTTTCCAAGCAAAATGGCGTTTTTCTTCATGTCGCTATCAAACAGATTGACATCGCGTTTGACTGAAAAGTACCCATCAATGACCAAAAGAATTATGATCCCTGAAAAAATTAAACTAATGATTTTTATGGCTAGTTTCATCTATACCTTCACTCATTCGAAAAATGTTATCCATCAAAAAGTCTGGAAATAATACGATATGGCTAGTCGCTCACCCTGTTATGGTTCGAGCAAATCCTTCGAGGGGAAAATTCCGCATTAGGTGGAACTCGGTTTCCATGGCACGAGAAATGCAACAGGAACGCTATAGATTGAATTTTTCGTGTCCAGGTGGTATACTCACCTCGACCATTCTAATCGACCGTACTTAAAATATTAATATTAATTAATATGAACTTCGATTGTCAAGGCGGAGTTCGATAAATCGTTGAGGGATTTAAGTGCTAATCAGGTGTAAATGGCACATAAAACATTCAGAAAACATATGCCGTGCAATTTCTATTTGGATTAGGAAATATAAAGGCAAATTTATTAAGAACAACCTCACCAACGGATAGGCGTACTGGCTTTAGACCACCAAACAGGCAATATAGGCTATATCCAGGTGGTGGTGAAATAGGAGTTTGTCATGGAACTGAGAACAATAGATCCTGAAGAAGCAAAGAAGGCGTCTATAACTGAGCTGATGCAGAGACTCTCTTCGAGTGAAAAGGGACTTTCCGGGTCCGAGTTAAAAGAGCGGCTTGAGGTTTATGGGTATAATGAAATATCAGAAAAACGGGTAAATCCATTGCTCAAATTCCTGGGGTACTTCTGGGGGCCGATTCCCTGGATGATCGAGGTGGCTGCCGTGCTTTCGGCTGTAGTCCGGCACTGGGCGGATTTCACGATTATCATCATCCTGCTGGCCTTCAATGGGGTGCTGGGTTTCTGGCAGGAATACCAGGCCGGCAACGCGGTGGAAGCACTCAGGAAAAAGCTGGCCCTCAAAAGCCGGGCTCTGAGGGACGGCAACTGGCAGGAAATCAATGCCAAAGAGCTGGTGCCGGGTGATATCATCCGTCTGCGCCTGGGAGACATCATCCCGGCCGACGTCAAGCTGTTCGACGGTGAGTACCTGAGCGTGGACCAGTCCGCCCTTACCGGCGAGTCCCTGCCGGTCAACAAGCGGGCGGGCGACATCGCCTATTCGGGCTCGATCGCCAAACAGGGGGAGATGGTAGGCCTGGTGACAGCAACCGGCAGCGACACCTATCTCGGTAAGACCGCCAAACTCGTCGCCAGTGCCAAACCCGTTTCTCATTTCCAGAAGGCCGTATTGCAAATCGGCGACTACCTGATCTATCTCAGCCTGGCTCTGGTGGCTGTCCTCATCCTCGTACAGTTGTTTCGAGGGACCGCCCTGCTCGAACTGGTTCAGTTCGCCCTCATCCTCACTGTCGCCTCCATTCCCGTGGCCATGCCGGCGGTGCTTTCCGTCACCATGGCTGTAGGGGCGCTGGCGCTTTCCAAACTGAAGGCCATCGTCTCCCGTCTGGAATCCATCGAGGAGATGGCCGGGATGGACATCCTCTGTTCTGATAAGACCGGGACCCTCACCCAAAACAAGCTGACACTGGGTGATCCCATGATCTTCGAGGTCGAAGACGCCCAGGACCTCATCCTGGCCGCAGCCCTTGCCTCGAAGGCCGAGGATCAGGATGCCATCGACCTGGCGGTGATTGGCGGGCTTCAGGATCAAGGCGCGCTCAAGCCCTACGAGCAACTCAAATTCGTGCCCTTCGATCCGGTGGGCAAACGCACCGAGGCCACCATCAAGGGCACCCAGAATCAAACCTTCAAGGTCACCAAAGGTGCACCGCAGGTTATTCTCGGGCTTGCTCAGGTCGACCCGGATACCATGGCCAAGGCTGACCAGGCTATCAACGACTTCGCCGCCAAGGGCTACCGCACCCTCGGGGTGGCCCGGTCCCGGGACGACGGTCCCTGGCAGTTTCTGGGCATTCTACCCCTCTATGATCCGCCACGGGAGGACTCCGCCGATACCATCGCCCAGGCTCAGGCCCACGGTATTCAAGTAAAGATGGTGACTGGAGACAACCTCGCCATCGCCCGCGAGATTGCCGGACAGCTGGGACTCGGAAAGATCATTTATGCTGCGGACAGACTGCTGAAAACCGGCAAGGACAAAGAAGAAATGGCCACCGATACGGCCCAGCAGGTGGAACAGGCCAACGGCTTTGCCCAGGTCTTCCCTGAGCACAAATATGGCATCGTCAAGGCGCTGCAAGCCCGGGGCCACATTGTCGGCATGACCGGCGACGGGGTCAATGATGCACCGGCCCTGAAGCAGGCCGATATTGGTATCGCTGTCAGCGGCGCCACCGACGCTGCCCGCGCGGCGGCATCTCTGGTGCTAACAGCACCGGGGCTGTCGGTGATTATCAATGCAGTCGAAGAGGCGCGCCGGATCTTTGAGCGCATGAACAGTTATGCCATCTACCGCATCACGGAGACAATCCGCATCATGGTCTTCGTGGTACTGGCGATGATCGTGTTCAACTTCTATCCCATCACCGCCATTATGATCATCCTGCTGGCCTTGCTCAATGACATCCCCATCATGACCATCGCTTACGACCGGACCGGACTTGATCCGAACCCCGTGCACTGGAACATGCACCGGGTCATTGTTGTTTCGACGGTTATGGGCCTGACCGGTGTTGCCGGCAGCTTCCTGATGCTCTTCCTGGCGGTGGACTGGTTGCATCTGACCATCCCTCAGATCCAAACCTATATATTCCTGAAGATGGCCGTAGCCGGACACCTGACCTTGTTTGTGTCCCGCAGCAAAGGGTTTTTCCTGAAAAAGCCCTATCCAGCCCCGGTCATGATCTGGTCGGCTGTCGGCACCAAACTCCTGGGAACCATTCTGGCAGCCTATGGGTTTGGCCTGATCACGCCGATCACCTGGCCACAAATCGCGTTGATCTGGGGCTATTCCATCACCTGGGCCTTCCTCACCGACTGGGCCAAGGCACGGGTTTATCAACACTTTGATATGAAAACCACGCGGCATCAGAATTTTCTCGGGGTCGTGAAACAGTCGCTGCATCACCACACGGCACATACGGTCTCGCGGTGATGCAGACATAAAAAAGGAGGTAACTGATGAAAGATGTAAAACGTATTCTTGTGGTAAGCAGAATGACCGAAAATTGTCGAAAAACTGTCCAGTATGGCATTTCAATGTCCAAAAAATATGGGGCAGAGCTTTACGTTGTTCATGTGATTCATAATCCTTTCTCATATGAAGGATGGAACCTGCCAATAATGTCATTGGAGGAGGACTTCAAAAAAATTCAGCGAAAAGTGAAAAAGGAGCTGCATGCAATCATAAATTCGGAGAAAACAGAAGGAATGATTGTGAAAGAATTGGTTAGAGAGGGAGAACCCACAAAGGAAATTTTGAAAGTGGTTCAAGAAGAAAATATAGATCTCCTTATCATGCTTGCCCATGAGGAGGGGCGTTTGGAGCACTTTCTCTTTGGACGCAGCAATGAAGAACTTGTTCGGAGGATGCCCTGCTCAATTTTCATGGTGAAAAAGTAACCTTGATGGTCTCGTAAAAAGTCGAGAATTCGCTTTTGTCGTCATTTCGGCGAAAGCCGGAATCCAGTAAATTCAATTACTTCTGGATGCCGGATCAAATCCAGCATGACGGTTTTGGGACTTTTTACGAGACCGTTAATTTTAGGAGGAATTAAATGAAGTTTAATGAGATAAGAAAAATAGCCAAAGGCATGGGTGTAAATACTTACAGGATGAAGAAGGCAGATATAATCCATGCCATTCAACATATCGAAAATAACATTGAATGCTATGGAACGAAGAGGGTAGAATACTGTAATGAAGATCCTTGTTTATGGAGAGATGACTGCCTGGCTTTAAAGCATAGGGTAAGACAATGAAATTATGCTTTTATTTTCCCAGACCCGAGAAATATTTTCACTGTGCTTCTTCAGTATGGTTTCAGAGACCATGATAATATAATATGAGATTGAAGATTGCAAAAGATAAAGACAAAACTCGGCCGCAGCATAGGACCCCTTTTTGGGCTGCTTCTTTTCATGGCGGCCCTATGGGTTTTACATCACGAACTTCAGGCCTACCAACTCAATGATATCGTCCGACATTTTGAGGAGATTCCTGATCGTCGCATTTTCCTGGCGTTGGCCCTAACCTTCATCAGCTATTTTGTGATGACCGGATACGACGTGCTGGCGTTACGCTATATCCGGCACCCTCTACCTTTCGGAAAAACAGCTTTGGCCTCTTTTATCGGATATGCCTTCAGCAATAACATCGGATTATCCATGATCGCCGGTGCTTCGGTTCGTTACCGCCTCTATTCGGCCTGGGGTCTTTCGACCCTTAAAATTACTAAAGTAGTTGCTTTTTGCAGTCTGACGCTCTGGCTTGGATTTTTCACCATTAGCGGCCTGACATTTATATTTAAACCCATCTCAATCCCAGAGGTGCTCCACCTGCCATTTACTTCCGTCCGCACACTGGGCGCGGTCCTTCTTGCAGTGGTAGGGGCATACCTGCTGTTAAGTGTTTTAAGAAAAAGGCCGCTCACTATACGAGAATGGGAATTTCCGCTACCCTCTGTCGGTCTGTTGATCGCCCAGAGCACAATAGCTTCACTGGATTGGATCGTGGCAGGAGGTGTGCTCTATTCTTTGATGCCGCCGTTGCCGGCTTTCACCTTCATCCAATTTATCGGCATTTACTTGTTGGCCCAGTTAGCCGGATTGCTGAGCCAGGTTCCGGGTGGCCTGGGCGTTTTTGAGACCACGGCTCTTCTATTTCTTTCTCCCTATATGCCGGCATCAGAGATCCTGAGCGTACTCCTGGTTTACAGGGCTATATACTATCTGCTGCCTCTTGGTGCGGCTACGGCTCTACTGGGAGGACAGGAGATTCTCCAAAATAGAGAGAAGGTTCATCGGTTCATAATAACCTTCAGCCAATGGGTTTCGGGTTTGGTACCACATGTATTAAGCTTCGCAGTATTTGTGGCAGGTGCTATCCTTCTTTTTTCCGGAACCACTCCCGAGGGCAGTTGGCGTTTGATGCAGCTTGAAAAGTTCCTGCCTCTCCCGGTTCTCGAAATCTCTCATTTTCTCGGAAGTCTTGCAGGAATGGGCTTGCTGATTCTGTCTCGAGGTCTCCAACGGAGGCTTGATGCTGCTTACGTTTTTACCATCGTTCTTCTTGCCAGCGGGGCGGTGTTTTCCTTGCTCAAGGGATTGGATTATGAAGATGCAGTCATACTTTTGGTTATGCTTGCAGTCCTGCTTTCCTGTCGTCGTCATTTTTACAGGAAAGCCTCCATATTCAGCCAAAGCTTTGATACAGAGTGGATTGTTCTATTGGCTATCGTTCTCATTTGCTCGGTCTGGCTGGGGATGTTTTCTTACAAACATGTCGAATATTCTGGGGATCTGTGGTGGCATTTTACTTTTTTCGGCAATGCCTCTCGATTCTTGCGCGCCATGGCCGGAGCCACAGGGGTGATTCTGTTTTTTAGCATGGCAAAGCTTTTTAGACCTGCCATCCCTAAAACTGCTCTAACTCGGAAAGACGACTTGGATAAGGCTATTCCGATCGTTAGGCAATCTTTAAAAGCTTATGCCAATCTTGCCCTTCTCGGTGATAAATCGTTTCTTTTCAGCGAGAATATGAATGCCTTTATCATGTATGGCGTGGAAGCCCGGAGCTGGATTGGAATGGGTGACCCCATTGGCCCGGAGGAACAATGGCCGGAGCTGATTTGGCGATTTCGGGAAATCTGCGACCACTACGACGGCCACCTCGTATTTTACAAGGTCGGGTCGGAAAAACTTTTTCTTTACCTGGATCTCGGGCTGACATTACTAAAGCTTGGAGAAGAAGCGCTTGTTGAGTTGAAACCCTTTTCCTTAAATGGGAGCATTCGCAAGGGATTGCGTTATACAGTCCGCAAGCTTGAAAAAACGGGATGCGTTTTTGAGATTATACCCCGGGAAGCCTTACCACACTTACTTCCGGAGCTTAAACATATTTCAAACGTCTGGCTGAATGATAAAAACACACGGGAGAAAGGATTTTCCCTTGGATCCTTTAACCAGGACTATTTGAAGCAATTCCCGGTCGGCATTGTAAAAAAAGACGATAAAATCGTCGCCTTCGCCAATATTTGGGCCGGAGCAGAAAGAAAAGAATTATCCATTGATCTTATGCGTCATCTCCCGGATGCACCACACGGCGTTATGGAATATCTCTTTGTTCAACTTATGCTCTGGGGTGGGAAAGAAGGATACCAATGGTTCAATCTCGGAATGGCGCCTCTATCCGGTTTGAAAGACCATACTTTTGCCCCCCTTTGGAATAGGTTGGGGGCCTTTGCTTTCCGTCATGGAGAACATTTTTACAATCTTCAAGGACTGCGGCAGTATAAAGAAAAATTCAAACCACAGTGGGATGCGAAATATATAGCCTGTCCCGGCGGGCTGGCGCTGCCGCGCATTTTGGCCAACATCGCCTCTCTGGTATCGGGGGGTGTGAAAGGAATTATTGCAAGATAAAACTGGATCAATATGCTGAAATCCTGAATTAGGTATTTTTATCTTGATTATTTCAATAGGGGGAAAATTATGAAAAAAGCAAAATTTCAAGTGGGTCAAGAAAAACCTGAAATCGAGGTTAACAAACCATCTGAAAAGAAATTCTGGCAAAAACAGGGTCCTTTTTCCATCTGGTATTTCATTATAATGTTGGCTCTGTTGTATTTCATACAGACTGCGGCCCAGGTAAAAAAAGAGCAAATTCCTTACAGCAAGTTTCAGCAATACCTTGAAGCGAATAAGATTGCAGAATGTACCATAAAGCAAAACTCCATAACAGGGACATTGAAATTGACAGACAAAGAAGCCGGTAAGCCAAGGTATTTTATAACTATTCCGCTCCATAACCCTGAACTGGCCGCTGCTCTGGAAAAGCATGGAGTCAAATATAATGTTGCGCTGGAAAGTCACTTTTTGAGTGATCTCCTTTTTACCTGGATCATCCCTTTTGCGATCATCTTTCTAATATGGGGCTATCTTGGCAAAAAGATGGGTTCGGCGGGAATGAATTTCATGAATATCGGTAAGAACAAGGCACATATCCATGCGGAAACCGGGCAAGAGGTTACTTTTAAAGATGCTGCAGGGGTGGATGAAGCCAAGCAAGAGCTTGGAGAAGTCATCGAATTTCTACGCAATCCGGAACACTTCCAAAGATTGGGAGGGCGCATGCCTAAAGGCGTGCTCCTGGTGGGGCCTCCGGGCACGGGCAAAACACTGCTTGCCAGAGCGGTTTCAGGAGAAGCGAGTGTCCCCTTTTTCAACATCAGCGGTTCGGATTTCATTGAAATGTTTGTGGGTGTGGGTGCGGCACGGGTGCGTGATCTCTTTGAACAGGCCAGAACAAAGGCGCCCTGTATAATTTTTATTGATGAGCTCGATGCCATTGGACGACAGCGAGGCGGATCGGTTGCCATGGGCGGACACGACGAGAGAGAGCAGACTTTAAACCAGCTTCTTGTGGAAATGGATGGTTTTGATACCGCTAAAGGAATTGTTGTTTTAGCGGCGACCAACCGGCCTGATGTATTGGACAAGGCCCTACTGAGAGCCGGTCGGTTTGACCGGCAGATCGTGGTTGATAAACCGGATTTGAAAGGAAGGGAAGACATCCTGAAGATTCATACCCGTGAGTTAAAGCTGTCCCAGAATGTGGATCTTAAAATTATAGCCAGAAGAACGCCCGGTTTTGTGGGGGCTGATCTTGCCAATGTGGCAAATGAAGCTGCTATTCTGGCGGCACGAAAAAATCGTGATGCTATAACAACGTCCGACTTTGAAGCCGCCATAGACCGGGTTATTGCCGGGCCGGAGAAGAAAAGCAGCACATTGAGCCCGGAAGAAAAACACAGGGTGGCCTATCATGAATCCGGTCATACACTGGTGGCAGACCTTGTTCCCACGGGTGAACCGGTTCATAAAGTATCTATCATCCCCAGGGGGATTGGCGCTCTAGGGTACACGCTCCAGGTTCCGGAAAAAGAAAAATTTCTGGCCACAAAAAATGAACTTTTAGATCAAATCGCCATTCTTCTTGGCGGAAGAGTTGCCGAAGAGATTGTTTTCGGCGATATTTCTACGGGCGCCCAAAACGACCTTGAACGATCCTCGGAACTTGCCCGTAGCATGGTTTGTACTTATGGAATGAGTGAAAAATTGGGCGCCATTACATTTGGAAAAAAGAATAAATCGCTCTTTTTAGGAACAGAATACAGTGAAGAGAAAAACTACAGTGAAGATACAGCCAGACAGATAGATGTAGAGGTTAAAACAGTAATAGAAACAAGCTATAAACGGGTTACTGCTATTTTAAAAGAAAACAGGTCCATATTAGATGATCTGGCCGCCAGACTGGAGGAAAAAGAGGCGTTGTCCGGCAATGAAGTACAAGAGATTATAAAAAAACATAAGATTTAAAATAGTGGATAGTCTCAATTTATTATTCTTTTTTGATACTCCGCCGCTTGCGGTGGGGAGCGTCATAACCTTTCTCGTACATGAGGTAGAGCAGGACCCCCGGATCAAGATTGCTGCTTCTGGTGCCCATCATCAAACCTCCCATAGCAGATAACCCCATAGTGATGTCCTGCCGCCATCCGTCTATCAAGGCCGCCATGCTGGCCTCGTTTCCCAGGTGCGCGACAATCATTCGCCCGCGAGCGGCCTCTCCGAGGGTAGCGATGATATACTCATAGGAAAGACCGTGAAATCCGTAGCGTCGCATTGCCTCATGCCAGAATATAAATACAGAATTTATTACAATTCTTTCTTGTTTTAGATACTGCAATCGAATCAATGAGGCGGGGCATTTTTTCAAATCGGGGCAGAATGCCTCGATCTGAGCATAGGTTTATTTAGAGACAAGCTATTTCGAGAGTAAAATATTAACAAAAAAAGAAAGGTGTATAGAGAGAGGAAACTTGGCAGGCGGTATCAGTCGACTCCGTAGTCTTGAAGCTTGCGATACAGGGTTTTACGATCCAAACCCAGCACTTCTGCCACCAAAGCCTTGTTGCCTCCGACCGTTTTCAAGACATGGAAAATGTATTGAAGCTCAACTTCCCGAATATGATCTTTTTGAACGCTATCAAAGGAATTATAAGTTGGTACAGAAAATGCAATCCATGTGATTACGTTAAATACGTGCCCGGTTAATTTCCATAATAAGAATCAGCCTTTCAATGAATAGGAAAGAAAAGGAGGAAAGAAAATGTCAGAAAAAAATGCAGCGGTTGCGATTTGTAATACCCATACGGAAGCTGAACAGGTCGTTAAGGAATTGCAGAAATCCGGCTATGACATGAAAAAATTGTCTATTGTTGGGAAAGACTACCATACCGAAGAAGATGTTGTCGGCTATTACAATACCGGTGACCGGATGAAAAAATGGGGCAAGTTGGGCGCACTTTGGGGCGCATTCTGGGGCATACTTTTTGGCTCCGCTTTCTTTATCATCCCCGGTATTGGGCCCATCGTAGTGGGCGGTCCTCTGGTCGCAACTATTGTTGGGGGTCTGGAAGGGGCGGTTGGCATTGGAGGTCTCAGCGCCCTGGGTGCCGGGTTATTCAGCATTGGCATCCCCAAGGACAGCGTCATTAAGTATGAAACCGCACTCAAGTCGGACAAGTTTCTCGTCATTGCCCATGGCACGACCGATGAGGTAGCCAAGGCAAAAGAGATCCTTGATGCATCGAACATGTCTGAGGTGGCTGTTCACCCCAGTTAAGGATCTGTCATATCTTCAGAAAGATCTTCGGGCAAATGCTGACACAGGTCCGGGAGGGAGAAAACTGGATGAAAGTAAATGATGTTTTCTTGTCAAGCAAGGGCGTAGAAAATATATGCTTTTCAACAACAAATGCATAAACACAAAACACGAAAGGAGAAATGAGTTATGAGAACATCCAAGAACAAAATAGCGATTATGTTGGCCGTCTTCTTGGCCGTCTTGATGGCGTCACAGGCGTTTGCTGCTCATAAGGTGGAGGATGCTGACATGACATACTGGGTAAAAGATGCCTTTCTCCATGATCCGCTCGTGGACGCTTCCAAGATTACTGTGAGCACGAAGAAAGGGATTGTTACGCTGTCCGGCAGTGTTGACAACCTGGCCTCGAAAAAATACGCGGACCTGGAAGCGAAGAAGATCCGCGGTGTTCTGGGCGTGGTAAACAAAATTGGAGTGACGCCAAGCTATCGTTCAGACGCGGATATCCGCAACGCTGTCCGTCGCCGCATCCTTAACAGCGCCGTTATTGAGTCTCAAAGGATGACTGTGACCTGTTTGGACGGCAAGGTGACTCTCGCAGGTACGGTGGATTCCTGGTCCGAGAGCGAGCAAGCCGGCCTACTTGCCAGCGAGGTCCGGGGTGTAAAGGACGTAAAGAACGACATCTGGCTCGAATACAAGACCGAACGTAGCGATCAAGAGATCAAGAACGATGCCGTAGCCCAATTGAAGCGTGATGTCTATCTCAGCGGCCTACCGATCACGGTCACCGTCAAGGATGGCGTGATTACCCTTTCTGGGTCGGTCGGCAATGCCTATGAAAAGGACCTGGCAGATAGCGAGGTTCGCTACATCTCCCACGTCAAAAACGTCAAGAATAAGCTTAAGGTCGAATGGTGGGAGAATCGCGGCGCTCGCAAGAAGAAGACCTGGCCCTCGAATGATGCTTTAAAAAAGGCTGTTTGGGCCGAACTTGATCAGGATACTCGAGTTGACGCACTCGACATCACCATCAACGTATCTGACGGACATGTGACTTTGAACGGGAGTGTTGCCAACTATTACCAGAAGCGAATTGCCGGGAAGGACGTCCGCAATGTTGTCGGCGTAGCCTGGGTAACGGACAACCTGTTCACGCATGTGGAAAAACGAGAAGACTGGGCCATTCGCGACGATGTTCAGTTCAACCTCGACACGGACTATATCCTGGAGAGCTTTGCCCTAAATACAAAGGTTATAGGCGGAATAGTCACGGTCACCGGAGACGTCAATACCTGGTATGAGAAGATGCATGCCGGTGACGTTGCCGTCCGTGTGCGCGGCGTGAAAGAGGTCGTCAACGAAATCACCGTGCATCGTAATGCATGGAAGCAAGATGCGCAGTTGGTCAAGACTGTCAAGAGTCGCCTCATGTGGAATTGGTCCACGTTTAAAGTATACGACAAGATTGGTGTAACCGTCAAGGACGGAGTGGTCACGCTTACCGGCGATGTGAACACGTGGTCGGAGCGCAAAGAGGCCGGTCGGGTTGCGTTACATACGAAAGGAGTCTGGGAAGTGGACAATCAATTGACTGTGGATGGCTACGATTATCCCTGGGACGAGTATCATTACAAGTGGTCCTATTATGAACCTCAAATTGATCTCTACTATGACTACTACTAATGTAGAGGTAGCCCCCGGGCCTTGTTGCTGCGTTAAGCATTGCAGATGATCGGAAAAAGAGCACAAGAAGGGGCTGGCAGTGCCGGCCCCTTCTTGGAAGGAAAGACAAGAAAGAGATTAATGTCTTTTCAAAATGCAGTCTCCAATAAGAATATACTGTCAACCAGTAAGGTGATGAAGATGGCCTGATGTTTTACCAAAGACCAGCATCGAGTTGCGGATAGGCAAATCATCTCGCTTCAGGCTGTGATCTTTTAACTTTTTTGGAGTCAAAAAGGATGATGCCAATGGACGAAATGACAGCAAAAATTTTCATAATCGCATTTTTGGTGGAAAGCATTGTGCTCCATGAGATGGCGCACGGCTATGTCGCTTGGCTGTTCGGAGACCAAACAGCCAAGCGCCAAGGGCGCATCACATTCAACCCGATTCCCCATATCGACCCGCTATGGACCATCGTCATACCGATCGTCGCTTACTTTCTTTCCGGAGGGACGTTTATCATCGGCGGGGCAAAGCCCGTGCCCGTAAATCCGTTCAACTACCGCCGGCCGGTCTTGGGAGACATCTGCGTCTCAGTCGCCGGAGTTGCCGCAAACTTCCTGATAGCCGTGATAATGATACTGTTGCTCAATATTGTTCATTTCATTTCCGGGAACTCCACCGGCACACTGGTCGCCCATGTGCTGTTGAACGTTGCACTTCTTAACATCGTGCTGGCTATGTTCAACCTGATTCCCATCCCGCCGCTCGACGGCAGCCATCTTTTCAAGTACCTATTGCCGCAAGAACTGCGCCACAGTTATGAGAAGCTTGGCCGGACCGGCGCAGGTTTCATAATTCTGATTTTACTAATAAATATACCTGGTTTATGGAATATATTCAGCACGGTGCTATTTGGGTTGAGGGATTTTCTGCTGGGCAACCTCATCTTTTTCTAACTGTGCAGGGAGGATAACCATGAAAAAAAGAGCTGCTAAAATTTTAGTAACCTTAATTGCCACGGTGATCATTTTTCTGGTTTTTCTATCCGTGACATCCGGTTTGATACAGCAATGGCTCTGGATGCGGCAGATAGGATACCTGAATGTTTTCTGGCGGTTGCTGTCCGTTAAATGGTCTCTTTGGGGCCTGTCCTTCCTGGCTGTCTTTCTTTATACCTGGATTAATTTCCGGTTTGCGGCAACGACTACGGCGGCTTTTCACAGAACCGTGGATGGCTGCGCAGCACATGGAAGGGATCGGTATTTATGGCTATCGGAATGAAGGATCCAGTGCTCGGTCCACCGGTGATGCAGGCACTTCGTAACGATATACGGAACTGTCCCGAACCATATGAACATTCCGAAGCCGGGCATTTTGTTCAGGAATGGGGTGAAGAGATCGCCAGAGAAGCGATATCAGCCTTTGACGGATAAAGGGGTCCTTTTTATCATTTTTGGGATATCTATAATCGTCCGCTGAGTTCAGACGTTACAGATACCTGCTGAGACTGTCGAAAAACCCTAAACTTGTGATTTTGATGTTCGTAACCATTTGATTTCATTGCATACAAAATTGCTAAACTTGTCATTTTTGGACTTTTTCGACAGTCTCGTTATGGAGTACAACTGCCTAATTTTTTAAGATATCTAAATCTTACCTCAAGGCACGATTCACTTATTATGAAACCCGGATCACGGCCACACAAAACAATATATTGTTTAAACGTTTCTTGAATGCCATGCACATTTTTCTGTACATCGATGCACTTGAATTTGTGCAGACAGAGACCATCCATGAATATTTGAGATTTTGAAACTGTTGAAACATTTTGAACGAATTGACATTCTTCCTATAATCTTTTATATTTTTGATTTAATTGGCAATTAAAGTCACTTCAAAAATCCGGAGAAATAACAGGTAACGTTTTATTCTATTGATTGGAGGATTATATGAAAAAGATCAAAATTTTTCTCTTGGTACTTTCAGTTATGATGATAGCAACAACATTTTATAAAGGTATTGCCATAGCGGCACAGGTTACGAGAATTAATGAGAATAAAGGACTCATCGTTATTGATGGAAATAAGAATGACGGATTTATAATGGGAGCTACAGTATGCTTTTATTCCGCTTCAGGTGAAGAAATAACCTGTGGCAGGGTTCAGCAAACGTCAGAGTCCTATGCTACGATTAAAGTAAATAACAGAGAAGCAATAAAAATTAAGTATGGCATGGAAGCAAAGCTCTCTGTTGAAATAACAGATAAATAAGAAGCAGCAGACAGGCAGGCCGGAAAGAGAAACTGAACATATGGGGTGATCCAGAACTTACCAAGAAATATTTAAGGCTGAAATCAAAGTGGGGGCAACGCAAATAATTTGAGTAAATTTTACACTGCGTAACATATTGTATTTTTAATAATATCCTAAGTTTGCGAACTGGTAACCCCTGTTCAGAAATAAAATTAAAATTCGATTTTTAAATGTGGATTCGATCTGTAAAATTTTTTGAACCTGGATTTCAAATTATAATGTATTCCAGAGGTGATTATCTGTAATCCTAATTTTCTCTGAGGTCTATCTTAAAGGTAATGAAATATTCAAGCTCTGAGAGTTGATCTATGAGTTGTAAATAGAACTTGAATTGTTGTTCGTATGTTGTTCAGCAGAAACTTATCTTATTGAAAACATTATGGAAATGATGGGGAGCAACGGGTTCGACTCCCGCCGCCTCCACCATCTTTTATCCATAAAAATAAGGGGTTGTGATTTTCACATACCCCTTAAATTCTTTGTCAATCCTTTGTCGGTTTTTATTTGACCGGAAAGCTGATTTTCTTAACCTTTCCATAGAGGTCTACACCTTCGATTCCCATGCTTTTTGTTACCTTTATCCAGCAATTGTAAAACAATTATTTAGTTAAATTCTTAACACTTATATTTTATAACTTAAAGTAACAAATATAAAAGAATCCCTGACAACAATCCTGGGATTGATCTTTTTTTATAACCTTGAGCTGTTTCGTGATTGTCGAAATGACCAAAGGCCCAGATTTTTAGCCGCTGTAAACTTCAGAATGGCGGTTGATATAAAAGACTTTTGTAATATTATAACATAATAGCTCTCGAATAGACCTTTGGAACTGATGTGGATTAGGATATCGTGAAAATTCGCTTCTACATTGACCCCATAATGAAATTGCCGCATATTTATGGTCATAATGTGTCCGAATCCGAGGTTGAAGAAATCCTGATGCATCCAGGAGAGGACCGCCCCGGTAGAGAAGGATCGAGAGTTGCTATTGGTCGGACTCACAACGGACGTTACTTGAGAATAATTTATGTTCCAGATCCGGAACCGAATAGTGTTTTTGTTATAACTGATTATGATTTAAGTGGAAAACCTTTAACCGCCTATCGGCGCCGCCAAATGAAAAAACTAAAATGAAAAAAAGCAAGTTTCCACCAGGTTGGGACAAAAAGCGTGTAGAGCGAGTCCTGGCTCACTATGAATATCAGGCAGAGGAAGAAGCTGTAGCAGAAGATGAAGCTGCATTCGAAACGCCTGGTCAAACGATTATGGAAATCCCTTCAGATTTAGTTCCAATTGTTCGCGAACTAATTGCAAAGCACGCCGCTGCACAATAGATTTTCCCCGCTTAAGCTGAACTTCTAATGGTTTTGGTCTGCCGTTGTTTACTCTCCGATCGTGGACTTTACCCTCTGCCCTTCGATGGTTTACCCAAAATAGGCTTAAGCAGAAATGGGTAAGTTAATCCCAGTATTTTTCACCCAGTTAAATTGACGAAGTCACGAGCACAGCGAATTTAACCGGGGTCCTCCGTCCTTTTATCCGCCGATCTCTGTGGCGGACTGCCCTCTGAACCCTTGAACGTCTAAACCTCTGAACCAATCAACCAATAGACATCCCCAAAATCACTTATAAATCTGTCAAGAATGAAGACCTGCCCCGATGTCTTCCTATTTTTATGAACCAAGTTTTTACTTGACGACTCAATGCGGTTGCAATAAATTAGTCATAATGGCTATATTGACTATGTGGAGGTGTAATATGGTACAGGTAAACTTGGCAAAAGCTAAAAGCCTTTTTTCAGAATATGCAAGCCGGGCGGCGTATACGGATGAACATATCATTATTACCAAAAGGGGCAAGCCATTCGTTGCCCTCATATCTGTTAAAGATCTGGAATTTCTGGAGAGGATCAAAGCAGGGACTCCTGAAGACGGTTTATTGGGGGCCGTTGGTATGGCACCCGAACTCGAAGAAGTGGCTGAAAAAGCCATGGATGGGTATCAGAGAAGGGCCCATGACTTTGGCAGACAGGTAGAGATATAATGTTTATTTTTGATACGGACATCTATACGAATGTTTTAAGGAAGATCCCCTCAGAAACATTGTTAAGTCGTTTGAAAAAGTTACCAAGACGAGATCAATTCACTACAACGATTACCATCGGGGAGGTTTATTATGGATTGATGAAAGCCTCAAACAAGACAAGATTGCTTAAACTTTTTGAAGATGTTCTCCTTCCGCGTGCGACCATTTTGCCATTTGACTTCTCGGCTGCAAAAAAATATGGGGAGATCAGGAGCTTTCTGGAAAAGCAGGGTACACCTCTGGCGCATGCTGATTTACAAATTGCCTCAATCGCCTTATCCATGAATATGACATTAATTACAGGAAACCTAAAACACTTTCAAAGAGTACCAAAGCTATTTGTTGAAAATTGGCTTATACCCTAACCCGGATAAACAGGAAATAACAAATCTCAAACCTCCGTCCCTCGCCATCCGTCTTCCCACCTACGCCTGCCCCGCCTGCCCAATTTATCCCGTTGAGAGCATCCGAGTTATCCTCTTTTGGGTTCACCACAAACTCAAAGGAGGTGCACAGATGCTCCCAGAAGAAATTAATCTCCCAGAAGTTACCTTTACACCAGATGACGCAGTTGTCAATCAGCTATTCAACTTGCTTTGCATTGAAACTGACGCAAGTTTCTCTAAACGATTCTTACAGACCGTCAGGCAACTCCAGAATCATTTGTATGTGAAGCTTCAAGGACAGCTACTCTGTCCGGATTGTGCTAACGGCATTCTCATTCGTAAGGGATGGCGAAAACGGCATTTAAAAACATCCCGAGGCAGCTTCAGGCTTCTTGTTCTACAAGCCAGCTGCAAAACATGCGGGCGCACTTTCCGTCCGCTTAATGACCTTATCGGTCTTCCCTTTTCCAGGCGTTTTCTCGATGAGTTCGTTGAAAAAGGGATTCGGGTTGCAGTTGATCTGTCATTTGCCAAAGCATCGAGAATGGTAAAAACATTAACGGGATGCCAGATATCTGCTGAAACGATCCGGCAAAAGATACATGCCAAAGCAGCTGATCTCGAATTCAGTAAAGACGTTTTTGACAAAACCGTTTTGGTTGATTCAACCAAAGTCAAGTCAGGCAAAAAGAAACGAGGGTCTCCTGTTCATCTTGCTATAACAGCCCGGAAAGGGCCTAAACTTGCCGGACGGCCAAGCATCCAAAAGAGATTACTTCATCTGCATGTGGGTAATAGCCGGAAGCTTAGAAAACGCCTTAAAACCATCGGTGCCGAGAACCTCGTGCATGACGGTTTTGAGGACCTGGCCGGTTGCGCCACAAATGTTCAACGGTGCCGTTGGCACCTGGTGCACCAACTCAAATATTACCTTCGGCAGGATGGCGTTCCATTTGGATCAAGGCCATTTTACCAAAACAGTCTTAAAAAAATCCTGTGGGATTCAAAAAACGGTCCGGAAAAGCTTAACAGTTATGTAAAAGATCTAAAAAATAACGGTCTTAAACAGTCAGCCAAACATCTAAGTAATGCTCAGCATGAAGCATTCACATGGGTGAATCACTTAGGATTTTCATTTACTACAACCTCGCCTCTCGAAAGAGAGATGAGAGAGCTTAATCGACGAGCCGATATGGGAGTCAGATGGAGTGACAAAGGCATTGAAAGTGTCCTTAAAGTTTTATTCCACTATCGGCTAAATGAACAATCGGTAAACCCTAAAGAAGAAACTTAACCCAGGTAACGGATTTTCGTTGCTATCCACCGGATAAACCTTCATTCTTGACATATTTAGTTTTTTAATAATATCTCGCAGAGCCCGCAAAGTTCACTGAGTTTAAATATCTTTTTATTTTCCGCTGACCCCAGGGGAATAGGCTTCGCCCCGATGGAATAGGCTCTGCATTTCATTGGGCAAACATTCCACAGGGCAAGGACGGCGGAAAATAAAAAACGCTAACCCTTCGGGTAAAATTTTTTATCTCTGTGTCCTCTGTGCGCTCTGTGAGATTAAAACTGGGTTGGAGTGATATCTTTGATCTGATTCGCTTTACGTAAGCCACTCAATGCGAATTATTCCTTGTTTTTCAAGGGATGTGAATTCCGGGTCCCCTGTTAGAAGAGGACAGTTCTTGATCATCGCCAAAGCTGCCGCAAAAGAATCTGCATATGAAATAGGATGTTTTGCTTTTAGACCAGCTGCTGTCAGAAGAAGTTCTTCATCGATGCGGTCAATGGTTTTTATGGGCAACGCTTTAATTCTAGCGTAAGCTAAATCTGCTAAACTCCGGCCTTGTTCCCTCAATGTTATATAATACACTTCACCGATATGAATTGCATGTATATATAAGCGAAAGTCCCTTTTCTTTGCCTGAATGAGAATATGCTGGATCCGATCGGAAAATGATTCATTTTCGAGATATCCAATCAATGCATAGCTATCAAAAACAAAGCTATTTGGTTCTTGCAATTCTTTTATTTTCCTTTTGTTTATCGCGTTTTTTTTCTTTCAAATATGCTTTCAATATGCCAGAACCCTTTAGCATTCCTCGGGCTTCCACAATGGGATCTTCGGACTCGGGCACCATCAAAATACCCTGATCATTTTCGATCCAACGAATCGCTGTGGCTGCCCGTATCCCATATTTTTCCCTCAGTTTTTTAGGGATGACCACCTGTCCTTTTGATGTGACCTTGGATGATATGGTTTCCATTTTTTATCCTCAATAATTAGAATTGATCATGGCTTTCAGGGTATATTATATGTAAGATTTTGTCAACCGTGTTTTCTTACATCGATTCGAGAAGTACCCCTTTTTTTAGGTCTCTCGCAGAGATCACCCCAGTACGATCTTCCGGACTTACCCCGGTGAAACAAAAAAAAGTACTGGTTTCACAGGGCAGGCAGAGGTCACAGAGTTTGACATTTTTTATCCAATCGTTGAATGGACGATTGGATAAAACCACTAACCCTTCGGGTAATATTTATTGGGAGCATTACCGATTTGTTAAAATGGTTCTCACGCATTAACTTATTTATTTTTGAGCGAAAGCCTTGAAATCAGGTTTCAGGAATCGCCAGACCTGAAACCTGAACACTGACACCTGAAACCAAAAAGTCTTGGATAGCAATTGACAAACTGGTAATACACCCCCTGCTTCTCACCTTCCCGGGCTACGGGTTGGCCTTATAACTCCGGCTTGTAAATCGGTGGTTGACGGTGAGATTCGTGTATTAAATCAGACGGCATATTGGATTTTAGATAGGCGCTGATACTCATGGTAGAGTTTTTAATCATAAATTTCTTTCTGATATTTTTTCGGTGGGTTTTAACGGTTTCTATAGAAATGCACAGCAGGTTGGAAATTTTCTGAGTGGTCAGGCCCCGCTTTATCAGAGCGGCCACCCGCATTTCCTGGTCTGTCAGGATATTGATGATGTCATGATGATTTTTCGAACCGGGAAAAAGACTGTTCAAGTTGGTTTCCAGCACATCCAAATCCGCCATAATTCTTTGACAATTTTTATTGCTTTTGAGATCTTTAATAATGGGTAATATTTTGGCGGTGCATGTCTCATATATTTTCTTTTCAAAGACTTCTTTGTTCTTAACGATATTTCTGGCCAAAACAGATAAGGCCCGGTTGGTTTCAATAATCTCTTTGTTTAATTTTTCCAGATCCGACTCATGTTGAATGAGTTCCTTCTCTTTATCGCCCATTTTCTTTAGGGTGTGGGATAAAACTTTAGATTTTTTTTCATTTTCTAATAAAAGCTTATGATTGGCTTCTTGCAGGTCTTTTTGGGTCTGCTTGAGTTCAGTGATATCCCTGTGAATGGTGACGACCCTCTTTGGATACCCGTTTTCATACCGCTCCGCCACATTGCAGGTACACCAAAAGATCATTTTATTCCCGTGTTTTCCGATGACCTCCTTCTCTTGTTCATGGATATCACCATCGGAAAAAGTTTTTCGTACCATGCAGTCTTGGCAAGGTTTCTCGCGTCCATAGTAAACCTTGTAACACTTTTCACCCAGCACATTCTCCCCAAACAACTTCTCTCCCACAGGGTTTTCCCATACGATAGTATACGCCTTGTCTATCATGCTCATATAATCGGGTACGGAGTTTATAATTCCATCAAGTTTTTCGTTAACTTTCTTAAGGTCCTCGGTTTTTTTCTCAACGCTCGCTTCCGGTTCTTTATAAACCTTTTTCAATTTACACTCCAAGTCCCATTTCATACTCAAGGTAGATGCAAACTGAAAGACCTCATGGGGTAAAAATGGTTTTTTAATGTAGAGCAGTTTATGGGCCGGGGGAACCCTGCAAGAAATGACAATAGGATGAATATGCGTATGGCCGGTGACGATCACAATTTCGATATTCGCGTCCAAAGCCCGGATATGTTCCGCGGCCCAGATTCCATCGGACCCCGGCGTCATGCGAATATCGGTAAAAAGTACTGAAAACGGTCGGTCGTTTTCAAGAGAATCTTTTACGGCATCCACCGCCTCATCTGCCTGCTGACAGGTTACGACATCAAAGGATTGCGGCGTTAAATTCAAGGGGGTCGGACAATAGGGATTCCCCTTCGGCTTCGGGTTATCGCCCGAACCATAGGGGGTAGTGTTTATCCGAGAAAGAACGTTTCGATATAATTTCAAAACAGATCTATCATCATCAGCAACGAGAATTCTAAACGGATTTATTTGGGTCTCGTCAGTGTTGACGTCTTTATTTGAGGTTACGCGGGCAAAATCTATTGTATCGTAGATCAAGGTGGAACCTCTATAATTCAGTTAGGGTTTACTATTAAGACCATTAATATTTAGACAAGATCTCAGGATAAAGAAAATATTTTGGCTTTA
>Ga0315535_1000155_pt1 | contig 45202 bp, 37 predicted proteins | sample SalMarSW160220MG_2_FD_203092 | JGI IMG/M metagenome (GOLD analysis project Ga0315535, IMG submission 203092) | Salt marsh sediment microbial communities from the Plum Island Ecosystem LTER, Massachusetts, United States - Salt Marsh Sediment SW1602-20 ... | reverse complement strand
TGGTGGTGGACTTCCACAGCCACACCAGCATGTCCCACGACGGACGCAAGAGCTTCACCGCGCAGCGGAACCGTGCCTGGCATCACGGGGCGGGCTTCGACGTGGCGTACATCACCGACCACGACAGCATACGGGCCGGGGTGGAGGCCGCCACCCGGAATCCCCCACTTGCCGGAGACGGTATGCTCCTGTTTCCCGGGAGGGAGGTGGTCTACCGGGGGATGCACGTCGTGGTGCTGGGCACCTTCGACCCCCGCACCCGGACCTCCCCCACCGATCCGTGTGGTCCGTGGCCCGTGGTCATCGGCACGATCCCCGGGAACCTGAACCGAGTGCCCGCGGCGGAGTGCCCCGGCCCCGACCATGGAGGAGGAGTCTCGGCCATCGAGCTTCTGGATGCGGCGCCCAAGGGCCTCGACGAGAGCGACCGGAGCCGCGCGCGCATCCTCCACATCGCCGACAGCCTCCACGTCGCGGTGGTGGCCGACTCCGACAACCACGGATGGGGGAGCACCGCCGTCGGGTGGAGCCTCATGAGGATCCCGGGCTGGCGGGACATGACCCCCGACTCGCTGAACGCCACGATCAAGGAGACGATCCGCTCCCGGGCGCGGGACGCCGTGCAGGTGGTGGCGCTGCGCAGACCCAGGAAGGCCCCCGACGACGTGTGGGCGGCGGTGCCCCCGGTGTTCATGCCCCAGCGCTTCATCTCGAGGCTCAGCCGCGCCGAGCGGCTCTCGTGGCTCGTGTGGATCGCGGTGGCGTTCTGGCTCGGGGAGATGGTGTCCAGGCGCCGGCGGCGGGCCTCCGGATGAGCTCGGGAGCCCCCTGATGCGCGTTCTTCTCATCGAGGACGACGGCGAGCTGGCTCGCCTCATCGAGAAGGGGCTCTCCGAGCGCGGCATGCGTGTCACCCGGGCACGGGACGCGCGCGAGGGACTGTCATGCATGACGACGGGCGAGCACGACGCCGTCGTGCTGGACGTCATGCTTCCGGGCGGCGACGGCTTCGCGCTGTGCGCCGAGGCCCGACGCCGTCAGGTCCATACGCCGGTGCTCATGCTCACCGCGCGCTCGGCGGTGGAGGACCGCGTGCGTGGCCTGGACGCGGGAGCCGACGACTATCTAGCCAAGCCCTTCGCGTTTCCGGAGCTCGTGGCACGCCTGCGGGCCCTTGCCCGTCGGCCCCCGGGGCTGGTGGACGATGTGTGCACGTTCGCGGACCTGGAGGTGAACCTGCGAACCCACCGGGTGCGTCGCGCGGGCAGAGCCATCAGGCTCACCTCCATGGAGTGGCGCCTCCTGGAGTTCTTCGTTCGCAACGCGGGCACGGTGGTGGATCGCGGGGTGATCACCGCGTACGTGTGGGACGACAATCACGACCCCCTGAGCAACATGCTGGAAGTCCTGGTGAGCCGGCTGCGGCGCAAGCTCGACGACGGCTTCGAGCCCCGCCTCATCGAGACCATCCGCGGCGCGGGATACCGGTTCGGTCCGTGACGTCTCCGGTCACCCGGCTGCGCCGCCGCCTCACTCTCTGGTACGTGGGTATCTTCGCCTTGATCCTGCTGGCGTTCGGCGCGGTCACCTACGAGATCGTCGTGCACCAGGTGGACCGGGCCCTGGACCGATCGCTCATGGCGACGGTGGACGCCACGGCGGCGCTCATCGAGGAAGCGGACTCCGGCGCCGAGCCCACGCCCGTGCCGGTGGTGACGCCGGGCCGGAGGGTGTGGGTACTCAACCAGGACCTCACGGAGACGGGCTACTCGTCGACGCCGGCCGAGCCGTGGGTGCTGGACGCGGCACGGCGTGCCTTCGCCCACGGCACGGCCAGGGCGGGAGGAGAGACGCCCCGGGACCGTATCTTCCGGCTTCGGGCCCGGGCGGTCACGCTCCCCGACGGCAGGAGGATCGCGGTGGTGGCCGCCGCCGTCCTGGTGGAGATCGAGGACCAGTATCCCTCGGTCATCCTCGGCTTCGCGCTGGCCGGCCTGGTGTCGCTGGGCCTGGTGGCGCTGGGGGGCTGGCGCCTGGCCAGACGCTCCCTCGATCCCGTGGACCGGGCCATGAGCGAGATGCGGCGCTTCATGGCCGACGCGGCCCACGAGCTGCGCACGCCGTTGGCCGTTCTCCGGGGCCACGCGGACGTGGCCCTCCAGAAGGACCGGGACGGCACGGAGTACCGGGAGGTCCTGGACGACGTCTCCCGTGAGGCGGCCCGCATGGGGGACATCGTGGAGCGTATGCTGCTTCTCGCCCGGGCGGAGGCGGGAGACTGGCCCACGGCACGGGAGTCGCTCTTCCTGGATGACGTCGTTCTGGACGTCGGCAACGCCGGGCGAGCTCTCGGGGGCTCCCGCGGCGTCCGCATCGAGGTCGGCGACCTGGACGAGGCGCCGGTGCGGGGAGACCCGGCGCTCCTGCGGCAGCTTCTCATGGCGTTCGTGGACAACGCCGTGAAGTTCTCCCCCGACGGTGGCACCGTGCGCCTCTCGCTGGTCCGGCAGGGAGACATGTGTGTGGCGACCGTGGAGGACGAGGGCCCGGGCATACCCGACGAAGCGCGGCCCCACGTGTTCGAGCGCTTCTACCGGGCCGACGCCGCCCGTCCCCGACAGCGGGGCGCCGGTCTCGGCCTCGCCATCGCCGAGTGGATCGCCGAGCTGCACGGCGGCAGCGTCGCCCTGGGCACCCGGGACGGGGGCGGGACGCGCGCGGCGGTGACGCTTCCCCTCGAGCTCGGCCAGAGCTGAGGAGAGGCGATGCGGGGGGCGTGCGCCCCCTCAGCCGAGGAGCTCCCGCATCTCCTCCGCGAGCGCCGCCGTGCTGGCGGCCAGCAGCGCATGCTCCCCCAGCTCGAGGGTAGAGCCGTCGAGCTTCGTGATCACGCCTCCGGCCTCCTCGACGATGACCCAGCCGGCGGCGAAGTCCCAGGGGCTGAGAACGAGCTCCCAGAACCCGTCCAGGGAGCCCTGGGCCACGTAGCAGAGGTCCATGGCGGCGGAGCCGGCCCGGCGGATGCCCGCCGAGTTCCTGAGCACGCGATCGAGCTGCCCCAGGAAATGCGGGAGGCGATCCAGCAGCTTGAAGGGAAAGCCGGTCCCCAGCAGCGCGTCCCTCAGCTTCCGTGAAGGTGAGACGCGGATGGGATGTCCGCCCCTGAACGCGCCCTCCCCCCGGACGCCCCACCAGCGCTCGCCGGTGGCACTGCTCACCACCGCGCCCACCACCGGGCGCCCGTCCACCGCGACCGCCACCGACGCCGCATGCTGCGGGTGCCCATGGAGGAAGTTCGACGTGCCGTCGAGGGGGTCGATCACCCAGAGGGGCGAGCCGTCCCACGCCGCCAGACGCTCCTCGAGAGGGCGTTCGTCCTCCTCCGCCAGCACGCTATGGTCGGGATGGCGCGCCCGGATCACCTCCACCGCGGCACGCTGGGCGTCGAAGTCGGTCGCCGACACGTAGTCGGCGCGGCCCTTCTCCGACGCCCCCTCCAGGACGACGCGCCCGCGGTCCCGGCGGTGGACGGCGGCCGCGGCTTCGGCGGCCTCCAGGGCAGTGCTCAGGAGTGGTTTCACGGTGTACGTCGCGGACTCGAAGTGGGGATGAAAGGGTCCCGTGCCCCGGTGGGGCGCGCTAATTTAGCGGACCTTCACCAACCCCGAACCCTGTCCAATCAAACCGGCGGACCCCGGAGCGGGCGTCCCCAGTCACGGATCGGCCGATGAGCGACGGCACCACCACCCCAGGCAGGAAGAGGATCTTCAGCGGCATGCAGCCCTCCGGAGAGGCCCATCTGGGCAACTATCTGGGAGCGCTCAAGCGCTGGGTGGACATGCAGGACGAGTACGACTGCATCTGGTGCATCGTGGACGACCACGCCATCACGTCGGGGCTCGCGCCGAAGGAGCTGCCGGGGAACGTCCTCGACCTCGCGGTGAGCTTCCTCGCGGTGGGTCTCGACCCGGAGCGCGCCATCATCTTCGTGCAGTCGGACGTGCACGAGCACACCGAGCTGGCCTGGCTCCTCAACGCGGTGACGCCGAAGGGCGACCTGGAGCGCATGACCCAGTACAAGGAGAAGGCACAGCGCTTCGAGTCGGTGCCGGCGGGAATCCTCAACTACCCCATCCTGCAGGCGGCGGACATCCTGATCTACAAGGCCGACGCCGTGCCGGTGGGTGAGGACCAGCGCCAGCACCTGGAGCTCACCAGGGACATCGCCAGAAAGTTCAACGCCGCCTACGGCCATACCTTCCCGGAGCCGGAGGCCCTCATCGGCGACGCCGGCAAGATCCTGGGCCTGGACGGCGACGCCAAGATGAGCAAGTCGGTGGGCAACACCGTCAGGATCCTGGCGGAGCCCGACGAGATATGGGAGCGCGTGCGCACCGCCGTCACCGACCCCCAGCGGGTGCGCCGCACCGACCCCGGTCGCCCCGAGATGTGCAACGTCCACAGCCTGCACAAGTTCTTCGCCGACGAGGCTACGGTGGCGGACGTCGCCGCGCAGTGCCGGGCCGCCACCCGGGGATGCGTGGACTGCAAGAAGATCCTGGCGGACAACATCGCGACGACGTTCGCCCCCTTCCGGGAGCGGGCGGCGCACTTCCGTGCACACCCCGACGAGGTGCGGCGCACCCTGGACGAGGGGGCGCAGAAGGCCAGGGCCATCGCCGCGGAGACCATGGCGGAGGTGCGCCGGAAGATGGGGCTCCGTTGGCGCGACGGGCTCGGCTAGGACGGCGCGGTTGACGGCCTCGGGGGTGGGTGGGGCGGCGGGGGAGCTGCGGGCCCCGAGAACGCTTTGATGTCGCCCGCACCGGCCGGCGGGCTATCTTAGCTTCAGTGCCATCTGCATGGAGGATCTGCCATGGACGAGCTGTTCAAGGCCGCCATCGACCGCGGGGCCAGCGACATCCACATCAAGTCCGGCGACGTGATCCGCGCCCGCATCCAGGGCGAGCTGATGCCGTTGACGCAACAGCGGCTGTCGCCCGAGCAGGTGAAGGGAATCGCCATGAAGCTGATCCCCCACGAGGAGGATCGGCAGGGCTTCGACAGGATGATGGACTACGACTGCTCCTGGGGCCTCCCGGGGGTCGGCCGGTTCCGGGTGAACATCCTCAAGCAGCGGGGGACGCCCATGATCGTCATGCGCGTCATCCCGTTCGATGTCCCCACCATCGAGGACCTCGGGCTGCCGCCCACCATCGAGAAGATCGCCCATCACGAGCGTGGCATGATCTTGGTCACGGGCGTCACGGGGGCCGGCAAGAGCTCGACGATGGCGGCGATGGTCAACTGGATCAACCAGCACAAGAGCCTGCACGTCGTCACGCTGGAGAATCCCATCGAGTTCCTGCACCGGGACAACCGGTGCTCCATCACCCAGCGCGACGTCGGCACCGACACCGACTCCTTCACCACGGGGTTGCGCGCGGTGCTGCGTCAGGACCCCGACATCATCCTCATCGGCGAGATGCGCGACAAGACCACCATCGAGACCGCGCTCAAGGCGGCGGAGACGGGGCACCTGGTGATCTCCACGCTGCACACGAGGAACGCCGTGCAGACCATCTCCCGGATCATCGCCATGTTCGAGCCCGGCGAGCAGGAGATGATCCGGATCCGCCTCTCGGAGCAGCTCATGGCGGTCATCAGCCAGCGGCTGATCCAGAGGAAGGCGGGCGGACGGGTGGCGGCCATGGAGATCATGCCGGTGACCGGAACCATCCGCGACTGCATCAAGGACAAGACCCGCATCGACGAGATCAGCGAGCTCATCGAGAAGGGGAAGGACCACTACGGGTCGCAGACCTTCGACCAGCACCTCATGGACCTGGTCAACAGCGGAGCCGTCGAGTTCGAGGTCGCCAAGTCGGCGGCGAACAACCCCGCCGACTTCGACCTGAAGATGAACATGTTCAAGGACCCCCGATCGTCGAAGGGTGGAGGTCATGACCTGAAGGAAGAGATGAGCAACATGTACGGCGGAGGCCGATAGCCGCCATGGATCTCCGCGGCACGTTCCTGCCCGTGACGACGCCCTTCGACCCCGTGAGCGGCGACGTCGACCTGGTGAGCCTGCGGGCCAACCTGCGCCACTGGATGGACCACCCCATCGCCGGGGTCCTCATCGCGGGCTCGACCGGTGAGTCCGTGCTCCTGGACGACGCGGAGCTCCTCTCCATGCTGGAGGCGGCTCGGGACGTCGTGCCCGAGGGACGCGTGCTCATCGCCGGAACGGGCGCCGAGTCCACCCGCGCCACCATCCGGAGGACGGAGGCGGCCGCCACGGCCGGGGCCGACGCCGCGCTGGTCAAGCCGCCGGCCTACTACCGGGGGGCCATGACCCCGGAGGCGCTGGCGCGCCACTATCACGCGGTGGCCGACGCGTCCCCGATCCCGGTGATCGTCTACCAGGTGCCGCTGCGCCTCTCCACCCTGGACCTTCCCACCGGGCTGGTGGCCGAGCTGTCCCACCACGGGAACATCGTGGGCATCAAGGACTCGCGAGGGAAGCTGGAGCTGGTGGGGGATCTGGTGGCGCAGTGCGACCACGGCTTCCAGGTCCTGGTGGGCGCCGGATCGGTGCTCTACGGCGCCCTCGAGCTCGGAGCGGTGGGCGGCATCGTCGGGGTGGGCCTCATGGCCCCCGCGGAGGCCGCCGAGGTGAGCGTCGCCTTCTACGAGGGACGGAAGCCGGAGGCGGGCCGCGTGCAGGAGCGCATCGCGCCGGTGCACACGAAGATCGTCGGAGAGATGGGGGTGCCCGGCATCAAGGCCGCCCTCGACCTCCTGGGCCTGCACGGCGGGGCGCCCCGGCCGCCCCTCGTACCCGCGCCCGCGGCCCGCGTCCAGGAGATCCGGGGCATCCTGGAGGCTGCCGGGCTGCTGGAGACCGCGAGGGCCTAGGGGCCAGCGCCGGGCAGGTCGCCGAAGCGGGTCCTCCGGGGCTTCGCGAGGTCTGCCGCCCGCCGCCAGTGGGCGGCGGTTTCCTCCTCAGTGCCCGATCCAGTACGTCGCCTTGACCAGGAAGATGTTCGTCGCCCGGGGGTCGAAGACCCCCCGTACGTCACGCCCGAAGACGAAGTCGCCGGTGGGCGCGTAGGCGCTGCGCTGCTGCTGCCACACCAGGTAGATCGTGGAGCCGGGCTTGTACTCCCAGCGCAGCACGGCGTTGCCCCGGAGGCTGCGCACGTTGAAGTCGGGATTGAAGAACGTGAACGACGGAGCGGGGCCGCGGCCGTCGGGGTCGACGCTGTAGCTCGCGCCGGAGCGGGTGATGGTCCCGCGATCGCTCCCGTACACCGCGAAGTCGTACGTCCCCGGCCGGGTGAACTCCTTGAACGAGGAGTACGCCGCCGACGCGACGAATGGCTGCACGTACGTCTGGAAGCTCAGATCCGGCGTGAGGGTCCACTCCACGCGCATGTCCATGGACAGCGTGTTCTGTCGCAGGTTCGCGAAGACGTACCGGGCGCCGAAGGTCTGCGTGGCGAGGGCGTCGGGAACGGTGGCGACGTACTGGGCGGTCTTGTTGGCCACGGTCAGGTCCGGGCCCAGCGTGACGTGCAGGAATGTCGTGGGCCGCATGTCGAAGGAGACGCCGATGCTGTGCGACTCGGCCCCCGACGTGTCGTCCTCCCAGGAGCCGTTCAGCGCCACGATCACCGGCCATCGGGAGTCTGTGCTCACGGAGCCGTTCAGGCCCCGCCCTCCGGGTAGGCGCGCAAGCGGGCCTCCCCTCAGGAGTCGGTCGCCGAACGCCGTGAAGACCTTCCTTACGCCTACGGAGGCGCTCCACAGGTCGGCGAACGTCACGTAGCCACTCGCGGCCACCTGCTGGAGGATGGAGTTCCCCCCGAAGTTCCAGGCGTTGTTGGCGTAGAGGAACGCAGCGTAGTTCCGCACGTGGGTGGTGGCGTGGTAGCTCTGGTATCCGACCAGCGTGGAGAGGGCGCGGTAGTCGCCGCGGCCGACGTATCCGAGGTCGTTCACCTCGAAGCCCGGGCTCATGGCCTTGAAGGCCATGGACCCGAAGACGCTTCCCGAGCGTTCCAGCGCGAGCTCGCCGATATAGCCGTCCAGCGAGGTGCGCGCGGGGTCGTAGTGGAGGTACGACGCGTCGGGGCGCTGGTAGTAGTGCGTGCTGCTCCGCTGCGTCGCGGCGATGACCGGGGCGCTCCCCGCGACCCTGCTTCCCGCCAGGTACCCGCTGAGGATCCACGTGCGCTTGCGCACGCCGTGCTCGAAGTCCACACCCGCGAACGTGGCGCTGCTCCGGAGGCCCAGGGTGAACACGCTGTCGGACATCCTGCGGTCCGTGGAGGTGAACATGCCGCCGACGAACGATCCTCCCTTCTGGAAGCTGCGCTTGACGCGGCCGGCGAAGTAGTTGGTGAGGGGCTCGACGGGCACGAAGAGCTTCGCTCCCGTCGAGGTGGCCACATGGGCCTGTTCCTCCGTGGTCACGGCATCCAGGGCGCCCACCGACCAGGGGCCGGCCTGGCCGGTGACCTTGGCCGCCCCGGCGATGGTGGTCTGGTCGGGGACGTCGGCGTACGCGATGCCGTTCCCCGACGGGGTCAGCTGGGGCGGCCGGCCGATGCGCCGGGAGTAGAAGAAGTACTGGGAGCCGTAGTCGTTCTGCCTGCGCACGGCGCCGAAGTCGAAGATGTCAGCGCCCTCCAGGAAGAAGGGGCGCTTTTCCGGGAAGAACGTCTCGTACGCAGAGAGGTTCACCACCGCGGGGTCCACCTCCACCTGGCCGAAGTCCGGATTCACGGTGGCCGTGAGCGTGAGGGCGGCGGGGAGGCCCATGCGGATGTCCGCCCCCACGGAAGGCTTCGTGTCGGTGGCGTGGTAGAAGGGATCGGCGGAGCTCCCCGGGGCCTGGGTGACCTTGGTGCTGACATAGGGGAGCACCTCCAGGCGTCTGGGCCTGGGCACGTCCACCAGGCCCACGAGGTCTCCGAACTGCGAGACGAGGCCCGGGCTCTGCGGCGTCCACGGCGCCCACGAGTCCCGCTCGTTGCGCCGCGCGACGTCGCGCATGACCTGGATGCCCCAGACACGGCTGGAGTCCCGGGGCTGGGGACCGAAGCGGAGCTGGGAGAGGGGAATGCGGTACTCGGCCACCCATCCCAGGGAGTCCACCCGCGTTCCCACCTTCCACACCGCGTCCCAGTTCAGGTCCTCGTTGCCCGCATCGTTGGACTCGTACACGTCCTTCTCGACGCCGCGCGGGTTCACGGAGAAGCGGAACGCCGTGCGCCGGTCGTGATACGAGTCGATGATGACGTGGACCCAGTCGGAGTAGATGCCGCTGGCGTCGCGGCGGGCGAGCTGAGCCGCGATGGAGTCCGGGTGCGCGTCGAACATGCGGATGCCGACGTAGAGCGCCTCGTGGTCGTAGAGCACCCGTACCGTCGTGGAGTCGGTGGGAGGCGCCCCGGGATCCGGGTAGCTCTGGGTGAAGTGGTCCGCCACCGGTGCACGGGCCCACGCGGCGTCGTCGAGGCGCCCGTCGATGACCACCGGGCCCACGCGGCGTGCGGCGTGCATCACGGGGCGGGTGGTGTCCTGGGCGGGACCGGCGGCACGAGCCTGTGCCTGGAGAGGGGTGAGGGTGCCCAGGGCGAGAAGGAGCGGGAGGGAAGATCGCAGCAGGGCGCTCAGGGCGCTGGAGCTCATGGTCGTCTCGGCGTCGGCAGGTACGCGGGCGGAAGAGACGCGCTGCCCAGCACCTCCCTCCTCTCCGACCTAAGGACGAGATCTGCCACCGGATAGTTGCATCTTCCGTCCACCGCCCCTCAGCCGGCTCATCGACACGTGTCGGCTCATGGCTCCACACGGCCGTCGGCCTCTCGTTGACTCCCCCCTGGGGGGGGCCTAGCTTCCCCCAGAGGATACAGCGGTCAGCAGGGCCCATCCCCTCGCGGATGGGCCTTTTCTTGCGGTGACTACATGTCCGTAACCGGAAAGTGCACGGTCGTCGTCGGGTGCCAGTGGGGCGACGAGGGGAAAGGCAAGATCGTGGACGTCCTCTCCGAGGGCGCCGACGTCATCGCCCGGTACCAGGGTGGCGCCAACGCGGGACACACCGTCCACGTCGGGGGTGAGGAGTTCATCCTCCATCAGATCCCTTCGGGGATCCTCCACCCGGGCACCCGCTGCCTGCTGGGCAACGGCGTGGTCCTCGACATCGAGCAGTTCTTCGAGGAGTACGACGCCCTGGCCGCCCGCGGCATCGACGTCGAGGGGCGCGTGGGGGTGAGCCGCAGGGCCCACCTGCTGCTTCCCTACCACCGCCTTCTGGACCGCGCCGCGGAGACCTCCGCGTCCGAGAAGATCGGGACCACCGGCAGGGGGATCGGACCGGCGTACGAGGACAAGGCCGGACGCCGGGGGGTGCGCGTGGCGGACTTCGGCGACCCCGAGCGGCTGGCGAAGCGCGTGGAGGCGGCCAGGTCGAGGGTGTGCTCCCGCCTGGAGGAGCTGGGACAGGGCGCCGGCGAGGATCTCGCCCGTCACATGGAATCGGCCCTGGCCCTGGGCTCCCGTCTGCTGGCGCTGGCCACGGACACCGGACCGGAGATCACGGCGGCGCTGAGCGCGGGCAAGCGCGTGCTCCTGGAGGGGGCGCAGGGTACGGCGTTGGACCTGGACCACGGCACGTACCCCTTCGTGACGTCGTCGAACACCACCGCCGCCGCCGCATGCACGGGGACCGGGGTGGGACCCACCTCCATCGACTCCGTGGTCGGGGTCGTGAAGGCGTACACGACGCGGGTCGGCGAGGGCCCATTGCCCACGGCCTTCGCCCCGGATATGGACGAGCATGTACGCAAGCTCGGGGGCGAGTATGGTGCGACAACCGGTCGGCCGCGGCGGTGCGGCTGGTTCGACTCGGTGCTCTCTCGCTTCGCCGCCCAGGTGAACGGCCTGACCGGCCTCGCCGTCACCAAGCTGGACGTCCTGGACACGCTCCCGGAGTTGAAGATCGCATCGGCGTACCGCATGCCCGACGGCAGCGTCGAGCGGAGCTTCCCCGCCGACACGTGGTCGCTGGGCAAGGTGGAGCCCGTGTACGAGACCGTGCCGGGATGGCGGACGCCCACGGGAGGCGCGCGCACCCTGGAGGACCTGCCGGCGGGTGCGCGCCGGTACCTGGACCGTCTCGAGGAGCTCACCGAAGCGCCGGTGCGCTGGGTGAGCGTGGGCACCGACCGGTCGCAGATCATCCCCGCGGGCTGAGAGGCCGGGGAACTCGAAGTGCTCCTGGCGATCCTCGCGGTAGCCGGCATCCATCTGGTGACCCCGGTGGGGCCGGTGGCAGCGGCCGACTCCCTGGACGCCATCAAGCACGTCGACTACCTGCTCAGCCAGTACTACCCGGGCCCCAGCGCAGGCGGCGCGCTCTTCCGGTTCCCGCGGCGACCCGTCTACGGTGGAGCGTTCGGATCCCACTGTGATGGGGACATGGGCGACGTGTGCTTCGCGGACGACCCGGATGCCGGGGCGTGTCCCGACTTCGTCCAGTGCCACCACAGCCCGAAGCACATGATCGAGGTGATGGTGCGGGCCGCGAAGGCGTATCCCGCCTCCGGGTACCTCGCCGGGCAGACCGTGTACGTGCTCACCAAGCAGGACCGTCTCCCCGAAGCCATGAAGGTGGCCGATTCGTGCGCCGCCGCGGGATGGTGGTGCGACGCTCTGCGCGGCTACGTGCTGCACGCGGAAGGGAAGGACACTGAGGCTGATGCCGTCTTCCGCGCCGCCCTGCGAGCGGCTCCCGACTCGGTGGCGTGCACCTGGCCCGATGCGACGTGGCTCCTGGGCTCGTGGACGCAGCGTGGCTCGGAGCTCTCCACGGTGGCAGCGCACGACTCCGCCGCGGACTGGAGCTGTGCGAAGAGGACGGCGGTGTCCGACACCATCTGGTGGCTGGCGGATCCGCTGTACAGCGTGCCGGGCAACGACCGATGGGTCGAGCACCTGGCGCGCTACATGGAGACGCGCTTCTACGACGAGATCAGGCGGACCCACCCGGGCTCCCTGGGACCGGAGAAGGCCCAGGAGCATCTGTGGGCGAGCCGGATCCGCCGCGGGGCGTTGGACTCGTACGACCTCGGCGAGCGGTACACCTGGACGAGTCGAGCGGCCGCCCGCTACCACTTCGTCCCGGACGTGGCAGTGGATGACCTGGCCCACCCGGTGTGGCGCCTCGAGGCCCATCTGGACGACGAGGGGTACACGCCATCCTACGAGCCGGTGCTGCCCGTTCCCCATCAGACGGCTCGATTCCGCATCGCGGACACCCTGCGCGTCGCCGCCGCTACCCGGCTCGAGGGCATGCGGCTGAGCGGGGCACTGGACGCCGCCGCCTCCTTCGTGCTGAGCGGCGGACCGAATCGGGCTCCCGTGCTCCTCTCGGCGGACGCCCACCAGCCCACGGTCCGCTTCCTGGGCTCGGCCCCGGCGCGCCGGTACGTCGCGAGCCTCGAGGTGGTCACGTCGAAGGGGGTCGGCTGGGACCGACACACCCTGACCCCGCTGCCGGCGGACGGACCCGCCGTCTCGGATCTCCTCCTCTATGCGACCTCGGGCGCGCAGGAGCCCTCCACCCTGGAGGCCGCCGCGCGTGTCATGCGCGGCTCGACCGCCGTGAAGCAGGGGGGGGAGGTGGGCGTGTACTGGGAGACCTACGGTCTGCCGCCCGGGACCACCCTCACGTTCCACCTCTCCGTGGAGCGGCGTGGGGGCGGGCTGGTGGACCGGCTGAGCCGGCTCCTTCCCGGCGGCCATCAGGAGGGGCCCGGGCGTATCGTCTGGACCGAGCCGGCCACCGGGGAGACCCACTCCAGCGCGGTGGCTCTCGACCTGCGGGAGCTCGATGGCGGGGACTACACCCTGGTCCTGCACGTGGGCTGGGCGGGCCAGGAGCTCCTGGAGCGCAGGAGGGACATCACGGTGGAGTAGGGGCCTCGGGCTCGTATATGGACAGATTCACGCCTACGAGAGTCATCGTAAAGTATTTTGTGATACAGAGTACAGCGCGACCGGTCCCATGAGGGCAGGCTCAGCGTGTGGCCAGGACCGAGCGCGCGGCGTACTTGATGAGGGTGGCCGAACGCGCGTCGACGACGATGGTTTCGCCGGAGCGGGTGTTCACGGCGTCGGGGAAGACGTCGGGGTCCTTGTGCGCGAGCTCGGCGGCGATGGTGATGGCGAGGGCGTACGTGCCGAGTGGCGACGCGGTGGCCTGGTCGTCCTGGTAGAACTTGAGGGAGGGGGCGACGCTCCAGGCTTTCTGCCAGGTGTCGGCCGCCGGAACGAAGATCCCGCCCATGGAGTCGGCGGCCGCCTGGTAGGATGCGGATATGCGATCGAAGTCGGCGAGGGTCTCGGGGATTGGCCAGACCTCCCAGAGGGCGGGCTTGGCACCCACGGCACGGATCTCCTGCGCGAAGAGCTTCGCATATTGCACGAGCGAGGAGTGACCGGTGCCGACGGAGGGCCCCTGCTGCATGATGACATAGCTCCAACCGCCCTTGTCGATGAAGTCCTTTCCGGTGCCCAGGACCCAGTGGTCCTTGAGGGCCAGTCCGATGAGGATCTCTCCCTCGGTGTGGTTGGGACGCGGGCCCGCCGAGTCCAGGAGGGCCTCGACGACACCCGGCAGGTCGTTGATGGCCGAATAGGTGTTCCCGACGAAGAGGACGGAGATCCCCATGTTGGCGGGAGCCAGGGCGTCCTTTCCGCACGCTGCGGCGAAGACCAGAGCCGCCAGCACGAGAGGACGCACGGGATGGAGCCATCGCATGGGTGCAGTCCTCCGATGCGTGCCGGGTGGGCGCGAAGGTCGCTGCGCGTGGGCCGTCATACGCCGCGGGCGCTCGGGTTGTTTCCCGGGCCCGGTCCGGGGGCATTCCGCGTTCGCCCGCGTCCTCCGCCCGTTGAGGCGGTCTCCCACCTCGTCTACCTTTCGGCCCTGTCTGCCGGGAGGCGGGACCGAGTGGCAGCCGGCGGGAACAGCAGCGGGCACAGACGGTCCGGGAGGGTAGGGCGCACATGTTCGACGAGCTGAGCGGCAAGCTCGACATCGCGCTGAGCAAGCTGCGTCAGCGCGGAGTCCTCACGGAGCCCATGATCAAGGAGGGGCTTCGGGAGGTGCGCCGCGTCCTGCTGGAGGCGGACGTCAACTATCAGGTCACCCGCGAGTTCCTCAACCGGGTCCAGGAGCGTGCCCTGGGCGAGGTAGTGGTCAAGGCGGTGAGCCCCGGCCAGCAGATCGTGAAGATCGTGCACGACGAGCTGGCGGCCCTCATGGGAGAGGACCACCCTGTCCTCGCGTGGGCGCCCTCACCCCCCACCGTGATCCTGGTGGTCGGCCTCCAGGGCTCCGGGAAGACGACAACGGCGGCCAAGCTCGCGCGCCGGCTGTCCAGGGCCGGCCGCACCCCTCTGCTGGCGGCCTGCGACCTGCAGCGCCCCGCCGCCGTCGAGCAGCTGCAGACCCTGGGCCGCAAGGTCGGGGTGCCCGTGTACGCGGGTGAGTCCGGCGGCGACCCGGTGAGCGCCGCCCGGGAAGCCCGGGAGCGCGCCCGGACGGAGAAGCACGGCGTCCTGGTCGTCGACACCGCGGGACGGCTCCAGATCGACGAGCCCCTCATGGAGGAGCTCCGGCGGGTGAAGGAGGCCGTCGAGCCCCATGAGATCCTCCTGGTGGCCGACGCCATGACGGGGCAGGAGGCCGTGAAGATCGCCCAGGGATTCGACGAGGCCCTTGGGGTGACGGGGGTGATCCTCACCAAGATGGACGGCGACGCCCGCGGCGGAGCGGCCCTCTCCATCCATGGCGTCACCGGGAAGCCCATCAAGTTCGTGGGTGTGGGCGAGGGCATGGACGACCTGGACACCGCCGACCCCCAGCGCCTGGCGGGGCGGATCCTGCAGATGGGGGACGTGGTGGGGCTGGTGGAGCGAGCCCATCTCGCCATGGACCAGGAGGAGCAGGCCCGGCTCCAGGAGAAGGTGCTGGGGAGGGGACGCTTCACGCTGGAGGACTTCCTCACGGCCATGCGCCAGGTGCAGCGGATGGGCCCCGTGGAGCACATCCTGAAGCTCATCCCGGGCGTCGCTCGTATGAACATCCCCTCGGCCAACCTCGATCCCAAGCGCTTCAAGCACGTCGAGGCCATCATCCTCTCCATGACGCCGGAGGAGCGCCGCCGTCCGGACGTGCTCAACGGGTCGCGCCGCGCCCGCATCGCCAAGGGGAGCGGCCGACCCGTGTCGGAGGTGAACCGGCTCGTCAAGCAGTTCCGCGAGATGCAGAAGGTCATGAAGCAGATGAAGGGGATGGTGGGAGGGCTCCCGGGGATGGGGGGGATGTGAGGCGAGCCGCGACGTGGGCCGCCGCCCTGGTGCTGACCTGCACTCCGGCGGCCACGCTGGCGCAGACGACCTCGGCGCACGCTCCGGACCCGCAGGCGAAGACCCGTCAGGCGCCGGTGGAGCTCTTCCAGTGGCGCTTCGTGGGCGAGGTCGCCCTGGGGACTGCGGCTTCCCTGCTCGTGGTCCCCTTCGACGGTCGGGTGCGCTCGTGGGTCCAGGACCCGGCCCGCCAGCAGAGCTCCTTCCTGGACCACGGCGTGAGCGCCGTCATGCCCTTCGGGTCGGCCGTCCCCCTGGTGGCGGCCGCCGCGGTGTACGGCATCGGACGCATCGCGGGCCGGAGCACCGTCGCCGACATCGGGCTGCACACGGGCGAAGCCATGGCCGGTGCCGGCGTCACCACGCTCTTCCTCAAGGCCGTCGTGGGGCGTGCGCGCCCCTACGTGGAGCCCCACGATCCCCATGCCTTCGGCAAGGGCCGGCCCCTGGCCTTCGCCGGCCGATACGAGTCGTTTCCGTCGGAACATGCCACCGTGGCCTTCGCCCTAGCCGGCGCCCTCACCGAGGAGACGGCCCGGCACTGGCCGGGCCGGCAATGGGTGGTGGGGCCCGTCATGTACGCGGTGGCCACCGGAGTGGCCTTCGCGCGCGTGTATCGCGACCGCCACTGGGCCAGTGACGTCCTGGGCGGCGCCGTGGTGGGCACCCTGGTGAGCCGCAGGGTCGTGCGGGCCCTGCACACCGGCGGGGCAGGCCCCTTTTCCCGTCTCGACCCCATCCTCCTGCCGGGCTCCGGGGGTGGCGCGACGGTGGGGCTGTCGGTGGCCCTTCGCTGAGGGGGGCGGGGCGGACCCGCTCCCCCGCCCGATGTCGTCATGTCACCACGCTGTTTGTCGGCGGCACCTCGCCGCTTCCACAGAAGGCGAGCATCTGGACCCCTCCCGACCCCCGGGTTATCCTTCACGTCTGCCTAGCCGGAGGGAGAACGCCTCCGGACCGCCTGCCACATGGGATGACGGGCGGCAAGCCACACGGAACCGTCAGGACGATGCCAGCACGTATCCGACTCCGGCGCATGGGCCGGAAGAAGCAGCCCCACTACCGCGTCGTGGTGGCCGACAGCACCTCGCCGCGCGACGGTCGCTTCATCGAGACCCTCGGCTACTACAAGCCCCTCACGAGCCCGGCTCGCCTGGTCCTGGACCTCGAGCGGGTGGACCACTGGATCACCGAGGGGGCGCTGCCCAGCGACACCGTCAAGACCCTCATCGCCAAGGCTCGCCGCGGCGGGGACGGCAAGGTGGCCCTGGGCGAGGTCGACCCCGAGACCCGGGAGGCCAAGCGCGCCGAGGCGCTGGCGACGCGCCGCGCCGAGGAGGCCAGGGCCGCCAAGGCGAAGGCCGACGCCGAAGCCGCACGGGCCGCCGCCGAGGCTGCGGAGGCTGCCGCTGCCGAGGAGAGTGCCACCGAGGAGAGCGCAACCGCCGAGCCCAGCGCGGCCGAGGAGTCGGCGGAGGCGTCCGAGTAGCCCTCGGACCGCCGGGACCATGGGGACTCCGGGTCGAGAGGACCCCGGCTTCCTCACCGTGGGCCGGCTGGGCCGCCCGCACGGCATCGATGGCGAGATGATGGTCTGGCCACTCACCGACCACCCCGAGAGCACGTTCGCTCCCGGGGTGGTTCTGCTTCCCGGCGACGACGCGCCCGACGCCGAGCTGCCACCCCTGGAGATCGTCGGGTCCCGTCCCTTCCAGCAAGGGTGGCTGGTGACCTTCGAGGGCGTGGACACCCGCACGGAGGCGGAGACCCTGCGCGGCTGCTACCTGTACCGCACCCTCGGGGACGTCGAGCCGCTGGCGGAGGGGGAGGTGTTCCAGCACGAGCTCCTGGGTCTCGAGGTCGTCACGCTGTCCGGGGAGGCGGTGGGGAAGGTCACGGAGATCTACGAGACGAGGCCCGCGGACCTGCTGGAGGTGCGCGGAACAGGCGGGACCCACATGATCCCGCTCACGAAGGACATCGTCGTCGACATCGATCTCGCCGGGGGACGCCTCGTGGTGGATCCTCCGGAAGGGCTCCTGGACCTGTAGACGCCCGTGCCGTCGGGAGGCGCCGTGCGCATCAACATCGTCACGATCTTCCCGGACTTCTTCACCGGGCCGCTGGGGCTCGGCATCCCCGGGCGCGCCGCCGAGGCCGGTTTGGTGGAGTACCGGCCCGTCGATCTGAGGAAGTACACCCACGACCGGCATCGCACGGTGGACGACGTGCCGTACGGCGGCGGTGCGGGCATGGTCATGAAGCCGGATCCCTTCTTCGAGGCGGTGGACGACCTGGCGCCCCAGGGGCCCGTCGTGCTCGTCAGCGCCCGCGGACGGCGGTTCTCCCATGCCGACGCCGTGCGCCTCTCCGTGGAGGCGGAGCTCACGCTGCTGTGCGGCCACTACAAGGACGTGGACCAGCGTGTGGCCGATCACCTCGCCACCGAGGAGCTCTCCCTGGGGGACTTCGTGGTCTCCGGGGGCGAGGTCGCCGCGCTGGCCATCACCGACGCCGTGGTGCGCCTGCTCCCCGGCGCCATGTCCGACCACGAGGCGGCTTCCTCGGACTCGTTCTACGACGAGAGACGGCTCAGCGCCCCGTCGTATACCCGCCCTTCCGTGTACCGCGGCTACGAGGTGCCGGAGGTGCTGCGCTCGGGAGATCACGCCCGCATCGCCGCATGGCGGGAGGAGCAGGCGGAGCGGCTGACGAGGATGCGGCGTCCCGATCTCCTGGAGCCCTGGCCTGAGGAGGACGGGGAGGTCTGAAGGCGCGCTCTCGAGGTGCGTTCCCGCGGGCGCGCCGGAGGGGCGGCCGTGACCCGTCCCGCGCGATTCCCGTGCGTCAGACGCCCGAGTGCACCGCCTGCGAAGCCGGCGCACCCTGGTCGAGCTTGCCGTAGTCGAGCTGGCTCCCCTTCAAGCTGTGGGGGATGAGGTAGACCGCGGTCATCACCAGCGCTGCCGCCAGCACCGTCGCCCGGGTAAGGCGCGGCACCGGAGCACGCGCCCGGCCCTTCCACAGAACGCCGCACACCACCGCCCAGACCAGCCACATGATCAGGGTCTTGTTGTCGGTGAGGTCGTACCCGTGGGGGAAGCCCGTCCAGAATGCGCCGAACGCGTACTTCTGCACGAAGGGGCCGAGGATGAGCCCCCCTGCCGTCATGAGCGCCAGGGCGATCCAGGGCAGCCTGCCGATCCCGCCGGGATGGACCAGGGCCGCGAGCGCGGCGCGCATGCCCACCAGCATGGCGAGGAACATGCACGTGACGTGGGCGATGAGCAGGGGCAACGGAACCGCGTCCTTGTAGCGCGCGACGATCATGCCCTCGCCCGCCGCTGCCGCCTTCTCCGAGGGGATGCGCAGGACGCCGCCCGGAGTCCTCACCTCGACGCGGTACTCGAGCTTTCCGGCCGGAGGCTGCGGGGGCAGCTCCGCCACCAGAACGGCACCCGCCGCCGCCGTGTCCCGCCGCATGGGCGACGTGGTGAACGGCTCGTCCGTGGGATAGCGGCGCCACACCACCGAGCCGCTGGACCCCGCCCCCGGATCCGGGAGCGCGATGCGCAGGCTCCTTCCCGTGGTCTCCGTGCGCGGAAGGCTGTAGGCCCTGGCCGTGCCCGCCACCTCCAGGGTCCCCTCCACGGGGTAGGTGGGCCCCGTGCGCTCCTGATACACGGCGGCGGCCAGCATGAGGACGAGGGCCACGACCCAGAGCGTGACGCTCCGCGCGCGCGGGCTCATCGTCCGCCCCCCAGTCCCTCACGGCCTCCCGCCTTCCACTCCGGCTTCGGCCCGTCGGCGAGGAGGCGCACGGCACGGACGGCGGCGTCCACCACCGCCGTCATGTGGGCGAAGTCCACGCGGGTCACCTCGTCGGAAGGCTGGTGGTAGTCGGCGTGCAGGTCGAAGGTCGACAGCGTGTGGGCCGGGATCCCGGCCTCGGCGAACGGCGTGTTGTCGCTGCGGAAGAAGAAGCCCTGATCGGGCCGGGGGTCGGGCACGATGGGCAGGCCCGTTGCCGCCAGCTCCTCGCCCATGGTGGAGCGCCGGTACCCGGTGAGCCACGCATGCCCGGGACCGCCGGCCAGGGAGTCCGGCCGCCCGATCATCTCGATCTGCAGGTCGGCGACGGTGTGGTCCAGGGGCTCGACGGGGTGCTGCAGGTACCACCGCGTCCCCACCATCCCCACCTCCTCGCCGGTGCTGAGGAGCACCACCACCGTGCGCATGGGCGGCGTCCCCCGGGCCAGGTCCCGGGCGATCTCCAGGACCGCGACGGTTCCCGAGCCGTCGTCGTCGGCTCCGTTGTAGATGGAGTCACCGTTCACCGGGCGGCCGATGCCCAGATGGTCGTAGTGGGCGCCCACGACCACGACCTGGTGCGCCAGCGCCGGGTCCGATCCGGGGATGCGGCCCACCACGTTGACCTCGCCGTGGAGCACCTCCGACGGCGGCAGGGTGTCGAAGTCCACGTGCGGCGACGGGAGCATGAAGTACGTCCTGCCCCCGCGCACGATCCTGGCCACCGGGACGTGCTGGAGGTAGCCGTCGTCACCGGCCGGCTGCACCCCGTCGCGGCGCAGCTCGAAGGCCAGGAAGCTCGCCGCCATGTGGATCCCGTGGGTCCCGATCCGGCGCCCGGCCATGGAGTCGTCGGCGAGGACGTCCAGGAGGTGCTGCAGGCGCGCCGTCCGGGTCAGGGTGTCGGCCGGGACTCCCGGGAGGCGCGCCGCATGGGCGGCATGCGTGTCCGTCCGTGTGAAACCCGTGAGGGCCACACCTCCCGCGAGGGCGAAGAGAACGAGGAGACGTCGCATGGGATCGGCGCTGTGGGTTCGCTCCGGGGGATGGGGAAAGCACGCCAAGATCACACCGGGAAACGGCCTACGCCAAGACCCTCCGGGGCTTCACCGTCGGTAACGCCGGGGTTACATTAGCCGTCTCCGCCGGAACCACCGGCCCGTGTCACCGGAGGCGACCATGGCTGACCTGATCCACGAAATCGAGCAAGAGCAGCTCCGGGGCGAGACCCCCGGATTCGCCCCCGGCGACACCGTCCGCGTCCTCTACCTGGTGCGCGAGGGCAGCAAGGAGCGCATCCAGGCGTTCGAGGGCGTGTGCATCGCACGCAAGGGCGGGGGTCTGAGCGAGACCTTCACCGTACGCAAGATCTCCAGCGGGATCGGCGTCGAGCGCATCTTCCCGCTGCACGCTCCCACGGTGCAGGGCATCGAGGTGGTGCGTCACGGCCGGGTCCGGCGCGCCAAGCTCTACTACCTGCGGGGACGCCGTGGGAAGTCGGCGCGCATCCAGGAGAAGCGCACCACCGCCAACTGACGTGACGCCTCCGGCCCCGCCGGACGGCGAGGCGCTCCAGCGGCCCCCGGACCTCCTCGGATACGAGCGCGGGTTCTGGGGCCGCGGCCTTTCCGTGGCCGGCGTGGACGAGGCGGGGCGAGGCCCCCTGGCGGGTCCGGTGGTGGCCGCCGCCGTGATGCTCCCTCCCGGGACCTTCGTGGAGGGCGCCGACGACTCCAAGCAGCTCACGGCCGCCGTGCGCGAGGAGCTCTACGTCCGCATCCTGGACGTGGCCGCCGGCGTGGGGGTGGGGGCGGCGTCGGTGCGGGAGATCGATCACATCAACATCCTGCGCTCGACCACGCGGGCCATGCAGCGGGCTCTGGCCCACCTGCCGGTGCGGCCCGATCACGTGGTGGTGGACGGCAACCCCGTGAAGCACCTGGGGTGGGACCACGAGGCCGTCGTGGACGGGGACGCGCTCATCCACTCCGTGTCGTGCGCATCCATCGTGGCGAAGGTGGTTCGTGACCGCCTCATGCACCGGCTCGCACTGCGCTATCCGGGGTACGGATGGGACACGAACGTGGGGTACGGCACGCAGGCCCACCGCTCCGCCATCGGGGCTCTGGGCCTGACGCCTCATCACCGCCTCACGTTCGCGGGTCTGCAACTCGAGCTGGAGATCTGACCGACCAGGCGACAGTCCTCAGGAGGGACGCCATGCGCTCGGAGCACCTGAGCAACCTGCACGTGGGGTGGATCATCGGCGGCTGGCTCGTCGCCGTGGCGGTGACGTCCGGAGCCTACCTGGCGCTGGTGGGGACCGGCCTGTTTCCGGAGGGGCCCGGCGCGATCCTGGGGATCGCGGTCGCCATGGCCGCGGGTTTCTACGCCGGCGGACTCTTCGTGGGAAACCGCTGGATGGACGCCCCCATCCTGCACGGCGTGGCCATGACCTTCGTGAGCGTCGTGGTGCTGTTCGTGGGGACGCTGACCCTGCCCGAAGGGTTCGGGGCGTGGTCGGGATCGGCGCCTACGGTGCTGGGATTGATCCTGCTCCAGCTCGCCGCCTCGGTGGCCGGGGGGTGGACGGGAAGGAGCGCCGCCATGGGCAGCGGGAAAGACGATGGCGCGAGAACCGTGGAAGCCGGGGGGCCCGAAGGACCCGGGACGGCCGGAAAACAAGGGGGAGCCGACGCGGGCTGACGCGGCGCCCTCTTCCGGCTCCCGACTCCGACGGCTCCCGAGCACCCTTCACCTCGGTGATCCCGTGCCTATCTTGCAGCGTCCGACCCGGTAGCTCAGTTGGCAGAGCAACAGACTTTTAATCTGTAGGTCCTGGGTTCGATCCCCAGCCGGGTCACTTGAAGAGGCTTGTGCGACATGCACCACGGGGACGTACCGTCTTCCCCCCGCGAAGCTTGTCCGCGGCGGGAGCGCATTCCAGGTTACCCACACCGCCGCGCGGCCGTGGCGGGCGACTGTTGCAGGAAGGTGCGTGATGACCAGAGCGAGCTTCGTCACTGCCCTCGGGCTTCTCTCCTTGACGGTCCCACTCGGTGCCCAGGGCGGCCCTTCGCCGGCCGCGCCGAGCCGTGACACGATCCTCGCGGTGGCCAGAGAGATCATGGCGGACGCCCGTTTCTGCACGTTCGGTACGGTCGGGCTGGACGGCCATCCACAGGCCCGGGTGATGGATCCGTTCCCGCCCGACGACGGGATGACGGTCTGGCTCGCCACGAAGCCCACCACCCGGAAGGTGGCCGAGATCCGGGCCGATCCCCGAGTCACGCTCCTGTACTTCGATACCGGAGCGGCATCCTACGTGACGCTTGTAGGGCATGCGGAGCTGGTGCGGGATCCGACGGAGAAGGCGAAGCGGTGGAAGCCGGCATGGTCGGGGATGTACGAAGACCAGAACCGTGGAGAGGACTATGTCCTCATCCGGGTCCGCGTCGATCGGCTCGAGATCGTGAGCGGCCGTCACGGGCTCCGGAGCGACCCGAGGACGTGGCGGCCGGTCGTCCTCGACTTCCGCTGAGGCGCCCTTGGTGAACGAGATCGAGGTGCGCACCCGGGGCAAGGGCCTCCACGAGATCACCCGGGTGGTGCAGGACCTGGTGGCGGGCAGCGGCATGGGCGACGGCCTGTGCACGGTGATGATCCGGCACACCTCCGCCAGCCTCACCATCCAGGAGAACGCCGACCCTTCGGCGAGGCGGGACCTCGAGGCGTGGCTCGACCGCCACGTCCCGGAGCACGACCCTCTCTACACGCACACGGCGGAAGGGCCGGACGACATGCCGTCGCACATCAAGGCGGCTCTCACCGCCACCACGCTGTCCGTCCCGGTGGTGGACGGCCGTCTCGCCCTGGGCACGTGGCAGGGCATCTACGTGTGGGAGCACCGCCGCAGCGGGGGCACGCGGCGCTGCGTCGTCCACATGGGGGCGTGAGGGGGCGGCCGCGGAGGACGGTGCCGTCCCTGAGCACCGGCGGAAACCATGTCGCCAAGTGATACCGTGCACACGGAAAGCGTCGGACTCGTGCTTCAGCCCTACACAGCCCGCACGGGTGCGGACGAGTGGTCCATCGCGCCGGAGCTTCTCCTTCCCGAGGTCCAGCGCGTCCTTTCCGAGGAGAACGTGCCGCTGGCGGGAGCCGAGCACGTCGCTCTCTCTCCCGAGGAAGAGGGCGGGTACGGTGAGTGGGAGCGTCTGGGCCTCGCCGACGCCCACCTGGGCCGCGCGGTGGCCTCGCTCGCCGAGCGAGGTGCCTTCGTGGTCGGGCTCCTGGGCAACTGCAACAGCTCCCTGGGCATGCTGGCCGGCCTCCAGACCTCCGGCACGTCCCGCCGTTCCCTCAGGGTGGGTCTGATCTGGATCGACGCCCACGCGGACTTCAACACCCCCGAGACCACGCCCAGCGGGTGGCTCGGTGGCATGCCGGTGTCCGTGGCCTCCGGTCGGAGCCTGACGCGGCTGCGCCGAACCGCAGGGCTCGATGTGCCCCTCTCGACACGGGACATCGTCATGATGGGGCAGAGGGACGTGGACCCCCTGGAGCAGGTCCTGCTGGACGACTCCCAGGCCACCCAGGTGTCCGCCGCGGACTTCCTGTCGCAGAGCGCGGGGATGACCGACGCCGTGGAGGAGCTGTCCCGGCGGGTGGACGTCATCTACGTCCACCTCGACCTGGACATCCTGGACGCATCGGAGATCCCCGGGAGCTTCTTCGAGACTCCCGGCGGGCCCACGGCCGCGCAGGTCGCGGCTCCTGTGCGCGCGCTCATGAGGAATCCCAAGGTGCGGGCCCTGGGCATCGCGTCGTTCCCCACCGCCGAGCGCGGGAGGGCGAAGAGCATGTCTTCGGCCCTCACCCTCGTGCGAGCCGCCCTCGACGGGCTGAAGGAGCGGGGCTCCTGAGCCGCGAAGGACCGCCCGGCGCATGGAGGTCGGAGGAGGAGGCAGTCAAGGCCGCCGATGCGCGGATCGACGGATAACGCGTGCCACGTCGCGGCGTGCAGTGGGGCGTCCTTGCGGTGTGCCGGACTTAACGCGGGGATGTCTTCCTGCGTCTCAGGGGGCGTACCGAACGTCATGCGGGGGAATGGCGTTGCCATCCACCCACTGCCCTAGGAGTGAGAAGATGACCACCCGGAACCTCATGTGCCTGTCCGCTGCCGCCGGACTGATGTTGATGGCTGCGGCCTGCAGCAACGACGCGACCTCCCCCAAGGTCACGACGTCCACTTCGCTGATAGACCAGACCACCCTGACCAACGACGTGGCCAGCACCGCGGGCGACGCCATCGCCCTCGACATCTGGTCCATCGTCGGCAACGAGACCACCGTCAATCTCGGTGCTTCCGCGGCGGCGCCGGCCGCCGCCACCACCAACAGCACGAGCTACACCCGTAGCCGTACGTGCTTCGACTCGAGCGGGGCCGCCGTCGCGTGCAGACCGCTGTCGAACGTGCGCCAGATCGTGACCGTCTGGTCGTTCGAAGGCGTCCGGAGCGGCACCACCGAGAATGGCGCCACGTTCTCGGGCGACATGACCCGTGCCGCCGTGGACACCCTGTTCCGGAACTTCACCGACACCACGGAGACGTCGCGCACGCACGACGGCGTCGTCACGGGCACCGACACCGTGACCTTCGTCGGTCCCAACGTCACCCGGACGCACGACCAGTCGGCCGTCGACTCCGTGGAGGCGGTGACCTGGAACGTGCCGCGCTACAACAATCCGTTCCCGGTCTCCGGCAAGATCGTACGCAACGTGTCGGTGCACGCGACCTACACCAGTGCCACCCGGTCCGACACGACGGACGTGCAGAAGCGCGTCGAGGTGGATTTCCCGGCGGACGCCCAGGGCAACGTGGTGCTGAAGATCGACGACAAGACGTGCAACCTGAACCTGGTGACCCGCCACGTGAGCGACTGCCAGTAGCGGTCCGCGCCGAGCGGTCGGCCGGGGCTGCGAAAGCGAAGAGAACGGCGGCGAGGCTGAGGAATGCTGACCGGTGCGTCATGGCATCCACAACCTCGCCGCCGCTCACCATCGGTCGTCCAGCGCGGCGCTTCCGCCTATCCCCCCGCGCTCCAACGGTCGTTCGTCCGATCCACGTCCGGGAAGTTCCCGGCGGCGTCCAGCGTCACGGCCGTCACCGTCCCCTGGACGGCATGTCGAGTGGTGATGGTCCGTGCCCCGCCGAACCAAACGGAAGCCGGCGCCCGCCACGACACCGTCTTGCCGTCGGCGAGGGTGGCCGTCACGTCCACGGGGGCGTAGAGGCCACCCTTGTTCTCCACCGTAACGGCGAGCTCACTCCCCTGACGCCGCACGCCGGTCACCGCCTGGTCCAGCCACTCCCGGGAGAAGAACCACGGCTGCCAGAACCAGTCGAGATCCTGGCCCGTCACGTCGTTGAAGGTTCGGAAGAAATCCCACGGTGACGGATGCTTGTACTCCCAGCGGTGGATGTACGTGCGGTAGGCGCGATAGAACTCGTCGTTTCCGAGGATCGACCGGAGCGCCCAGAGCGCACCGGCCGGCTTCGAGTAGGCTTCGACACTGTACCCGCTGTTGACGACGCCGAAGGAGTTGGCCGGCGACATGATCTGGAGATCCTCGTCGGCGCTCCTGAGGAACGAGACGTACGTCCGGTGGTCGGCCTTCACACCATATCCGGTGAAAGACGACGGCAGATAGGCGTCGGTGGCGAAGTAGGTGTCGAAGGTGTTGAGCCCCTCGTCCATCCACCCGTAGCGTGTCTCGTTGCTGCCGACGAGCATGGGGAACCACTCGTGGCCGATCTCGTGCGCGGTCACCATGTCCTCGCGATAGAGGCCGCTGTCGGCTCCCACGAAGACCGTCATCGGGTACTCCATGCCTCCGCGGCCGCCTTCGGTCTCGGTGAGCTGCGGGTACACGTACGGCACCATCCGAGCGGAGTGGGTCTCGAGGGCGGCCCTCGCCATCTCGGCCACCTGGTCGAAGCGTGGCGCGCCCTCGCGGTAGAACACGTTCACGGCTGCGTAGCGGTGCGTCGCCGAATCGACCATGGCGCGGGTCGCGTCCCACAGGTAGTGATCGCCGAACGAGAACGCGACGTCCCGCACGCTGTCGGCATCGAACGACCAGGTCAGGCGGTCGCCCGCCTCGCCCCTCGTCGCCGTCCCGGGACCGAACTGGTCGTGGGTGAGCACGTGGACGACCCGGTCGCTCGAGGCGGCAGCCTCGAGGGCGGCGCGCTCGGCGGGGGTCAGCACCTGGTCGGCGTTGGTGAGCACGCCGGTCCCTCCCACGATGAAGCCGGCCGGGAGGGTGACGCTGTACGCGAAGTGCCCGTATTCGAGATAGAACTCGCCGGAGCCGAGGTACTGCTGTCGATCCCAGCCGTGCAGGTCGTCGTACACGGCGATCTGCGGGTACCACTGCGCGACCTGCGCGGTGGTGCTGTCCTGCATGCCCATGCGCGGGGCGTAGCTGGGCGGGATCTTGAAGTGCCACAGGACGTGGAACGTGGCATGACCGCCCGGCAGGATGGGCGAGGGCAGCGGCACGCTCATGACGGTCCCGTGGACGGTGGCGACCCCCGGCCCGGCGTCGGCGCCCACCTGGTTGTCGGGGACCTCGACGCGCCGGCCGTCCACCTCGAGTCGATCGATCACCATGCCCCCCGTCACGCCGGGTGCCGGCTGTTGCCGCGCGGCGTTGGGACCCATGAGGTTCTGATAGAGGTGGAAGATCACGTACGGGAGCGTGTCCGGCGACGCGTTGTGGTACGTCACGGTCTCGTCGCCGCGCAACATCGAGTCGGCGGGCGTGACGTCGGCGGCGATCCGATAGTCGGACGAGTTCTGCCAGTAGTTGGGGCCCGGCGCTCCGGCGACGGACCGGGTGCCACGCGCCACGGCGCGATCCACCGAGTGCGGGACCACGACACGGAGCCGCGCGAGCGCCGGCCCGTGCTGCTGGGCCCCCAGCGGTACCGCGAGCGCGCCTGTGAGAACGACGAGCGCCGCCCGGCGGACGATGCCCAGGTGAATCCTGTTGGTCATGCTTCCTCCCTGGCTGTGCCTCCGGCGGGTGCCGCCCGGCCGTACGAAGGGACAGGCCGTCCGACTACCCCGTCGGCTCCCCGGCACCGTATTCCACCGGTCCATCAGCAGCAAGGGGAGGGTCGCCTCCCGGTTTCCTTCGTGCTCGCCGTGCTCCGCTTCAGCGCGGCCGCGCCCTCAGGTACTGCGGCGGCCAAGGCCCGGGCTCTCCCAGCGCGTGCGCCGCGAGCAGGGGCCAGTGCGGCTGGCGGAGCATCTCCCGGCCCAGGAAGACCATATCCGCCCGCCCGTCGTGGAGGATGGCTTCGGCCTGCTCGGCCTCGGTGACGAGCCCCACCGTCGCCGTGGTGACGCCCGCCTCCCGCCGCACGCGCTCGGCGAAGGGAACCTGGAAGCCAGGTGCGGAAGAGATCTTCTGGTGGGGCACGAGACCGCCGGAGGAAACGTCCACGAGATCCACGCCGTGATCACGCAGGGTGCGGGAGAGCTCGACGGCGTCGTCGACGTCCCAACCTCCTTCGGCCCAGTCCGTCGCCGATAGGCGCACCGCCAGCGGCAGCCGTTCCGGCCACCGCGCGCGCAGGGCGTCCACCAGCTCCAGGGCGAAGCGGGTCCGGTTCTCGAATGAGCCGCCGTACGCGTCGTCGCGGTGGTTCGACAGGGGCGACAGGAACTCGTGGACCAGGTACCCGTGGGCCGCGTGCAGCTCCACGATGCGGAAGCCCGCATCCTGGGCGCGACCGGCGGCATCGACGAAGGCGTCCACCACCCGGCGGATCCCGCCGGCGTCCAGGGCTTTCGGACGGGGGTACTCGTCGGAGAAGGGGATCGCGCTGGGCGCCCACACGTCGTCAGGCCAACCGCCCTCCGCGGCGAGTACCGTGCGTGATCCCTCGTCCCAGGGGCGACGCGTGGTCGCCTTGCGCCCCGCGTGGGCGAGCTGGATGCCGGGCACGGCACCCTGCCGCTCGATGAAGTCCGCGATGCGCGCGAGGGTCGCCGTGTGAGCGTCGTCCCAGATACCGAGATCCTGCGGGCTGATGCGGCCTTCGGCCAGGACCGCGGTGGCCTCTGTGAAGACGATGCCGGCGCCTCCGGTGGCGAAGGCGCCGAGGTGCACGAGGTGCCAGTCGTCGGCGAAGCCGTCCCGGCTCGAGTACTGGCACATGGGGGAAACGCCGATGCGATTGCGCGCCTCTACGCCGCGCAGCTTCAACGGGGAGAACAGCGTGGACATGTGACTGCCTCTATAATGTCGGGGAAGGTCGGTGACGCTCTACCCGGCGAGACGGCGGCGGTTCGCGACGACGGTACATCGAGGTGGGTCGCCACACGCGTCGAAACCCTCGCCGACGCAACGGCGTCATACCCATTGGGCGCGTAGAGGCGAGATAACGGAACAACCGAACATCGGGGAGTCGTGGCATGAGTGGGTTCCTGCGGGCACTTCGTGTGACCTTCCGTTCCCTCGGGCGGAGCCCGGGATTCACGGTCCCGGCGTTGCTCATCCTGGCCATCGGGATGACCGCGGCCACCGCCGTCTTCACGGTGGTGGACTCCATCGTGTTCCGGCCGCTCCGGCTGCCGGACTCCGGCCGCCTGGTGATCATCTGCGAGGAACACCCACGGCTCCAGGGCTACTGCGTCGGTTCGCCGGGGAACACCGAGGACATCCGCAGAGCCACGCACACGCTGTCCGACGTGGGCATCGGCCGGAGTTGGCCGTACTCCCTGTCCGACGGTGTCGGGAGCCGGGGGATCAGCGGTGGGCTCGCCACCGCAGGCTTTCTGCGCGCGCTGGGTGCGCGTCCGGTGCTGGGACGCCTCTACACCGACGCCGACCACGGCCCGGACCACGACAAGATGGTGGTCCTCAGCCACGCGTTCTGGACCACTCGCTACGGAGCGGACCCCGGCATCATCGGCAGGACCATCCACCTGGACGGGCAGCCGTACGAGGTGATCGGCGTCCTCCAGAAAGGGTTCCAGGCGCCCTTCGACATGGCGGGCGTCCCCCTGTGGAAGCCGCTGCACTTCGACCCCCTCGATCCGGAGGTGCGCTCGTGGCGCGGCTTTCGGGTCATCGGCCGCCTGGCGCCCGGCGCCACGCTGGCCGGCGCCGGCGAGGAGCTGCGCGGCATCTATGCCGGTATCGCGCGGGCGCACCCCGACGCGGTGAACGACGAGTGGCACCTGCGCGTCACGTCCCTTCTCGACGTGGTCGTGGGGGACACCCGGCCGGTGCTCTTCGCCTTCCTGGGTGCGGCGACGCTCCTGCTGCTCATCGTATGCGCAAACGTCGCCAACCTGCTCCTGGCCCGCGGGCTGGGGCGGCGACGCGAGCTGGCCGTGCGGGCGGCGCTGGGCGCCGAGCGAGGACGCCTCGTGAGGGGAATCCTGGGCGAGAGCCTGGTGCTGACCGGGCTCGCCACCCTCTTGGCGGTAGGCCTGGCAGAGATCGCGACCCGGCTCTTCCTGCGGTGGGCTCCCCCCATGCCCCGCCTGGACGAGGTCGCCCTCGACGGCCGCGTGCTGGCGTTCGCCGCCCTCGTCTCCGTGATGGCCACCGCGTTCTTCGCGCTGCTGCCCGCGCTCCGGGTCACGGCGTGGGACCTCGCCCAGACCATCAAGACGGGCGGGACGGAAGCGGAGGCTCGGACCTCCGCCCGCCTGCGCAGCGTCCTGGTGGCGGCGGAGCTGGCGCTGTCCCTCGTGCTCCTCGGGAGCGCGGGCATCCTCACCAGGAGCTTCGCCCGGTACATGGCCTGGGATCCCGGGTTCGACCGGTCGAATCTGTTGGCGGTGAGCGCGTTCGCCAATACGGGCAAGTACTCCACCCGGGAGCAGCTCTTCTCCATGTGGCGCCAGGCCGAGGCGCGCGTGGCGGCGGTGCCGGGCGTCAGGTCCGTGGCGACGGCTTCGGCCGGTCCGCTCTTCGGCGGGGGAGACGGGGCCACGCCCTACGAGGTGGAGGGCGCCTCCTCCTCGGCCGCGCTCCCGTCGGTGTGGTGGTTCGACGTGGGGCCCCGGTACTTCCACACCCTGGGGGTACCCGTGGTGCAAGGCCGTGAGATCACCGAGGCGGACGGCCTGGGCGTCGAGCCTGTGGCCGTTGTGAACCGAGCCATGGCCCGCGCCGCCTGGCCGGGGGAGAGCGCATTGGGGAGAAGCGTGCAGCTTCCCGAGCTGCATCTCACGGTGCGCGTTGTCGGCGTCGTGGCCGACGTCCAGCCCCTCACCCCGGGACAGCCCCCGCATCCGGAGATCTACTGGTCGAACCGCCAGCTGGGCCGGCCCTTCACCTACTTCCTGGTACGCACGAGCGGCGATCCAGCGGCGCTCGCCAAGGCCGTGTCCGGCGCGCTCCTGGACGTCGATCCGGACCTCTCCCTGGGCACGCCGCAACCCCTGGCGTCCGCGGAGGCGCGCCAGCTTGTGCTCCCGCGCTTCCAGATGCTCCTGATTCTGGTGTTCGCGATGGCCGCCCTGGCCCTGTCGGCGGTCGGCGTCTACGCCGTGGTCTCCTACTCCGTAGCGCGTAGGATGCGGGAAATGGGGATCCGCATGGCCATCGGTGCTTCGTCGTCCGACGTCGTCGGCCTCGTCTTCCGCTCCACCATGGGCATCGCCCTCCTCGGTGTGGCCGTGGGCCTGGTCGGCGCGATGGGCGCCGGCCGGGTGCTGCGCAGCGTGGCGCACGGCGTGAGCCCGACGGACCCGCTGAGTCTCACGGGAGCCGCGCTCCTGCTCCTGGTGGTCGCGGCGGCGGCAGCTCTGGCGCCGGCACGTCGGGCGACCCGGGCGGACCCGCTCCAGGCGCTCCGCGCCGAATAGTCGGCGGCCAGAGGGACCTCCCGAGCCGTCGCACGCCCGCCGTCAGCGCGGCGGGCTGCGCCTCTCCAGGCCTCTTCCCACGGTCGGACACGGTGTCCGGTCCGGATGTCCGATTCGGCCATCCTGACCGAGGCCGTCAGCATCCAGGTATCATGTTAACAACATAGATCGCAACGACTTACGAGATCACACCCATTTGGCACCCGCCTTGCGTTCACCCTGGGCAAAGACGACAGTGGGCTGCGGGGCCCGTTCCCATCCCATTCTCCAGTCGTACAGGCCCCGAGCGAAATGTGAGGGCGATCCCCCCCCAGGGTCCGGGTCCCGCAGTCCACGCTACGAACGAGGGTGCCACGCCCCCCCAAACCCAGGGTGGCCCCTCAGGCCCTGCGGGCTTCCGCCCGCAGGGCCACATTCGTTCGAGCGTCGGTGCCACCGGATCCGCTGCTCCTGCTTGCGGGGGCGCCTCCGGGCCGCAAGGCTACGGGTATGTCCGCGCCCACCGATCTCGTGATCACGGTCCTCGTGGCCGACGACGAGGAGGACCAGCGCGTCCTCATCGACAGCATCCTCCGTGGCGCCGAAGGCGTCCGCCACGTGGTGACCACCGTCTCCGACGGGCATGCCGCCCTCGCGGCGCTTCGCGAGCGGGTGTTCGACGTGGCCCTCCTCGACCTGAGCATGCCCGGCCTGGACGGCCTCGCGGTCCTCGAGGCGGTGGCCGGCGATCCCGTGCGCCCCCAGGTGATCTTCGTCTCCGGACACGGAACGGTGGCGACGGCGACCCGGGCCATGAAGCTCGGCGCCTACGACTTCGTCGAGAAGCCGGTGGAGCGCGAACGGCTCCTCACCCTGGTCTGGAAGGCGGCGGAGGCACGCAGGGTCCACGCCAAGACGGAGCGCCTGGAGGCCATGGTGAGCCGGGACGTGGGGGGGGTGCGCATCGTCACCGAGGACCCGCGCATGCACGGGGTCCTGGAGCTGCTGCAGCGCGTCGCCCCGTCCGACGTCTCCGTCCTCGTGACCGGAGAGTCGGGAACCGGCAAGGAGCTGGTGGCGCGCCTCCTGCATCGGCTCTCCGGGCGCAATCAGGAGCCGTTGGTCGCCCTCAACTGCGCGGCGGTCTCCGAGGCACTGGCCGAGTCCGAGCTCTTCGGCCACGAGAAGGGCGCCTTCACGGGTGCGGCGACCCGGAAGATCGGGCTCATCGAGGTGGCCGACGGCGGGACCCTCTTCCTGGACGAGATCGGCGACCTGGACCTGGCGCTCCAGGCGAAGCTCCTCCGGGCCCTGGAGACCAAGCAGTTTCGCCGGGTGGGCGGGGTGAAGGAGATCCCCACGGACTTTCGTCTGGTGTCGGCCACCAACCGGCCGCTGCAGGCTCTGGTGGATGAAGGCGTGTTCCGCGGAGACCTGTACTACCGCATCAACGCCATCGTCCTGGACCTGCCGCCGCTGCGCGAGCGCCCGGGAGATATCGCGCTTCTTGCCCGCCATTTTCTGGAGGATCTCCATCCTGGCGAAGCGGCCGCGTGGAGCATCTCGCCCGAAGCGATGCGCGTCCTGGAGTCGTACTCGTGGCCGGGCAACGTCCGGGAGCTCCACAACGTGGTGGAGCGGGCGGCGCTCCTGACGCCGGACCGGACCCTCCGGGTCTCCGATCTGGGCACGTCCCTGGGGACGGAGACGGCCTCACGGGAGGGAGAGGACGGTGCGGGGACCGCGTCTCTCCCGGCGCTGGATCTGGGGACCCTGGAGCGTATGGCCGTGGAAGCGGCTCTGGAGCGCACGGGGTGGCATCAGGGGCAGGCGGCCGAGCTCCTGGGAATCTCCGACCGGACGCTTCACCGGAAGATCCGGGGGTTCGGCCTCCGTCGTCCGGAGTAGCCCCCGAGCTTCGGCCCGTAGGCGCTCAGTCCCGGGCCTTCCCCGGGCTCCGCCCGCGCACGCGGGCCAGGTCTCTCAGCGCCAGGGTGTCACCCGGACGGAGCGCCAGCGTCCGCTGGAAGGAGATCACCGCCAGGGTGTCGAAGCCCAGCCTGGCCTGGGCCCGGCCGAGCTGTAGGTAGCCGTCGGCGCTGGTGGGCGTGTCCCGGAGTTGGCGACGGTAGGCCACGCCCGCGGCGAGGTCGTTGCCCGCGGCGGTGAGGGAGACACCCCTCTCGTACGGTGTCGGGCCCTCGCCCTGGAGGGGCGGCTGGCCGGCTGCGTAGGCACGGGCCACGGCGTCGCCGGGATCGATGGCGAGCGTCGACCGGGCGAGGGCGTCCAGCTCGGTCTCGGAGCCCGTGACGTAGTAGAGCGCCAGCAGGAGGTGGCGTGGGGGTGCGTATCCGGGGAGGGCCCGTACGGCATCGCGCAATTGCACGAGGGCCTCCGGGCCGCGCCCGACCTGGACCAGGTAGCGGCCGTAGAAGAAGTGGGCCGGGGCGTACCCGGGGTCCAGCGCCAGCGCCTCCCGGAAGTGCGCGTCGGCACCGGTGGTGTCCCCCAGGTGGAACGTGGCGATGCCCAGGTTCACCTGGACGGGCGGGTAGCGAGGCCAGAGAGTGGCCGCCTTCCGGAAGTTGTCGACGGCGTGCGCGTAGTCGCCGACCTCCATCTGGGCGAGGCCGTAGTTCATCCAGGCACGGCCGTCCCCGGGGCTCTTCGTCACGACGTCGGACCAGAGGGTCTCGTCCGTGCGCCACACACGATTTCGAACGGACGTGCCGACGACATTGGCGGCCAGAAGCACCATGCCCGCCGCAACCCAGCCCCGCGGGATCCCGGCGCCGGCCGGACGACGGCGCTTCGCCAGGCGCATGGCCGTCCAGCACGCGGCGAGCACAAGCCCCGCCATGGGCAGATAGAGCCGGTGCTCGTTGACGACTTCGGCCAGGGGAAAGACCGTAGACGAGGGGATTAGACCGACCGCGAACCAGACGAGACCGAACGCCACGGGGCGCCATGCCCGCTCCCGCGAGGCGCGCACCGCCGCCCAGGCCAGGAGGGCGGCCGCCACCACCCCCGCGATGACGCGGGGGTCGTACCAGTGGGGGATGAGGGTCCAGTCGGTGTCGGCGGTGAGCCCCACCGGGAGCACGAAGAGACGGAGGTAGTGGAGCCACGCCCACGGTTCGGTCCGCAGGTACGCCCAGCGGCTGCCGCCTCCGTACGTCTGCGCCGCGCCGTTCATCCCCTGGACGAAGAAGAAGAGCGCCCCCCCGACGACAATGGCCGGCGCCGCCCGCAGAAGCGCCCGCCCCACCCGCTTGCCGTTTCGCGGGTGAAGCACGTCCGTGAACGCGAGATCCTCCTCGAAGAGGAGCGCGTAGGCCGGGAGCAGCGCCGCGAACATCACGGCGGGGAGCTTGGCCAGCGCGCCCACCGCCATGGGGATCAGGTACAGGTGCAGCCGCCGGGAGCGCGGCAGGTAGAGGTACGCGACGAACGCGCCGACGATGCCCAGCGTCGAGAGCACGTCCGACCGGGACGACAGGTAGTTCACCGTCTCGGTGTTGGCGGTGTGCACGCAGAACCAGGTGGCCCCGAAGAGCGCGAGCCAGGGGTTGACCGGTCCGGGCTCGGCCTCGTCCATGATCCGCCGGAAGAGCAGGAAGAGGCCCGCGCCCACCAGGAGGTGCAGCAGGAGCTGTGTGACGTGGAAGGGCACGGGGTCCAAGCCGCCCCCCATGCGGTAGTCCAACGCGTAGGTGAGGGAGAGGAGGGGGCGGTACGTCTGGTGGTCGGGGAGCGTGCTGAACGTGGACGCGTCCGTGAAGAATCGCCCGGCGTTGGCCAGGCTGCGGATGAACAGGTTGTTCTCGATGACGTGGGTGTCGTCGAAGTGGAAGCCGTTGTGGAAGGAGTCGGCGTACGCGATGAGCACCGTGGCCACGGCCGCGGCCGCTGCCACGCCGAACAGCCTCCGATGTCGGGAGCGCGCGGCAGAGCTCAACGGGGCTCCCGCGGCTCGGACTGCCGCTTGCGGATGGCGGCCAGCTGCTCCGCCAGGAGCCCCAGGGCGAAGAGGACCACGCCGGTAACCAGCGCGAGCATGGAGCCCACGCTCACGCCGCGGCCACGCAGCACGATGGGGATCCCCCAGGCGAGTCCCGCGATCCACGCCAGCGCCGCCGCAGGCAGGAAGATGCGCATGGGGTTGAAGAGCGTGATGATGTTCAGGATCTCGATGAAGGTGTCGAAGGCGGTCTGCGCGGAGATCGTGCTCTTTCCTCCCGAGCGCGGCCGCACCGTGACGTCGCGCTCCACCACCAGGTCCCGGTGGGAGAGGAAGACCAGCGTGATGACGTCACTGAACGCCATGGAGTCCGGGCACAGCGGCAGATAGTGTTTCGCCAACTCGGTACGATAGAGCTTCAGCCCGGAGTTCAGGTCGCGCACGGGATTGGGCATGAGGATGCGCGTCACCAGCCGGATGAGGCGCTTGCCCAGCGTCCGGTACGGCGTGCCACCGCCGACGCGCCTGCCCACCACGAGGTCCGCGTCCTGGCCCACCGCCTGGGCCAGGAGCCCCTCGAGATCCCGAGGGTCGTGCTGCCCGTCGGCGTCGACGGTGACCACCCAGGGTGTGGCCGCCGTGGCGATCCCGGACTTGAGCGCGCCGCCGTATCCGCGTCGCACCTTGTGACGGACGACGTGGACCCCAGCGCTGCGGGCGACGTCCCCCGTGGCGTCGGACGAGCCGTCGTCGACCACGATGATGGGCCAGCCGCGGGGGGCGCACACCTCCCTCAACGCTGCCAGCGTCGCGGGCAGCGAGGTCTCCTCGTCGAAGGCGGGCACCACCACCGTCAGGGTCGGCTCCGTCGACACGTGGAATCACCGCCGCGAAGGGAGGGGAACGGATGTCGAGAGCGCTCTATTTCTATTCCCGATGTACCGCGAACGTCAACGAGCGTCCCCACGGGCGAGGGGGGCGCAGGGTCCGGAATCGGCCTCACAGGGCTATATTGGATGCGCCGCGCAGGCCCCAAAGCCCCTGAAACAGACGTTTTAGCCGCGGCATCGACATCGTCACGGATCAGTACTGGAGTTCGCAGAATGGCCTACAAAGACATCGCCAAGGGGTGGATCTGGCGGGACGGCGACTTCGTTCGCTGGGAGGACGCCACCATCCACGTCATGAGCCACGTGGTGCACTACGGATCCTCGGTGTTCGAGGGGATCCGCTGTTACGACGGTCCCCAGGGGCCGGCGGTGTTCCGCCACATGGATCACATGAACCGGCTGGTGGCGTCCGCGAAGATCTACCGCATGGAGATCCCCTACTCGGTGGACGAGCTCGCCGAGGCGAACCGGGAGCTGCTGCGCCGGAACGACCTGCGCGAGGGCTACCTGCGCCCCATCGTGGTCCGTGGCACCGGGGCCGTCGGCGTGAATCCCACCGGCAGCCCGATCTGGACCTTCCTCATCTGCTGGCCCTGGGGTGCATACCTGGGCGCGGACGCCCTGGAGAAGGGCGTGGACGCATGCGTGTCCACATGGTTCCGCCCGGCTCCGAATACCTTCCCGTCGTTGGCCAAGGCCGGGGGCAACTACCTGAACAGCCAGCTCGTGAAGATGGAGGCGGTGGCCAACGGCTACCACGAGGGGATCGCCGTGGGACCCGAGGGCCTCCTCAGCGAGGGAAGCGGCCAGAACGTGTTCCTGGTGAAGGAGGGTGTGCTCCTCACGCCGCAGCTGGACGGCACCATGCTCGGCGGCATCACCCGGAACACGATCATCCACCTCGCCCAGGACGCCGGAATCGAGGTCCGTGAGGGTCCGGTCCCCCGCGAGATGCTGTACACCTCCGACGAGGTCTTCTTCGCGGGTACCGCGGCGGAGGTGACGCCGGTGCGCACCGTGGATCGCATCACCGTGGGCGAGGGCAAGCCCGGCCCCGTGACCAGGCAGCTCCAGAAGGCCTACCTGGACGTGGTGAAGGGCGTGAGCGAGGACCCGTACGGATGGCGGGATCCGGTGGCGTGGTCCGAGGCGGCTGTGGCGGACTGAGAGACGGCACGAGAGCGAACGGGGGCCGACGCCGTCACACGGCGTCGGCCCCCGCGCACGTCCGCATACCGCGTCATGCCGTTCGGAGGCCGGGGCCCTGACGCTCTGTCGGGGTGTGTGTCCTTTCTTCAGCGACCTGGCGGCCTCCACCACTCGCGTCCGCCGCCCGCCACCGCCCGCCGGGCTTCAGATCGGGGTCAGGACGGCCACAACCAGCCGAACGTGCCTCCGGTGAGGAACCCGTAGATGAGGCCGTCGAAGGTGTCCTTCAGCGCCAGGCTCCAGGGCTGGGGGCGCGCCAGAGCCGCACCCAGGGACGACCCCAGCACCCGGCGTTTGACCGGACGTGGGGGCGGGCGCCAACGTTCCCGCCGATGCCGACCCTCCCGCCGACGCCTGCCGGCGGGTCATCCTGTGGAGGAAGCCATGACCCGACCCGTTTCCGGCGAGTTCCACGAGTACTATGACCGCTATGTGTCCCGTGTGCCGGACGGCGACATCGTCGAGATCCTCGCGGCACAGTGGGAGGCGACGCGGACCCTCCTGGCGTCGGTGCCGCCGGAGCGCGAGGAGTACAGGTACGCCGAGGGGAAGTGGAGCGTGCGCGAGGTGGTGGGCCATCTCGTGGACGTCGAACGGCTGTTCGCGTTCCGCGCGCTCTGGATCGGACGTGGTGCGGTGGAGGAGCAGCCGAGCATGGAGCAGGACGACTGGGCCGCGACCTCCAACGCCGGCGGCCTGCGCCTTGCCGACCTCGTCGCGGAGTGGGGCGTGGCGCGGCGTGCCAACGTGCTCATGTTCGCGGGCTTCGACGAGGATACCTGGTCCCGGCGGGGCATGGCCGGCGGCAACCCCCTCACGGTGCGGGCCGCGGCATGGATCATCGCAGGCCACGAGCTTCATCACCGCGTGTTGCTGAAGCGCGACTATCTGGAAGGGAGATGACGGATCCCACGAGGTCGGCCGGAGGCCGCGCGGATGCCACCCCTGGCTCGCCCCACGATTCCCCCGACCCGCGCGTGCGGCTCCGGCGCCACGACCGCGGCAAGGACGACGACTGGATCCGCGCGTTCCTGAAGCGGGCGCCCTGGGGCATCCTGGCCACCGTGGACGGGCAAGGGCACCCCTTCGTGAACTCGAACCTCTTCGTCTTCGACGAGGAGCGGCATTGCCTCTACCTGCACACGCATCGGACGGGCCGGACGCGGACGAACGTGGCCGCCTCCGGGAAGGTGGCGTTCACCGCCGCCGCCATGGGCCGCCTCCTGCCGGCGAACGAGGCTTTGGAGTTCAGCGTGGAATATGCGGCGGTGGTGGCCTTCGGCGCCGCGCACGTGGTGAACGATCCGACGGAGGCGGAGCACGGCTTACGCGCCCTTCTGGAGAAGTACGCGCCACACCTGGAGTACGGCTCGGACTATCGCGGTGTCACCGGCGAAGAGCTTGCGCGCACGGCCGTCTATCGCGTCGACATCGAGTCCTGGAGCGGCAAGCAGAAGGAAGCGGCGATGGACTTCCCGGGCGCATACGCGATGCCCGGGCCGCCCGTGCCGTATCCGGGCAGGGCTGGAGGCAGGGACCCAGAGCCGTGACCCCGATGAAGCGACGACCGACGACCCAGGCCCGGCCTCTCTCGCGTCGAAGGGCGCTCCAGGCCTAGATTGTCTGGACCCCGTTCCCCCAGTCGTTCAACGGCTGTCGATCCCTATGACCGCTTCCGACGAGAGAAGAGAGCTGAAAGGGCTGGCTCGCTCCATCGACGCCCTCTTCTCGGAGGACGTCGACGAGGGGACGTCCCGTACGTCCACGGATGCGGAGCCGTCGCCAGAAGGTGATCACGGCGAGGGATCGTCACAGGGCCGGGAGGAAGAGGGTGGGGAGGAGATGGTCTGGGAGAAGCTCGTCGAGAGTCCCAGCGCGGAAGACGCCGACCCCGAAGCCCTGCGGAGCGCCGTCACGCGTTTTCTCGATGCCGACCCGCTCCACCGCGAGGGTCTGGGACACGCCATTCGGAACGCCGCGGCCGCCCTGAGGGAGGCCAACTCCCTCGACGTTCTGGCCGACGCCGTCGAGCGCCTGGCGAGGGCGGGGGAGGACGTCCCCGACGAGGCGGGGGTCGCCATGGCACGGGCGCTGCTCACCTCCGGGGTGGCCGGCCGCCTGGCCGCCCGTCTGGGCGAGGCCCACGAGGAGGAGCGGCACGCGCAGCTGGTGAGAGCGTGCGTGCGTCTGGGCCGGGACATGGCCGTGGCGCTGGCCGATGCGCTCTCCGAGACCACCGACCGGTTCGCCCGGAGAGCGTACCTGGGTGCCCTGGTGGCGATGGGCGACGATGCGATGTCCGTCGCGGAGGAGATGCTGGAGAACGACCAGTGGTTCGTCGTGCGCAACGCGGTGGCCATCCTCGGCGAGATCGGCGGCCCCCGGGCGGTGGAGCTGGTCACCAGCTCGCTGGCCCACACCGACGCGCACGTCCGCCGGGAGGCGCTCCTCTCTCTCGCCAAAGTGGGGGGCGAGGATGCCGGCATGCTCGTATACGGCATGATCGAGGATACGGACCCCGAGGTGCGCCTGGCCGCCGCCATGGCCGCCGGCACGCTCAAGGTGGAGCGTGCCCTCAAGCCCCTGCTGAACATGCTGGAGGGCGAGCGCGATCCGGACGCGGTGGTGGTGGTGCTGCAGGCGCTGGGACAGCTCGGCGACCCCGGGGCCACCAACGCGGTGGAGAAGCGCGCCGTGGGCTCCTTCCTCTCGAAGCCGCCCACCGGAGTGCGCATCGCGGCGTACCGTGCGCTGGGCAGCATCGGCACCCCCCGGGCCAAGAGCGTCATCCGGAAGGCCGCCACCGACAAGAACACGGCGGTGCAGGCCGCGGTGCGCCAGCTGCTCGAGGAGTCCTGAGGGTACCCTCCGCCCTCACACCACGCCCAGCACCCCTGCCAGCGCGCGGAAGAACGACACCGTTTCCCTGGCCCCGTCGATGAGCCCGGGGAAGGGATCCTGGGCGGAGTGCCCGAACAGGCTGGTCACGGTGGCTCCGGCCACGGCTTCGGCAGGAAGCGCGTCGCGCAGGCGGAAGGCCTCCGAGAACGGGATGAGATGGTCCTGACGGCCATGCAGGATGTGGACGGGGCCCCCCACGTCGCCGAAGGACCGCGTGGCCTCGAGGGCGGGCTCGACCCGACGGCCGGCGTCGGCCAGGGCGAGCGCCATGGCCTCCCCCTCCGCCCGGTCCGGCTCGGCGGGCGAAGCGGGGGCGAACAGGTCGAAGACGGGCCGATCCTCCGCCGACAGCGCCCGGCGGAGATCGCGCCTGGGTTCCTCGAAGGTCGCATCCCACGAGATGATGCCGGAATCCCCGGCGATGGCGGCCAACCGTCGCAACGCGTCGGCCACCGCCGCCCGGCTCTCGTACCCGGGGATCGCGGTGAGGTAGTTGGCGCCCACGATCCAACGCCCGTAGGGATCGGGGCGCAGGTGATACCGGTCCCGACCCCACTCGTGCTCGCCGGTGAACTGGAACCGGAGCGTGTGCTCCAGATCGCAGAACCCCCCGAACCCCACCACCCCCGCGATGCGGCCACGGAGCCCGGGGTCCGCCGACGCCGCGATGGCCTGCGGCGCGCCGAAGGAGAAGCCCACCAGTCCCACGGGGAGGTGCGCCAGCTCGTCGACGGCGTCGAGGGTGGCCAGGCACGCCCGGATGGTGGGGACGGTGAGGTGGGTGGCCAGGCTGAGCTCCCGCCACTCGGGGACCTCGGGCACGACGACCGCGAAGCCGGCGGAGGCCAGGGCCCGGGTGAAGCGCACCAGCGTGGGGTGTCCGCGGCCGGGGCGCGTGATCCCGTGGAGCACGATCCAGGTGGGGAGCGGGCGTTCGACCCGCGCCGGCATGGTCAGCGTGGCGGGGACCGGCGTGCCCGCCCGGTCCAGCCGGACCTCCCGGGTGACGAGGGAGGCCCTGCCGGTCAGCCAGCACGCGGTGTAGCGAAAGGTGCGCAGCATCGTGGGGGGCATCGGCCGAAGCTACCCGTTCCACGTGGGGAGGTGCCAGCGCCGCGCTTGCGCCACCTGGGCGCAGGCGGTCATCATCCGCGTCGAACCTCGATTCGCGCCGCCGGGAGGAGACCACCGTGTACCGTCGCTCGTTCCTCACGCTCCTGGGAGGCGGGGCTCTGGTGTGGCCTCGCACCCTCGAGGCTCTCTCGCGCAGGCTCGAGTCGGGAGGGGCACCCGACGACGAGGCGTTCTGGGCCGAGGTGCGTGCCGGCTTCCTCATCGCGCCGGATCGCATCTACCTGAACAACGGCACCCTGGGACCGTCGCCACGGGTGGCGGTGGATGCCGTTGCGGAGCATACACGCCGGGTGGCCGCCACCTTCCCCGAAGGGGTGAATTGGGACGACCTCAAGCAGTCGGTGTCGGCGCTGGCGGGGGGAGACCCGGCCGGCTTCGTCTTCCCGCGGAACACCACCGAAGGCATGAGCTTCGTGGCCAACGGCATGGACATCGGGCCCGGCGACGAGGTGGTCACCACGGACCACGAGCACATCGGCGGCAAGGAGCCCTGGCGGCTCGCCACCACCCGCCGCAAGGCCAGGTACACGGTGGTCAAGCTGCCGGTGCCCGCGCCTTCCTCCCAGGCGCTGGCGGACGTCGTCTGGTCCGGTGTGAGCCCGGCGACCCGGGTCGTCATGGTCTCCCACCTCACCTTCACCACGGGTACCGTCATGCCGGTGGTGGAGCTGGCGAGACGCTGCAGGGACCGGGGGATCACCCTGGCCGTGGACGGCGCGCACCCCCCGGGGATGATGCGCATGGACATCGGCGCCCTGGGAGGAGACTTCTACGCCAGCTCTCCCCACAAGTGGATGCTGGCGCCGGAAGGCAACGGGATGCTCTGGCTGGCTCCCGAGTGGCGCACGCGGCTCTGGCCCACACTGGCGTCCGGAGGGTGGGACGACCTGTCCCTGGGGGCCCAGCGCTTCAACCACCTGGGCACCTTCGACGAGTCGCGCATGGCCGGGCTCATCGCCTCCGCGGAGTTCCTCCAGCTCATCGGCATCGACCGCGTCGAGGCGCGGGTGCGGCACCTGCGGGGCATCCTCGAGGGCGGGCTGCGCTCGATCCCCGGCGTGAGCGTGGTGACGCCCGAGGACGAGTCGCTGAAGTGCGGGATGGTGTCCTTCAAGATCGCGGGCGTGGACTCCCTGGACCTGCAGGTGCACCTGGCGCGGGTCGCCAACGTGCGCACGCGGGTGATCTCGGAGTACGACTACGGCTTCATGCGCCTGTCCACCCACGTCTACAACCGTCCCGCCGAGCTGGAGCGCGTCCTCGAGCTCCTCGCCGACGCGGCGAAGAACGGCGTGCCGAAGAGGGGGTCCGCCACGTGACGCACGACACCGAGACTCCCGATTCCGTCGAGCTTCCCACGCCCGCCGGAACGAGACCGGCATCTCCGCCGTACGGCCTGAGCGCCGCTGTGGGGCTGGCCCTCTTCGTGCTCTACGTGATCACCCTCGCGCCCAGCACGGCCTTCTGGGACACCAGCGAGTACATCGCCACGGCGTATATCCTGGGCATCCCCCACCCCCCGGGGAACCCGCTCTTCGTGGTGCTGGCACGGGCGTGGCTGATCCTGCTCTCGCCTCTGGGCCTGTCGGTGGCGGTGAGGGTGAACCTGCTGGCGGCGGCAACCAGCGCGGCGTCCGGCGCGTTCCTGTTCTTGGTGGCGCACCGCATCCTCCTTCCGGTGCTGGGCAGCGACCGCCGGGCGCGCATCGGGGGATTCCTCGCTGCCCTCGTGGGGGGTACCACGTTCACGGTCTGGAACCAGTCCAACGTGAACGAGAAGGTCTACACGGTGAGCGTGCTGGTCATCGCCGCGGTGACCTGGCTCGCCGTGCGCTGGCGCGACCGCCGCCACGAGCCCGGAAGCGAGCGCTACCTCCTTGGCGCCGTCTTCCTGCTGGCCATCGGCTCGACCAACCACCTCATGTCGGTTCTCCCCCTGCCGGCCCTGGGGCTGTACGTGCTGTTCACCGAGGCCAGAGTCCTGTTGCGCCCCCGATTCCTGGGGCGCGCGTTCCTCCTGGTGGTGGTGGGGCTCTCGTTCAACTTCGTGCTGCCCGTGCGCGCGGCCCTCGACCCCGTCATCGACGAGGGACAGCCCACCTGCGCCTCGATGCTGGGCGCCGCCGAGGCGATCTACACGCAGGGGCACGCGGGATGTCCGGCGCTGGCGTTCAACCTCACACGCAAGCAGTACCGGAAGCCCCCCGTCACGGATCGCATGTCGCCCTTCGCGGCGCAGCTCGAGAACTATGCACAGTACTTCGGGTGGCAGTGGGGAAGGGCCCTGAATCCCTCGCCCTTGCCCGGAACCGCCCGAGGGCCGCTGGCGCTCCTGTTCCTGGTCCTGGGGCTCGCGGGGCTGTGGGCCGCATGGCGGGCGGACCGCGGGATCTTCGTGTACCTGGCCACCCTGTGCGTGACCCTGACGGTGGCCCTGGTCTTCTACCTGAACTTCAAGTACGGGTACTCGCTGCACCCGGAGGTCACCGACCGGGCGCTCCACGAGGTGCGGGAGCGCGACTACTTCTTCATCGCCAGCTTCCTGGTGTGGGGGATGCTGGCGGGGGTGGGGCTCGCGTGGACGTGGGGCGCGCTGTCCTCGCGTTTGTCCGGAACCCGGCGCTACCTGCTCACCTCACCGATCCTCCTGATCGCCCTCGTGCCCCTGGGTCTCAACTGGAGCTGGGCGAGCCGCGCGGGGGACTGGGCGGCCCACGACTGGGCCTGGGACATGCTCACCAGCGTCGAGCCGTACGGCATCCTCTTCACCAACGGCGACAACGACACCTTTCCCCTCTGGTACCTCCAGGAGGTGGAGGGCGTGCGCAAGGACGTCACGGTCATAGTCGGGCAGTACCTGAACACGACCTGGTACCCTCATCAGCTCGCGCGCCTCACCGATCCCGAGCACCAGCGACACTTCGATCCCGACATCGTACCGGGGCTGTACAAGGCTCCTCCCTCCCCGCCGGCCCACTCCATCACCACGCTCACCGGTCAGGAGATGGACGGCGTTACCGCGGCGCGCCTGGGGCGGGACTTCACCGTGCCCTTCCCGGGGATCTCGGTGACCTATCCCGCCGGCACCGAGCTGGATCGGGTCGACCAGCTCGCGCTGGCGTTCATCCACGACTCCGCCGGCGAGCGCCCCATCTACTTCGCGGGGCCACAGGGCCTCATCACGCAGCTGGGTCTCGGCCGCTGGGGTGTGCGCCAGGGGCTGGTGGTGAAGCTGGAGCTGCGCAGCCCGAAGGACTCGATGCCCCCGGGACTCGTCCGCGGCTCCAAGAGCTACGGAGGCGAGGTGTTCGACGTGCCCCAGTCGCTGCGGCTCTACCGGGACGTGTACCGCTACCGCTCCATCCGTGAACGGGCCATCTGGCCGGACCGCTCCACGCTGAACATCCCCGGCTACTACTACGTGATGGCCCTGCAGCTCTCCGACGCGGTGCACCAGGCCGGCATGGACAGCACGCTGGTGAGGCAGCTCCAGGGTGACGCCATGGACTTCGCGGTGGTTGCCGAGGGAGGCTCGAAGGGGAGGCCGGCGGCGGCGGGAACCTCGTCTGGCGGGTAGACCGCGTACGAAAGCGGGTCCACGAGGGGGCGAACGCCGGAAGGCTGCCGTCCCGCTTCTCAGGGCGAAGACGCGTAGAGGTCCGCCCGGGTGGGCGGCAGGGGAAGCCCTCCGCCATTGCCCGGCTTTCCCCAGAGCATCTGCACGATGCCGATGTCGCCGGCGGTGAAGGTGTAGGCGCAGCCCCCCATGTAGAGCCGCCACACGCGGTACGTGTCGTCGCCCACGAGCCTGCGCGCCTCCTCCTCGCTCGACTCCAGCCGTCGCACCCAGTGGCGCAGGGTGCGGGCGTAGTGCTCCCGAAGGCTCTCGGTGTCCCGCAGCTCCAGGCCGACGCGCTCGCCCGGGGCGGTGAGCTCGGTCACGCTGAGGAGCTCCGAGTCGGGGAACA
>Ga0315535_1000154_pt1 | contig 45235 bp, 37 predicted proteins | sample SalMarSW160220MG_2_FD_203092 | JGI IMG/M metagenome (GOLD analysis project Ga0315535, IMG submission 203092) | Salt marsh sediment microbial communities from the Plum Island Ecosystem LTER, Massachusetts, United States - Salt Marsh Sediment SW1602-20 ... | reverse complement strand
TGCAGCCGAATGCCAGTTCGCAGGATCAAGCCCGGACCTGTCCCATGCGATTCTCTCCAGGCTGATCCCCCGGGTTTCGTCAATCCCCTCCATATGCATCTGATCGTTAAACCCGACCCGGTCCACAGTATTCCCCGAGCGGTCGGTCAGATAGATCCAGCCTCCCCCGTCGGGGAGGCTTTTCAAATCCTCAACCTCCACCCAGCTTCCGGAAACGCCCAGGCCATAGGCAGCCCTGAGATGGCGGATGTCCCTGGTGACAACCACATGGTCACCGGGTACCAGGATCCTGGAGTGATCCGAGAGGAAGGTGAAGCGGTCGGGGAGGTCCCCTTCAGCAACAACATCCATCGCCAGCTCCTGGAGATCATAACACTTTGATGAGGGATTGAAAAGTTCAATATATTCGGGCCTCCCCTGTTCCGGATCATACATGATTTCATTGATTACGACACTGCTATATCCGGGGAGGGCAGCTGCGCCACTTTCCAATTCCATCGCGCCGGATAGGTTCCCCACACAATCGGAAACGCCGGGAAATTCCAGCCGGAACCTCTCCCGGGCCAGAATCCCGGCCGGAAAATAACAGGTATACCGGTCTCCGAAAGGGGTGCTTCTTACCACGCTGTCTGTCACTGCTCCACCCGGTTGAATCACAAGCTCTCCGGTGGACTCTTCTCCCAGGCATACCGGTTCGGAGAATTGTACATAGATGCTGCCGTTATCCCCGAAACCAAGGTACAAACAGACAGGCGTTTCAAGATCGTCCAGGCGCTCATCCACACTGTTCAATGCTCCCGGGGTCCCTCCCCTGCTGTCCGTGGAGAACTGCCACAGCTCAGAAGTGCTGCAATACAATCCGGGATCTGTAGCTTCCAGGGACCAGCCTCCACCTGCCTTCCAGTCCGGGCCTTCAAAAGGAATCCGGTAGGTGGCTGCGTGAACCGGCACACCTTCCCGGGTGCAGATGGACAGTGGCGCACCCCGGTTGGGCAGAGCCACTCCGGAAACCAGGAAATAATCACCCGGAAGGAGTAAAAAGGCTGAATCCGCCATCTCATATTCCCGCTCCCCCACCCATAGTTTCCAACCCTCCATATGGATGGGATAATCTGACCTGTTAAACAATTCCAGATACTCATCCAGGAACTCACCGGCCCGGGGTTCGGGATCAACCATCACCTCGTTGATCACCACATCACCCCACTGCGGCTCATTGCGCATCACCTCAAGCAGGGTATCCGGCATACAATTCCCATTCTCATCCTGCATTCCATGTACAAGCAGGACCTGTGGTTCCCGGTTGGGAACAGGATTTGAAAAGAGAAGCTCCAGTGCCCCCTCACGTAGGACGATTGAATCAGGCTCCTGGCACCCTGATGACAGGGGAGACCCGGACTTATCCGCAGGGCAAAGCAAAAAAGATACCCGAGGCGGCAGGATGATCCTTTCGGAGAGCAGAAGGGCAATTCCCTGTTTTTCTTCAAATTCCCATCCTGTGATGATGGGCGGAATTGTATCTGCCACAAAGTGCCCGTTCAGCATGATCTCATCCAGCCACAATTTCCGGTCCTGGGCCGCACTGTATTCATACCTGATCACCAGTGACCTTCCTTCGGGAAGGGTTCCCGACGGGCCGGACCCGATCTGTGTCAACAGAGAACCCGGAGATTCATCCCGGTGGAAAAGTGTCAGTAAACCACTGTTTTGCCACGTTACACGAAACAGATGGGCTTCATCTGTACCAACCGATTTCTGGTAATTGAACGAAGAGGCACATACTTCGCGCAACTCACCGCCTTTTGCCTTCCAGATTTTTACCAGGTCATCCGGCTCCTGCCAATTGACACCCACGATGATTCCGTCGGCGAGGTCCAGGCTGGCAAGTATGGCCACCTGCCAGTTGTTGGACGAACTGGGAGGATAGCCGTGCCTGACCCGGAAAGTGAGGCTCAGTGAGTCCCCTCCTGCAAAAGGATCATGGTGAATCATGAAGAAATCACAACCCGGACCAGGATTGTCATATGCATGATGCAGGGAACAGTTCCCCAGAATGGGATTTACAGAATCGCCATCCCACCTCCCTGCCGGAACCTGTTCCAGGCTCCAGCCGGGATCTTTCCCTTCTGCGGATCCCAGTCCACCTTCGAAATCAAAATGGTACTGGGACCACAATATCTGAGGAGATACAGCCAATAAAAAAAGCAAAATTCTCAACATGGTTTTTTTGGTTTTTTGCCGACTTTTTTTTTTAAGAAATAATGATGATTTTTGCAGTTCGTTAACCTTATGTAGCAGATCATGAAAGTAGCAGTAGTAGGAGTAAGCGGCGCTGTGGGACAGGAGTTTCTGAAAGTGCTCGATGAAAGGCAATTTCCGCTGGATGAACTTGTATTGTTCGGATCATCCCGGAGTGCAGGGAAACAGTACACTTTTAAGGGGAAGACCCTGACGGTGAAAGAATTAAAAGAGAATAATGATTTTAAAGACATCGACATTGCTTTAACTTCTGCCGGTGGCGGCACCTCCAGGAAATTTGCTCATACCATTACCAAACACGGCGCGATCATGATCGATAATTCCAGTGCGTTCAGGATGGACGAAGATGTGCCTCTGGTCGTGCCGGAAGTGAATGCTGCCGATCTGCATTCAATTCCCCGCAACATTGTGGCCAATCCCAACTGTACCACCATCCAGATGGTCGTTTGCCTCAAACCCATCAACGACATCTCCCCCATCAAAAAGGTGCATGCTGCCACATACCAGGCTGCAAGCGGGGCCGGAGCTACCGCCATGGCCGAACTTGAGCAGCAGATCAAAGAAATCGCTGCCGGAAAACCTGTGACGGTGGAGCAGTTCCAGTACCAGCTCGCCATGAACCTCATTCCTCAGGTTGATGTGTTCACAGAGAACGGATACACCAAGGAGGAGATGAAAATGTACAATGAGTCCAGGAAGATCATGCACACCGACATCCAGGTGAGCTCCACCTGCGTCAGGGTTTCCGTTCTCAGGAACCACTCTGAAGCCATCTGGGTAGAGACTGAAGATGAGCTGGACCTGGCACAGGTAAGGGAGGCCCTGGCCTCAGCCGAAGGGGTGACCCTGCAGGATGATCCGGAAAACCTGGTGTACCCCATGCCACTGGGTTCGGCCAGCAAGGATGATATTTTCGTGGGCAGGCTCAGGAAAGACCTGTCCAATCCCAAGGGGATCACCTTCTGGTGTGTGGGTGACCAGATCAAGAAGGGTGCCGCACTGAATGCAGTTCAGATCGCAGAGTACCTGGTGAAGGAAGGACTGGTATAGGGACTACAGGGTGAAAACCTAATATAACAGATCGTTATAGGGATATCTTTTTACGTGAATCTCCTTTACTTTTTGGTAAAGCTGATCTTTCAGTGCGTCGATATTGGATTTTTTCAGGGCCGAGATGAACAGGACAGCCCTGTCCCGTGAAGCCCATTCCTTTTTCAGGTCATCAAGGCTCAGATTCTCCCTGGTACCTGGCGTCAGGTCATCATCATCCTTCCGCACGTAGGTAAATGCATCGGCCTTATTGAATACCATCAGCACAGGAATATGGTCCGTTCCCAGCTCAGCCAGCGTCTCATCAACGATCTCTATCTGTTCCTTATAACTGGGGTGGGAGATATCCACCACATGCAACAGGAGGTCTGCTTCACGCACTTCATCCAATGTGGATTTGAAAGATTCAACCAGGTGAGTGGGCAGCTTCCTGATGAATCCGACCGTATCGGTAAGAAGGAAAGGCAGGTTCTCAACAACCACTTTCCTGACGGTTGTATCCAGGGTGGCAAAAAGCTTGTCTTCTGCAAACACCGTTGATTTGCTCAGCAGGTTCATGAGGGTGGATTTTCCGGCATTGGTGTAACCCACCAGCGCCACCCTGACCATCTTCCCCCTGTTCTTTCTCTGGACCGCCATCTGCTTGTCGATCTTCGCAAGCTGCTCCTTCAGCCTGGCAATTTTATCACGGATAATCCTGCGGTCAGTCTCAATCTCCGTCTCCCCCGGTCCACGAAGCCCGATTCCCCCCCGCTGCCTTTCCAGGTGCGTCCACATCCTGGTCAGCCGCGGCAGAAGATACTGGTACTGCGCCAGCTCAACCTGAGTTTTCGCATGGGCAGTCTGGGCCCTTCCTGCAAAAATATCCAGGATCAGGTTGGTCCTGTCCAGGATCCTGCAATTCAGTTCCCTTTCAATATTCCTCAGCTGAGAGGGTGAAAGCTCATCATCAAAGATGACTATATCGATCTCCTCCTCCTTCACAAAATCCCTCACCTCGGCCAGTTTCCCGGACCCAATGAAAGTCTTGGGGTGGGGAACATCCAGCCGCTGTGTGAACAGGGCACGGGTCTCTGCCCCGGCTGTCTCTGCCAGAAAAGCAAGTTCATTCAGGGTTTCATTGGCCAGCTCGTCGGTCTGGTCCCGCTGAATGACCCCCACCAGAACAACTGTCTCCGGATATACTCTATGGTCCCAATAGTCCCCCATACACGTAAAATCAGGGTGCAAAAGTAGCAAAACCTGCGGACTTTACGTTCAGTACCCTAAACACGTATCCAAGGGTTTTGTACTCGGGGCTGAATTTTTTTGCTTACGCACCAAAGAAAGAAAGGGCCCTTTTGGGGGCCCCTTCAAATCATTTTCAAAATGTGTGTTCTACTTGATGTATTGCCGGTTGGCGTATATGGCATTGCGAATGGCCGGCTTGATGGTTTCCGTGCAGGTCATGACCATGTCCACATCGGTGGGGAACGGGATCTTTTCCTGCTTGGTTTTTGCAAGTGCCTCCGGGGTCAGGGCAGCCAGATCGCCGATGGCCCTTGCAGATGAGTGATCAAACTGATTGGTAGCCCCAAAAGGTTCCTTCTGCATAAGCATTTCCGGCTGCATGGAGTAGATTTCCACCTCGCCCCGGATCTCCACGGATTTGAACTGCCGGGTTTCAATGAGCGTACATGTAATCTCCTTGAACCTTTCGAGTTTAATGTCATTCCCTGCGGTATCCCTCATCACATTTCCATTGGCATCGAGCACATAATCAAATCCATCGGACACCTTCTTCTTGAATATCTCATCCGTATCCTTCACCTCGTCAGGGGAAACACCAATGGACAGGATTTTCACCAGCACCTCATAATCGTAATAGGCATCCTCATCCACATGCTTGAAATGGTATTCCACCCACTCGTTGCCCAATCCGCGTGTATCGAAGGAGATCAGGTCCTCTTCCACCTGGGGGGGAAGCTTGAGGGGAGTCTGATTCTCCACCTCAACAATCACCCTGCTAATCCCTTTCAGATGCGCATCATAGATCATTTTATCAATATCCGGGAATTGTCCGCCGCTGTATTCGGCAGCCTTGTTTAACTGGTAGTAGGCGTCCCTGTAGTCCTCTTTTGTCAGTGCATTTTCCAGGAGCCCTTTCCCGTTGTCGTAGAAGTATTCTGCAGCCTTTCGCTTGGCGGCGATCATCTCCGCATCATAATCCACATAGGTATAACTGTAGGTATTCCCATCGATCTCCAAGGGGGTTACCGTCCGAACCCTGCGCTGCCTCTCCTTAAGCATGTTGTAGCGATTGAATACTTCGTCATAATTATCCGGATTGTTTTCTGCAACCAGGTAACGGATCCGGTCCAGATCACGTTCATTGGCCAGGCGGTAAGCCCGGTCCATTTCAGCTGCATCATCGGCTTTTGGTTTCTTGATCAGCTTCTTCACTGTTTTGTCAATAACAGCATCATAGTTGCCTTGTTGCAATTTCTTCGTTGTGGAACCACAACCAGTCATCAGCAGCCCTGCTATCAGGATTGTCAGAATTTTTCGCATGATGGTGAATTTTATCCTCAGCTAATTTAAAGGTTCTCCAAAAAAAAAGCCGGCACAAAGCCGGCTTTTATCAACAATTTTGGATTATTTTATTGCAGGACAAAGTTAATGGGGAACGTGAAAAGTACCTTTACGGCTTTTCCACGTTGCTTACCAGGTGCCCATTTGGGTGAGGACATGACCACCCTGACAGCTTCCTTATCAAGGGCAGGATCCACACTTCTGACAATTCTTGCATCCACTACGGATCCGGTTTTATTCACGGCAAACTGAATGATTACACGACCGCTGATCCCGTTCTCTGCAGCAATCTCAGGATACCTGAGGTTTTGTGCAATATACTTGCGGAACTCTGTGGCAGGATCACCCCCGTTGAATGTGGGCATGTCTTCAACAATGTAGAATACCTCTTCCTCCTCAATATTTTCTTCATCATTACCCATCATGCTGGTAAAGTCATACTCTGTATTGGCGTCAGCTTCCATATCGAAATCAAACTCATCTTCGATTTCCACGTCATCATCTACAATATCGAGAACCTCGGCAACTTTGGGTTGCTCCGGCTTGGGCTCCGGCTTGGGCTCTTCCCTCCGGGTGATCTGCATCATCTCGTCTTCAAACTGAATCTCCTGAACCGCACTGCTGTTGTCCTCTTTTCCTTCTCCTTTGGTCCATTCGAAAGCTACCAGAACTATAGAAAGAGTGATCACGAGTCCAATCTCGACGAACATCCCTTTTCTTTTCTCCAGATCGACTTTTTCTGATTTCTTAGTTTCCATAACAGTTGTGAATTTGGGCCATAAAAATAGTGATAAACTAATTACTTTTCAAAAAGAAATAAGGTAAAGATTCATTTCTACTCAATTACATGCAAAAATTCTGCCAATCAGCTGTTTTGAACTTGCAATTTTTATGTTATTTTTGCCACGCGCTGGGGCATTAGCTCAGTTGGCTAGAGCGTTTGACTGGCAGTCAAGAGGTCATCGGTTCGATTCCGATATGCTCCACGAAGATTATCAAGGGATTACAGATTTTTCGATTTGTGATCCCTTCTTTTTTGCCAGAAAATTGCAAGAAAGGTTGTTGGAAATTTTCATTAATATGCTTGTCTGCCAGTGGGAAGTCTTGAATCAGATTATTTATCAATCCACTTTTTAAACTCTCTGACTTTGTCTTTACTTACGATCAGGTCATAAATTGATTTTTTACTATTCAATTCAATTTTTAACCTGCTGGACGAATAGTGCAGTATATCACTTATCTGATTAATATTAATAATGCAATTTCTGTTGATCCTGAAAAATCTACTGGGATCTATTGTTTTCTGTAAATTATCCAGAGAATAGTCAATCGCATAGTCATTATCTTCAGAGGTTCTCAGGAAAGTAGCACGCTCTAATATGTAAAAACATGTAATCTCTTTGTCCGATATTGATTTATAATGTTCTCCCACTTTAATCAGAAAACGGTTTTTATACCCTTTGTTCAACTTATTCAATAATTGCATTATCACTTCATTGTTTAAGGATGCTTTATAATGAATAGACTTGAACTTTTCGATGGCTGTACGTAAATTGTTTTCTTCAATAGGTTTTAAGAGGTAATCAACACTATTGACTTTAAAAGCCGAGAGCATATATTCATCGTACGCTGTAGTGAAAATTACCGGTATATCAATTTTCATTGATTCAAACAACTCAAAGCAAAGACCGTCATCGAGTTGAATATCCATGAATATCAGGTCAGGATCAGGATTGCTTTGAAGCCAGTTCATCGTTGATTCTACGGATCCGGTGATTCCGCTAACAATTATATCGGGATCAATTTGATTTAGCAGGCTTATCAAGCCTTCAACTGCAGGAGTCTCATTTTCGGTTATTAGAACATTCATAACATCAAGGGAACTTTTACTTGGAAAGTATCTTCTGATTCTGAAATAATAATTTCTTTTCCTGTTAACAAGCGTACACGTTCGTTAAGATTTTTAAGTCCGATCCCGGTTGAATCTATTTGTGTTGCTAATTTTTGCAGATTATTCGCAACCACGATATACCCACCTTCCAGAAATAGATTGATATTCAAAGGTTTTTCAATAGTTGCCATATTGTGTTTAATTGCATTTTCAACCAGGATCTGTAAGGAAACAGGCATTATTTCATATTGATATTCGTTCTCTTTGATATCAATACTAAGCTTAATTTTTCCTTCATTTCTTATTTGATGCATATAAAAATAATCCGTGATAAAATCGATCTCCTCTTTCAGTGCAATCTTTGTTTTCGCTGAATTATCAAGTATATAGCGATAGATAAGCGATAATTTCCCGACAAAGCGATTTGCCAGATCAACCTCATTGTTCATCAGGGAAGACAGAGTATTTAGACTATTGAATAAGAAATGTGGATTTACCTGGCTTTTTAAGGTTTCATTCTGGAAAATAAGATTTTGTTCCCGAAGCTCGAATTCTCTTTTCAGGGATTGCTGCCAGGGGACAAAGAAAAATATTGGGGAAGCGATTAATAAACCTATGCCAGCCCCTTTGAGCATACCCAGGGCAGTATCGGGAAACCATGACATCAGGGGGATACTATCTTCTTTTATAATATGGGTGACATACACAAACGAAACAGCGATAAGGGTGAGTACTAAAGCAGCTGCAACATAGAATAACACCAGGCGTATAAGATACATTCGGACAATATCTTTCCAGGTAATTTCATTTTGCGTATATCTGAAATTCAATTTTAAGATCTTCCGGGATATAGCATAAACAACTTCTATACCTATAATCATAATAATGAAAGTATGCAGAAGGAAATTCTTAGTCAGTTCAGCCTTGATTATTAATCCCCAGATGGGAGTAAATGCAGCACAGAAGAGAAAGAACTTTACATGTTTGGCAATCCTTTTAGGCAGGTATAGATCTCTTATTCTTCTTGTTTTCATTCGTTTCATCTCATAAAATTACTTTATCTAATTGATCTTTCCCACTTTAAGTATCCGGTTGGTGCTGACTAACATTTTATTATTCAGTCCTTCAATCTCCATTTCCTGAATAGTATTACTATACATTTCGGCGTATTCAATTTGTTTATTCTCCAGGGAAACCCAGGTTTTTCCCCAATAACATTCACTTCCTTTAGATTTCATCAAATCAGTTTGCCCCTCCAGTTTATTATCTAAAACCCGGTATTCAATAATGGCGCATAGTGAATTATTTATCAGGGAGATCCCAATCCAGTTCAATTCAATCCTTTTTTGATCATAAATTCCAATCCCAGCTATATCAGTAGCCCCCTTATCTTTAACAAGACAGGTCTTATTCTGCTCCAGTAGATCAAAATAATTCCATGCATATATTTCTATGGCATACATATCCCAGACTAGACTTCGGGCAAGAATACTTACCATGCTATTGTCAAATGAATCAAAAAAAGATTTTTGTAACATGTTTTGAGACGGGATATATGAGAAGTTTTCTATATACTCTTGCTTTACTTTATCACTATAAGGTTCTGTCTGGCTGTTTGATTGAGAAAAATACACATTGTTCCATATTACATGCTTGTCTTTATATCCCCTCGTATATTCTCCCGTAATTTTTAATTTGTTGCTGAGATTCCCATAAATATCTTTATTAAAATATTCGACTGTCATTAAATATTTTTGAGGGGATTTTTCAACGAGTTCAAGATTTTCAGGTAGGCTTTTCAAATATTTTTCAGTCCTCATTTTATTCTGACCGGACAAATCATTTGAATAAATCAGGCTAACTGTTAATACGATAATTGTTAATGCAATTGTTTTCATAATAATCCTTTTGGTTAAACATTTATTGAACCAAAATAAAATCAATGAATAAGCTTATGAAAAAGAGAATTGCTAAATCGCCTGATTATTATGCTGAATAGGAAAATAGACTTGTTTAATCAAAAATTGTATTTGCATTTCCACTCAATCCATTTCACTATATAAAAATTGCCAGCAAATTCGCCAACCAAACGGAAAACAGGTGTAGTATATAGGAAAAACAACAGTACATTATTTTTGTAATGTAGTGTATTAGAGTATAATGGAGTTCGATGGAAAATGTCGTATTGTCTCTGGCAGTCAAGAGGTCATCGGTTCGATTCCGATATGCTCCACCTTCGCTCGCCGAAGCGAGCTACGGTGGACGCAGTCCACCTTAGATCGCGAAGGAGAGACAGATTATCAAAGGGTTGCGGGTTTCAGAATTCGTAACCTTTTCTTTTTTGCCAGATTTTTGCCAGGTAGTTTGCAAAGTCACAATGATATAAGGACTTCAGAGGGTATAAAGAAAAAACCCCCTTCTGTATCCGATGAGGAGTCCTTACGTTTTGAAAGAGGTTTTGACCCCCTCCCTTTAGCCTGTGCCAGTCAGAAGTTGAGAATTCGGAAAGCTGACAGTGGGGCCTACTTAATCAAGCTGGTTTCCAGAGGTAGCGTATGCACAACCAAAGTATTAAAATACTGAAAGTCATAAGTCCATCGCTCATCCTTTCGAACTCATCAGCATAAAGCTTAAGACATTGATACAATTTAATTTAAACTGAGAATAGGGAGATTTACAAAGTGTTGGATGCGACCTATTTTTCAATCAATCCTGAGACTTCGGTCTGAAGATTTGGGAGATGATTGATAACAATGCTCCAGATTACCTCATGGGATATTTTATCATATCCATGAATAATTCTATTACGAGCACCAATGATCTTGTGTGCGTTTTCAAGCCTGAAATCAGGATCAGCATTCAAAATCCTGCTTACAGCTTCTCCAATAATCTCAAGATTCCGTTCAATGGCACGCTGTGTTTTAGTGTCGGAAAGGTAGTCTTCAAATCTTTTTGGCTTATCGGAAAAGTAGCTCTCAATTTCCTCTATTGATTGAAGGATATCGAACAGCCAGGTTTTTATTTCATGCTTCATACACCAGCTTTTTCGTAGAATCTATAGATTCTAGCAAATACGGATTCCGAATTGCCTTCCTTTCAAGAAGATCAACATCCCTCTTCAATAATCTCTCAAGAGAAAACTTCAGATCAAAATAGTTATCTGCATAATCCTCAAGTGAAACATCAGAAAAATCAACAACAAAATCAATATCACTTTCCTCATTGAATGAGTCTCTTAATACTGACCCAAAGATGAACAGCTCCGAAACACTATGCTTCCTGCACAGCTTTTGTATTTGATTCTGATATTGAGATATTATATCCATATTTCAAAAATACAAATATATTCCTATTGGTCTGATTACTTGAGTTAGTAAAAAATTTGCCAGAAAATTTGCCAGCCAAACGGAAAACAGGTGGAGTATATAGGAAAATCAACTATACATTATTTTCTTAATACAGTGTAATAGAGTATAATGGAGTTCATTGGAAAATACCGTATTGTCTCTGGCAGTCAAGAGGTCATCGGTTCGATTCCGATATGCTCCACACAGATTATCAAGGGATTACAAATATTGAGATTTGTGATCCCTTTCTTTTTTGCCAGTTTTTTACCAGACTGTTAGCACACGAGTATTACTCCCACCGAACTCCAATCTCTGAAATGACCTTTGTCTCATTGCCGAAACCGCTATGGTCAATTCACCAGCATAATCGGATACATTCAATATTACAGAGAGTCAAGAATGGAAATGAATCTTGAAAAGATGTAAATTTGGTATAAATCATTAAATATCTGACGCATGAGAGCCATTCTTGTTATACTGGGGTTGACAATTGCTGTTAACAACATTGCCCAGCAAACTTATTTAGATTCACTTATTATGTCCAAAAAACCAAAACATATTGAAGGTATAATACCTGTGTATGTAATACCCGGATATGAAGCAAAAGCTATCTCATGGCAGGCTACAATTACTGAAGCAAAAAGGTATCTTGAAAAAAAATACAATGGAATAAATATCAAGGCAAAACTGGCAGTTCTTGATTCTGCAAACTGGACAAATGAAATATATGGATATGGTTATACATATGCCAGTAAAGGATGGATCGTTTTACCCGGTGACGAGGATTTTGATGATTATATCAGAATATTCGGAGCCTCATCATTCCGGAATGCTCTGGTACAGGAATGTAAAAAAAGCGGACTGGATCCCAATGATATTCCAGTAAGTTCATTTCATTTTATTACAGTTCATGAATTGGGTCATCTTCTTGTTCAACAATCAATTAAAGGTGGTATACCGGGAGAATTTCTAAATGAAATAGCTGCAAATGTTATTGCCTGGGATTTTTTTATGGAAAATAATCCGGAAGCGATGAAAGGCGTTGAATTGTGGTGTAGTGTTTTTAGAAATAATTATACGAATCCAAAATATAAGACTTTGACTGAACTATCTGAGAATTATGGTAAAATGAGTGTTGGTAATTATGTCTGGTACCATGTTAATTTTATGAAGCTGGTTGAAGAAATTTATGCGGTAAAAGATGTTGATTTTATAGAATGTCTTAAAATAATAAATCAACAGGACACTATTAAAGATATGAATATCATTGACATCGGTATTCTTCTTGACAAATACTATAACGGAATCTTTTCAAATTGGTTGGCAGAGTATAATTAGCATATTTTAAGTCTCGGGATATATTTCGTGGAGTGAGACAGCATAAGCAAAAATCCTCCTCTTGCTGCTAATATTTCTTACGAATTATCTTTTCAACTTTCTGTAATTTTTGAGGAAGTCCAACTTGACTGTCACCCGATAGGGAGTGAAAAACACCAACCAAGCTCATGGTTATTCATATCTGTGTGGAGGGGACGGATTGGCCCTGACTGTTTGTCTCATTTTGGCCTAAAATGAAATCGTCATTTTTTCTTCTAAACTTCTGTTTATCATAAAGTTTTGACTTTAGAATTCTGAAGTTGTAATTTGTTCTCAATATCAAGCTCCAACGGTTATGAAAAAGTTACATGTTACAATTGTCCTTGCCTTTTTGAGCATTACAGGAAATCTATCAAATGCACAAAACCTTACTCAAAAACAGATTTCAGAAATCGAGAATACCATAAATAAAGAAATGAAAATTACGGGTGTCCCCGGAGTTGCATTGGCAATTATTAATGATAACCATGTAGTACTTGAGAGAGGATTTGAATTTGCAAAAACTTTGACTGATTTGCCCATGTCTGAATCAACAATATTTCAGATTGCATCCGTTACAAAGACTTTCACGGCATTAACAGTCCTTATAGAACTGAAGAACGCAAAGATAAATGTACACCAATCAATAGGGACAGTTGTTAAGGGATTATCGCCAGGTTTATCTTCTATTACTTTTCATCAATTACTATCGCACAAAGGAGGACTGATTGAATATACAAATGAGTCTGACAGAACCGATATTTACGATTTTTTCAAGAATATTGGAGATTCAATTATGTTTATTGACCCAGGCAGGGTATTCTCTTATTCCAATATGGGGTACGCCCTGCTTGATCTGGCCATTCAACGGCTTTCAGGATTAACATATCCTGAGGTAGTTGATCGTGATGTTTTTGTGCCTTTAAAACTTAAGAACACCGGTTTTGATTTATATGAGTTTGCGTCCAAATCATTCACAACCGGTCATATATGGTCTGATGGTAAGCTGACTCCAAAGATCAGCCATTTTGATCTGCCCTTATTACGGGCTGCCGGGGGGTTATTCAGTAACTTACAGGATCTGGAGAGATTGGCATTGTGTTTCATGAATAATGGAATTTTAGAGGGTGAACAAGTAATTGATCCCGCTATAATAGAACAAATGTGCCAACCCTATTCAAAGGATTTTATGGCTTCTGGATCATCTTATGTTGTACATTACAACTGGACGGATAATGCTTATGGATATGGAATTTGGATGTTTAACTATGGAGAACATCGATTTTTAGTTTCAGCAGGCGGAGGTAATCACCTGACGTATTTTATTTATAACCCGGAAGCAAAATTTTCAATGATAATGCATAGCAATCTTGCATGGCAAGTATTGTATGATTCGTTCATTAAAATATTTGAAGTTGTACTTGGGCAAGAAAATCCTTCAAAGAATGATTTTGAAATCAACAATACAGATTGGAAGGAAATAACAGGCAACTATTACCTTCCGGCAATCAGAACAAATCAATTTAGTAAGATTAACATATCAGAAAGAGATGAAAAACTATACATCAACTTTAACAATTCAGGTGATGCTGAATTGGAGCAGATTGGAAATTTGACGTATAAATATTCAAGCCCATATTTAAGATATCCAGCGGCGATCAACTTTCAAAAGGATGAATCAGGTAACATAGCTTACCTGTTATACGTATGGAGAGCCTACTTGAAGAAGGAATGAATTTGCCAGCTTTTTTGCCAGCCAAACGGAAAACAGGTGGAGTATATAGGAAAAACAACTGTTGATTATAATCGTAATGTAGTGGAATAGAGTATAATGGAGTCCGGTGGAAAATCCGGTATTGTCTCTGGCAGTCAAGAGGTCATCGGTTCGATTCCGATATGCTCCACAAAGAAAATAAAGCAGTTACAGGCATTTCGTTTGTAGCTGCTTTTTTAACGGCTGCTTCCTTGAAAGAGTTACCTATGGAATTGACCGGGATTACAGATGACAGGAGAAACCCATATTAAATATCCCTTTATAACCGTACCCAAGCTCAAGAAATCCGCCAAAGCCTTTGCCTATCCGGATACCCAGAAGATTTATATGGCCGGTCCACAAACCTGCATAACTTTCATCAGGAGGATCATTCAGATGTCTGGTCTTTTCTTTACCAAATCTAAAGCCGCTGCCTAATCCCGAATAAAGCTGCAAAAATTCGGTATTCAGGTAACGGAATTTGAATTCGGCAGCAATCACCTGTGATCTGTATCTATAATCCCCTATTATTTCGTCCTCCCCATTTACAAGGTCTGCTTTGATGATATCCATTCCAAGAGCCAGCCCAATGCCCAACCAGGATTTGACGTAATACCTTGCAGATAGAAATCCCGGGCCGGTCGAATGATAGTTGTCCTTGTCCACGACAGTTCCCAATGTGATTATTTCTACAAATACATCTCTTGTAACGGTCAGGATCTGTGCAGAAGACAAGACTCCATAAGACCCTTCAATTTCCAATCCAATACCCTTATCCTGGGCCTCCAGAATACCCGGGACCATAACGAGGAATAGAAGTATCTTTTTCATATAAAAACCGTTTAAACCAGATCAGTTATTGGCATGAACACCTCTGTAAGTTACTATTTTTTTACCTTCCAATGATCTGAACCGGGTTGAACCCACCGGGAGCTATTCGCCTGTAATTTCCACCTCTTTGATGAAGAATGGCTCCGTATGACCGTCAGCATAATACTCAAATACCCTGATATTGTCTTCCTCATAAAAGAATTGAACTTTGACATCACAACGTCCGGATGAAGTTGTGGAAAACGAACTGAATCGAACAGGTTCTGTCGCGTAAGCATTACTCATGTTAATTAGGGATCCCGAAACATAAAGACAACGTCCAAGAATTTTGATTTTAAAAGAACGCCCTTCAGGGACATCTACGGCCAGCGAATAGTACGTATCATTTATATGATAGGATTCGGCTTGGCTATTATCCGGGTGAAGCAAATTCAAACCATACTTTCCATACTCTGGGAAAACGAATTGGTTTGTCGCCACGAAACTGGTCTGGTTGATGAATTGGTTTATATACTTCTCAAAATCAGGAATCTCATATTCAATCCCAAGCCCGTCATATCTCTGCTCAATAAATTGTCTGATTTCCTGCAGGTCCGCATAATTAATTCCATTGATAAGTTCTGTACCAATGGATTCATTATCCAGAATACCATCTTCTTTTATATCAAGGCTTAATTGACTCATTAGCTCGGAAAACTCACCTGTTGTCCTGGCCCCTTGAAGAATAATAGAGGCCGCCAGAAGCATGGCATTATCATCTCCCGAAGTTGAAATATCCATCTGTTCAGATTGAAGTTGGTCAGCACTCACAAAATCAAATATCCCAAGGATTTCATCCCTTGCCTGGAGTTTGGCCTCTGTAAACTCCATTCCCTCATTGATCAATTCAACGATACGATCCTTTTCGAGGTATGAAATTACATTGATATTGAAAGACTCCTGGTCCGTAATATCAACCAGGTTGTGAAGGGTTAACTGCGCTTCAGAAAGGTCACCGGTTCGTTCATTAAAATAGAACCCGTCAGCTTTGAGGAGGATATACGGGGATTCCAATTCCACATCGGGAAGTTCATATTTTCCTGTATTATCGGTTATCTGGGTTGAGAAAACCCGCCCCGTTGGCTGAAAATCATGATCCAATTCAGAAATAGTAACTGGTGATCCCAGGATAAAAGGCCCCTTTTGAACATAGCCGACAATATCAATCGTTTCAAAAGGAACATCTACGACTTCAATAGTAATGAGAGCATAGGATTTAAAAGGCTGCACACTATCATTGTCACAAACTGAGACCATACATACCAACTCCTGATTAATGTCGTAATTGAACCAGGTTGAATCCTTCACGGAGAGTTCTCCGCTTAGGGTATCAAGTTGAATGACCTGGTTTTCGTTACCGCTTTCAATCCTGAAAGAGAGAGATTGACCGGAATCAGGGTCTGTGGCAACAATTTTCCCAATGATTGTTCCTGTCTGGCTCCTTTCGTTAACAGAAAACGTTTGTTCTTCAAATTCAGGGGCATACTCATTCAGATTATTGATAAGCACCGATATTCTGGCGGTTGACTCCAGGGGATCGTTGGGGTGGTTATCGCTTACTGAAACCTGAAGGTCTATTCTATGGATCTTCTCAAAGTCAAGTACAGCAGGATTGTTGACCCATAGGTTCCCTGTTTTCTTTTCCAATGAAAAGGCATTATCTGTATTCCCTTCGACAATCTCAAATGATAAGGTCTGCTGCTCATCCAGGTCCTCAGCTTCCACCTTACCAACAAAGGTCCCGGTTTCACTATTTTCATCCAGGTAAAATAACTGGTCAGCTATTTCAGGTTGATTGTCATTTCGATCACATGATGAAAGAAATAATGATACAAAAAGGGTAGCAAGAAATAGAGAGAGGGTTTTCATGACATGAATAATACGTTGGTGTGATGAAATTGTATACGGTTTCAACACCCAAAAGTTATTCTACCAGCAAATTTCAATGAAAAGCCTTTATTATTTCTCTTTGCTTTTGGAGAGCCTGTCCTCCAAAGCGGCCAGCTGATCTTTGAGAATCCTGATCTCGTTTTCAATCAAGGTTTTATCAGATACATCAGGGCCAAGATCATCGTAATAATTCCCGATACCTCCCCTGAATCTGAATCCGCGTCCCCGGCCAAAACCCGGGCCCCTCTGAAATCCCCTTCCAAAGCCGCGCCCCGGATTCCATTGAGAACTCCTGGTTCCTGGATAGTCGTTACCCCGACAATATCCCATTCCTCTTCCTGTAATGGGTCCTTCACCCGATGGACCTGTTCTGTCACCTCCTGGCATAATTACCTCCTTTTTTATATTATTGAATGCAACATTTCCCATGGCCGAAACTTCCGGCCAGATTTAATATTTTTCCCGAATGACATTCAGGACATTCCGAAATTTGATCATCAAACTGTACCTTAAACATATGTCCGCAATCCCTGCACTGAAGGATGTTAACCCTGAAGTGAACAGAACCACCCCCGATGGTAAGTACTCCTCCCAGGATGATGAAGTCTGCAATTTTCTTTCTTGCCTTTTCAATGAGGCGCGAGAATGTAGAACGGGAAATTTCCATATCATCAGCAGCCTGGGCATGTGAATAGCCCATTTGATCGGCCAGTCTGAAGGCTTCAAATTCATCAAGTGTCAGAATAATTTGCTTTACATCCTGACCACTTACTCCCATGGGTTTGAATTGGGAATAGAGAGGTGGCTCATTGACGATTCTATTATATTGTGGTCTGGGCATATGCTGAAGTTTGATACAAATATAATGCACATATGTTCATATTGCGAATATTTGACACTGTTTTTCCTTTCAAAGGAAAGTCTTAAGTTTTTTGTACATCTCAATAGTATTAGCTTCATATGAAGGATTATACAACAATGCTGCAGGATGGCTCAGGGGATATATCTTCTGGTTGTTCATACATAACAGCTTTCCAAATACTATGTTGGAATTGTTGCGGTCCGGATTCATTGAATCTGAATGAAATTTTGTCAATACTGCCTTGGCTGCATATTGGCCCAATGGGACAATAACCTCAGGCTGAAGAATTGCAATTTCATCTTCCAGATACTGACCACACAGCTCAATTTCATTCGGTTCAGGTTTCCGATTCCCGGGCAGCATACATTTAATCAGATTGGTCATATAAATCATTTCCCTGTTTAATCCTGATGCATGAAACAGTTTCTCAAGGACTTGACCCGAAGGACCCACAAACATTCGATTGGCAACATTCTCTTTTGCCCCGGGAGAAAGGGCAACAATCAGAAGACGGGCATCCATATTCCCTTCACCCGGAAGCGTGTGTTTCCGTGTTGCAGACAGGCTACATCTTTCACAGCTCCTGATCTGGTAGTTGAGAACTTCAAGGGATTCCTGTTTCTCCTGGGTATTTAAAGAAATGGGATCTTTCATTTACGAAAAACATAAAAATATTGCACATATGTCCATAATACAAATGTTTTTACTAAATTTCAAGCAAAAATATGATGACATGAAATCTGCAAATGTGATATTCACTGCACTTGCCTTTTTGATTTTTACCAGTGCCTATGCACAACAGGCAAACAGGGGCGACATCTGCCAAAGCATCCCGGATCTGACAAGCGAACAGCAACAAAAGATAGACAAACTGGGTTCTGCCCATCAGAAAAAAATGGATGAATTGCGATTGCAGTTTCATTCTGAAAGCAATGTTCAGAAAGCAGCTGATCTGAAAATTCAGATGAACGAAGAAATGCAGAACCATTACCAGAAGGTTACCGCACTACTTAACCCGGAGCAAAAAACCTGGTACGACCAAACCTGTAATGCAAACAGGAATAGTAACTACAAGGCCCGGGAAGGTTATGGTCGTGGTTATGGCCGCGGACAGGGGCCCGGATGTGGTGCCGGCTATGGAAGAAGCCGCGGGTATGGCCGCGGACTGGGTCCCGGATGTGGTGCCGGTTATGGAAGAGGTGCCGGTTATGGAAGAGGTGCCGGTTATGGAAGAGGCCGTGGCAGATGTTTCTACTAGAATCTAATAAGACTCCCCGCTTTTCATTTTACTTTCATTGATCCCAATCTCAAGTTTATTTTTTACCTTGTATTGATAGAAATATTACCAAAATGAAGTATCACAAAATCTCAGAACGCATGAGAAAACTGGTTCTCCCCATACTGATGATAAGCCTGATCCTGGCCTCGGGCGGTGCCTTTGCACAAAGCATGAAGAGTGTTATCCGCAAAACCGTTATTGCACCCTCGAGGGTGGCCAATGACATTGCAGAGGAAAAAGCTGAAGAAGAGGCTGAAAAGCAGATTACCAAAGCCATCATGGAAGGATATGGGATTGAGGAAGATGCCAAGTTTGACAGTGAATACAAGTTTGACGCATGGTTTCAGATGCAGGTCACCGAATACAAGAAAAACGGAAAAGTGGACACCCGGGGTGTATATGACAACTACGTAAGCAAGAGCACCCGTGACTATGGAATGGAGTTTAAAGATGAGGACGCCCGGTCAACCATCATCTATGATTCGGATCGCTCTGCAATGATCATTTTAGCTGATGACGATGAAGAAAAGACGGGTTTTGCCACACGGTTTGATCCTGGAACGCTGGAAGGAGATGAAGAAGTAACCCCTGAGAGCAGTGATATCAATGCTTACAAAACAGGAAATACCAAGAAGATACTGGGTTACACCTGCGAAGAATACCTGATCGAGGATGAAGAGGCTGAAGTGCACATGTGGGTTTCTGAACAGCTGGGAAAGGAAATCAGCAAGGAAATGCTAAGCAATCCCAATGCATTCGGTAACTCATTTCAGTATTCCAGGAGTGTGAACGGCATGACACTGGAATACGAGCTTATTGATAAAAATGATGGCGAAAAAACCGAAATGCTGGTAACCGATCTGGATCTGAATCGCAATCATTCCATCAGTACCGAAGGATACAGCATCCTGAGCATGAAACTGCAGGAGTAACGAAAAAGGCTTTTTAAAAATTAAAGGATTACGATTTTCTCACTCACCAGTGAATTGTTAGTAAATATTCTAAGAAAGCAGATTCCCTTATTCAAATGAGATACATCTATGTTGACTCTGGAATCATCCGGATGCATGGTCTGAACCAATTTGCCCTGAATGTCTATGAGCTCTATGGTTTCTATTTTTTCGGTGCATGAATTTTCCACTGTAACTCTCCCGGAAACCACCGGATTCGGATACACAGAAACAATTGGACCGGCGACTGGCTGATCATACCCCGTCCATTCAACTTCCTTATAATGCACACTGTCAATAAACAGGCACTTTGCGTCCGTTCCCACAAAAAACTTCAGCCTGTTGGTGGGATCCGAAGTGGCCGGATGAAAGGGAAATGAAAAGGTTTGATTCGTTGTTGAAAGGCTTACAGTCTCCTCCAGGTACTGGGTATCGGGGCTGCCTGACTGTTGCATTGTGACAACGATGGTCCGCGGTGCTACGGCTTTTGCCATAAAGGATATTTCATAATGTTTGCCGTCAACAAACGGTGCATCCTGGAAAACCTGAACATACCATGGTTCCGAGCCGGGAATCGACGGACAAATCTTAAGCGCATGTGTGCCCGACATATTCGCATCTGACACAACACTGATGGTGCCAATTCCATTATTATAATTATCTATTTGCCAGGGATCTTTGCCTGCATCGAATTCGCCGTTGGTGAGCAGGTTCCCGGTTGAATCCACAATCTGGGGCGCAGCTTTAAACGGGTATCCCACATCAGGCAGGCCAGCCATATACGTTTTGAGCCAGGTCATGGCCGAACGCTCCGATCCATCCTTATTCAATATGCCCGTACCCGAAACCCAGGTGCTGCCTTCCACATAGCCCCACAGTGTAATGCCGGCAACTGCCGGATGGTTCCAGTAGACGGGAAACGAAGTCTGGTAACTGGCCAATTGGCCGGCTTCCGATGTTGTTTTGCCTTTTAAATCCAATTCGGTTACATAAATGGGCAGACCCGATTGGGCCATGGCATCCAGCGCACTCTTGAGACTACTGGCATTGATCCCATCCACATTAAAGTAGTGTGCCTGGGTCCCAAAGCCATCAACCAAACCCCTGTCGCGCAGCACTTTTACAAGATCCAGAATTTCGTTTCTGCCGGCACTGTTCGTCTCAAGCTCAAAATCGTTGATGACCAGTTTGGCATTGGGAAAATAAAACCGGGCCTTTTCGAACAGCCAGATCGCCCAATCGTAACCTGTTTCACCCGGACCGCCCAATCCGGCTCTGAAATAGGGTGTTCCTGGTGCGTGTTCCTCCCTGTTCCACGTATTCAGGACCATGTTTTCATTCAATACTTCAATCTGATCGATCAACGGATAACGTTCAGCAACAGCGGCCATATATTCTTCCACTTCAGCCTGGAATTCTTCCGGACTCAAAGATTCAATCCATGAAGGATACTGGCTCCCCCAGGCAAGCACATGGTAGCGAAAAACCATGTGATTATCCTTTGCATGATTGTAAGCTCTGTCAGCAATTGTCCAGTTCATCACATCACGGACTGCTTCCACGGACCCCCACTTACAAGCGTTTTCGGATGTCACACCGTTCCAGTACCTGTTAAAATCTGACCGGACACTGTTCGGAACAATATTTGCCACGTACTTGCCTTTCCCGGCACTCAAACCGATGGATGGAACAGCCATGGAATCCACAGTAATGATGACTCCGGCAGATGTGAATACAGCCGTATCATTATCCGTGGCTTTTGCGGTAATCCTGTAGCTTCCTTTCGGGACCTCCCTCCATACATATGAAAAGGTGTTGGAAGTGTCAGTGCTTGTCTCTCCCAGTTTGATGCTGTCCTGGAAGAATTCCACTTTCGTCACGCTGCCTCCGGTATAGGTTCCTCCCAGATCGCTTGCATAGACCCGGAGGGTTATATCGGTGCCCTGCTCAAAATAGGCATTGTTGTGGGGAATAGTAATGACGCAGGAGGGCGGTGTGTTTTGCCCATTTGCCTGCAAAGAGGAGAAGATGGCCACAAAAGCAAACAGGGATGCGGTACATATCTTTTTTTTCATGTGTGGGTTTTCATTAAGATAAGGATTCCCGGGTTTGGAGATATTCTGTGCGAAACTAAAAAAATATTTTCAGTTACTGTGCCCTGGTTCCTACATCCATTTCCAGGCAGGAATCAAGGGGATTCCATCCAGGATATCCTCCTGGTTACTGGTAATAATAATGCCTTTTTCCGCGTTGGTTTCAGCCAAGGCATTCTTGATCCCGCTGAGTTCACGCTGCTGGTTGTCATTGTTCAGCTCCCAGCACACCTGCACCAATCCTGTAACTTTTTCATTCTCCTTCAGTAAAAAATCACATTCACTGCTTTGATTCTTAAAGTAATAGATCTCCTTATGATCCCGCCTGAGCTTCAGGTAAACAAAATTCTCAAGTCTGCGGCCCAAATCCTGGCTAAACGAAATGCTGTTGGCTTTTGCAAAGGCAGGATCGATGGAATAAGCCTTTTTTGCATTTGCTATTTGCTTCCTGATAGAGGTTGAATACATGGGTATGTATTCCATAAGATAGCTTTCGCTCAAAAAATCACAATAGTCAATCACTGTTCTCACAGATTTGATCTCCAGCAGTTTCGATATTTTATTATAGCTAAACTGTTTCCCGATGTTGCTTAACAAATGGACCGCCAGTCGCATCAGCTGATTCTCATTGGTGATGTGCCTTCGCAAAGCAATATCCCTGGTCACAATATCCCGTAATAAAAGTCTGTGGTAATCGTAATCATTTTCCTCCAGATATTCAGGGAAGCCTCCCATTTGAAAATACTTCTCAAAACTCTCCTTGCTCCTCTTTAATTCAAAATAGCTGAGAAATTCTGTAAAGCTGAAAGGGAATAATTCTATCTGGCTGTATCGCCCCGTAAGCTTTGTTCCAAGCTCCCTGCTTAGTAAACTGGCATTTGAACCGGTAATCACAAGGGCTATTCCTTTCTCATGAGCCGACCGGGCATACACTTCCCATTGATCTACGTTTTGCACTTCATCCAATAACAAGTGTGTTTTGCCTCCCTCCTGCATCAGCTCTTCCAAACGGATAAAATCTGATAATTCAAAGCTCACCAACCTTGGATCCTCAAAGTTGATATAAATGGCAGTATCGTCGCCTAAAAAACTTTGCCTGACCAAAGTGCTTTTTCCGCATCGCCTGATACCTGAGACAATCACAATCCTTTTTGATGATACCGGAACAGTAATGCTCCTCTTAATGCACCTCTTTTTCAAAAATCCCTCTCTCTGATCCCTGGCAATCTCGGCAATAATCGATTTACTTATCATGTTATCAAATGTTTACATTACAAATGTAGTTTTTATGTATTATAAATACAAATTATTTTGTATTGCTAATACATATTCTTGTACATATGCATCATGAATGCTCTGGCAGCGGCGTTCGGAAATGCTGAGAATTAGTCAGGATTTTCTGAGCTGGTAAAATACCCCGCGTTCCTGCCGGGTGGTTTCGATCCGGCCCTCCTCTTCCAGAGTGCCCAGGTATTTGTTGATCTCGTTGATGTGCAGACCGAGGATCTTCTGAATATCCTCCAGGGTGCAGGGCCTCCGGGAGATGGTCTCCAGGATGGCAGCCTCCACATCGGAGCGGTATGCCGTGGTCTTGTGCCGTTCCACTGCCGGCAATACGATCTCCACATCATCAAATCCCCATTCCTGTACAATCCGATCCATTTCCGGTCCCGTTGCCGGCCTGAGCCCTTCGATTACTCCCGGCCTGTCCAGTGTGTTGATCTGGATCTTGTCCGGACCGATGGCCCGGATGGCTTCCTTCAAAGCCAGGATGTTTTCCATGTCATCATTGTACCCCGGAAGGATCAGTACTTCCAGCCAGAACCGGCCCTTGAATTCTTTCCGGAAACGGATCAGGCCATCTACATATTCCTCAATATTGAAATGCTTCATGGGACGGTTGATCCTTCTGAACGCCTTATCGGTGGCTGCATCCAGCGAAGGAAGAACCACATCGGCTTCCATCAGTTCCCTCCGGACACCCGGATCAGAAAAGAGGGTTCCGTTGGTCAGTACCGCCACAGGAACATGGGGCCTCAATTTCTTCAGAAATCCAATGACCTTCCCCAGCCTTGTGTGCAGGGTGGGTTCCCCTGCCCCGGAAAATGTGACATAATCCGGATCGGGATTTTCAGAAAAGAAGTGGGTCAGTTCTTTGAGCACATCATCCACCGGTACATATTCACCACGATCCATGGTCAGCCGGGTAGTGCTGCCACATTCACAGTAGATACAATTGAGCGAACAGATTTTGTGCGGGATCAGGTCCACCCCCAGTGACATGCCCAGCCTGCGGGAAGGAACCGGACCAAAAAGGTGTGTGTACATATCGTGGAAATTCAGGTCAAAGTAAGGGACATCGCTTCATTCTGCAAAACAGATGTAATAAAATTTATAACTTTTACGTCCTATAATTGTTTTATCTCTATATCACATCCGGGAATCATGCAAAAAACCATCTTTATTTCAATATTTCTCATGGCCACAATCACAACTTCTCATGCGCAGGTTTCCCTGGGCGAAAAAGCATCCAACTTCACTGCATTGGACCAGAACGGCGAAAAATGGGTTCTGAAAAAGAGCTTGAAATCCAACGAGTACCTGGTAATCTATTTCTACCCTGCGGCCTTTACGGGAGGATGTACCAAACAGGCCTGTTCTTACAGGGATCAGCAAGCCGAACTGGCTGCGGTGAATGCTTCTGTGGTAGGTGTGTCGGGAGATAAGCCGGAAACGCTGGGACTGTTTGCCCTGGAACACCAGCTCAATTTTACATTGTTGTCTGACCAATCGGGAGAGATTGCCACCATGTTTGGTGTACCTGTGAGTGAGGGCAAGACACGGCAGATAGAAGTAAAAGGCCAAACCCTGGAGATGATTACCGGTTCCACCCTTCAGCGGTGGACCTTTATCCTCGACAAAAGGGGCACGCTTATTTACAAAGACATGGAGGTCAATGCTGCTGAGGACAGCGGCAAAGTAGTGGAATTCCTCTCTTCCCTGTAAAAATCAATATCCTGTTATTTAGATCGATTATAATTAATATCGGTTCAGGGACCCATTCTAATAGAATTCTCCTTTTTTCTCTTATTTTGTCATTTAAGATTGAGCAAACTTATGATTGCGCAACCCTGACAATTGTTTTCTGATATTTAGTCGGTTACGTAACCTGAGACCCTAACTAACCTGAAATTGAAGTGATGAAGCCAAAGTTTCAATTCGGATTTGATATAGGAAGTATCTCCATCAACACTGTGGTCATGGATACTGCCGGTACCATCCTTTTGGATCACTATCATTACTGCCACGGCAAGCCTTTTGAGAAACTGAAAGAGATCCTCGAGACCCTGGAAAAAACCTATTCACCCGATCAGTTTGAAACGGTGAGTTTTACCGGCACCGGCGGCAAACTGGCTGCCGAGCTGGTTGGAGGAACCTATGTAAATGAAATTGTGGCCCAGTCCACTTCCGTCTCCAGGTTTCATCCCGAAGTGCGGACCGTCATTGAGATGGGTGGGGAAGATTCCAAACTGATCTTCATGGACGAACTGGATAACAATGCATCCAGGCTGTCCGACTTTGAACTGAATACGCTTTGTGCGGCAGGGACAGGTTCTTTCCTGGATCAGCAGGCCAAGAGGATTGGTGTTTCCATTGAAAAGGAATTTGGCGAACTGTCCCTTAAATCGACCAATCCTCCAAGGATCGCCGGACGCTGCAGCGTTTTTGCCAAGAGTGACATGATCCACCTGCAGCAAATCGCCACCCCGGTCCATGATATTGTAGCCGGACTCTGCTTTGCTGTAGCCAGAAATTTCATCAGTTCCCTTGGTAGGGGAAAGACCATCAGGTTTCCCGTATTGTTCCAGGGGGGGGTCTCCTCCAACATCGGTATGATCCGGGCTTTCAAAGAACAGCTGGAGGCCGGTGACAATGATCTGATCATCCCCGAACACAATACTTCCATGGGTGCCATCGGGGCCGTATTGAATCATTTGAAAGAGGGCTCAAAAGAGGGGGAAGGATACAAGGGAATCCAGGAACTGGCCACGTACCTCACCAGCGAAAAGTCCAAAGGGAAATCTTTCGAGCCCCTTACAGCCCCCGCATCGGATCTCAACAAGGAGGTCTATCCGATCCCCGAATCGGACGAGAAGTATGAAGTTTACCTGGGCCTGGATATTGGTTCTCTGAGCACCAATGTGGTGCTGATTGACGACCAGGACAGGGTAATCGCCCGCAGGTACCTGCCTACTGCCAGCAAGCCGCTGGAAGCCATACGCCGGGGGATGTCCGAGATCCAGGATGAGATCGGACACAGGGTGGTGGTCAAAGGTGTGGGGACCACCGGTTCGGGACGTTACCTGACCGGCGACTTTGTCGGAGCCGACCTGATCCGGAACGAAATAACCGCCCAGGCCACTGCAGCCATCCGGTTCGATCCTGAGGTGGACACCATTTTTGAGATCGGGGGACAGGACTCCAAGTACATCAGCATCGACAATGGGGTGGTGGTGGACTTCGAAATGAACAAGGTTTGTGCAGCAGGTACCGGCTCCTTCCTGGAAGAGCAGGCGGAAAAACTGGACATCAACATCATCGAAGAATTCGGGGAGATGGCCCTGGGAGCTCGTCAGCCGGCAGGACTGGGAGACCGCTGCACCGTATTCATGGAGTCGGACCTGAATGCTTTCCAGCAGAAGGGTGTGGCCAAAGATGACCTGGTGGGCGGACTGGCCTACTCCATCGTGCACAACTATATCCAGAAGGTGGTCCGCAAGAAACGTGTGGGCAACCACATCCTGTTCCAGGGCGGAGTGACCAACAACCGGGCTGTGGTGGCCGCTTTCGAGAAGGTCACCGGTAAGAAAATACATATTCCGCCCCATTTCGACGTTACCGGTGCCATTGGTGCGGCCATGCTGGCCAGGGATTATGTGAAGGAGAGGGGACTCGAAACCCGGTTCAAGGGATTCGATATCAGCAAAATCCCCTATAAAGTGGACAGGTTCACCTGCAAGGCCTGTTCCAACCAGTGTGAGATCAGGCGCATCCGGATCGAAGGGGAAAAGAAACCCCTCTATTATGGCGGAAGGTGCGAGAAATACGAACTGGACGAGCGAAAAGGGAAAGGTGAAGGCATTCCCAACTATTTCGAAGAACGCATCGGAATGCTTACCGACGGATATACGCCTCTTATAGACCCGGAGCGAAAAACCATCGGCATACCGAGGGGACTGATGGTATTCTTCCAGCAATTCCCCTACTGGAGTACCTTCTTCAGCGAAATCGGGTTTAACGTGATCGTTTCTGAGGAGACCAGCAACCAGACCATCCGTAAATCGCTCAGCATGATCGTGGCCGAGACCTGCTTCCCCGTAGAGGTCATGCACGGGCATATCTATGAGATGCTGGAAAGTCAGGCCGACTTTGTATTCACACCCTTTATCATCAATTCCAGGGCTACGGCCGACAATCCCACCAGCAACACCAACTGTCCCTGGGTTCAGACTGTACCTTTCATGGTGAAGGCCTCCCTTCCCGAAGAACACCGGGAAAAACTGTTGTCCCCCACCCTGAACTTTCGTTATTACGGGAAAGTGGTGGAAAAAGAGCTCTATGAATCCATTGGCAAGCAGTTCGGGATCAGCAGGAAAAAGATTGCCGCAGCCATGGAAAAGGCGGATTATAAACAGACACAATTTGAGGAACGTGTGAAGGAGCGGGGGAGTGAAGTCATGGCCAGTCTGCCCGAAGACAAAGAGGTGCTGGCCATCATGGGACGCCCTTACAATACCAGTGATCCTGCACTGAACCTGAGCATGGTTGAGAAACTGATCAACCTGGATGTACTTCCCATCCCCATGGATTACCTTCCCCTGGCAGAGGAACACATCACCGATGACTACAACAAAATGTACTGGCCCAATGGTCAGCGTATCCTGGCAGCGGCACGGATCATCGCGCGGGATGACCGCCTGCATGCCATCTATATGGGGAACTTCCGTTGCGGACCCGATTCATTTCTCGCCCATTTTGTCCATGAGGAGATGGCCGGGAAACCCTATATGGAGATTGAAATCGACGAACATGGTGCCGATGCAGGGATGATTACCCGTTATGAGGCCTTTCTGGACAGCCTGAAGGGTTCCAGGCTGTCCAAGTCAAGGAAAAAGCAGGTGTATGTTCCCGGCAAAATGACCGCTTCTCCCATGTTGGACCGGATCCTCTATTTTCCATACATGAGTGATGCGTCCTACGTGATGGCGGCTGCCTGCAGGGGATTCGGGATGAAAGCTGAGTCTCTTCCCATGCAGACCCAGGAGGACCTTGACCTGGCCAGGAAATACACCTCGGCCAGGGAGTGCTTCCCCATGATCTGTACCACAGGAAGTTTCCTGAAAAAGCTTGCCCAGCCCGAGGTGGATCCGGCCAAAGTCAGTTTCTTCATGCCCGACCACAACGGCCCCTGCCGTTTCGGGCAGTACAACCGGTTCCAGCGGGTGCTGTTTGACAGGCTGGGATATAACAAGACGGAGATTATCGCACCCAGCAATGACGGGTCCTACGAGGATATCTCGGGTGGTCACGGCTCCAAGTTCAGGCTCAATGCCTGGAAGGGCTTCGTGGCCATGGACATGCTCCGGAAAATGAAACAGGAGAAAAAACCTTATGAGCTGATTCCCGGAAATACGGAACGGGTGTACCGGCAGGCACTGGCCGACCTGGTGGCCTGCATGGAGAACCAGGCAGTGGGCCTTACCGATACGCTGGCCAAAATTGCGCATTCATTTACCCTGATCCCCATCTCCAACGGAAAGCGCAAGCCGGTAATTGCTGTGGTCGGTGAGATCTTCATGCGCGACAACGATTTCTGCAGCGGACACCTGGTATCCAGGCTGGAGAAATTCGGTGCCGAAACGTGGATCGCCCCGTTCGCAGAGTGGCTTTCCTACTCCACCATCCGTTATACCCGCGACAGCAAATGGAAGGGTGATTTCAAAGGCGTGGTCAAATCCAAACTCCAGGAGTATTTCCAGGAGCAAACTGCCAAAAAGATTGCCAAACCTTTCCATGGCCTGTTCGACGAGGACAAGGAGGTGGCGGTAAAAGACATGCTCAATGCCTGCGGGCCTTACGTCCACCGCCATTATGACGGCGACCCGGCCCTCAACCTGGGCACTTCGGCCATCCTGGCGGATAAGGGAATTTCAGGCATTGCCAATATCCTGCCCTTCACCTGCATGCCGGGTACACTGGTGGCGTCGGTTTCCGACCAGCTCCGGAAGGACAAGGGAAACATCCCCTATGTAAACATCGCTTACGACGGACAGGAAGATGCATCCATTGAGCTGCGGTTGCAGGCCTTTATGCACCAGGCCTATCAGTATGCCGAGGACAAAAACCTCACCGTTGTGCACAACCCCGGGCATTGAGTACAAAGACAACCTGTAAATCTGGCTGACATGAAACGAGTACTGTTTGCACTGAGCGCGCTGGCCCTGATCCTGTGCGGAACCGCCCTCCGGTCCCAGGACCTCCAGGAGATCATGGGTCAGGTAGCCGATCCCACCAAAAAGGCTGAATTTAAATCAGATTATACTTTTGATGGATTTATCCAGATGGAGCTGACCACCACCAGAAAGGATGGAACGCAGGGCAAAAAGGGCCTGTTTGACTCATACCTCAACAAAGGGGGTGGTTCCTATGCCATGGCGTTTACCCAGGAAGGCACCCCCATGACGATTATCCTGGATAATGAAAACGGTTCCCTGTTGTTGCTTACAGAATCAGATGGAAATAAAATGGGCATGGTCATGGCAGTAAATGCTGATGCCATCAAAGCACTCTCAGAAGGATCCGGGCAGAAATCAGGAGCGGATTCATTTGAGCCGGTCAAAACGGGCAACTCAAAATCCATCCTGGGGTATCCCTGCGATGAATACCTGATCGAAGAGGGTTCCAGTGAAATTCGTGTCTGGGCTTCTGAAAAACTCGGAGAGGAGCTTGGAAAGGAGGCACTGAGCAACCAGCAGACCTTCGGAGGCGCCTTTACCCATGCCGTATTTGTGAATGGGATGGTCATGGAGTTCCATAGCATGGATAAGAAAAGCGGGGAGAAAAACTCGCTGACCATCACCCGGCTTGCGTTGAACGAATCACACTCCATCTCGACCAGCGGATACAATGTAATGTCCATGGGCCAATTTTAGTAAGATTCATGGACTACAGGTCTTTGCTGGAAAACTTCCCGTCGGGAGCGGAGAAGGATCTTATGATCAGGGATGTCGGAGATTCCAGGAAGAAGTTTGGCGTCCTCCTGGATCTGGCGCTTCATGGAACCGATCCCGTGGCCTGGAGGGCCAGCTGGATCCTTGATGGCAGCGATGAGCAGCATCCCGGACTGGCTGCCGGATCCCTGTCCAGGATTGTGCGAAGGCTGCCCGACATACAATCCTTAGGGTCCCTGCGCAGTCTGCTCAGGCTGCTGTGCCGGTACCCCATTGATGAAATGGACCAGGGAATTCTCATCGACCTCTGTTTCGGATACATGGTGTCGGAGCTTTACCCCGTTGCGGTAAAAGTACATGCCATGCAGATTATTTTCAACCATGTGCTGATCTACCCTGAATTGAAGGGAGAGCTGGTGACGGTGATCATGGACCAGGTGGACAACAACACGGTTGGATTTCGGTCCAGGGGCATGCGCATTGTCAGGCAGCTGGAAAAAAACATCCATCCCGGCTAAAACAGAACAGGTAAACAAGCAAATCTTTGGAAATCCACTTCATACTATACAAACCGGCAGTGCCGGGCAATGTGGGAGCCGCGGCACGGGCCATGAAGACCATGGGATTTTCTCTCCTGCGCCTGATCGATCCCTGTGACCACCTTGGTGAAGAGGCGCGGATGCTGGCCCATGGCTCCCACGATATCCTGGAAAATGCTGTTGTCTTCGCCACCTTTGAAGAGGCTGTATCTGATCTGGACCTCCTGGTATGCACCACCGCCAAGGGGAGAAGCGCCAAACACGAATACCACTCCAGCCGTGACCTCCGCTCTCTGCTGGAAAATAAGGCCGGCCAGCTTGCCAGGGTAGGAATCCTGTTCGGCACCGAAGAGAGCGGTTTGCCGAACCACATGATCCTTCATTCGGACATAGCCATGAGCATACCCATGAACACCACCTACCCGTCACTGAACCTGGCCCAGTCGGTGATGGTGACGGCCTATGAGCTTTCTCCCCTGAATGCGCTGGACAAACCGGGACAATCCGTCCACAAATCGGGAGAAGGCTGGGGTGCGCTTAAGACCTTGACCAAAGAGTTGCTGGAAGAGGCAGGCATCCTTGAAGGCACACCGCTTTTCCACCGCATTCTGGAAAGGATGGCCACCCTCAGCGCCAATGACATCCCGCTGTTCCTGTCAGTGATCAGCCGGATCAACAAAAAGGAGTAATCCTGTCAGGGATGCAGGAAAAGATATCTGCCCGGCTGTTGTTTACCAGTCTGCTTTGAAATACCCCTCCCCGTGTCGCTTGGCCAGAACATTATAAAATTCATGATCGGCCGGATCGCCAATGCACAAAGCGGGAGGCATCTCCCCTTTTGATGCCCGGCAGGCATCCATGAGTGCTGTCATTTCCGCCACCTTTTCCGGATGGGTCTGAACCAGGTTTTCCAGTTCGCCCGGATCGGACTTCAGGTTAAACAGGAGGGTGTCGTGGGGAGCCACCGCCTTTTTCCCGGCCGAGCCCCTGTACCCTGCGTAGGGCAGTTTCAGTTTCCAGTCACCGTTCCGGTAACACTGCAAATCGCCCCCGTCGTAATAGAGAAACTCACGGGGCTTTTCTTTCTGTTCGCCTTTCAGCACAGGCACCAGGCTCTCCCCGTCATACGCCCTGTCCGTTGGCACCTCTGCCCCGGCAATCGCCGCAAAAGTCGGGAACCAGTCCATCATCAAACCCATGTCACCATATTCCGATCCGGCGGGGATCACCCCCGGCCACATGGCCAGCGTGGGTACCCGTTGTCCCCCTTCAAAGGTAAATTGCTTGCCTTCCCTCAGTATTCCGGCCGATCCTCCCAACTCGCGCATCACCAGCCACGGACCATTGTCGCTGGAGAAGACCACCAGTGTGTTCTCCAGGATGCCATGCTCCTCCAGTTTTGCAAGCACCTCCCCCACACTCCAGTCGATCTCCTCGATCACATCCGCATAGAGCCCGTTCCCGGACCGGCCGTCAAAACCGGGCGAGGCATAGATGGGCACATGGGGCATGGAGTGGGCCAGGTAGAGGAAGAAGGGACCCCCTGCATGCCGGTCGATGAAATCGACCGCCTTCTCGGTATAGGTTTTCGTGGTGAAATGCTGATCCACATGAAATTCCACCACCTCATTCCCGTCCAGGTAGACCACGCTGTTCATGTCGTTGCTGTAAGGAATCCCGAAATACTCGTCGAATCCCCGCTGGAGGGGAAGAAACTCATGGCGGTGGCCCAGGTGCCACTTGCCCACAATGCCTGTGGCATAACCCTTCTCCTTCAGCAGACCGGCGATGGTGATCTCCTCCACGGGCATGCCCGTATAGGATCTTGGAAAAAACACCCCGTGGATGCCCATGCGCTGCGGGATCCTTCCGGTCAGCAGGGCTGCCCTGGACGGGGAGCATACGGGTGAGGCCGAATAGAACTCGGTGAATTTCATGCCATCCTCCGCCAGCCGGTCCACATTGGGGGTGCGGATCACCTGGTTCCCGAAACAACCCAGGTCGCCATACCCCAGGTCGTCGCAATAGATCATTACAATGTTGGGACGGGATTCTTCTGTAACCGCTTTTTCAACGTTTTTACAGGCCGGCATGGCCACAAGCATGGCCACGAGGGCAATCAGATAGTAATTTTTCATTTTGTTTCTATTTGTTTTGTCTGAGAACGTATTTTGTGTCTGTTTTTATAAGTCGCCATGGATCGTTGAGTTTCAGCTGCCAGCCAACCCCCGATGCCAGGGTATCCGAAACGGTTACCGGATAAGAAATTGTCACACGGTCCCACCGGGGACTCAACAATGCGCCGCCGCTATCCACCATCAAGTTCCCCCAGTTGTCGGTGACCCTTAGAACGGGGTAGACAGTCCCCAGGGAATCCAGCGGAACAAGATTGGCAGGATTAAAACCAATTCCCATATCCTCCAGGTCAATGACCGTTATGCTATCTCCCGTCAGTCTTTTCCTGTACGCTGAAATTGTTTCCAAACGTTTCAGTTCCCGCCTGTGCTCACTTGCCATGACTGAATCAATTCCATAGCCTTGTCCGGCCTCCCTTATTGCAGTATATGCGATCGAATCGGGATATTCAAAACCAAAAAAATCAACGATATAATCGGTCAGATTGGTCTCCTGCCCGATGTCCAGGTTCCATGTGGGATTGGTTTGTTGCATATAAAAACCATAGACGGGAATGGTGAAATAGGCAAAAGAACGAACATAGGTTGGCATTTGATAGAACGTTTCGATCATGGAGATATAATTCTTCCGTAATCCCGAAGCAGTCCTGATGCCAAGGATGGAGCCTGTATACTCAGCCAGCCCTTCCAGCAATTCGAGACTGTTTTCACTCTCTTTTGAACCCGGGAACAACTGGTGCCTGTAACTGCGGAAAAGCAAAGCGTTTTCCAGGTGACTATTGAAATCTTTTGAATCCAGGGCCATTTTTAAGGCCTCACACTCCAATTTCATAAAGATCCTTCCCTGCTCGGTATCCAGGTGGGGGTTATCTTCATTTGGAATAGAATCAAAGCCAACGAACGGTTGTATGCGATGGAAAGATTCATGAATCAACAATCTCAAACGATCTTCCTTTGAGTCGGGAAGCGGCAAGGTGACCATGGTCCAGTTCTTCCCTGCCCATTCCGATGTGGTATTGCCAATAATTACATCCTTGGGCAAGATTCCGGTAAAAAATGTGCCCTTCTCCTCCAGGTACCCGGCATTGTCTTTTTCATTGGCAATGACCTCCCTTGTATCCCTGTCAACCATGATCAGGGGACCTTCCAGTGAATGCTTCCACAATGTGCTGTTCTCCTTTTGCAGTGCCCGGTCCAGCTCTGCAAAGGCAATTTTGGCCTGTTCCATATTGCTTTTCTGAGCCCAGTGAGAATTCGTGTGGCTCCGGTCACATCCAAATAGGCAGGCTGCCAATAAAAGCAGGGGTGCTCTTGTCATAGCCATTGATCGTATAAGATCCTCAAGTTAGCAAATCGACTGTTAAAAAGCGCCCGTTTCGTTTTGGAACTTATAAATTTGCCTGACCATGGAACCTTCCGACGACAGATACCTTCGTTCGCTCATTGCCCAGGGGGAGCACCAGCAACTGGATTTCAAATTTGAGATCAGCGATGCCCGGAAAATTGCCCGGACATTTTCAGCTTTTTCAAATACGGATGGTGGACGGCTGCTTGTGGGGGTAAAGGACAACGGACGCATCTCCGGGATCCGCTCCGATGAGGAGTACTACATGGTAGAGGCAGCGGCATCCCTCTACTGCAAACCGGAGGCAAGGTTCGAAACCAGAAACCTGCTGGTGGAGGGAAAGCGCGTACTGGAGGTATACATCCCCCAGGTAAAACAAAAACCGCTCTATGCCAGGGATGAGAAGAACCGCTGGATGGCCTACATAAGGGTGGCCGATGAAAACATCCTGGCCCACCTTGTCCAGCTCAGGATCTGGAAAGAGGAACCTTTGGCTCGGGGGCGGCTCCTGGAGTTCACCCGGAAAGAGCAGATCCTGCTGGCAACCCTTGAGATGCATCCGGGGAGATCCCTGTCCGAAATAAAAAAAGACTCAGGTTTTAAAAGGAACGAACTGGTCTCGCTGATGACCAAACTGGTCCTGTTCGACGTGGTGGAAATGACCCATGGGGGAGAAAACACAGGGTTCTCTCTGAAAGAAAAGCCGGGTGAATAGGCTGAAGGTGCCGGGGAGCGGATTTCTGAACGCAGGTCCACCAAACCCGGAAGTTAGACGTAGGACAAGATGGACTCGAAGATGGCGCAGCCGTCCGTATTCCCCCCATGGGTGAAAACAGCCCGCTCGGGTTGAGGGATCATTCCGAATACATTCTTTCTTTCGTTGCAAACTCCGGCGATGTTATCCACAGCTCCGGTCGTATTGATCTCTTCCGAGATCACTGCAAATTCGTCGCAATACCTGAACAGGATCTGCTCATTCAACCGCATCTGAACCAGGGTCTCTTCCCTGGCCGAATAGCGGCCATACCCGGTGGCAATGGGAATGCTGTAGGCCAGATCGTTGGAGAGTTTACCGGTCACTGCCGTATAATCGTTGTCGGGCTTGATAAAGGTGTTCCTGCAGATGAAACGCTGGGACTTATTCATCCTGAGTGTTCCAGGCAAAAGCCCGGTCTCACACAATACCCTGAATCCGTTCCCGATGCCAATGAGTATCTTTCCCCCGTCGGCATATTCCAGCATGGACTCAATCACCGGTGAATCCCTGATGCATTTGGATGAATTGGAGGAACCTTTGCAGGGAAATCCACCTGGTATCATCAGCACATCAATACCTTTCAGATTGGTTTCCGTGTTCCAGACAGGAAGCACTTTTTTTCCGTAATAACCGGCAATCACCCTGGTCAGGTCTTTGTCGCCATGTGCTCCGGGAAATATGAGGATACCAAAGGTCATTGCTTTGCGGATTATCTCTCTCAAAGATAACTACAATAGGATTTTATCCAAATTTGAAGGTAATTATTAAATCGTTAGATTTACAGGAGTATCATGTCGCAACCGGATAGCCAACCCATGGAGGTCCTTGAAAAGGACATACGAAGCTTTCAGGAAGCCGTGCGAGATCACTCTGGATACGATTTTACAGAATATTCAACCTCCTCCCTCCGCCGGCGCCTCACCAAGATCCTCATGGAATATGACATAAGCATGGATCAGCTTATACAGTACCTGAAATCCGATCCCCTGTTCATGGAGAAGATCGTAAAGAAACTGACTGTCCATACCTCCGAACTCTTCAGGGATCCCGGTATCTGGAAGAAGATCCATGCGGAATTGCTGCCGTCATGGAAGGATAAATCCTCCATTCATATCTGGCATTCGGGATGCTCGGCCGGTCAGGAGATCTATTCCATGATGATGGTCCTGGATGACCTGGGCATGCTTGAGAAATCACATATTTATGCCAGCGATCTTAATCCGGATGTGCTTGAAGCTGCCCGGCTGGGCAGATACAAATACCACTTCAACCAAAGTTACCTGGAGAATTTTGACAAGGTCATTCTCAACGGTACAGGCGAAAACAACAGGGACCATAAAAAGTACTGGAAAAAATATTTCACTGTGGATGAAGCCCGGGACACCATCCAGATGAGGGAATCCCTCCGCTCAAAACCCGTTTATAAGAAACTGGACCTGGTGAAAGATCCGAACCTCTTTTTGGTTAATTTCGATTTGATCATCTGCCGAAATGTGATCATCTATTTCAATAACCAACTCCAGAACAGGGTGTTTGATCTTTTCTACGAGAACCTGAGACCCAACGGTGTACTGCTTCTGGGGGTACACGAATCGATCATAGGGCCCTATTCCAGGAAATTTACCAAAAAAGACCCTTTCTATTTTAAAAACCCGGTATGAACATCATGAGCATATCCATTCGTTCAAAGCTCCTGCTGGCCACCCTGGCCACCTTGGTGCTGCTGATGGCTCTTACGCTTGTGTTCATGAATTCGTACAGCCGCATCTCTGTATATAACAGGATGATCGGAGCCCGGTCCGACCTGCTCTATGAAATGGGTTCCCTGGAGCAGGCGTTCCTTCAAATGCTTGCTGAAGAGAACCAGGAGATGCTGGCCGGCTGTCTCGGCCACGCCAGTTCGTTTGAATCAATCCTCACCACGCTGGAAAGCAATGAATCCCTCTTCGGGGATGCCGGTGTTGCCGGCAAATCGGACCAGGTCCATGCCACACTTGAGCGGCTGATCAGCGATCTGCAGTTGCCGTCCGGGGGATCAATCCAATGGATCCGGGCAAGGACAGACATGCTTGTGCTGGGCAGCCAGGTCCATGAATTTGACAGGCTCATGGCCGAACGTCTGGCAGGTTCGATCACGGAAAACCGGGTCCGGCTGGGAGTGATCATGGCGTTGGGAATTCTGCTGATCGGATGCTATTTTTTTATTTTCTCGAACAACCTGAACAAATCATTTGGAAAGATCATTGCCTATACCCGGAGCCTGAAAGAAGGGATCTTACCACCACCGCTGGTTCATCCAGCGGCAGATGAATTTGGTCTGATCACCGGCCACCTGAACACCCACACATCAGACCTGCAGAAAAAAATAAAATACATCACGGCCCTCTCCCAGGAGGGGCCTGTTTCAGTCTTCACCCCCGAAGCGGAAGATGAACTGGGGAATTCCCTTGTGAAGTTGTCGGATACCCTCACGCGCAAGGAGTTGGAAGAGGTGACCCGGAACCGGGAAGATAAAAAACAGAACTGGATCTCCGAAGGTGTGGCCCAACTGGGGGAAGTCCTTCGTTCGGAAAGCGAAAACGTGAAGGAGCTCTCCTTTACAATTATCCAGAAACTGGTTCAGTACATGAATGTGGAGATGGGATCTCTTTTTATAAGCGATCATGAAGATCCTGAAAACCCGGTCCTGGAGCTGGCCGCCTCCTATGCCTACGACCGCCGGAAATACCAATCCGGAAGGCTTGAATGGGGCGTGGGCCTGCCCGGAACCTGTGCCCAGGAAAAAAAGCGGATTTTCCTTACCGATGTTCCCGACACCTATTTTGAGGTCTCCTCGGGAACCGGTTCAGCCAGGCCCAACTGCCTGTTGCTGGTTCCCATGATCATCAATGATGAGGTAAGCGGGGTGATCGAGCTTGCCACGGTCAGGCTCCTCAGGCCGTTTGAGATCGAATTCGTCGAGTCACTGGCCGAGCGCATCGCTTCCTCCTTGCTGACTGTTCAGACCAATGAACGAACCAAAGTACTTCTTGAACAGTCCCAGGCACAGGCGCAGACACTCCAGACCCAGGAGACTGTCATGATCGAGAATATGAAGCAGCTGGAGAAAGCCCAGGCCGAATCGGGCAAGAAGGAGAGAGAAATTTCAGGGATCCTGAACGCCATGAACCAATCGACCCTCATGGCTGAACTGAATCTGAACGGAAGGTATACGGAGATCAATGACCTGTTCCTGCAGGTGCTGGAATCGCACCGGGATCAGATCCTGGGAAAGAAGCACAGCGAATTTGCCCAGGTTGATCCCTACGCAGATGCTTATAAATCATTCTGGTCCACCCTGAAAGAGGGCAGCAGCATCTCCAATACGGAGATGTACAAGCTCTTCTCCGGAAAGGAGGTCTGGCTTCAGCAGACTTTCACACCCATCACCAATGAGGAAGGAAGGGTCTACAAGATCCTGAACATTGCCGAGGATATTACTGAAACCCGGTCGCTGCAGGAGAAACTCGAATCGCGGAACCATGAGATCACCCGGGGCAGCATGGAAATGCAGACCCTGAATGCGGCCGTGAACTCGTCATTGATCAAATGTGAACTGGATCCGGATGGCATCATCATGGAGGTGAATGAAAAGTATACCGAGGTGACCGGCTACGGAAGGAAGGAGCTGCTGGGCCGGAACTACCGCCTCTTTCTGAAAGAATCGGAGAAGGAGCAGTTTGAGAAGATCTGGCAGGAGGTCTCCAAACAGAAGGTATATGAAGGGGTGATCCGCCGTTCGCGGCCCACAGGTGAGGAGGCCTGGCTGGTTTCCACATTTTCCCCGGTCATCAGCGAGGCCGGCGTGATTTATAAGGTCTACTTTATGGGACTGGACATCACCGAGAAAAAGCTGAAATACCAGCTGCTGGAAGATGCCAACCAGGAGATCGAACGGCTCAGGGAACGGTTAAAGGATTATGAATCATTATAAATCAATGCTGAAGAGCAGGATACAATATGTGATGACATGGGTCTCGGCCGCAGTGTTTCTGACAGCCGGACCGGGACTGATGGCCACGGCATGGAACGGGGCGGTGACGGGAAAGCTCTCCCTTTTCCTGATGGTCCTTTTATGGGTGCTCATGTCGGCCTCCGGTATTTTCCTGTTTATGCTTGCGGTGAAGAAAGCCCATCGCCTGTGGATCGATGAAGAGCGGAGGAAGAAGCTGTCGGATGCGGCAGAAAATGAACCTTCCCCGGAGTATAAAAGTTCAACGCGTGAAAACAAATCCCTGGATTTTACAGCCGCTGCCCGAAAGCTGGTCAGGCGTATACCCGAGAATGTTCCCCTGGAAGAGATGGGTAAAGAACTGCTGAAGTACCTGGCCAGGGAACTGGAGGTGATGTCGGCGGTCTTCTATATCAGGAAGAAAACGGGATTTGAAGCGGTTGCCACCTATGCCGTGTCGACCCTCACCGAGCCCTATACCTTCAGGGAAGGTGAAGGGCTCACCGGCCAGGTTGCAGCCAACCAGCAGATCATGATGCTCACACAACTGCCGGAAGACTACCTGAAGGTATGTTCAGGGCTGGGTAAAGCTGCGCCCTCTTACCTGGCCATCGTACCGCTGGTCCATAAGCACCTTACCATCGCGGTGGTGGAGTGCTCCGGATACAGGTACGAACCCCATGAGATAGAAAGCATGTTCAGAATCTTTTCCAGGGACCTGATGGAGAAAATCTCACCCAACCTAAAATAGGACAGTTTGCTGAAGCGGGATCCATATATCATCAAACGCATCAACTTGAGGAGGGTGGTTGTGGTCACCGTGATCAGTGCCATCCTGGTGATCCTGATCCTCTGCGTCTTTATGATGGAGAGCGGTCTGACCATTACTTTCAGGAACCTGGCCAGGATCCACAGCGAACATCCCTCGCTGTTCCTGATCGACCTTCTTCCCCTTTTCATCCTGGCATTTCTCCTGCCCATGCACAAGGTCATGAACCGGGCCATCGCGGACCATGAGGAGCGTGTCAGGGAATCCAGTCTGCTGTTGAAGCGGAATACCAGGTTTGCCCAGCAGCTGTCCGAAGGGGAGCATCCGGAACCCTACGAGGAGATGATGGAAACCGATCTTGGCAAAGCACTGCGGATGATCCAGCTGAACATCAATTCGAACCGCCGCAAAGAGCGGGAGCAGACATGGATCACCGAGGGCAGGGACATTGTCTCCAAGATCCTCCGGGAGCAACAGGACCTGGATGAGCTCTCCTACCAGGTGCTGAAATCGCTGAACCATTACATTCAGGCCACCCAGGGGGCCTTTTACCTGTATGATGAGCAGGAGAAGACACTCACCAACAAAGCCACCTATGCCTACAACAGGCGCAAGTACATGACCCAGGTTTTCAGAATCGGGGAGGGCCTGGTGGGCCAGTGTGCCTATGAGATGGATTTCATATACCGCACCGAGATCCCCGGGGATTATATCACCATCACATCGGGGATCCTGGGTGATCAGAAACCCACAAGCATACTGCTGGTTCCCCTGATCTCCAATGAAGAGCTGCACGGGATTGTTGAATTTGCATTCCTCAGTGAGCGCATTCCCAAGCTGACCATTCAGTTCCTTCTTGAACTGGGAGAGATCATTGCGCGCACGCTGAAAAACCTGAAAATGAACCTCCGTACCCAGCACTTGCTTGAGGAATCCCGCAAGATGACCGACGAACTGCAGGAGAACGGGATCCGGCTTCAGGAAAATGCAAGGGAGATGAAACTGGCCCAGGAAAAGCTCGAAAGCGCCAACCTTCAGCTTGAAGCAAAAATGATGGAAGCCCAGCACGCCACTGACCGGATCCACCTGCTGCTGGAACATGCATCCGAGATCATCTCCATTTATGATGCATCGTTCAACCTCACCTACATCAGTCCGTCCGTGATCAACATCTACGGTTATTCGGTGGAGGAGATGATGGGCGGGAAAGACAAGGAGCGGATCGGGAAAGATGAATCTGCCAGACTGATGAAGACCATGGAGAAGCTCAGGGACCGGCCCGATGAGATGGAAAGCATGGAAACCTCATTCATCAAGAAGAACGGGGAAAGGATCTTTCTTCGGATCTATATCAGAAGCATGCTGGACGACTCGGCTATCAAGGGTTTTGTACTCAACACAACCGACATTACCGAATCGGTCCGGATGGAGAAGGAACAGCGGCTGAAAACCCGGATGCAGTCCCTCTCCGAAAACTCCCTGGACCTGATCCTGCGGATCAGCAGCTCGGGAGTGATCTACTATGCCAATCCCATTGTGGAGGACTATACGGATATTACGCCACAAACCATGGTGAACAGGAACCAGAGCGAAGTCCCCTTCAACAAGGTATTCGGCGATATGCTGCGGGAGATCCTCGGCTCCATGGAGCAAGCGCCTGTGAAAAAGAACATCCAGGTAACCCTTCCCCTGCAGATGGGCGAATACCGGACCGACCGGATTTTGAATGTGGACGCCATCCCGGAGTTCCAGGACCACGAACTGGAAACCATCCTGATCGTGGGGCACGATGTAACCGAGGCCAAACGCATCGAAAAGGAGATCAAGGTGCAGAACCGGAAGGTGCAGGACAGCATCAACTATGCAGAACGGATCCAGTCCTCCATCCTGCCGGAGGTGAGCCGCATCCGCAAAGCCTTTCCCAAGAGCTTTGTCTATTACAAACCCAGGGATGTGATCTCGGGCGATTTTCCATGGCTGTTTGAAACAGACGACGCCTGGTACATTGCCGCGGTGGACTGTACCGGGCATGGGGTGCCGGGGGCACTGCTCTCCTTCGTGGGACTTTTTCTGATGAACAACATCACAGGCCTCAATCCGCAAATTTCAGCCGGAGAGCTGTGTGAAGCACTCCACCAGGAGGTCCGCAGAACCCTGAAGCAGGACCGCGAAAACCCCGAAACCCGCGACGGAATGGACATGGCCCTCTGCCGGTTCATGAAGCAGAAGCCCGTTATGGAATTTGCCGGGGCACACCGTCCGCTCTATGTGCTGAGCGAAGGGGAGATCACCGTCCACAAAGGGGACCGGAAAGCCATCGGGGGCCTGAAGCATCCCAAAAAACCGGAACTCCCCTTTACCAATGTCCATGTGGAGTACCAGGGGGGCGATAAATTTTTCTTCTTCACCGACGGGCTCACCGACCAGATGGGGGGATCCGGGGGACTGAAGTACGGATCGGCCAGGGTCAGACAGGTGTTGCTGGAGAATGCCGGGTATACCATGCCCCAGTTCAACGATTTTTTCCGGACCGATTTCACCGGCTGGATGGGAAAGGAGAGGCAGCTGGACGATCTGCTCCTCATTGGGATTGAGGTGTAAAAATTATATATTTATCCCTGTTATGAGTTTTTCAGGCGAAAGCAAAGGTTTTATCAACTATATCTACGATCGCTATACCCATCTGCAGATCAAGGATATATGTCTTGTATTTGAAGGCCAGATCACCCACCAGGTGATGAAGGCCCTTACCGGACTGGTGGAAGAACAACTGGACGAAGTGGAAGACGACATGGTGCTGCGCAGGGTGTACCATGTGATGGTTGAATCGCTGCAGAACATCAACCGGCATGCCGAGTCCTATGAATACAGGGGTCACCCCTATCCCGGTATGGGCCTGGTCCTGGTAGCCAAGAACAAAGAACGCTTCCGGGTGACCACCGGAAATATTGTGGAGACCGCACATGTAGAGGAGATCTCCATGTTCCTGGGAAAACTGAACAACCTGGATCCGGATTCACTGGATGACCTCTATAAAAAGCAGATGCGTGAGGGGATCCTGTCGCCCCAGGGAGGGGCCGGACTGGGCTTTATCGACATCAAGAGAAAAACCGGGAACCCGCTTGACTACAGTTTTGTGAAGATAGACGACGAAACTTCATTTTTCATATTCACCTCAACAATTGCAAGATAGCGATAATGGAAGCTCTAAGAATTGCACAGACAGACGACAGTCCGGAGGTGATCCTGGACCAGGAGGGAAATCATTTTGAAATCTCCGGAAAGTCCCTTCCCGAAGATGTGATGGATTTTTACCAGCCGGTGCTCGACTGGCTGGGTGAATACCGGAAAAATCCCAACCCGAAGACCGTTTTCACTTTCAATCTCCTCTATTTCAATACCGCTTCATCCAAACTGATCCTCGATATCCTGATCATCTTCGAAGAGATGGTGGAGGAGGGGCAGGATATCCTGATCCGGTGGCTCTCCCTCTCTTCCGATGAAGATATGCAGGAGGCCGGGCGCGAATATGAGGAGATGATCGATGTTCCATTCGAACATGTTTCTCATGAACCTTAATCCCGCACTCACATGAGTGAAGAGATCCTGAAGGCCCTGATGCAGCTGTTTGCGCTGATCACCAAACAGGATGGGGGAATCGGGGAAAAAGAGATCGCCTATGTGGAGCGTTTCCTGGTTCAGCAGATCGGGATAGAATCGGCACAGGCCTACCTTCAGCTTTACAGGGAGACTGCCACCGATGGCGAAGAAAAGAAACTCACCTCGGTGCTCGATTCGGTCAAAGTCCTCAAACTCTGCAAACAGATCAGCAAAACCATCAACCAGCGTCAAAAAGTGGTCGTACTGGTGCGCATCCTTGAACTGATCAATGCCGAGTATAAGCTCACCGGCCAGCGCCTGGGGATCGTGAAGACCGTGTCTGATATTTTCCGCATCAGCAATGAGGAGTATGAAAGCATCCTGACCTTTGTCTCCTCCGAAGATACGGAAGCCTTTTATGACGAGAACCTCCTGGTTGTTTCCAGGAAAAGGCCCGACCCGGATGACCTTCCCCTGACTCCCGGTGAGAGAAAGCCTTCGACCCATCAATACCTCCTCCCGGGCCTCGACGCTCCCCTGGTCTTCCTGAGGCTCCCTTCGGTGGATCTCTATTTCCTCAGGTACACAGGAAAGCAGGAGTGCCTCCTCAACGGGCTGGGTGTGCACCGGGGAGTGGTCTATCTTTTTGCCTCGGGCAGCACGCTGAGGTTTCCGGTAGGCCAGCCCATCCTGTACAGCGACATTGCCTCCCAGTATCAGTCCGGCGGAACCCGGGAAAAAATCACGCTGGAAGCTTCCGGTCTTTCTTTCATGTTTCCGGGACGGGTCACCGGACTGGACCGGGTCTCCTTTACAGCCAGCCAGGGGAACCTGGTGGGGATCATGGGATCCAGCGGATCGGGCAAGACCACCCTGATGAATGTGCTGTCGGGAATGTACAAACCTTCTCTCGGGAAGGTGATGATCAATGGTCTGGACCTGAGAAAAGATGCGGCCAGACTGCATGGCGTATCGGGATTTGTGCCCCAGGACGACCTGCTGATTGAAGAGCTTTCGGTTTTCGACAACCTTTACTTCAGTGCCAAATTCTGCTTCAGGGAGCTTTCAGACAAAGCGATCCGTGAGAAAGTGGAGGAGACACTCACCAGTCTGGGTCTCCATGAAAAAAGGGACCTGCGGGTGGGATCGGTGATGAACAAGACCATCAGCGGCGGACAAAGAAAGCGGCTGAACATTGCCCTGGAGCTGATCAGGGAGCCCTCCATCCTTTTCCTGGACGAACCTACTTCAGGCCTTTCTTCCAGGGACTCGGAGCATGTGATGGACCTTCTCAGGGAGCTTACCCTGAAGGGAAAACTGGTGTTTGTGGTGATCCACCAGCCCTCGTCCGAACTGTTCAAGATGTTCGACCGGGTGCTGATCCTCGACAGCGGCGGCAAAATGGTCTATTACGGGAACCCGGTGGAAGCGGTGATTCATTTCAAACAGGCCGACAACCAGGTCAATGCAGGTGTGGGCCAGTGCCCGGTCTGCGGCAATGTGAATCCCGAACTGATCTTCAACATCATGGAGGCCATGAAGGTGGATGAATACGGGAATTACACCGGTGAGCGAAAGATCAGTCCCGACCGGTGGGAAGAGATCTTCCTGGAATGGAGAGCCCGGGAAGCGGAGGCCCTGAAAAAATCCACTCCCCCCACCCTTTCCGGGATTACGGCCGGAGGTGCAGCCGCTGC